>OJPS01000011.1_pt1 | contig 169015 bp, 127 predicted proteins | sample 1598551 | NCBI WGS metagenome assembly OJPS01 (sample SAMN03922488, study PRJEB24848) | human gut metagenome | isolation source: stool sample | host: Homo sapiens | place: Germany | collected 2011-05 | reverse complement strand
CCGGCGTGGGCAAGACGCACCTCGCCGTCGCGCTGGGCATCGAGGCCGTCAGGGCGGGGCGCGAGGTCAGGTTCGTGGACTGCGCCCGGCTCGTCGAGGACCTGGAGGACGCCTCGTCGCGCGGCATCCTCAAGAAGAGGCTCAAGTACTACGCCCACTCGAGGCTGCTGATCATCGACGAGCTCGGCTACCTCGACGTCGGCAGCGCGGGCGCGGACCTGCTGTTCCAGCTGATATCGACGCGCTACGAGCAGCGCTCGACGATCATCACCACCAACGTGGGGATCAGCGGCTGGGGCAGAGTGTTCGGGGACGACGTGGCGGCGAGCGCGATCGCGGACAGGGTGTGCCACCACTGCCACCTGGTCAAGATAACCGGCAGGTCCTACAGGCTGAAGGACCTGCCGAGGGACGGCCCCGTCAAGCCGTGACCGGAATCGGTGAAAAAGCGTTAGCGCAACCGGTGAAACCGCCTTTGCGCGAACGGTGCGCCTGTTTAGCGAAACTGGTGAAAAATAGATTGACGCTAACATCATCGACGCCGCACGCGCGGCGGGCCCTCTCCTCACGACTGCGCTCGCTGGCCTCGTGCTCACCCTGGCAGCCGCCGCCGTCCTTCTGGCCTGGTTCTGCCGCTTCGAGGACGGGAGGGCAGATGAGTAGGAAGCCGCTCGCCGCCGTGCTCGCCCTCCTCTCCGCAGCGCTCGTCCTGGGCGGGAATGCCCTGCTCGACGCCGGCTGGGGGTCGGCGCTGCGCTCGATCGCCGACCGCGTGCTGCCCAACCCTGAGATCGCCATGTGGGCGCCCGCGCCCGAGCCCGGCAGCCACGCGAGCTCCTACGCCGACGCCACCGGGGCGGGGGCGAACTACGTCTACCTGGTGGACGCGGCGGACGACAGGGGCAATGTCCGAGAGCTCCAGCTCATATTCTTCGGGCGGGAGTCGGACGGCGAGGGCTGGCTCGAGATCGAGGCGCGCGGCGGCTCGGGCGTGCGCTACCGCGCGTGCGGCGCGGCCGAGGCGCCCGCGGCTGCGCGCAGGGCTCTGGACCGCTAAGTGCGGCGCTAGTACAATGCCGACGGGAGTTTCAGGAGGTCGAACATGGCGAGGATACTGGCAGTGGATGATGAGCGGGCGATCCTCGACGCGCTCGCGCGCGTCCTCGGCCGCGACGGCCATGAGGTCGTCAGGGAGGCGGACCCGACGGCGGTCCCGGGGATGGACCTCTCGCGCTTCGACCTCGTGCTCTGCGACGTCATGATGCCGGGGCTCGACGGCTTCGAGCTCGTGCGGCAAATACGCCCGGACTTCGACGGGCCCATCGTCTTCCTGACCGCGCGCGTGGCCGAGGAGGACGCCGTGGCCGGCTACGGCCTGGGCGCCGACGACTACGTCCGCAAGCCCTTCGGGGCCGCGGAGCTGCGCGCCAAGGTCGCGGCCCATCTACGCCGTGAGCGCCGGCCGCGCTCGCACGCCCTCTCCTTCGGGGAGGTGCGGATCGACCTCGGGGCGCGCGGCCTCGCCGTGGGCGGCGAGGCCGTGCCGCTCACGCCCACCGAGTACGCCATCTGCGAGTACCTCGCCCGCCACCCCGGGCAGGTCATGAGCCGCGCGCAGATACGCGAGGCGGTGCTCGGCTGGGAGAGCGACGCCGACGACGCGGCCATATCCATGCAGGTCAGCCGCGCCCGGAGGAAACTCTCCGAGGCCGGCGCCGATCCGATCGCGACCGTCTGGGGGATGGGGTACAAGTGGCAGCTCTGAAGATCGGGGCGCGAGGTCGCGGGGGCATGCCGCTCTCCTTCGTCATCGCGCGCTACTTCGCCTACGCGTTCGCGGCGGTCGCCGCGGCGTGGTTCGCCTCGTTCATGGTACTCTCCGCGGCGATCAACGCGGGCTTCGTCTACGAGGCAAGCTGGGGGCCGGCCAATGCGCGCGAGGTCGCGGAGGGCCTGGCACGCGACGGCGTCTGCGGGCAGCAGGACGTGCCGACGGCGTACCGCTACCTCATCCTGAACAAGGACGGATACGTGCTGATGACAGACCTCGAGGGCACGCGGCTCGAGGACGCGACGGAAATGGCCCGTGCGGCACTCGCCGCGGATCCGGGCACAGTGGAGATCGAGGGCGGGGGCTCGGGCCTCACCTACGCCGCGTTCCCGCTCAAGGGCGGCGGGGCCTGCGCACTCGTCAGCGAGTACCTGCCGCAGTGGGTCTCGCGCGACCTCGCCGGCCTGCTTCCCAACCCGCAGAGCCTCATGCTCGTCGGCGCCGCTGCGGGAAGCGCGCTCGCGCTCGCGCTCGTGGCGCGCCGTGCGAGCCGCGTGATCTCGCGCAAGATGGCGCCGCTCGCGGAGGCGGCGGGGCGCGTCGGCGCGGGGGATCTCGACTTCGCGGTCGGCAGCACCAACGTGCGCGAGGTGAACGACGTCCTCGCCGCGATGGACGCCATGCGGACCTCCCTCGCCGAGTCGCTCGAGGCCCGGTGGGCCGCGGAGCGGGGGCAGCGCGAGCAGGTGGCGTCGCTCGCCCACGACCTCAAGACGCCGCTCACCGTGCTGCGCGCCAACGCCGACTTCGTGGCGGAGGAGCTGGAAGACGAGAAAGACGCCGACCTCGCGGCCGCCGCGCGCGACATAGCCGGCGGTGTCGAAAGGCTCGACGGCTACGTGCGCCTGCTCATCGAGGCGTCGCGCGGGTCCGGCGGGGCGGAGAGGGCCCCCATGCGGCCGGCCGAGCTCTGCGAACAGGTCCTCGCCGAGGCCGCCCAGATCGCCCGGGCGCGAGGCGTGACGCTCGACGCGGCCACGGGCCCCGCCGTCGCGGGCGCACCCGAGGCCCCGCTCGACCGAACCAGCCTGGCGCGAGCCGCCGCTAACCTCGTGGCCAACGCCGCCGAGCACGCACGCTCGCGCGTGGCTGTCTCCTGCGACGTCGCGGGCGGGCAGCTCGTCATCGAGGTTGCCGACGACGGACCGGGCTTTTCTCCCGCCGCCCTCGAACGCGGCTGCGAGCGCCTCTTCACAGACGACTCCTCCCGCTCCTCGCGCGACGGAGGCCGCCACTACGGGCTCGGCCTCCACGCCGCCTCCGAGGCCGCGAGCGCCCACGGGGGCTCCGTCTCGCTCGCCAACAGCCCCTCGGGCGGCGCGGTGGCCACCATCGCGGTCCCCCTGTGCGGGGCCTGACGACTCAGGCCCTCACACCGGCGTGCCTCGCAATCAAACGCTTCCCGGATAATAATGCCCGTTGCAGGGATCGCCCTGTCTAGTCGCCGCCCATGTGCATGAGCATGTCAGCGATGCGAGTCGCCATCTCGTCCGCCGCTGCACGGATGATGGCGACCCAGGACGCAAGGCCGGCCTGATCGGATGCCTCCGCTTCAAGCACGTCGCAGTTCGCGGTCACCGCCATGAGTGGGGTGACGAGGTCGTGCGAGGCGGTGCAAACGAACGCGCGCTCCCGCGCCTCGGCCTCCGCCACCGGTCGCATGACGTGTCCCGTTGCCGACCACGCCACGGTGAGCCCCCAAAAAGCCGAAGCGATCGGCGTCACTCGCTTCGCTAAATCAACTTTATGGGATGACGGATCACGGTCTTGAGCTTCTCCGGCGCGCACTTGCGCGGGTCGGAGAGGTAAATCTCGTGATGCAGACGGGCTTCGGAGAAGTCGGGGGCGTAGCCCCGTTCCGCCGCGAATGTGCGCATGGCGTCTATGGTCGCCGGCTCGTCGTCGTAAGGCCCGGTATGCATGCACTGAACGCAAAGGCCCTCGTCGACCCTCAGCAGCTCGACCGCCGAGAAGTCCAGCTTCTTCTTGGCGGCAGCTTCCGAAACTGCCCAGTCGAAGTCCTCGCGAGTGACGAAATCGGGCAGACGGATGCACGAGATGAAGTTGAAGTCATCCTTCCGCGCATAATCAATCTCGCCATCGGTGCGGTCTTGCCACCAGAAGCCCTCGAGCGGAGGCACGACGAAGTCGAAATAGGCTTCGATCTCTCGCGGGCCCTTCTTCGACATCTTGATGGTATAAGCGACGCCGTAGAGCAGCGGCAACGCGTTCTGGTACTCGCCGCCTTCGGCATTGGGATTGCCCTTGCCCCGCACGGCGACGTAGCTCATAGGCGGAACGGTTACGACGCTCGGTTTGCCGGACGGCCTGTAGAGCTCCCTGAACTCCTTCTTGAAATCGTATGCCATCGCAACAAACCTCCTTGAGCTTGGGTTTCCGTCGATATCCGACCAAATATAGCAATGGGCGCGGCTTCGGAAGAGGCCGCGCCCATTACAGGATATTATAACACAGAATCGAACGTCTGTTCTATTCCCACTCGATGGTCGCGGGTGGCTTGGACGTGATGTCGTAGCACACGCGGTTGGCGCCGGGGACCTCGGCAACGATGCGGCCAGAGATGCGGGCCAGCACGTCGTAGGGTAGCTTGGCCCAATCGGCGGTCATGGCATCGCTGGACTCGACGGCACGCAGGATGATCGGACGCTGGTAGGTGCGCTCGTCACCCATAACGCCGACGGATTTAATGTCGGGCAGGACCGCGAAATACTGCCAGCAGCTGTGCTCGGAGTTGCGCTCGCCGGTCTGCTCAAACAGACGCTGGTTGTAGGCGTCGAGCTCCTCGCGCACGATGGCGTCGGCGTTCTTGAGGATCTCGAGCTTCTCCTTGTCGACCGCGCCGATGATGCGGATGGCCAGACCCGGGCCCGGGAAAGGCTGACGGAACACGATGTGACCCGGCAGGCCAAGCGCCAGACCAAGTGCGCGGACCTCGTCCTTAAAGAAATGGTCGAGCGGTTCAATAAGGTCGAAGTGCACGCCCTCGGGGAACGGGATCAGGTTGTGATGGCTCTTGATAGTGGCCGTCTTGCCGCCCGTCTTGCGAGCGCCGGACTCGATGATGTCGGGGTAGATGGTGCCCTGAGCCAGGTACTTGACCGGCTTGCCATCGGTCTCGAGCTGCTGAGCAACCGCGAAGAACTCTTTCCAGAACTGCGTACCGATGATGCGGCGCTTCTCCTCGGGCTCGGTCACGCCGGCCAGAAGCTCGGCATAGCGGTCCTCGGCGTGGACGTGGATAAAGTCGACGTCGAACTGCTTGGTGAAGACCTCCTCCACCTGCTCGGGCTCGCCCTTGCGTAGCAGGCCGTGGTTGATGAACACGCAGGTCATCTGCTTGCCCACGGCGCGAGCGCCCAGCGCAGCCACGACGGAGGAGTCAACGCCACCGGACAGGGCCAGAATCACGCGGTCGTCGCCGACCTTCTCGCGGAACTCGGCCGTCATGGTCTCGACCAGGTTGTCCATGCTCCAGTTGGGCTCCAGGCCGCAGATCTCAAACAGGAAGTTGCTCAGCAGCTGCTGACCGTACTCGGAATGCTTGACCTCGGGGTGGAACTGCGTGGTGAAGATCTTGCGCTCGACGCACTCCATGGCGGCAACCGGGCACACGTCGGTGCTGGCGGTAACGGTAAAGCCCTCGGGCACCTCGGACACGGCGTCGCGATGGCTCATCCACACGGTCTGCTCCATGGGCGTGGAGTTAAAGAGCTTGGCGCCTGCCGTGCGCGTAATGGTAGCGCGGCCGTACTCGCCCACCTCGGAGTGGCCGACCTTGCCACCGAGCGTCACGGCCGTGATCTGATGACCGTAGCAGAAGCCTAGGACGGGAAGGCCCAGGTCAAAGATGGCGGGGTCGATGGACGGAGCGTCCTCGGCATACACAGAAGCCGGGCCGCCGGAAAGGATGAGCGCAGAGGCGTTCATCTCGCGAATCTCGTCGGCCGAGATGTCGCAGGGAACAATCTCGGAATACACGTTGAGGTCGCGGACGCGACGGGCAATGAGCTGACCGTACTGCGCACCAAAGTCGAGTACGAGGACCTTTGCGGAAGCCTTTTGATCCATGGTTTCCCCCTCTTGTTGGCGGGGAGCCGGTGCCCACCCGCGCGAATAAACGAAAATTGCTTTCATAGTGTACACGTTATATGGGGTTTCTCGTCCCTCGCAGCCATCAGTGCACGGCAAACGCACGACCAGGGCCCCTATTTGACGGCAATTGAAGTGTTACCAAACGTTACAGATGATGTAATACGTTTGAACATTGGACGCCCTGTGCCACAATACTGCCGAACGACTCCGCCTCTGTGGCGGCAAATACGATAGGAATACCAGCATGAAGCGCATCCTTCTCATCGCCACGGGCGGCACCATCGCATCGACCGAGGACGGTAACGGCCTCTCCCCCGCCCTGACCGGTGAGGAACTCGCCCAGAGCGTCCCCGAGATCTCGGGCCTCTGCGAGCTCGACGTCGTGCAGCCCATGAACATCGACAGCACCAATATGCGCCCGAGCGACTGGATGCGCATCCGCGATGTCATCGTCGAAGGCTATGCCGATCACGACGGCTTCGTAGTCCTTCACGGCACCGACACCATGAGCTACACCGCGGCAGCGCTTTCCTATCTGATTCAGGACAGTCCCAAGCCCATCGTACTCACCGGCTCGCAAAAGCCCATGGGCAACCCCTTTACCGATGCCAAGCTCAACCTGTACCAGAGCCTGCTCTATGCGCTCGACGAGCATTCACACGACGTCTCGATCGTGTTTGGCGGCGTCGCCATTGCCGGCACGCGCGCCCGCAAGCAGCGCACCATGAGCTTTAACGCGTTCATTAGTGTCAACTATCCGCCCATTGCCTACATCCGCAACGACCGCATTGTGCGCAACGGGCTTCACGGCACGCATCAGGGCGAAAACCCGGTGCGTTTCTACGACAGCATCGACCCGCGCGTGTTTGTCCTTAAGCTCACGCCCGGCGTGAACCCGGGTATCCTGGACGCCCTGGCCGATAGCTACGACGCCGTGATTCTGGAGACCTTTGGCATTGGCGGTATCCCCGAGTTCGGCGAGTCCGGCGAATCATTCCAGGAGGCGATTTTCCGCTGGGTCGATTCGGGCCGCACCGTCGTTATGACCACGCAGGTCCCCGAGGAGGGCCTTGACCTGGGTGTTTATGAGGTCGGCCGTGCCTACGCCGATCATCCGGGCATTCTGCGCGGCGACGACATGACCACCGAAACGCTCGTGGCCAAGACCATGTGGGCGCTCGGCCAGTCACGCGATGCGGCCGAGATTCAGCGCCTGTTTTACAGCCAAGTCAACCACGACCGTATCCCGATGGCGTAGCTAAAACAAAATCCGCCTCTTTGGGCCTTGTAGGGCACGTGGTAGCCCTCGGAACGTGCAAAAAGCGGAGTTTTCAGCATCCGCCCCTTCCGGGAACGTTAAAACCGCTGGCTGTAAATTGCCTTTCGACTCGAAAGACTCGTTCCGCGCGCTTGTTATTCCTCATATTATTGAATTTTGTGGATAATCCAAAACATTACGCGTCGTATTTGTGGCCCCGGCTGCCGTCAAATTATTGAGGGATGCTGAATACTCGCGTTTTTGCACGCCGCCGTCGGGGGGACCCGTTCAACAAGCGGCAAATCTAGCAAAAAAGGCTACTCGATACCCTCGAGAAGCTCTGACACCGTCATGCCGAGTGCGGGCGCGATCTTAAATAGAACCTTGAGCGTGAAATTTGCCGTCCCATCTTCGATTCGGTCGAGGTAGGGTCGGCTGATTCCTGTCGCCACACAAAAATCAACCTTGGAGATACCAAGGTCTCTGCGTGTCTCTTCGACCCGCCTGCCAAGAATCTGTTTCGCACGTTCGTCCATGCATCCGAGTTTGAAATGGAGCCGAACATAAACGTAAACTATAGTTTACGTTTTGCCGAATACACAGGAGTTTTCTATGTCGGGATCTTCGGTCCGCACGTACCGAGCCACGCTTCGCACAAACAGCGCACCGCCCAAGCTCGTCGTCGTTGAAGCAGAATGTCTTTCGCCCGATGAGCGCATAGCATTTGCATTGCTATCAAGTCGCGTCGCCGCCGTTTTGGTCCCTTGCCCGGCGCAAGGTGAACTTGCCATCCAATGCCAAGCGCACAGCTGCTCGCTCAATCAGGCTGCCGTAATCGTAACCAGCCAACGCGGCCTGTCGCTCCTTTTGGAAGCCGGCATCGCGCTCGCCCTCCGCGGCGCCGGATACGAAAACGAGGCCGCCGCCGACATGGTCTTTCAACCACGATCGAGCGGCGGCCTCGCAGCAGCCATCGAATATGCTTGCAGGCTCGTTGCCTAAAGGCGCAAGCTAAAAGCCCAGGCCAAAGCCCATACCGGTAATCGCCGAATACATAAAGTAGACGTTGATTACGTTGAGAAATACACCCGTGATGCAGCCGTTTCGCAGGTAGCGCTCGCACACGATGCGCGCCATGGCGGCGGAGTCATCATTGTTTTTAGCCTGGCGTCCCGCCGTAAAGTACGTCGCCACGCTCAGCAGCAGATTGAGCACCGGCAGCGCCAGCAACTCGTAGCTCTTGCCCCAGCGCGTCGCCTCGCCGGCGGCATTAAACTTTGTTGCCACCTCGGGACCAATGTTGGGGATAACACACGCTGCGACCACCAGCGGAATCACCGCAAGTACGAGCAGCGCAATACCCATGTAGCCAGCTTTTTTGCCATATTTAAACATATGCGTCGTCCTTACACGTTAAAGCGGAAGTGCACGACGTCGCCATCGGCCATGACATAGTCTTTGCCCTCGATGCGCAGCTTGCCGGCAGCCTTGGCGCCCTGCTCGCCACCGAGCTCGATGTAGTCGTCGTAGCCAATAACCTCGGCCTTAATAAAGCCGCGTTCAAAATCGGTGTGGATGACGCCGGCGGCCTGCGGGGCGGTCGCGCCCTGACGAACCGTCCAGGCCTTGACCTCCATCTCGCCAGCCGTAAAGAACGACTGCAGACCGAGCAGCTTATAGGCCGCCTGCGCGAGCACGTCCAGACCGGGCTGCTCCAGGCCCAGGCTCTCCAGGTAGTCGGCGACGTCCTCGGGATCGAGCTCGGAAAGCTCGGCCTCAATCTTGGCGCAGATGGGCAGCGGCTTGACGCCATCAATGGGCGTCAGGTCCTCGTTGAGCATGTCCTCGTCTACGTTGGCCACATACAGGATGGGCTTCATGGTGAGCAGGAACAAGCCCTTGGCAGCGGCGCGCTCCTCGTCGGTCATCTCCATGGACGCGGCGCGCTTGCCCTCGTTGAGCCAGGCAAGCAGGCGCTTGGCGACCTCAAACTTGGGCATGAGCTCCTTGTCGCGCTTGGCCTCCTTCTCGAGCTTGGGCAGCTGCTTCTCGAGCGTGCCCATGTCGGCCAGGATGAGCTCGGTCATGATGGTGTCGGCATCGCCGGCGGGATCGACGAACTCGCCCGTGCGGCCCACCTCACGCATGACGTTGGGGTCCTTAAAGTAGCGCACGACCTCGCAGATGGCATCGGTCTCGCGGATGTTTGCCAAGAACTGGTTGCCCAGGCCCTCGCCCTCGTTAGCGCCCTTCACCAGACCTGCGATGTCGACAAACTCGACCGTAGCCGGCACAATGCGGCCGGGGTTGACGATGTCGGCGAGCTTTTGCAGGCGGCTATCGGGCACATCGACGATACCCACGTTGGGGTCGATTGTGGCAAACGGGTAGTTGGCGGCAAGGCCAGTCTTTTTGGTAAGCGCGGTGAACAGCGTCGACTTGCCCACGTTGGGCAGGCCCACGATACCGATGGAAAGGGACACGACAGCTCCTTTTGGTACAGGTACTTCAAACTGCATAAGTATAGCGCCGCCGCAGCATCTGGGCGAACCCGGACGCCACGGCGGCGCAAATGAAGCAGAGATGAGTGAGAGTTCGAGACTGCAGTCCTTACTTAAGCTCGGGCCAGAAATCCTTGTTGGCCTCGATGAGCTCGTCCAGGATCTGCTTAGCAACGCTTGCCGAAGGAATGGTCTTGGAGAGCGTGAGCGCCTGCCAGAGCTTCTGGTAGCTGCCCTCGACCCAAGCCTGGACAACGAGCTTCTCGACGGAAACCTGCTGCTCCATGAGACCCTTCTGGAACTGCGGAATCGGGCCCTGGCAGATCTTCTCAAAGCCGTTGGAGCCGACGATGCAAGGCACCTCGACCATGGCCGTCGGGTCGAAGTTGGGCACAGCGCCATCGTTGGGGACGATCAGCAGGAAGCGCTCGAGCGTGTTCTCGGCCAGTGCGCAGGCAAGGTCGACGATGTAGTTGGCATGTACATCTGGCTCAAAGCCGCCGTCCTTGGCAGTACCCTTGGCGATGATGTCGCGGCAAGCGCCAAAGACCTTCTTCTCACGGCCGTCCATAACCTCATTGGCGCGAGTGTAGTTGGGGTCAGACGTCTCGACGACATAGTCCGGGTACAGGTAATACTTGAGGTAGGTATTGGGAATCGTCTCGGGATCGACAGCATAGACATCCTTGGCCTTGCCGAAGGTGTGAATCCAGCTCTCCTCGACATGCTGCTCCTTGCCGGCCTCGTGCTCGATGCCGTCCAGGTAGCCGTTCTTAGCCATGTGCTCCTTAATCTGCGGCATGAGGTCGTTGCCGTCCTTGTCGTAGATCTTGCTCCACCAACCAAAGTGGTTGAGGCCGTAGTAGCTATACTGCAGCTCGCGACGATCCTTGATGCCGCACATACGGCTCATCTTATCCATGAGGTCGATCGGCATGTCGCAGATGTTGATGATGCGGCTGTTGGGGCGCAGCACGCGGCAGGCCTCGGCGACGATGGCCGCGGGGTTGGAGTAGTTGAGCATCCAGGCGTTGGGGCTGTACTTCTCCATGTAGTCGAGGATCTCGATAACGCCGCCGATGGAGCGCATGCCATAGGCGATACCGCCGGCACCGCAGGTCTCTTGGCCAACGCAGCCGTACTTGAGAGGAATCTTCTCGTCGAGCTCACGCATGGCGTACAGGCCGACGCGGATGTGAGCAAGGACGAAGTCGGTCCCGGTGAATGCGGTCTCGGGGTCGGTGGTGTAGCTAAACTCAACCTCGGGGGCGTTCTCGTGGAAGTAGATCTCGCAGGCCTTGGCCACGGTCTCCTGGCGCTCGGCGTTGTTGTCGTAGAAGGTCACCTTGTTGACCGGGAAGCGGTCGCGCTCCTCAAGCAGCATCAGAGCGATGCCCGGGGTGAAGGTAGAGCCACCGCCGGCAATGGTCACGGCATAGTTTTTCTTGGACATGATGTCCTCCTCATTCTGGCCGCTTGCTCAATCCATCCCCGTACGCGGCCTGCACGGTTTGGAATTGTTACCTAGAAGTGGAGTTTTCATCTCTAGAATCGGCCTTGCGGTGCATACCGGCTCTGCAAGGCCGATTGTTTCGATGGACGATGGTTTACAGAAGACTCTCGAACTTCTCGCGAACCTGCGGGACGGTAAGGCCGATGATGACCTGGATTGACTGGCCTTGGACCACCAAGCCATGCGTACCGATTGCCTTGAAGGAAGCCTCGGGTGCAACGGCGCCCTTGTCCTTGACGTTAACGCGCAGACGGGTAGCGCAGTTAGTTACATCGATGACGTTGTCCGTGCCACCGAGTAGATCGAGGATGTTCTCGGCAAGCACCAAGCGCTCGTCATCCTTACTCTGGGCGACCGATTTGCTAGCAGCAGCACCGCTCTGCTTTTGCTTGTAGTCGGCCTTGGACTTGAGCTCGACCTCAACATCGTCATCCTCGCGACCGGGGGTCTTAAAGTCGAACTTGATGATCAAGAAACGGAAGACCACGACCCAAAGAGCGGTAAAGCACAGACCGACAAGGATGGAGATGGCGTACTGCAGACCGTGTGCGGCCCAAAGGGGCAGCCAGTCCCACGAGAGCATCGAGATGATTCCGCCGTCGAAGATGCCCACGACGCCAAGGAGGTTTTGAGCCATGCAGCCGAGCGCTCCGAGCACGCAGTGGACGACGAACAGGCCGGGCGCAATGAACAGGAAGGTGAAGTCAAGCGGCTCGGTAATACCGCAAAGCATAGCGGTAAGGGTGACGGGAATGAGCAGAGCCTTGACGCGCTGCTTGCGCTCGGGTTTGGCGGTCATATAAAACGCAATGGCGACGCCGAGCGAGCCGAAGACCTTAGTCCAACCAGGGCAGGTATAGGCAGCCCAGGGTGCGGCATCCTTAAGAGCAATGCTCGGATCGGCAGCCAGTTGGGGCAGGATGTTGGCCCAAGCAGCAAAGATGCCACCGTTGACCGCCGCGTTGTCGTAATAGAACGGCGTATAGATAAAGTGGTGCAGGCCTGTAGGGATCAGCACGCGCTCGAAGAAAGCAAAGACGCCCACGCCGAACGTACCGGCGGAAAGGATGAATCCCTGGAAGGCGGAGATAGCAGCCTGGACATGCGGCCACACCAGGCAGGCGATAAGAGCGACCGGAACCATAACGAAGAAACCGATCATATAGATGAACACGGAGCCCGAGAACACGCCCAACCACTCAGGAAGTTCGGTGTCGAAGTACTTGTTGTGAAGCATCGTGGCGATACCTGAAATGATAAGCGCGCCCATGATGCCCATATCAAGCGTTTTGATGCTTGCGATAGTGGCAAGACCAGTACCGCTGCCCGCCTCGACAGAGTAGTCGACCCCAAAGACAGGGCCCCACTGCCCCAAGATTGTGCTTACAAAGTAGTTGAAGGTAAGGTAGATGGCCAAAGCCTCCATGCAGCAGCGAGCGTTCTGCTTGTTCGCGAGCGAGATTGGCAACGCTACGCAAAACAGCAACGGCATCTGGTTAAAGAGCGTCCAACCACCCTGGAGCAGCACATTCCAGCAATCAAACCAAAGATGGCCCGCAGTGGCCATCTCGCCAAAGATCGCCTCGGTGGTAAACAACGTACCCAGGCCGACGACGATTCCGGAAAATGCGAAAAGAATTGCAGGCGTGTACATTGCACCGCCGAAACGTTGTATCTTTTGCATCATGACGGGGAATCCCCCTCTCTTCATTCGGAGCGACTGCGGTTTTGGCTTCACTCGAGACCGCAGACGCGCCGTTTGCGTGTACCTCGTGCAATAGGACGGGTGGGCCCGTGTCCCTGACTTCTTGCACTTCTTTTTTATCATATCACTTATCTAGACAAGTTAGCATTAATACTACGGTCGGTAAACGGTTGATTATTAGCTGTAAACGGTATATGTCCAGTATTTCGCCTGCTAAAGCTGATATAGCTGATGGCCTCAATTCATAATTCTTTTCTACTTGTCTAGATATGCTTGTCTATATCTGCATACACGCCTATACTTCATTACAACATTCACCGCCACGTTAAGGAGTCACCATGAAAAGCGCGGTCTTCTATGGAAAGCACGACCTCAGAGTCGAGGAATCGGCAAAGCCGGCCGTGGGCAGGCGCGACGTTCTGATCAACGTCAAAGCTTGCGGCGTCTGCGGTACCGACGTTCATATCTATGAAGGCGACAAGGGTGCAGCCGACGTTACCCCGCCCACGATCCTTGGTCATGAGTTTGCGGGCGTTGTCGAGGCCGTGGGCAGCGACGTCGCTGGCTTTAAGCCGGGCGATCGCGTGTGCATCGACCCAAACCATCCCTGCGGCTGCTGCGAACCCTGCCGCGACGGAATCAACCACTACTGCGAGCATATGACCGGTTACGGTACCACCGTTAACGGCGGCTTTGCCGAGTACTGCTCCGTCGATATGCAGCAAGTCTACAAGTTGGGCGATCACACCAGCTTTGAGCAGGGTGCTATGACCGAGCCCGTCGCCTGCTGCCTGCACGGCATCGATATGTGCAACATCAAGCCCGGCAGCACAGTTGTCGTTATCGGCGGTGGCATGATCGGTCTGCTCATGATGCAGCTTGCTAAAAACGCCGGCGCCACCAAGGTTGTCTTGCTCGAGCCTGTCGAAGGCAAGCGCGAGGTTGCGCTCAAACTCGGCGCCGACCTGGCAATTGATTCCATCCACGAGGACGTCCCGGCCCGCCTGAAGCAGGAGGGCGTCGGCAACGTCGATGTCGTTATCGAGTGTGTTGGCAAGCCCGTCACCATCGAGCAGGCCATCCAGATCGCCGGCCACAAGGCTACGGTCATGATGTTCGGCCTCACCAAGCCCGATGAGACAATCACCGTCAAGCCCTTCGAGGTCTTCCAGAAGGAGCTTGTGCTTACCTCGTCCTACATCAACCCTTATACGCAGCGTCGCGCGCTCGAGCTCATCGACTCTGGCAGGCTCGACGTATCCTCGATGGTCGCCAAGGTGGCTTCCCTCGACGAACTCGGCGCCATCCTGTCAGACCCAGCTCTGCGTGCCATGGGTAAATATATAATCGACCCCAGCAAGTAAATCGATTGACACCTGCGCGGACGGCCCTCATCCGTCGTTCACGCACCCAGCTCTAGGAGACCGTCATGGCGCGAGCCATCTTCCAAACTATTTATGACAACGTGAAGCAGTCGATTGACGACGGCACATACGCCTATCAGAGCTATCTGCCTTCGGAGACTGAGCTCACGCAGCTGTTTGACTGTTCGCGCATGACGGTCCGTCGCGCCATCTCGATGCTTGCGGCAGATGGTTATGTGCTCCCTCAGCAAGGCAAAGGCATGCGCGTCATTCGCAACATCAGTGACGAGAAGAGTCGTGGTGGCGGCGGACTCGAGACCTTTAAGGAAATCGCGGTCAACCGAGGCTTTGAGCTCAAGACTGTCACCACCGTCTTTGAGCTCCTCATCTGCAGCAAGGCGCTCTCCAAGATTACCGGGTTTCCTGAAGGCTGTGAGCTCACACGCGCCAAACGCATCCGTTATGCAGACGGACAAGCCGTGTGCTCCGACGACTCCTATTACCTAAGCTCACAGGTACCGGGGCTGACACCCGAGATTGTCAACGACTCGATCTATCGTTACCTCGAAGAAGACCTTGGCATTAAGATTGCCACGGGCAAACGCGATGTAACGATCGAGCATCCCACGCCCGAGGATACGCGCGTGCTCGATCTCGACGACTTTAACGCACTCGCCGTTATACGCGGACAGACCTACAACGCCGACGGTATCCTTATGGAATACACCGAGACCAAACAGGTTCCCGGGTTCTTTTTGCTCCATGAAACCGTGACGCGCAACGGTACCGGTCGAACCGGCCACCAAAGCAGCATGAACTAACCATTTATTAGTTGCGGTGGAATAGTTCCTAGAATGGCCAGCTTAAGGGCAAAACAGGAACTATTCCACCGCAACTTTTTTGGCCGGCGGGGCAGCACCTGTCCCACCGGCCATCATTTACGCTCTTTTAGCTAGTCCGCAAGCTTCTCCACCTGATCGAGCATCTTGTCGAGCTTGGCCTTTGCTTCGGCCTTGACCTTCTCAGCTTCTTCGTGAGCCTTCGCCTTCTGAGCGGCCTTTTCCTCAGCCTCGGGATCGACGACGACCAGGTTGGATGCATCATGCTCAACCAACTTAAGCGCATGCTCGGGGCACACCTTGACGCAGGCCCCGCAACCTAGGCAATACGTGGATTCCAGCGCAAAGCGGCCGCTTCCCACCAAATCGCAGGCAGATGTGGGGCATACATTGACACACTCGCCACACGACGTGCACTTGTCAAAATCGCATTCCGGCGTGCTCACCTGCATGTTCTGGGCAAGCTCGGGATGGTTTTGCAATGTCGAGAGCACCAGCTGCCGCCCGTGCGTGAGCGAACGGCGACGCTTGGTCGTCGTGGTGCCGCACATGGTGTTGAGCGTGCGCTCGAGCTGCGTGATCTGGTGACGGTGAGCCTTCAACTTCTGCGTCACCGAGGCCAGTGCCGCCGTCGCCGGATTGAGCTTGGTCACCGTCAGGCCCGTGGTACGGGCAATCTTTTCCATGTACTCCTTGCGCTCGTACTCGCGAAGCTTATGGCACTTGAGGCTCTTGGGGTCGACCTCCAGGCCCATGCCCGTACCAGCCCACTCCTCGGCAGTAGCGATGGCCTCGCCCAGAATATCCTCGCCACCGGTGTTGCGGCACTTATCGCACACGCCCAGTGGCAGGTAGACGCTCACGTTGGGATAGTCGGCCAGCACCGAGAACCAGGTCTCGGCCGTAATATCGCCCACGCAGGCGACGACGACCTCGTTTTCGCGCGGCATGCGCTTAAGGGCGCGCGTGCAGGTAACGTAGGCGGTCTCGTGGCTCGTAGCAGCAGAGACGATATCGTCATACAGGTTTTTGGGCGCCAGGCGCGGCGAGATGATCGCCTCGGTCGGACAGGCAGCGGCGCACAGGCCGCACTTGCGACAGGAGTCGAGGATCTCGATGGCGTCTTCCTCGACCTCGATAGCGTTGACCGGGCACACGTCCATGCACGCGGTGCAGGCGCTCTTCTCGTTTTTGCAGGTCAAGCACGGAATGGTGTTGCCGCGCGGACGCTCCTTGTAGTCGGCAGGATTCCACTGCGGTGCCGACGGATCGAGTGCATCGGTCACACCGCCAAGCGGGTTTTTAAGAAAGTCGAAACCCTTGCTGATCTCGATAATGTCATCAAACAGATCGTGTTCCTGCGCCATGCGCGGCCCCTCCCTGAGCAGTGCAAACAAGCAAGAGATAATGATACGCTATCGGCCCACGCCTCGGGCAAATTACACGCGGCGCATCTTTGCGGCAAATAGCCCATGGCCCATCGCCGCCTCGATTGCACAAGGTCAATCAAGCGCCAAACTATGCCTCGCACATGAACTGCACGAGCTTTTGTTTGGTCACCTTTGCCTGCTCGTTGGCCATATTGCGCTCGTTTCTAAAGACCGCATTTGCAACACCCTGCAAATCGGCATCGGAAATCTCGCTGCACGGACCGTCCATCGAAGCCGCCGTGGGGCATACGCACAACGGCTACTCGGCATAAAACGCAACGGCCTTGGCGATATCGAGCATCTTGCCGCCGCCAATACCCACTACCATGTCGCAATACTCGGCCTGGGCTTCCTTAGCCATTTCGACAACGGCCTCTTCCGTACACGGACCGTCATAAATCTTAAAGAACGGCTCGCTTAGATCTTCGTCCAGAAATCCATCGACGATCTGCCTGCACAGCCGATCCTCGGTGCCTTGGTCAAACAAGACATAGGCAGCGCAGCCCAACCATGACAAATACCTGCCTTGACGCGACAGTTCGCCCGGCCCCTGAACATACCGGCCGGGACCGCCGTAAACCATAGGAAGCGCCATACGAGAATCCGCCCTTCATCAAACAACGATTGGTGCAAAGTAACCTGACCCCTTTGCGCCATAGCAAAAAGAGGCAAAGCCATCTGCTGGCTTTGCCCCTTCCTTAGCTTGATTTACTCATCCATGAGATAGTAGTGGCCCAGTGCGTCGGCACCCAGGATGGCGTTTGCGACCATCTCGGGCGTCACCTCAAACGGCATGTTGCACATGGTGTCATCGGGTGCGCAGGCGGCCTCGGCAACAATCATGGCCTGCTCGCGCGTAAGCTCGGCAACGCCAAGTTCCTTCATCGTGACCGGCAGGCCCAGCTCAATGCAGAAGCCCAAGACTTCCTCGAGCTTCTCGGTCGGGGCATTCTCGAGTACCAGCTGGACGATGGTGCCAAAGGCGACCTTCTCGCCGTGATACATGCCGTGGCACTCGGGCAGCATCGTCAGGCCATTGTGGATGGCATGAGCAGCAGCAAGGCCCGAGCTCTCAAAGCCAATGCCCGAAAGCAGCGTGTTGGCCTCGATGATGTGCTCGACGGCAGGCGTCAGCGCACCCTTCTCCAGCGCGACCTTGGCCTTGACGCCATCGGCCATAAGCGTCTCGTAGCAGAGCTTGGCGAGCGCCAGGCCGGCCATGCCGCCCTTGCCGCCAGCGCAGGTGCCGCCGTCGGCATCGTGCGTCGCCTGAGCCTCGAAATAGGTTGCGAGCGCATCGCCCATACCGGAAACCGTCAGGCGCACCGGGCTCGCCGCGATAACCGTCGTATCCATAAGGACGATATTGGGGTTTGCCTTCAAGAAGAGGTACTTGTCGAACTGGCCGTCGTCGGTGTAGAGCACCGAAAGTGCCGAGCACGGAGCATCGGTCGAAGCAATGGTGGGGCAAATGATAACCGGGGACTCCAGGTAATAGGCGACGGCCTTCGCGGTGTCGAGGATCTTGCCGCCACCGACGCCGACGATGATGTCGCAACCGTTGTCGCGAGCGAGCGCAACCAGACGATCGACCTCGCCCTTGGAGCACTCGCCGTTAAAGTCCTCAAACAGCAGCTCGGCCTTGGCCTCGGCAAAACCGCCCTCGATCTTGGCACCGACGCGCTTCTTGCCCGAAGGCGTCACGATGACGAGGGCTTTAGCACCGAGCGGCTCGACATAGGAGCCAAGCTTTGCGAGCTCGTCCGGACCCTGGATGTACTTGCTGGGGCTATTGAAAATTGCAGCCATAACTATCCCATTCTCCAATAATAAAAAAGAAAGGGGCTCCGTACGGATACGTGCGGAGCCCCTCGTTACGATAACAAGAGTCGATTAGAAATCGATGTCGGTGTCGTAGTAGCAGGCCTTGAGGATCTTCTCGAAGTCGGCAGCCTTGGTCTCACGCGGGTTCTCCGGCGTGCAGGCGTCGGTCTCGGCGTTCGCGGCGATCTCGGGCAGCTTGGCGAGGAACTCCTCCTCGGAAACCATCTGCGGGTTCTCGGCGTCGACCTTCACGCCACCATTCGCGTAATCCTTGATGGACTGCGGAATGTTGAGCTGGTCGTTGAGGTCGCGGATCTTCTGGACGAGCGCAGCGATGAGCTCCTCGTTGGTCTCGCCAGGAAGGTGCAGGATCTCCTTGGCCACGTATGCATAACGCTCGGCAGCACGCGGGTCCTTGGAGTTCCACTGGATGACCTTGCCCAGGTACATGGCGTTAGCAGCACCGTGGATGATGTGACCGTTCTCAAAGGCTGCACCGGTCTTGTGAGCCATGGAGTGAACGATGCCGAGCAGGCCCGAGGAGAAGGCGATACCGGCGATGCACTGAGCCTCGTGCATGTGCTGACGGGCCTCATGGTCGCCAGCATAGGACTTGGGCAGCCACTCGACGATCTCGCGGATGCCGTGCAGAGCGTTGGCGTCGGTGAACATAGAGGCGCAGGTGGAAACGTAGGCCTCCATGCAGTGGGTCAGAGCGTCCATGCCGGTATGAGCGCACAGCTTGGCGGGCATGGTGTAGGTGAGCTCGGGGTCGACGATGGCGACATCAGGAGTGATGTTGAAGTCGGCCAGCGGGTACTTGATGCCCTTGGCGTAGTCGGTGATGACGGAGAAGGCAGTGACCTCGGTAGCGGTGCCGGAGGTAGAAGAGATGGCGCAGAAGTGAGCCTTCTGACGCAGCTCGGGGAAGCTGAACGGCTGGATGATGTTATCGAAGGACTCCTCGGGATACTCGTAGAAGACCCACATGGCCTTAGCGGCATCGATGGGCGAGCCGCCGCCGATGGCGATAATCCAGTCGGGCTCGAACTCGCGCATGGCCTCGGCGCCCTTCATGACCGTCTCGATGGACGGATCGGACTCGACGCCCTCGAACAGCTTGACCTCGAAGCCGCCCTCTTTGAGGTCGGCCTCAACGTCCTGCAGGAACCCGCCGCGGCGCATAGAACTGCCGCCAGAAACGATGATGGCCTTCTTGCCCTTGAGGTTCTTCACCTCGTGGCGAGCGCCCTCACCAAAGTACAGATCGCGAGGATTGGTAAAACGTCCCATACTGTGCCTCCTAAACAAGCCCCTCTTAGACTTGCGTATATAACGGAGCACCCGATTGGCTCCGTTAGGACCGTTTTGCGCGTTGCCGGCGATGACAATGCGCGATGTCTAAACGTCTCAACGCTCAGACAAACATTATTCTACCGTTCTGGTTGGTCAGTTATTCACCTAAAGCCGACAATGATGAAACGTTTTTTCTATCCCTGAAGACCCTTGTGGGGCATTCATACTCCCAAGCTGGGCAAACGTTTTATCAAGGTTGACCACATATCCCGGGCAGGACTGTGGCCCTCCAAAATGTGCCCCGTTCGCCGCCAAAAATCGACCGTTTGCGGCACCGTGATACCACTCAGTCGTCCAAGGTGCCGACATTTGTGCGACATCCGTCTTCGTGGTGCAAAGGTGCATGTCCAAGTGCGGCACCCCCGGTGTGCCACATGCGGGTAAACTAGAACCTTATATAGAGACATTTGAACCCTAACCGCAGCAAAGGAGGCCCCATGGCATTCGATCCCATTCAAGAGGATTGCCATCGCCTCGTTCTTGAGGCCTTGCGCCGCGACAATATCCCGCTCACCGACGGTGCCGCCGTAGAGCGTCTGATGGAACAATTCACCCGCAACCCCGCGCCGCTCATCGTGCACGACCGCGACCGCGCCGGGCACCTCATTGCCAAGGTGGTCGAGGCCGTCGACTACCGCATTCCCTTTATCCCCGACGATGCCCAGGCCGAGCAGGAAGAGGCCGCTGCCGAGAACATGCTTCGCGAGGCCGCCGCACTCGATCCGGCCAACTGGGACGCTCAGCGCATGCTGACGGCACTCACCGCCGAATCCAACGAGGAATACGTACAGTACCTGGTGTCCAAGTGCGATGAGGTCGAGCACGACCTGGCGCTCAAGATCGCCTCGGCGCAAGACCCCTACGAGCGTGAGGCCGCAGGCGACCTGACCCGCCGTCCCTACCTGCGCTGGCTTGCCGCCCTTGCGTCGCGCGCCCTCATTAGCGGCCGCTACCGCATGTCGCTCGAAGCCGCAAACCGCAGCTTGGACTTTGCGCCCAACGACCCCGCTGGTGTCCGCCACACCGCGATGCTCGCCATGGCAAAGCTCGAATACCCCGCCGAGGAGCTCAAGCGCTTTCGCTCTGCCCACTCCGTGCCGTACCTCGCGAATACCCCGCTGCGCCGCCGCCCCAAAGATGCGGAGCGCGACTTGGACCCGTGGACGCTCATCGCACTGATGAGCGCAGCCTGGCGCGAGCTGGACTACGAGGGCGCCGAGCACTACCTGCGTATCCTTGCACGCTCGTGTCCGCACGCGGCCGAGGCGCTCTACTTCCAAACCGAGTTTCCCGATGGCGTCTATGCCCGCGTCAACGTGGGTGCGGGCTCCACCGACGAGCTTGTCCTTGCGCTATCCGAGGCGACGCCGGTACTGCAGGAGGGCCTGGGCGCCCCCGACAACGCCAGCTTTGCCGCCTGGGTCGCCACCAACGATATCGTGCGTTCCCAAATCGATGAGCGCATACTGCGGGCGGCCGAGCAGGGTTTGCCGTTTAAGGGAGGAGACCTCTAATGGATCCGAGCGTCTACATCCCCGCCTACCTGGAGCGCGCCTACGTTGCGTCGCACCCCGAGCTCACCGATGCAGCACGCGAGCTTGTCCATAACGACATTAGCGCGAATCCCCAAAAGTACGCGCAGTCCGAGCATGCCCAGGCGCTGCTGTCCTATGCCGGTGTTCATCGCCACCTGCTCGACGAGCTCCATCGCATCGAGGACATGGGCAGCGACGAGGAATTCGAGCAGACGCGCAATCGTCTGTTCGACGACATGCGCGATGAGCTGCTCAAGATTGTCCGCGTCGATGCGTATGTCCTCGATGCCCAGCTGCTCGCCATCATCCTGGCTGACACGCCCGTTGACGCCTGCCTGGGTGACCTGATGAAGCTCGAGGCGACCACAACCGATTACCTGCAGCAAAGCGTGCCCGGGTTCGACATGGAAGCCCCGCACTACTGGGCCAATAAGGTTTTGACGGACGGTGTCACCGCAGCAGACCTTACCGTGAGCGAGCCGGCTCTTATTGGGTGGCTTCACACGCTCGAGGCCATCTCGCAGCTGTGCATGGCGAGCGCCCGCTACCGCGCTGCCGCCAACTACGCCCGCCGCGTCCTTAAGGCAGAAGGCTATCCCACCCGAGCTGCCGGCACCGTGCTACTCGCCCTCGCTCGCTTGGAAGACGAGGACGGCTTTTTTGCCCTGGCCCACCAGCTCGAGGAAGAGATCGGGGCTGACGCGCTCGAGAACTCTCCTTGGTATCTGCTCGCCCGCACGATTCTGCTGTTCAAAACAAACAAGATGCGCCCGGCGACACGCGCGCTGCGTGAGTTTGCCAACCGTTGCGAGGGCGGTGCGTTCTTCTTACTGAACCCCATGTACCAGACACCGTACCTTCCCTGCCGGCCCGAGCCACACGATCCCTGGGATCTTTCGCACCAGGCCGTTTGGGAAGCGGACGGTATTATCTCGGACACTCCCGACTTTGCCCCCTGGGCCAATGCCTGCGAAGACGTGTCGCAGCTTGCCCAGGAATTTGCGCGCCGCTACGGTTTTTAGTGACGCACTCGACCCGACCATGTCGTTTACGTTAGGAACGGTTTCATGAACCTCCGCTCATCTCTTGCCTGCACCTCGAGCGATATCGCTCGCTGGGGGCTGCGCTCCGTCCTTAAGCGCCAGGGTGGCGTGCTTCCCGGCCGCATCGCCATGAAGATCGACCCCGAGTTGCTGAGCGACCTCGCTGCCCTTGTCGACCGCAGCGTGGTGATCACCGGCACCAACGGCAAGACCACCACCTCCAACCTCATCGCCGACGCCGTTGCCGCCAGCGGCGCCACCGTGGTATGCAACCGCGCCGGCAACAACATGGAGCCGGGCGTGGTGGGCGCACTGCTCGAGGCGCGCAGCGGCCTCAAGCGAGCCGGTGGCAAGCGCGTGGGCGTTTTTGAGTGCGATGAGCTTTACACCGTACGCGTTCTGCCCAAGCTCAAGCCGACGTACTTCGTGCTGCTCAACCTGTTCCGCGACCAGCTAGATCGCTATGGCGAGATCGATCACACCCAGGAGGTCATCGCCCATGCGTTGGAGCTTTCGCCGGCAACAACGCTCATCTACAACGCAGACGACCCGCTGTGTGCCGCGATCGCCGCACGCGTTCCCAATGCAAGCATCGCCTTTGGCATCGACGGCGCCACCAACACCGAGTCCGACCGTATTAGCGACTCGCGCTTTTGCTCACAGTGCAACGCGCCGCTGGAGTATGACTACGTGCAATACGGCCAGCTTGGCGCATACCATTGCCCCTCGTGCGGTTGGGCACGCCCCGCACTGGTCCGCCGTGTGACGGGCGTGAAGCTCGGCTGCGACGGCTACGGCTTCGACCTGGTCTTTGGATCTGCGCCCGACGCGGCTGCCGTACACATCGCCACACGCTACAACGGTCTGTACATGGTCTATAACGTTGCCGCCGCCTTCTTTGCCGCACGCGAGTTGGGCGTGGACACGGCGTTTCTACAGCCTACGCTCGATGCCTACGTCCCCGCCGGCGGACGTATGGGCCGCTGGGAGATCGCCGGCCGTACCGTCGAGGCAAACCTGGCTAAGAATCCCGTAGGCTTTGATCGACAAATCCAGTCCATCAAGACGGCAGGCGGCAGACTCTGCGCTTTCTTCCTCAACGACAACGACGCCGACGGACACGATGTATCGTGGATCTACGACGTCGACTTTGAGCGCATCGCCGACACGCCGGGTCTTGTCGCCTTTGCCGGAGGCACGCGTGCGCACGACATGCAGGTACGCCTCAAGTACGCCGGCATCGATGCCGCGATTATCTCGGACGTCGCGCAGGCAATTGGCGCCGTTGCGGATGAAGCCGCAGGCGACACTTTCTATGCCGTCGCCAACTACACGGCCTTCCCGCCGCTGGTCAAAGAACTCGATGGGCTGAAGGGTGCCGATGCAGCCACGGTTGCTGCCCGCGCTGCAACGTGTGCCGATGGCAGTGCCGTCCCCGTCGGCATCGCGCCAGTCGAGCTTTCGCGCCCGCTGCGCATCGTCTACCTGTACCCCGATGCCCTCAACCTCTACGGCGACGGCGGCAACGTTATCGCCCTCGAGCGTCGCTGCGCCTGGCGCGGCATCCCCGTTCGCGTGGACGAGGTCCGTATGGGCGAGTCACTCGATCTCACCGATGCCGATATCGTCATGATGGGTGGCGGCTCCGACCGCGACCAGCTAGCCGTGGCACACGAGCTGCTCGCCCAAAAAGACAAGGTCGCATCCTATGTTGAGGATGGCGGCTCGCTGCTCGCCATCTGTGGCAGCTATCAGCTGCTCGGCCGTTCGTACTATATGGGCGAGGATCGCATTGAGGGTCTGGGGGTCATTGCCGCCGAAACCGTACGCGGCTCCGACCGCCTGATCGGCAACGTAGCCGTCAAAACCGACCTGGCACCTGAGCCCTTTGTGGGATTCGAGAACCATGGCGGCCGCACGCTTTTGGACGCCGATGCCACGCCGCTCGGAACGTCCGTCGTCACGGGCACCGGCAACAACGGCGACGATGGCCTTGAGGGTCTGATCTACAAGGGCGTCATCGGCACGTACCTGCACGGGCCGGCGCTGCCCAAGAACCCCGAACTCGCCGACTGGCTGATCGCGCACGCCCTCGAGCGCCGCGGCGATGCGCAGGCCGCCGCCCTGCTGCCGCTCAAGCCCCTCGACGACACCTACGAGCACGCCGCCCACGACGCAGCCATGAAGCTCCTCCCCTAGCACCTCACAACCACAAAGGGGACAGGCACCTTTGTGGTGGTTTTGACCCATCCCAGCGGTTTGTCTCAATCTGTAACATCTAGACCGTTAAAAGTCGTCTTACTGTTACAGAATGAGATGTTCGTCCCGACGCCTGCCTTTTGTCTCAATCTGTAACAGATAGAGCCGATTTGCCCGCCCAGATGTTACAGATTGAGATATTTGAAAATCGGAATAGAAGCCTACTCCTTTGTGGTGGTTTTTCAGTTTGCCAACGATATGTGAACGGCTAAAAAAGTCTGCTATACTCTTTCCCGCTGTCCCCATCGTCTAGCGGCCAAGGACGCCACCCTTTCAAGGTGGATATCGCGGGTTCGAATCCCGCTGGGGGCACCATTTGAGATGTGAAGCCCGTTACCAATTCGGTAGCGGGCTTTTTGCTACCGATATGTCGGGATTCGAACCCGACAGGGTGCGGAGCTGAGGAAACGCGAAGCGTTTTCCAGCGCAGCACGCAAGGAGCGAAGCGACGCGGCGAAAGCGGGCGGCGTCAGCCGCACGCGGACATCCCGCTGGGGGCACCATTTGAGATGTGGAGCCCGTTACCAATTCGGTAGCGGGCTTTTTGCTACCGATATGCCGGGATTCGAACCCGACAGGGTGCGGACCCCGGCAAATCGGCGGCAAAACGGGCTTCAAAGCGTCCTTCGCAAACAAAAACCGGGGCCCGCATGATGCGGACCCCGGCTCAATACCGTGACGATATGTCAGTTACGCCCTACACGTAGAACAGGATGTCGTCGTAGGTCGGGACCGGCCAGTAGTCGGCTGCCACGATCTCCTCCATGGCGTCCACGGCGGCACGCAGCGCATCCATAGCGGGAACGACCTCGTGCGCGTACACGTTGGCCTGCTCCTGGCCATCGAGGGCCTCAGCCTTCTGATGCACGGCGTCAAGCGCCTTGATGGAGTCGTTGATGGTGGTGATGCCGTTGCAGAGCTTGTTGAGCGTGTTCTGCTCGCACTGCATGGCGGCCTCAGCACCGGCGGCACGAATAGTCTCAAGGCCCTTAGCGACCTTGGTGGCATAGGCGGTAATGACCGGGCGATAGGTACGACGCGCCTCGCGAACCATCGTGGTGGCCTCGATGTTCATGAGCTTGTTGTACTTCTCGAGCTTGCAATCGTAGCGGCACTGGGCCTCGGCCTTGGTCAGAACACCCGTCTCCTCAAAGAGCGCAATGGCCTTATCGGAAACAAAGGCGGGCAGGGCGTCGGCCGTGGTCTTGTTGTTGGCAAGGCCGCGCTTCTCGGCCTCGACGGGCCACTCGTCGGAGTAGCCATCGCCGGAGAAGAGGATGCGCTGGTGGTCGGTCAGGACCTTCTTGCAGTACTCGAGCGCGGCGTCCTGGAACTCATCCTCGGGCGTACCCTCAAGCGCGTCGGCGAAGGACTTGAGCGACTTGGCCACGGCGGCATCGAGCACCAGGTTGGAGTCGGAGACGTTCTGCTCGGAGCCGCAGGCACGGAACTCGAACTTGTTGCCGGTGAAGGCGAACGGGGAGGTGCGGTTGCGGTCGGTGTTGTCCTGCATCAGCTTGGGCAGGGTATCGGCGCCCAGGTCGAGCACGCCGCGCGTGGCATGAACGGAAGCCTTGCCATCGATGATCTTCTCGACGACCTCGGTAAGCTGGTCGCCCAGGAAGATGGACATAATCGCCGGAGGAGCCTCGTTGGCGCCCAGACGATGGTCGTTGCCGGCCGAGGCAACGGAGGCACGCAGGAGCTCCTGATAGTTATCGACGGCCTCGATCACCGCGGTGAGGAAGACGATGAACTGCAGGTTGTCGAGCGGGGTGTCGCCCGGATCGAGCAGGTTCTCGGACTCGGTGCCAAGCGACCAGTTGTTGTGCTTGCCCGAACCATTGATGCCCTCAAAGGGCTTCTCGTGCAGCAGGCAGACCAAGTCGTGGCGGGAGGCGATGAGCTTCATCTTCTCCATCATGACCAGATTCTGGTCGATGGCCTCGTTGACTTCGCCATAGACGGGAGCAAGCTCATGCTGGCAGGGAGCAACCTCGTTGTGCTTGGTCTTGGCGGGAATGCCGAGCGCCCACAGTTCATCGTCCAGGTCCTTCATGTAGGCCGAGACGGTGGGGCGGATAGCGCCAAAGTAGTGCTCCTCGAGCTCCTGGCCCTTGCAGGGAGCGGCGCCAAAGAGGGTGCGGCCGGTGATGACCAGGTCCTTGCGCTTGCGGTAAGCATCCTTCTTGATCAGGAAGTACTCCTGCTCGTCGCCCACGGAAGGAACGACCTTCTTGGGGGTCTTGCCAAACAGCGCCAAAACGCGCTTAGACTCACGCGAGAGCGCGGTCATGGAACGCAGCAGCGGGGTCTTCTTGTCCAGGGCCTCGCCCGTGTAGGAGCAGAAAGCCGTGGGGATGCACAGGACATCGTCCTTGATAAAGGCGGGGCTAGTGGGGTCCCAAGCGGTGTAGCCACGGGCCTCGAAGGTAGCACGCAGGCCGCCGTTGGGGAAGCTCGAGGCATCGGGCTCGCCCTGGATGAGGTTCTTGCCCGTAAACTTGGTAATGGCGGTGCCGTCGTGGTTGGGCTCCAGGAAGCTGTCGTGCTTCTCGGAAGTAATGCCCGAAAGCGGCTGGAACCAGTGCGCATAGTGCGTCGCACCCTTGGAGATGGCCCAGACCTTCATGGCATGGGCAACGGCGTTGGCCACATCCAGGTCGAGCGGCTCACCGCCCTCGAGGGTTGCAGCAAGGCGCTTCCAAATGTCCTTGGGGAGGTAGTCCTTCATGACTTCCTCAGAGAACACCATGGTCCCGAAGCGGTCAGTAAGTTCGGCCATACGGAACTCCCTTCGTATCGGCACCGCGTGAGAAGCGGTGTTGATTACTAACGAACGAGTCATAGCTTAGACTCGCCGTGTTTCCGCGACATTACCGTTATGTTGCTGTCGCGAAACCAATCAATGAGGTTACCCTATCGAGGCGGCGTTGCCACCCTCAACAGCCAATCAACTGCATAAATTGCAGACCTCTCCCCATGGTTTAAGGGTAGTCAATTTGGGATGGAGCTCTATTAACTGGTATTTTGCATCAGATACCAGTCTTTATAGTCCGTGCCTAGATTAGCCGCTCTGTTATAGAGAAAGCCGATAGCAAGGCATCTTTGATTGGTATCCCCGAATAACGAGTGAAACTCCACCGTGACACAGTGGTGCTGTAGAATCCTTACAACACATCACACTATTACGTATCTAGAGGAGCACGATATGCGCGTCGACGAGGTTTTTAAGCAGGCAGCATCCCAGGGCACCGCGCCCGTTTCGTTTGAGATGTTCCCGCCCAAGGGCGAGCTCACCCTCGACACGGCTCGCGAAGTGGCAGGCAATCTGTGCAAGTTTTCGCCGAGCTTTGTCTCGGTCACCTGCTCGGCCGGCGGCTCGGGCAACGGTGCCACCACCGCCCCCATCGCGCATATGATTTCGAGCGAATTCGACACGCCCTCGGTGGCACACCTCACCTGCGTGGGCCGCACCCACGCCGACATCGCCGCCAAGATCGACGAGTATCGCACCGCCGGCGTTGAAAACATTCTGGCCCTGCGTGGCGATCTCCCTGCCAGCGCGACCGAGGACGACAAGCCCGCCTCCGACTACGCCTACGCCCGCGACCTCATCCCCGAGCTCGTCGACGCCGGCTTTTGCGTGGGCGCCGCAGCCTACCCCGAGGGCCACATTGCCTGTGAGGATCTCAACCTCTCGGTCGAACACCTCAAGCAAAAACAGGACGCCGGCGCGAGCTTCTTTGTGACACAGCTCTTCTTTGATAACGAGTGCTTCTACCGCTTCCGCGAGCTTGCCGACAAGGTCGGCATCACCGTGCCCATTACCGCGGGCATCATGCCGTTTATGGGCAAGTCCCAGATCAGCCGCATGGTCTTTATGTGCGGCGCGTCGCTGCCCTCCCCCGTCATCAAGATTCTCGCCAAGTACGAGAACGACCCCGAGAGCCTGCAGGCAGCCGGTGTAGATTATGCCGCCCGCCAACTTTGCGACCTCAAGGAGCACGGCGCCGACGGCCTGCACCTGTACACTATGAACCGTCCTGCGATCGCCGCGACCATTATGGAGCGCCTGGGGTAATGGAAAAACCGCACATCGATACAACCGCTGTCGAAGTGCCGGCCGACCTTGCGTCGCCGGCGCTTTACCGTGTCGATGCCGCGCACCATCCCCGTGTCGACCGTGCCGAGATGCTGCGGTATCTGGGTTACGGCGGCCAGCAGATTGAGCCCGAACTGTCACGACGTATTGAGCTTGTCGTTGAACGTCTGGAACTGGACATTGAGCCCCGTGGCGTGCGCCGCGTGTTTGCCGTCGATGCCACGGGCGTGGACGAACAAAGTGAGCCTTGCATTCGCTTGGTCGGCACCAACGTTGAGCTGCGGGGTCGCGATATCTATCGACATCTCAAAGATGCCCGCTTTGCCGCGCTCATGGCATGCACCCTCGGCATGGACGCCGAGCGTCGCCTGCGCACCACGGGAGCCCAACATCCCCTGGAGGGCGCCGTGCTCGACGCCGCGTGCTCCGCTTACGTAGAAGCCGCCGTTGAGCAAATGGACCAGCAGGTCAAGACGGACGCCGCCGTTCATGGGCTCGCCGGCAACTGGCGCTTTAGTCCCGGCTACGGCGACTGCCCGCTCTCGGCCCAGCGCTCGATCGTCAATGCGCTCAACGCCACGCGGCTCATCGGGCTTACCGTCACACCCACCAGCCTGCTCATGCCCACCAAGAGCGTGACCGCGGTGATCGGTCTGTTCGAAGGCGAAGTCCACGACGCCCAGAGCCGCCCCACCTGCAATATCTGCCGCATGCGCGAGCACTGCCGCTTCCGCGCCGCCCACACCACCTGCTATTCCAGCCATTAGGAGCCCTCGATGTTTACTCCGCTTATCACTCATGATTCTGACGGCACTGCATTGGCGGCACCTGTTGATGCCGCACGTCGCAACGGTGCCACGTACAAGACGCGCACGATCGACGATCTGCGCATTAAGGACGATCGCCTGCGTGCGGCCATCGATGGCACGGGACACCTGCTGTTCGACGGCGGCATGGGCACCATGTTGCAGGCCGCTGGCATGAAGGCGGGCGCCCTGCCCGAGCTGCTCAACTTTGAGGAACCCCAGGTTATCACCGATATCCAACGTCAATATGTCGAGGCTGGCTGTGACGTGATCACCGCCAACACCTTTGGCGCCAACGCCCACAAGCTCGACGGTGCTGCCACCGTGGCAGACGTCTTTGCCGCGGCCGTCACCTGCGCCCGCGAGGCCGGCGCCCGCTACGTCGCCGGCGATATCGGCCCCATCGGCGCGCTGCTTCGCCCCCTGGGTACTCTGAGCTTCGACGAGGCCTACGACCTCTTTGCCGAGGAAGTGCGCGCCGGCGTCGCCGCGGGTGTGGACCTCTTTATTATCGAGACCATGACCGACCTGGCCGAGATCAAGGCGGCTGTCTTCGCCTGCCGCGAGAACTCCGACCTGCCCGTCTTTGCCACCATGACCTTTGAGGAAGACGGCCGTACCTTCCTAGGAACGAGCCCCGAGGTCGCCGCCATCACGCTCGACGCCATCGGTGCCGACGTTTTGGGCATCAACTGCAGCCAAGGACCGGCCGAGCTCCGAGGACTCGCCGCACGTATGCTCACCGTTACCGACAAGCCCGTTATGGTGCAGGCTAATGCAGGACTCCCCCATGTAGACGACGACGGCAACACCGTCTTTGATATCCAAGCCCCCGAATACGCCGAGGCCGTCGCCGGCATGATCGCCGACGGTGTGAGCGTCGTGGGCGGTTGCTGCGGCACCACGCCGGCGCACATGGCGGCCTTGCGCACGCTTATCGACAACCACACGCCCAGCCCGCGCCGCCGCAAGCCCAGCATGTCGGTCACGAGCGCCCAAACGGTCGTGGACCTTCCCTGCGACGGCCACAAGATCGCCGTCATCGGCGAGCGCATCAACCCCACCGGCAAAAAGCGCCTGCAGCAGGCCCTGCGCGACGGCGACCTGGACTACGTCGTGAGCCAGGGCATCAGCCAGCAGGAACAGGGCGCCGACATCCTGGACGTCAACGTCGGCCTGCCCGAGATCGACGAGGTCAAGATCATCCAACAGGCCACCGAGCAGCTCCAGGGCTCCACGCTGCTGCCGCTGCAGATCGACTCCACCGATCCCGCCGCTGTCGAGGCCGCCGTGCGCCGCTACGCCGGCAAGCCCATCATCAACTCGGTCAATGGCAAGCAGCAGATCATGGATGAGATCTTTCCGCTGGTCGCCCACTACGGCACCAACGTTGTCGGCCTTACGCTCGACGAAGGCGGCATCCCCGATACCGCCGAGGCCCGCTTCGCCATCGCCGAGCACATCGTGGCCGAGGCTGCCCGTTACGGCATCGGACCGGACCGCATCCTCATCGACTGCCTGGTCATGACCGCCTCGACCAACCAGCGCCAGGCCGAGCAGATCCTGCGCGCCATGTCCCTGTGCAAGGAGCGCCTGGGCGTCAAATGCGCGCTCGGCGTGTCGAACATCAGCTTTGGCCTGCCTGCCCGCCCGCTGCTGGGTTCGGTCTTTTTGGCCGCCGCCTTTGGCGCGGGCCTGGACGCCCCCATCATGAACCCGGGTTCCAAGCGCTTTATGGACACCGTCTACAGCTATCGCGTCCTGAGCGTTGAAGACGAGGGCTCGACCGGATACATCGAGCGCTATGCCGGCTGGACCGATCCGTACAAGATCGCCGCCAACCCGGCAGCGGCTCAGGCCGCATCGAGTGATGCCGCGCCTGCTGCTGGCACCGCCGGCACTGACGGCAACGACGACCCGATTCGTCGCATGGTCGTCTCGGGCCGCAAAGGCGAGATCGCTGCCGAGACCGAGCGTCTGCTGGCAGACCACGACGCCATGGACCTCATCAACAATCACTTTATCCCCGCCCTCGACGAAGTTGGCGTCCTCTTTGACCAGGGCAAGTTCTTCTTGCCGCAGCTTATGGCCTCGGCCGAGGCCGCACGCGTGGGCTTCGACACCATCAAGCGCCTGATGCCCGCCGGCGAGATTGCCGACAAGGGCAAGATCTGCGTGGCCACCGTCAAGGGCGACATCCACGATATTGGCAAGAACATCGTCAAAATGCTGCTCGATAACTACGGCTACACCGTCTTTGACCTAGGCCGCGACGTCGACCCGCAGGAGGTGCTCAAGACCGTGCAGGAGCGTGACATTAAGCTTGTCGGCCTCTCAGCGCTTATGACTACCACGGTCGTCGCCATGGAGGAGACCATCAAGCTGCTTCATGCCGAGGTGCCGGGCGTCAAGATCATCGTGGGCGGCGCCGTGCTCACCCCCGAATACGCCAAGCAGATCGGCGCGGACTACTACGCCAAGGACGCCGCCGAAAGCGCTCGTATCGCCGAAGAGGTCTTTGGGCAGTAACACAACGGAAACAACCGAGCACCAAAACGTGTCGCATGCGCCACTTGGCACGTACGGCACGTTAAAATAGATAAGACTATGCTCGTTTTGGCAGATAGGAGCGCAAGGATGGCGATCACGCCCGCAGAAATCGCGGAAACCCGCGGCATGGTTGAGGAGCAGAACCTCGACATCAGAACCATCACCATGGGTGTTTCGCTCATGGGTTGCGGTGACGAGAACCTCGACCGCATGTGCACGAAGATCTACGACCACGTGACGCACACGGCTGAGCACCTGGTCGAGACCGCCGAGAACCTCGAGCGCGAGTACGGTATCCCCATCGTCAACAAGCGCGTTTCCGTCACCCCGGTGGCGCAGATCGCCGCGTGCTGCAAGGATGAGGACCTCACCCCCATCGCGCATGCCCTCGATCGCGCGGCCGAGACGCTCGGCATCGATTACCTGGGTGGCTTCTCCGCACTCGTCCAGAAGGGCATTGGCGACGCCGACCGCCGCGTCATCCAGTCCATCCCCCAGGCGCTCGCTACCACGAGCCGCGTCTGCTCCAGCGTCAACGTCGCCAGCCTGCGCGCCGGTATCAACATGGATGCCGTGCTCATGGCCGCCCAGACCATCATCGATGCCGCCAAGCTCACGGCCGACCAGGATTCCGTTGGCGCCTCCAAGTTTGTCTGCTTTGCCAACATGGTCGAGGACTCCCCGTTTATGGCGGGCGCCGTCCACGGCGGTGGCGAGGCCGACGCCGTCATCAACGTTGGCGTCTCGGGCCCCGGCGTTATGGCTGCTGCCTTGGAGACGCTCCCCGACTCCGCCTCGATGATGGAGGTTGCCGAGAAAATCAAGCAGACCGCCTTTAAGATCACCCGCGCCGGCGAGCTCATGAGCCGTGAGGCAGCCCGCCGTCTGGGTGTCGAGAAAGGCATTGTCGACCTGTCACTGGCTCCCACGCCTGCCATCGGCGACTCCGTTGCCCGCATCCTCGAGATCATCGGCGTGGGCACCTGCGGTGGCCCCGGCACGACCTGCGCGCTCGCCATGCTCAACGATGCCGTCAAGAAGGGCGGCGTCATGGCCAGCTCCAGCGTGGGCGGTCTCTCCGGCGCCTTTATCCCCGTGTCCGAGGACGCCGGCATGATCGCCGCCGTCGAAGCCGGCGCGCTTTCGCTCGAGAAGCTCGAGGCCATGACCTGTGTGTGCTCCGTCGGCCTGGACATGATCGCCATCCCCGGCGACACCCCGGTCGAGACCATCGCCGGCATCATCGCCGACGAGATGGCCATCGGCGTCATCAACAACAAGACCACGGCCGTCCGCGTGATTCCCGCCATTGGCAAGGGCGTGGGCGACTGCGTCGAGTACGGCGGCCTGTTCGGCCGTGCGCCCATCATGCCGGTGAACCCCAACGCCGGCACCGTGCTTGCCCACCGTGGCGGACGCTTCCCGGCACCGCTGAACTCGCTCAAGAACTAGCTGAGGGGTTCGGGCGAGGAGCCCCGGGGAGGGCAAATATATAAGGTCGCCTGCTCGGACAGTCCTGACTCGCACGGAGAGCACATTAAGTGCTCTCCGGCTCGTGCGGAACTCGCGATCGACCTTATATATTTGCCCTCCCCGGGGCTCCCGCACAACGGGACCTCAGTTGGGTTCTATCCCGTATGGCAGTCGCTTCGCTCCTGCCCGCCTTGGTTGTGAGGGCGGTTTGGCGTTGGAACGGTTCTTTCTGATATATGCTGGTTGCGGCTCTTCTTTTGGGAGGAGTCGCTTTTTTGTTGCTAGGAGGTTGGCCCGTGGTTGATGGGGAGAATCGTTCTGAGCTGCTTGCTGCGGATTGGAATGGCGAATGGATGCGCCTGCAAGCTGCTCGGCGGCGGGCTGATGATTCTTTTGAGTGGGATAAGCGAGCTCGGCATTTTCGTCCACTGGAAACTGCTCCGTATGCTCAGGATTTTATAAAGCTGTTGGCGCTTGAGCCCGGCGAGTCGGTGCTCGATATGGGGTGTGGGGCTGGGTCGATTGCTATTCCGCTTGCTCAGGCTGGGCATTCCGTGATTGCTGCCGACTTCTCTCCTGCCATGTTGGGCACCCTTGATGCCGGCATTGAGTATTACGGGCTCGAGGATCTTATTACACCGCTTGAGCTTGCTTGGGATGACGATTGGGATCTGGTTGGGCCGGTTGCCAAGGCTGTAGATGTTGCCTTTGCCAGTCGGTCGGTTACGACGACCAACCTAAAAGGCGCGCTTGCCAAGCTTGATCGTACGGCTCGTCGGTGTTGTGCTGTCACGATGGTCGCCAACTCCAGCCCGCGCTATGACCTGCACTTGATGAACGCTATCGGCGCCTCGGTTACCTGCAGTAATGGCTTTGTGTATGCTTTTAATATCCTCATTCAGATGGGTGCCTGCCGCAGGTTACGTACTTTGAATCGCCTCGTCGCGATACCTTCGATAGCCTCGAGGCAGGCGTGACGGACTTCTCCCGTATGCTCGAGCATGGCAACGAGGATAAAATCGACCGCCTGCGCGACTATATCGCTCAGCACATGATTGAGAACCCCCATGCCGGTGAGCCGGGCTCCAAGGGCGTGCCGCAGGGGCGCTATATGCTCGATCATGTCCGCAAGGTTCGCTGGGCGTTTATTGCATGGGAGCCGGTCTCTGCGCCCAGCTCATAGCCTGTTCGCAGCCCACGCCGCCCACTCACTCGGCATCCGCATTCTTTTTGAACTGGGCAAACGCGCTCCACACCGCGCCGTTCCTGCGCTATCGTGGGACAGCTCACGTAGATTAAGGCCCCATCGTGGGGCGCCCCATACATAGAAAGCGAGAACCCATGGCACTGACAGGAGCCCAGGTCAAGCAGCTTCGCAGCATGGCCCATCACCTCAACCCCGCCATCATTATCGGTAAGTCCGATGTCAACGAGGGCACCGTCGAGCAGACGGTCGCCTACCTGGAGAAGCACGAGCTCGTTAAGTGCTCCGTGCTCGATGGCTCCAGTCTTTCCGCCCGCGAGGCCGCCGAAGAGCTCGCTGAGCGCTGCCACGCCGAGGTCGTCCAGGTCATCGGCCGCAAGTTCTCGCTGTATCGCGAGTCCTCGCGCAAGGACATCGAGAAGATCAAGCTCGTCTAAGAGCCAATGGTCCGGCGAGCCAACACGTAGCAAGCTTACGGGTGCCCAAGTACTTCGGGCGCCCGTTTTTTTATCGCTCGACCAGCACGCGATTGAGCCGTCCCTCCACCAAGCGCTCGTATAGACGCCGCGTCTCGGGCTCGGGCACGCCATTGACCTGCTCCCTCAGATGGTGCATATGCCCGCTGTATAGCTCGACGATATCGCGCCGCCGCCCCGCCGCACTGTAGACGCGCATGGCGCAGCGCACCATATCCTCGCGCGCCGTTTCCTGCCGAAGCCCCGACTCCGCCAGCCAAATCGCCGACTGCAGATCGTTTTCTTCTAGAGCGGCATTGGCCCCCTTAATCATGCAATCGATGTACTTTGACTGCATAATGCGTCGCATACGCAAAAAGTAGGTGGGATTACAGCCATTGGGAACATACAGCGGTCCGGCATAAAGCTGCTCAATCTTAAGGCACAGTTCAACTAAATGGGGCCCGCGCGCACCCGTGCGATTTCCCAAAACCTCGCGGCTTATCTGGTCAAACAGCCGTACATCGGTCTTGACGTAGTCGCCGTTGAGTCCAATGCATTCATTTTGGATGAGCACACACGACTTGCCATCCGGCGTCGGTCCCAAAGCCGACCGCAAGCGCGATATCGTCGAGTACAGGTTGTTGCGGGCGCTATTGAACTCGGCATGGGGCCACAGCTCCATGGCCAGCGTCTCACGATCGACGAGCGCATCCATGCCCAGCGCAAGCCGCTCGGCAAGTGTCGCCGCCTTCTTGCGCCGCCACATTTTGTCCGTGATGGGAAACCCGTCGCGCTCGGCGCGAAACGCACCAAACATGCGAATCTCGATATGGTCGATGGTATCAACGGCTTCAACCTCGCCGGCCTGGAACAGGCGCTCGCCCTCCCCTTCCAGATCATCGCGCAGCGAGTACCGCGATAGCTCGCGCACGGGAAGCTTCTTGCGTATCCTGGCCGCCGGCTCGCCCAGACAATGCATGGCAAGGCGCGCAAAGAGCCGATACGATGGCTCTAGAATCCCCGCGCGATTCATGGACATCCAGGCCGCAAGGTCGCTGTCTCGGCCCGCACAGGCCAAATGCAGCGCCACCATCCAGGCTTCTGCGCCACCAACCTGCGTCTGGCTTATATCGAGTAGCTCCGCTTCCTCGCGAACCGAAACCATTGAGGTGTTACGCAGATATGCCGCACGCTCCAGCAGCAATGCGTTATCGCGCATGTACGCAATCGACTCCTCGGCAAGTTTGAGCACTTGGACCGCACGGAACTTTGCATTAACCGGCCGTCCCTCTGCCAGCGACTGCCAGCCTTCTAGCAACAGGCCAAACAGCTGAATCTGGTTGTCGCGCATGCGCACGGCAAAACGATCGAGCTCGTTGAACGCCGCATCGTCGGTTACCGGCAAGCCGGAAAGGAGCCGCCGTGCCGCCAACACCATGCGCACCCAGATAGCCATCGCCTTAAGTCCACGTACGTCGAGCGCCTCCCGCACCACCGTCATTTCGTCGTCGCGCTCGTCGGTTCCCGCAAACGACCCGTCAAAGAGCTCCACCAGCATGCTATCGGCCCGTATAACAATCCCCGCGATGTCGAGCTCGCAGTCGTAGGCCTTGCTCGTTTTGAGCTGCTGTAGGACGCCGCCGTCATCTCCCCGCTCGGTCAGGCATCGCTTGACCTCGATATGCGCAGACAGCATATCGAGTGCGGTATGGGATGTCTCGATTTCTGGCACGGCCAGGTTCGCAGGAAGCCCAAGCCCGTTGTCCCCATAGCAAACAGCCGTCAGTGTCTGGGCCACCCTCCATGAAACAGGATCTATTTCGCAGACCGCCCGTTCGCCCCCGCGCTCGATAACCGATGCCATATAGCGAGCGAGCTTTGTATTGGACACGCTGACCGCTGCCAGATATACGCCAAGCGCCTCGGCAGGCGTTGGCTCTGGAGCCGGATCGTCAGCATCGATCGTGCCCAGCGCTGCTCGGCAGATATCGGCCCCGTGCCCCGTCAGAGCAAGATCGACCCCATACTGCCCAGCAAGTTCAAGGACCGCTTCACGGTCCAAAAAGGCGTTCGCCAGGTCCATCGCCGCATCGCATCGGCCCGCCTTAAGCAAAATCCGGGCCGCCCTCGGAACAAGTTCGGGGCGAACCTCGGCCACCAACTTACGCAAACGCAGGCGTCCGTTATCCTCCGTGCCCAGACACGTAAAACTCCGCTCGGCGGGATCCAAGCCAAAGATCGGGTAGTCGCGTACAAAGTAGGACTGGTCGACCATCGACAGCCTCACCCCACAAGCCTCGAGTTCTGCGATATTGCCCTCGCCCATCAAAACCATGAGGCATGCCACGCAAAACAGCGCATTATTGTCGAGCGAAGCCAGATCGACAAGTGCCGCGCCATATACGTTGACAATCTCGTTTTCGAGCAGACCGGCTACGTCACCTTGGCCATACGGACCCGTCTGCAATGCCGAAACGAGCTCGGGCACGCCCTGCGTGAGCTGATAAAAGTCGAGCGATGTGCTGATCGAAAACGCCGATGCCCACGCCGAATACTCATAGGCATGCACCTTGAGCATCTGCGCATTGATCTTAACCGAATCGCCCAGCCCATGAATCAGCTGACGATTTGAAGGACGGCAGGAGATAAAGACCCCTACCCCCATAGCGCGCAGGCCGCGAATCCTGTCGATGAGGTCTTCGGTATCGTGCTGATCGAGGTTTGGCACATTATCAATCGCGATAAGGGAGTGCGGTTTGTCTTTGAGTTCTTCGGTAACCACCTCGAGCTGCATAAACACCTCGCGCCCAATGGCGCGATCGGCCTCGATAATCCGCACGGGGCCTCGCGTCGGGTCGCATTTAACCTCATGGGTGTACTGCAGCAGCACCGAGGTCTTCCCAAACCCGTCGGGCGCATAAAGAACCACAATGCCGGCCTTTCGGCCCTTGGCGATAAGCTCATTCATCAAGCGTTCGCGTCGCACCATATAGCCTCCGCCCAGCGGCATCAGCTCGAGGTCGTCCATACTGCTCAAATCGTTTACCATGCCCGCTCCTCAACTCGACCGTATGGACACTGTAGCCGCAAGACCATACAAGCCGCGCTATGAATAGAGCGACCTTGTGTTTTAGGTTGTCTTTTGGTACGCAAGCGGCAAGTTTTTGTACAGCGAGGGCCGATTGTTATTAATCCCCCGACTAATCGGTCTTTAAGCAGGTAAATGAGCTTGTCAGCTTGTCCCATCTAAGCGGCAGTGTAACGCAGATGAACAAGGTTCAGCCATGTCATTCAACTCGCCTAGCACCCGCTACCGTCTACGACCTTCTAGTGGCATTTTTGCATAGAATCTGGTATAGAATGAATCAAGCTGTTGGACATCCGGCATTCGTCAAGCTTGCGGCAAGATTTTGGTCAAGTGGGCGGAAAAGGATAGCAAAAAGGCCCCCGCAAAGCGGAGGCCTTAGGCAAGGCTATGTCGAGCTGCAGGATTCGCGCTACTCGCAGAGCGAAAGGGCGGCCTCGTCGGCAACGACAACGCAGTTGGTGTGCAGCTGCAGAATCGAAGCCGGGCACTCGGGCGTAACCGGACCATAGCACATGTCATGCACGGCCTGAGCCTTGGCCTCGCCATTGGCGACGACCAGGATCATGCGGGCATACATGATGGTCTGGGTACCCATGGTGTAGGCCTGACGGGGAACATCGTCGATGCTGTCGAACAGGCGGCTGTTGGCCTGAATGGTGCTCTCGGTGAGGTCGACGCAGTGCGTACCCTTGGAGAAGTGGTCATCGGGCTCGTTGAAGCCGATGTGGCCGTTGTTGCCAATACCGAGCAGCTGCAGATCCGGGTAACCGGCGGCGGCGACGATCTTGTCGTACTCAGAGCAGGCAGCGGCGGCATCGGGGTTGGAACCGTCGGGCACATGCGTGTTGTTCAGGTCAATGTTGATGTGATCGAAGAAGTTCTCACGCATGAAGTAGTGATAGCTCTGGGGATCGTCATGCGAAAGGCCGCGATACTCATCCAGGTTGTAGGTGCTGACCTCGGCAAAGTCGACGTCGCCCTTCTTGTACCAAGCAGCGAGCTGCTTGTAGGCACCGATCGGGGTGGAGCCGGTGGCAAGGCCCAGCACGCAGTCGGGCTTGAGGATAACCTGCGCCGAGATAATATTGGCGGCCTTGCGGCTCATATCCTCGTAGTCTTTAGCTTTAATGATCTTCATTACGCGTCCTTTCTCGTACAAGAGAGGCAAGGCTCCCTTACAAGCACTTGCCCGCGGCCCGCGTCGGCCGCAACCAACGTGTGCGGCCACCAGGGCGAGGTCGCGTAATGTATGTGTCTCGTGTCTAGCCGCGTCGAGGCCCCTGCCCGTCCACGGTGACCCGAAGCTGTTTAGCCTCGGACGTTTCCCATCTTGCCACGGAGGGCGTCCTCTTTCAAGGGCGCCCTCCGTAAACGTGTTTGAATTGTAGGCTAATGGCCACGTGCACTTGCTAGCGCTCGCGAGCAACGATGAGCTGGTCCATCTCTTCGACATGCACACCAACGGAGCCTTTGATGCTCGAGAACTCAACGGAGTTGCACACCAAGATGGGAACCGTCACATCGTAGCCCTCGGCAGCAATTGCCTCGCGATCGAACTCAATGAGTACATCGCCCTTATGGACGATGTCACCCACTTGCGCATGTACGGTAAAGTGCTTGCCCTCGAGCTGAACAGTGTCCAAACCAACGTGGATGAGCACGTCCAGACCATCGACCGTGTTAAGCGCAACAGCGTGTCCCGTGGGAAAAATGGCCTCGACCTTGGCGTCAGCCGGTGCAATCACGCGCGTTCCGGTGGGCCGGATCGCCACGCCCTGGCCCAAAAGGCCGGTGGCAAACGTCTGGTCGTTTACCTCGGAAAGCGGAATGACGTCGCCCGAGATGGGAGCATCCAGCGTAAGGACTCGACCACGCATACCAAAAGACCTTAGGACTTTAGTGAACATGCTCCCCCTCGGACATACCAATCAATCAAAATAACCTTAACAGTTTACCACTTGGCACCGGTTTTTGACCATTAGGGAAGTTCGCGCTTGACAACCTCGACGATGTCGTCGACAACGCGCTGGGTCAGCTCGTGCGTCTCGGCCTCGGCCATCACGCGGACCAGCGGCTCGGTACCGCTCGGGCGCACCAGAATGCGGCCGCGACCGTCAAGCTCCTTCTCGGCAGCAGCGACGGCATCCCAGATAGGCTGGCAATCGTCCAGACCGGCCTTGTTGTCGGAATGCACGTTGACGAGTACCTGCGGGTACTTCTTCATGATGCCGGCAAGGTCGGTGAGGGTACGACCGGTGCGCTTGAGCACGGCCAGCAGCTGCAGAGCCGTCACCAGGCCGTCACCGGTGGTGTTATGCTCCAGGAAGATGATGTGGCCGGACTGTTCACCGCCGATGACGGCGCCATCCGCGAGCATGCGCTCCAGAACGTAGCGGTCGCCCACGGCGGTCTGAACCATCTCGAAGCCCTGCTCCTTCATAGCGATGGAGAAGCCCAGGTTGCACATGACGGTCGAAACGATCTCGGAGTTGGCGAGCTTGCCACGAGCGGCGAGGTCGGAACCGCAGATAGCCAGGATGTAGTCACCGTCGATCTCGTTGCCCTCGCTGTCCACGAACAGCACGCGGTCGGCGTCGCCGTCGTGGGCCAGACCAATGTCAGCATGGGTGCGCAGCACGAGCTCGCGCAGGGGCTCGAGGTGCGTAGAGCCACACTCGACATTGATGTCGGTGCCGCAATAATCGGTGTTGATGGCATGGACCGTGGCGCCCAGGCGCTGCAGCGCGGCGGGCGTGGTCTGGCAAGAAGCGCCATGGCCGCAGTCGACGGCAACGACCAGGCCGTCGAGTCTCAGGCCATCAAGCGTATCGATGGCGTGGTCGACATATGCCTTGCGAGCATCCTTCATCTTGATAATGTGGCCCACGCCGGCGCCGGTCGGCAGCGTGTCGGCAGCCATGGCTTCCTCGGACATGACCCAGGCGCTGATCTCTTCCTCGACAGCATCAGGAAGCTTCATGCCCTTGCGGCTAAAGAACTTGATGCCGTTGAACTCCGGCGGATTATGCGAAGCAGAGATGACGATGCCGCCGTCGAGCTCGTTCTGAACGGTGAGCAGCGCCACGGCAGGCGTGGGGATGACGCCGCAGCAATGCGGACGGCCGCCCTCGGCCATAATGCCGGCAGTCAGAGCGCTCTCGAGCATGGTGCCCGAAAGGCGCGTGTCACGGCCGATGCAGATGTCCGGACCAAGGAACTTGGTCGCCGCGCGGCCCAGGCGAAACGCGAGGTCGCACGAAAGATCGGCGTTGGCGACGCCACGGACGCCGTCGGTACCGAAGATGTTCTGGGGCATAGGATCGCTCCTTCCCTAGCAGGCGATATGCAACCGCCCACCCTAGTCGAAAAAGAAAAGCGGGACCCGCCGAGGAATCGGCAGGCCCCGCTTGTACATTGTATCTCGAAAGGAGATAAAACCTTAGCGCTTGGAGAACTGGGGAGCGCGGCGGGCCTTCTTGAGGCCGTACTTCTTGCGCTCGACCACGCGAGCATCGCGCGTAAGGAAACCGGCCTTCTTGAGGTCAGCACGGTAGTCGCCAGCGTTCAGAAGAGCGCGAGCGATGCCCAGGCGCAGAGCGCCGGACTGACCGGAGATGCCGCCGCCATCGCACAGAGCGATAACGTCGAACTGACCGGCGGTGTCGGTCACCTTGAAGGGAGCAAGGGCGTTCTCAACGAGCTGATGACGGCCGAAATACTGCTCGGCGTCACGCTTGTTGATGGTCACCTTGCCGGTGCCGGGGACGAGACGGACGCGGGCGACGGCGTTCTTACGACGGCCGGTACCCTGGTAGACAACGGTGTTCTCAGCCATCTTTAAGCCTCCAGCTCAATCTTCGTGGGGTTCTGGGCAGCATGCGGATGCTCGGCACCAGCGTAGACCTTAAGCTTGGTCATCTGGGCACGGCCGAGGGTGGTCTTGGGCAGCATACCGCGAACGGCGCGCTCGATGACCTTCTCCGGGTGCTTCTCCATAGCCTGGCGGAAGCTCTCAGCCTTGAGGCCGCCGTTGTAGCCGCTGTGGCGATAATAGGTCTTCGTGTCGGCCTTGTTACCGGTAAGCTGGACCTTATCGGCGTTGATGACGACAACGAAGTCGCCGCAGTCGCTGTTGGGCGTGAACTGGGGCTTGTTCTTACCGCGCAGGATCATTGCGATCTGGGTGGCAAGACGGCCCAGGACAGCACCATCGGCGTCGACAAGAACCCAGTTGCGCTGGACCTCGCCCTGCTTGGCGTAGTGAGTCGATTTCGAAATCACTTAGACTCCTCCATGTACAGTACGTGTTGTTACAGAGATTCACGGGGCTCTGCAAGTAACCCGTCCATATTACCCCGCTCGTCGTCCGAGTCAACAGGTATTTTGTCTCTGACCAGACTTTCTGCACATGTCGTCCATGGGCCATGACGTCGCGACGCTAGCGCTCGACAAACGCCTCGATATCTCCCAGCAAACGCTTTGCCTCCTGGCGACCTTGAATATACAGGTCGAGGAGCTTTGCCGGATCGTGCTCGACATGGCCGACCTCGACCGGCTTTTGCGGAGCAATGACCAGCGCGCGGCCCTCGCGCTCATACTTCCACAGATGCATGCGCTGGATGTTATAGCGGTTGTGGCGCGTCTCGATTGCCTCGAGCAGGTAGGGGTAGTCGGCATAGCGGGCGCGCGCGGCAGGCATAAACTCGTAGGGCTTTTTCTCGTACGAGCGGTCCTGCGTGACAATGACAACCGCGCGATCGAAGCCCGCCTCCTCGAGCACATGCTCGATGGGGACCGAATCGGCTACGCCGCCGTCGACGTATTTGTGCCCGTCAATCTCGACCGGCGGCGTCACCAGCGGCAGCGACGTCGAGGCGCGAACAGCGTCGAGGTCGAGCACGGCGCTTTTGACCGGGAGGTACGTGGCGGTTCCAAAGAGCATGTCCGTCGCGACGGCGTACATCTCGATGGGGCTCGCGTCGAACGTCTCGTTGTCAAAGGGATCCAGGCGGTCCTGGACATCGTTGAAGATAAAGTCGTAACCCACGATAGAGCCCGTGGACGCAAACGATGCGGCGCCCATGAAGCGGCTGTCGTTGCAGAAAGCCAGGTTGATGCGGTTGGCACGGCCGATCTGGTGCGACTTGTAGTTCACGCCGTTGAGGGCGCCGGCCGATACACCGTAGACAGCCGGAATCTCGACGCCGGCCTCCATGAGAACGTCGAGCACGCCCGCGGTAAACTGCCCGCGAAAACTACCGCCCTCCAGGACGAGCGCGACCTTGCCGGCGTTCTTTGCCTTATCTTCTGCAGTCATATTGACCTCCTGCGATTGCGTTTTGGCTTTCTTCTACCCAGTTTTGGGATGGCGAGAGCGCAGGTTTTTCGAGGCGGCAGGTGAAGCGGAAAGTGTGTCCCAGTTTGAGGCGAGATTCCGGGATGCGCTTTCCGCTTGGACCGCCGCTGGGAAAGCGCATCCCGTTCTGAGCGCGGATTACGGGATGAACTTTCCGCTAGCCATTCATTTGGAAATTGCATCCCATTCCGAACGAGGATTCCGGGATGGACTTTCCGCCTGGGCCGCCATTGGGAAAGCGCGTCCTACTCTGCGTCACTGAGGCGTTTTCTTAACGCTCGCGCCCTGCGCAGAGTTCGATTCTCCGCGGTACGGGGGGATCCGTTGATGCGGGGCAAGGCCAGCTGAAATTCGACAACCATCGCATCCGTTTTGAGTCAGAAGCTTGCGCGGAGAATCCGCGTATTTGCTTCGCAAATCCGCACCGGCTTCGGCCGCCTGCCGGCGTCCTCGCCCGCTCGCTACAAACGCTCCGCGTTTGTTTAACGCTCGCGCCCTGCATAGAGTTCGATTCTCCGCGGTGCGGACTAGAAATAAAAAGGCAGGTAGATATAAGTATCTACCTGCCTGTAACTATTGGTGGAGGCGCGGAGAATCGAACTCCGGTCCACGAAAGCCCCCTGATTGGCATCTCCAAGCTCAGTCGCTGGTTTAGTCTCGGACGCTTTGCGCGCAGCGACACGCTCGCGGCGTCCTAACCGGTTCGGTCTTAGCCTGCGCCATACCGATTACGTGCGCAGGAGCATTCCCCTAACATGACGTCGCGCCGGTGTCGGGGAAATCACCGGGTTGACGCGCCGCTATAAACTAAGCAGCGAGAGCCATAGGCTCAAAAGAAGAGTTGTTGTCAATTCAATTTGACGGTACCCCTGTTTAACGAGGCGAGGAGACCTCGGCTTGCTTCCTCTCTCAGAGCTATCGTGTCGAAACCAGTCGCCCCCGAATGTCGGGAAAGTCTGGATGGCATTGGGCACGAGCGACCAACACCCGTCGACTTTTCAAGGAACATGCGGGGCGAGCCCCGCTTGTGGAGTGTTATCTTACCACGTTCTGAAAGCGGACAGCTGTTCTATGCACGAGCTGTGAAGACCAAAATGTGTGCCGCACTTCGCACTTTTGCTACCGATCGCGTCACGTATATTTTCGCCAAGCAAAATTGAACCGTCGAAAGGACCGTTATGGATACCAAGCAGCAACTCGTCAATGCCCTCGCAGGCCTGGGCTCAACCATTACCGAAGCTATGGATGTCATCGAAGGCTTTGTCCCCTGCGGACATCCCGCCCTCACGGTATCGAACGCACTCGTCGCGCTGGACGCTGACGATGATGCAGCTCTTGCCCAGCAGCTTGAGACCGTCGAGGGCTTTATCGACCACGTGAGCGAAAACCGCGGCGTGGCCGCCTACCACGGCATCGAGGTCGAGCTCGCTGGTCCCAAAGCTGATCTGCTCGCAGCAATCCGCGAGGTAGGCGTCCTTATGCAGACCGCAGGCGTCAAGAACACCCAGGTCAACGAGTGGGTCTACCGCAGTCTGGCAGCACTAAACGATTCCGACGAAAAGGCAGCCGAACAGCTCGCAGAAAGTCCCGCCATTAAGGCCGAGCTTTTGTAAATTGCAAACGCGGGTCCCTTGGCGCATCGTCGTCCAAGAGGCCCGCAAACAGTTCGCGTCAACTGATAGCCGCGCCGCCGCGTTCGGCCAAAGCAAGAATCGGCATCATTTGACGAGGTGTCTTTGCTGCAAGATCGGCATGTTCGAGCAGCTTGCGATCGTTAGTCACCAAGTAATCGACCTGTGCGCGCTTGCATGCGGCGAGCAACAAGTTGTCCTCGTAATCGCGATGGAGCGCTAAGTATTTGTCGGCCAGCCAAAGGTCCGACGCATCTGCACCCACGGCCGTGGCGTTTTCGGTCATATTCCGAACAAACGCCAACGCCGCATCGCCAATTGCGCGGGCAGACGCCTCGTCGAGCGCTCCCCCGCTGGCAAGAACGCTACGCTTCAGCTCGTGTTGGACAACGTATAGCACGTCCTTGGCGATATGCACCGGAAAGAACAGCAACGCCCCCGTCTCCGTCGCCTGCCCAATAAACGCACGCGCGGCAAGCGACTCGGCATGGTCGACGCAAAACGAATCGACCCATACGTTGGCGTCCACCATAATCTTGAGAGGCGCCCCACTCACAGGATCATCCCCTTTTGGCGATAATGCTCATCCATGGCGTCGGAATAGATTACGTCCCAATCGCGATCGTCGGATACGGGCGACGTAGCGATGCCCAAATCTGCATAAAGCTGATCCGCCGCCGCCCATGATGCGGCGAACGGAGTATCGGGCGCGACGGTCTGCTGCCGGTCGTCGACGGCAGACAGCACTTCCTCGCACTGCCCACCACCCTGTGCGACCTTGGCCACGACCTTTTTGATGAGCTCGGGCAGCGAGGCGCCCGAAAGCCGCAGCGCTTCCTCGGCGCGCTCTTTAACCGAGCGATCTACGCGAACATTCACCTGTGCCATGCTGCCAACGGTAGCCATCTCAACCTCACCTTCAGCATTTACTAGCATTGCTAGCACGAGCATATATCCGAGCTAACATATCGTCAAACAAAAGAAGGCCTGCACCCTGACGGCTGCGGTGCCGCCCGAATGCAGGCCATATACTCAATCGAAAACGCTAACGCAGGTACGCCTTTGCGTTGCCCAGGCTGTAGGCGATCGTTGAGCCGTTGTGCAGCAGTGACGACGTCTGCGGAGTGATCATGCCGGTAATACCCAATGCCAACAGCGCCGAGTTGGTGAGCATCACCTTGGAATACGAACTCGTCAGACGATCAATGAGGCCCTGGCTCATGCGGCGCAGGCGCACGATCGCGGCCAGATCCGTATCGGTCAGGATGATATCGGCGACCTCCTTGGCGATGTCGCTTCCGCCACCCATCGCCAGGCCCACGTCGGCTAAACCGAGCGCCGGCGAATCGTTGACGCCGTCGCCCACCATGGCAACGTGGCGCCCCTCGCCCTTAATGCGCTCCACATACGCGTACTTGTCCTCGGGCAGCAGCTCGGCCTTAAACTCGTCGACACCTGCCTCGCGAGCAATGCGCTCGGCCGTGCGCTCCGAGTCGCCCGTGAGCATAACGACATGCTTGACGCCCAGCGCATGCAGGTCGGCGATAGCCTCACGGACCCCGGGCTTGAGCGGATCCTCGATACCGAGCACGCCGACGACCTTGCCATCGACCGCCAGATACAGCGGCGACAGGCCCTGCATCTGGAGCTCGATTTGCTCCTTGATGTCGGACTCAAGCTGCGCACCCTCGTCCTCAAATACAAAGTGTGCGGAACCGATGATGGCGCGACGCCCTTCAATGGACGAAGCGATGCCGTGCGCCACGATGTACTCGACGGCGGCATGGCGCTCGCGGTGCTCGAGCTCGCGCTCGCGTGCCGCATTGACCACGGCGCGTGCCACCGGATGCGGGAAATGCTCCTCCAAGCAAGCGGAAAGGCGCAGAATCTCATCCTCGCTCCAGCCATCGGTGGTGAGCACGCAGGCAAGACGCGGCTGTGCCTCGGTGAGCGTGCCGGTCTTATCAAACACGATGGTATCGGCCTTGGCAAACGACTCAAAGTACTTGGCGCCCTTGACCATCACGCCCATCTTGGCGGCATCGCTCATAGCGGTCATGACGGCAACGGAACCCGTGAGCTTGAGCGCGCACGAGTAGTCGACCATCAACGCCGCCGAGGTCTTGATAAGGCTGCGCGTGGTGAGCGCGACCAGGCCCGCAAGCAGGAAGTTCCACGGGACGATCTTGTTGGCGAGGTCCTCCATGTGCGACTGACCCTCGGACTTGAGCGAGTCGGCCGCCTGCACGAGCGAGACGATCGAGCGCAGCTTGGTCTGCGCCGTATTGGCGCGCACACGCACCAAGATGCTGCCGTCTTCCACGACGGTGCCGGCGAACACGTCGTCGCCCACGCTGCGCTCGACGGCCAGCGGCTCGCCGGTCAGGGTCGCTTGGTTGACCATGGCGCTTCCCTGCTCGACCACGCCGTCGATACAAATGGACATGCCGGTGCGCACGGCTACCAAGTCGCCGGGCTCAAGCTCGGTGGCGGCAACGCTCACTTCGGTGTCGCCGACCACTTTTTGCGCCTTGTCGGGCACGTCGAGCAGCGAGTTGATGAGCTCGTTTTCGCTCATGGCGCGGGTGTAGTCCTCGAGCAGCTCGCCCACGTTGAGCAGGAACATCGTCTGGCCCGCGGTATCGACATCACGTTTGACAAACGAGATACCGATGGCCGAAGCGTCGAGCACGGGAACGGTCAGGCGCGGCTGCGAGAGCTCGTGGAGAGCGGCGCGCAAAAATGCCATGTAACCGGCCACAACAAACACCGCACGCAGAGGCGTCGGCAAGAACCAGCGACGTGCGTAATGGGCGCCGATGAGTGTCGCCAGGTCCATAACGAGTTTGTGCTTGCGCGGCTCGAGTTGCATCACGTAACCCGACTTGGCATCGGCGATGGCTTGAGCATCGAGTGCGCCCAAGGCGTCGAGCACGCTCGCACGACACTGCTCGTCATATTCGAGCGCCATCTGGCCAATACGGCCATATACGCGCACTTTACGCACGCCGTCGATTTCGCCGCCAAGCTTAAGAAGTGCATCGAGATCGCTCTCTGGCACAGGACCCGCCAATTGAAGACGGGTCCTGCCGGGGATCTCGCTAATAATCGAGAATCTCATAGTTTGTGCCTGGGAGCGTTACTCGGCTGCCTCGTCAGCAGCGGCCTCGCTCTGGGTGATGTAGGCAGCCTCGGCAACCATGTCATCGACATTGGCCTTGGCCTGCTCGACCATGTCCTGGTAGCAGTTCTTGACGCGCATACCGCACGCGATGCCCTGCACGCAGGCATTCTTTACCGGAGCGCTGGTGAGCAGCTTGATGCCGGCCGTACCAAGCAGAAAACCGCCACCGACAAGCAGGGTGTTAAACGTCGACTTCTTCATGTTGCTTCTCCTTTTGCCGCACAAGCGCGGCATGGTGCCTTAGCACCCGAGTTCATTAGTTTGCTCGAGCACGCTTTTGAGAACAGTTTAGTATAACTATTTGGTCAACAATGGCTAACTTTTTGAAAACATGCGGTCCAGACCGCCCGGTACTCGGCGGTTCACTCACCACGATGCAAATCCGCACCCCCACGTGTATCCGCCCCCGCCCTTGCGAATCAAAGGTGAATACTTTTCTGCGAAGTGAACGAGTCAAATCGAACCCCTGAAACATCCGCATTTTTCGCCAACAAAACCGCGGGAAAAACTTGGCAAAACCGCAGGAAACCAGCTCCTAAAAGTGTCGATGCTCCGAGGGTCCAAATAAGGTCGCTCACTTCGCGGAAAAGTATTCACCCTCGATTTCCACCTCCCCACAATGTGACAAAGGGACTGTCCCTTTGTCACATTAGGGACAGTCCCTTTGCCACAGTCCTACAGCTGCCAGGCAGCCGCTTCCTTTTGCAGCGCAACCATGCGGGCGAATTCTCCACCTGCCGCCTTGAGCTGCGCCGGAGTGCCCTGCTCGGCAACCACGCCATCCTTGAGCACAACGATTTTGTCGGCATTTTCCACCGTACGCATACGGTGGGCAATAACGATAACCGTCTTACCTGTAAGCAGACGGGAGAGTGCCTGTTGCACCACGGTCTCGTTCTCCACATCCAAGCTCGCCGTCGCCTCGTCCAACAGCACGATAGGCGCGTCTTTGAGCAGCGCACGGGCGATAGAGATGCGCTGGCGCTCGCCGCCGGAGAGTTTGGAGCCGTTCTCACCGATCATGGTGTCGTAGCCCTGCGGCATGCGGCTCACAAACTCGTCGCAGTTGGCGGCACGCGCGGCCGCAAGCACTTCCTCATCGGTGGCATCACGACGCCCGAGGCGGATGTTTCCCATCACCGTGTCGTCAAAGAGCAGCACGTCTTGGAACACGATGGCGTAATCACGCAGCAGTACCTCGGGATCAACGCTCGCAACATCCACACCGCCCACGGTAACCTTGCCCGCGGTGGCATCCCAAAAGCGCGCGGCCAGGCGGCTCACCGTAGACTTACCGGAACCCGAAGGACCGACCAGCGCCGTAACTTCGCCTTCCTTGGCGGTAAAGCTCACATCGGTAAGAACTTTCTCGCCGGCGCGGCCGTCCTCGCCCGCACCATAGCCAAATGCCACGTGATCGAACACCACATCGTGGCCCACGGGCTCAAATTTCTCGCTGCCCCGCGCCACAGGCTCTTCCATGATGGAACGCATGCGCTTGGCAGACGACTCGGCGACAAACAGCTCGGACATTAACATTAACGCCTGGTCAAAGGGCGCATAGATACGGCTCACCATAAGCAGGAAGGCAAACATCACCAAAAAGTCGACCTGCCCGGAGGCGACCATCGCGGCACCCGTGACCAGCGTGGTGGCAATGCCCAGACGCAGGATGGCAAAGGCGGAGTTGACCAAAAGCCCGTTAACGAGCTCACCCTTGGTGGTCTCACGCTCCTCGGCATCGATCACGACGTTGAGCCCCTCAAGATAATGGGCCTCCTGGTTGGTGGCGCGGATCTCGCGAACGCAGTCGAGCGTCTCTTGAATCGCCTCGGTAACCTTGACCTTCTCGGCGCGCACGCGATCGAACACCGGGGTCATGGGGCCGCGTGTTAGATACAGCACGGCAAAAGCCACGGGAACGCTCCAAAACGCCGCGATCGCCAGCTGCCAGCAAAAGAACAGCGACGCCACGAACACAATGGCGCTTGCGATGATGGCGCCCCAAAGCTCTCCCAGCACGTGGCTGTAGGCGTGCTCCATGGCCTGGACGTCACCCATGATGGTCTCGGTTAAATCGGCCAGATCACGACGACCAAAAAACGACAGCGGCAGTTTGCGCAAGCGCTCGGCGATCTCCATACGCTGCTTGCCGCACTCCTCGTAAAAGATGCAGTAGGTGTAGTAATACTGCTGCCAGTTAGAGGCAAAGAGCAACACGAAAAAGACCAGGAGGCCGCCCACGATCGGCAGGGCATCCGGCAGGTCAGCCCCGCTGGCGAGATGCTCGACAAAGCCGGCCATAACCAGGAATAAAAAGCCCATGCCGGCCATGGTAATGAGATTGGTGAGCGTGGTCCAGAAAATGCCGCGTTTTACGCCGGCGACGCCTTTATCGGATAGGAAATACTTCTTTTGGAATGAGGCAAACATTTAGGCCTCGCCTCCCTTCGCGACGGCGGTATCCGCGGTCGTAGCAGTAATCTTCCAGCTCGCGGCCTGTTCGTATTCGGCCCACATCTTGGCATACAGACCCTCTTGGGACAGCAACTCGGCATGGGTACCCGACTCCTGCACGCTGCCCTGGTTGAGCACCACGATTTGGCCTGCGCCCACTACAGTCGAGAGTCGGTGCGCAATCATAATGACTGTGCGACCAGCCGCCAGCTTGCTAAAGGCGCACTGGATGAGCGCCTCGTTCTCGGGATCGGCAAACGCCGTGGCCTCATCGAGCACCACGATAGGCGCGTCTTTAAGGATCGCGCGGGCGAGTGCCACGCGCTGGACCTCGCCGCCCGAAAGATATGCTCCGCCGGCACCGAGCATGGTATTGATGCCCTGTGGGAGCTTGGCCACAATGTCGTCGCACTGAGCTGCGGAGAGGGCCGCACGCACTTCGTCGTCAGTGGCCGTAGGCTTGGAGGCGCGCACGTTATCGGCAAGTGTTTGCCGGAACAGCTGGTTGGTCTGGAACACGAAGGCGACCTGGCCCATAAGCTCGTGCGGATCCATATCGCGAACGTCCACACCGCCTACGAGCACTCGACCCGAGGAAACGTCCCAAAAACGCGGAATCAGGCTTGCGCAGGTTGACTTGCCGCCACCCGAGGGACCCACCAGGGCGAGAGTGCTACCCGCGGAAACGCTGAAACTCACATGGCTAACGGCAGGTGTTTCGGCACCCTCGTAGGTAAAATTCACGTCCTCAAATCGCACGTCGCCACCGGCAGGGTGCTTGGGTTGGGCGGGCACGGAGAGCTGCTTGGAATCCATGACGCTTCGAATACGAGCCAGCGAATCGGCACTCATCTGAGAGGCCTCGCGCACAAACATGAGCTTGGTCATGGCCGTCGGCACCACGGCCGAAAATATCGCGTAAAACGTGAAGTTGGCCATAAAATGCGCGAAGTCCGTCTCGCCCGGCGCCAACAGCAACGCCACGGGCAGCAGGAATGTCACAAGGCCATTGAGCGCGGTAAGGTTGAGCACCTGCGGACCTCGGCAGAACGTGCCCGCATAGTTTTGCGCCATGTCGGCGTATTCGGCGATCGCATCGTGGAAGGCCTTAAAGGAGTAGACCGTCTGCTGAAACACCTTGACCACGGGGATGCCTCGTACGTATTCGGTGCCGGTCTTGTTCATCTTGACCAACGCTCCCATGTAGGCCTTCATGAACTCGGCGCCTTTGCCGCTCATCATGGTGGCCATGGCGCCAAACGAAATGGCCACCGAGATGAGGCATGTCGCGCCCAAGCGCCAATCGAGGGCGAAAAGCAGCACGAGCAAGCCCACGACCATGGCGACGGCGCCTGCGATATCGGGCAGCATGTGTGCGAGCAAAGTCTCGGTGGAGGCGGCGCACCCGTCTACAATGCGGCGCAGCTCGCCGGTGGCATGCGTGTCGAAGTAGCCGAGCGGCAACTTAAGCAGGTGCTCGCTCGTAGCCTTACGGATATTGGACGCGCAGCGAAACGCGGACAGATGCGTGCACATGAGCCCCACGAAATAAGCTACGATGCTTGCCAGGGCAAAACCCACGGCCCACCAACCGTACATCGCGATGTTAGTGGCTTCGCTCCAGTTGGGCGCCACGGCGATCAGATCGCGCGCGACAAGCCAAATGCACACGTACGGGCCAAAGCTCAGCAGCTGCGAGAGCGCCGAGAGCGCCATGCCCAAATACGTTAGGAATTTACGGTCGCCGGCATATGCAAGCAGCTCGCCGATACCGCCGCCTTCCCTTTTTGATCCCTTTGCCATGAGATTCCTTTCTAACGGCTTGAGAGTTAACCGTAATGAACTTATCATTGATGTGTTAGCCATGGCTCACAATCAAGCCAGGCGTGGACGTTTCTGCAAAGGAAAGGGACGCTTTTGCAAATACAGCGGGCAGCGACCGACATAACCGAGCTCTACGCACCGCAATTTGAGCAGTTTGGCCTGGAGCTTACCGGCAAGGGCGCCGTCTTTACCGGCGAGGTGGCAAACGACCGGGCGCACGGCCGCGCATGGATCATGCCTCTCTCCCCTGCCTGCATCGTCATGGAGCATTTCATCACCCCGACGCACGATATGTACCTGGCCGAATATACACCCGAGCCATACGCCTGCGTGAGCGAAGTCAGCGCGCCCACACTTACATGCATGCCCGAGGCTGGCATAACGCCCGCGAACCTCAAACCATTGCATGGACCGTGGCCAAACAATGCCGTTTGCAGCTTTATCAAAGATAGCTGTGGCGAGGAATTAAGCCCGCTGTTTGCGGGGGAGCTTTATCACTCGCGCTCGGTGCTCTTTTTGCCTGGATATTTTGACGAACTGGAGCACCGCTATCCCACCGAGTTCGCGGGAATCTTTGAGGCGTTTGCCGGGTCATGGCACGAGGAAGCGACGTCTGCCATCTGCCACACGCTGCGCCGGGTTAACGAGGACCGCGCCCGCACCGTAGGCGGACACGTCTATATGCAGGGCATCGTGGAGACCATGGTCGCGGAGCTCGCCTGTTCGCGCGCGGCCCACAAGCAGGCGCGGCAGGCGGCAGACACACGCGTCAGCATAACCATTGCCGAAGAAGCAACGGCAATGATTGAGCGCGCGCTCGACAAAGGCAGACGTGTGGGTATCAACGAGGTGGCCGAGAGGCTCTACACAAGCCGCTCCAAACTATGCGCCACCTTTAAGGCCCAAACTGGCGAGTCCCTGGGCGCCTACATTCGCAGACGCCGTATGGAGCGAGCACAGGACCTTTTGGCCGATAGCTCGCTCACGATAGCGCAGGTGGCTGAGCGCCTAGGCTACCCTCAGCAGGCCGCCTTCGCCCAAGCCTTCAAGCAACACACCGGCACCGCCCCCACCGCTTGGCGAAGCAAGCATCGCTAAGGCCCAAGCTCCCTGGCCGTAACGGAGCGATTAATTAGCCGCCGCCCGTCAGCTCACCCAGGATCTAAACGTCAAGATGCGCACAATCAAGCGCCTTTTTGATAAGAGGGACAGATCGATCAGCCAAATACAACGGAATGTTGAGCACCCCGTCATCGAGCTTCAGGTTCTTAAGTGAGTAGCGGACCCTCAATGGAGTCGTCTCCGCATGCTTGTCGGCATAGTACTTAAGGCTCTTGGAATGAACGGCCTCTCCCGATTTGACCTCGACGGGAACGATTTCGTTTCCGACTTGAATCAAAAAATCGACTTCGTGCTTCGGCTTCTCGTTTGTCCAATAACGCGGAGTAGCATCTAACTGTGAAAGTAATGCCTGAAGCACATAGTTCTCGGCGAACGAACCTTTGAACTCCGAAAATAGCGCATCCGAGATGGCAAAAGCGGACGCATCCAGCCTTGCCATGCGGCGCAGCAAGCCGACATCAAGACAGTAGACTTTAAATGCCTTGAGGTCATCGTACGCAGAGAGCGGCACACCACCGGCAGCATTAAGGCGAACCGCCGTGATGAGCCCAGCATCGGCAAGCCATTCCAGAGCATCCTCGTATTCTCGAGCACGAGCCCCCTCGCGCACCGCACCCCAAACGAACTTTTTGTTCTCGCGCGCCAACTGAGCTGGAATCGAGTTCCATATTTGCGAAAGCTTGGCGAACTGCGCACGGCCACCATGCTTGGCAAAATCGCGCTCGTAGGAATCCAAGAGATCAGACAACACCTTATCGACCTGAACGATATCGCCCGTCTCCGCCCACCGGCCAAGAGCCTCTGGCATGCCGCCGCATGCAAAATAACGACGAAGATGCTCGACGAGACGGACATGGAAGAAATCGGGCACTGTCTCGATCTGATCCAGGCCGCCAAGGTATTCGTCGTAGTTTGCAGCGCCCTCGGCTTTCAGAAACTCGGAAAAGCTCATGGGGCGCATCTCCATGAACTCGACCTTTCCCACCGGAAAAGCGCTGGTCTCACGGGACAAGCGAACGCCCAACAAAGACCCTGCGCATGCGACGTGATACTCGGGGGCCTCGTCACAGAAGTATTTAAGGGCGCCGACTGCAGAAGGACAATCCTGGATCTCATCAATAATAAGCAGCGTTTCGCCGGGATCGATAGGCTGTCCAAGTGCCAGGGAAAGATTTGAGATGATCCGTCGAGGATCGCGCGTACCTTCGAAAAACTGAGCGTACTCGCTCTGTACCCCAGGTGACGGCTCCTCGAGCGTCAGATACACAAAATTGAGGTACGAGGTTCGGCCGAACTCCTTAAGCGCCCACGTCTTTCCAACCTGGCGCGCCCCCTTAAGGATAAGCGGCTTACGATATTCTGACACTTTCCAAGCGTTAAGCTTGGCAATGATATCTCGCTGCATGACCGAACCTCCCGCAAAGAAACTTCCGTAAACGTGATATTTCCCACATTTTACCCTAGGTAAAACGTGACATTTATCACATTTACGGAAGATTTAGCTTATTTAGCCACACTTTCATCACATTTATTGCAATGTGACAAAGGGACAGTCCCTTTGTCACCCGCACAAAAATGGACGCGCCAACGGCGCCCTCATTCACTCTATTCCATTCAGCCTACCTGACCCGAACGGCCGAGTCGTCACGGAACCCGGGGCCCCGGCAGGGCGGGTGCTTGCTCAAAATGAGTTCCGCACGCAAAGAAGGCCACTTAATGTGGCCTTCGTCTTGCGCAGGACTGTCCGAAATTTTGAGGAAGCACCCGCCCTGCCGGGGCTCCCGGGTTCCCGTTTACGAGAGCGACGTTCTCAGCAACTCGTTGAAGAGCTTCGGGTTGCCCTTGCCGCGACTCGCCTTCATGCACTGGCCCACCAAAAAGCCGATGACCTTCTGGTTGCCGTCACGATACTGCTGCGCCTGATCGGCACAGTTTGCCAGCACCTCGTCCACGATCGGCTGCAGCGCGCCGGCATCGCTCACCTGGCGCATGCCACGCTCGTCGACGATCTTGTTGGGGTCGTCGCCGGTCTGAGCCATGGCCTCAAAGACCTCGTGCGCCTGGTTGGAGCTGATGGCATCGGTCGCCAGCAGCTTGGCAAGCGCTGCCACCTGAGCCGGCGCGATGCCGGACTCGGCCAGCGAGACGCCCGCGCCCTTAAGATAGGCGATCATCTCGTTCACCAGCAAGTTTGCGACCGTCTGGGCCTCCTTGCCAGCCATACCGGCAGCGGCAGCCTCAAAGAACTCGGCAAACTCGGGGTCGCCGGCAATCTGCTCGGCATCGGCCGCCTTAATGCCAAAGTCGGCCTCAAAGCGGGCGCGCTTGGCATCGGGCAGCTCGGGGATCTCGCCACGGCAGCGGTCGATGAACTCGTCGTCCAGATCAAACGGCGCCAGGTCGGGATCGGGGAACAGACGATAGTCGTCAGCCGTCTCCTTGACCCGCATGACCACGGTGCGCTTGCGGCTGGGCTCCCAGTGGCGGGTCTCCTGATAGATGATTCCGCCCTCCTCGAGCACCTCGGCCTGACGGCAGATCTCGTAGGCAAGGCCGTCGTGCAGGCTCTTAAACGAGTTGAGGTTCTTGAGCTCGGTCTTGGTGCCCAGCTTGGTCTCGCCGCGGCGGCGCAGCGACACGTTGCCGTCGCAGCGCATGGAACCCTTCTCCATGGAGCAGTCCGAAATGCCCAGCGTCACAAAGATGCGACGGAGCTTTTCCATAAACAGACGCGCTTCCTCGGGCGTGCGCAGATCGGGCTCGGTGACGAGCTCAATCAGCGGCGTGCCGCAGCGGTTGTAGTCGACGAGCGACTCGGCTGCGGCGGTAATGCGGCCCTCGGCACCGCCCACGTGCACCATCTTGGCAGCGTCCTCCTCCATGTGGATGCGCAGGATGCGGATGGGCACCGTGTAGGAACCGTCCTCGCGACGCTCGGGCATCTGCAGGCTGGACGCGTCGTAGCTGGCCAGGTGGCCGGCACGCTGGTTGCCCTCGCGCATGGTCGACGTCATGGACGTAGACAGGCCCTCGGCGTTGGCCGAGGCGCTCGCCAGGCTCTGGGCCTCGGCCTCGCCAAACGCGCAGTCGGGGCGCTCGGCGGCACCGCGACCGGTCACATCCAGATCCAGGTGGCCGTACATGGCAAAGGCGACCGGACCCTGCGTGGTCTGGAAGTTCTTGGCCATATCGGGATAGAAGTAGTGCTTGCGGTAGAACATCGAGTGGCGCTGGATCTCGCAATTGGTGGCGAGACCTGCCTTGACGATGCTCTCGATGGCGCGCTTGTTGGGCACCGGCAGGGCGCCGGGCAGGCCCAGGCACACCGGGCACACGTTGGCGTTGGGCTCGTCATCGTGGCTGAGCTTGCAGTTGCAGAACATCTTGGTATCGAGTGCGGTGAGCTCGGTATGGATCTCCAGGCCAATCACGGCCTCCCAATCCTGCAGGACCTCGGAAAGCTCCTTCATTACAGCTCGCCTCCCTTCCCGGCAAAATCGGGCGCGACGGAAAGCGCGGGCGCACCCGTGGCGGCATCGGCAAAGCCGCGCTCCAGGGCGCGGGCAAACGTGAGCAGCTGACGGTCCTTAAAGGCCGGACCAACCAGCTGGGCAGAAACGGGCAGCTTGGTGTCCTCGCCCAGGCCCAGCGGCACCGAGATACCGCCGTTGCCGCAAATGTTGAGCGAGATAGTGTACAGATCGGAGAGGTACATCTGCGTGGGGTCGCTGATCTCGCCAAACTTAAAGGCCGTACGCGGCGAGGCGGGCATGAGGATGGTGTCCACCTTGGCATACGCGGCGTCGTAGTCCTGCGTGATGAGCGTGCGGGCCTTTTGCGCAGCGTAGTAGTACTTGTCGTACACGCCCGAGCTCAGCAGGTAGGCGCCGAGCATCTGACGGCGCTTGGCCTCGGCGCCAAAGCCGTGGGCGCGCGAGAGCGAGCTTTGGTCGGACAGGTTGGCGCAGCCCTCCTCCTGATAGCCGTAGCGAATGCCGTCGAAGCGGGCCAGGTTGGAGAACGCCTCGGCCGGGCCGATGACGTAGTAGGCGGCGATGGCGGCGTCCAGGTGCGGCAGGTCGACCTCGACCAACTCGGCGCCCTGGTTCTGCAGCTCCTGGGCAGCGCGCTGAACAGCGGCCTTGACCTCGGGCGTCAGGCCCTCGGCCTCCATAAACGCGGGGATGATGCCCACGCGCTTGCCCTCGATGCTGTCGTTGAGGTGCTCGGTAAAGTCGACGGCGCAATCCTGGCTGGTGCAGTCGTACGGATCGTGGCCCGCGCCGGTAAGCGCGTTCATGGCCAGCGCGACATCCTCGACCGTGCGGCCAAAGGGGCCCACCTGGTCGAGCGACGAGCCAAAGGCAACCACGCCGTAACGGCTCACGGCGCCATACGTGGGCTTAAAGCCCACCACGCCGCACAGTGATGCCGGCTGGCGAATGGAGCCGCCGGTATCCGAGCCCAGCGAGAGCGCGACTTCGCCCGCGGCGACGGCGGCAGCGGAGCCGCCCGAGGAGCCGCCGGGCACGCGCTCGGTATCCCAAGGGTTGTTGGTGCGGTGGAACGCCGAGCTCTCGGTAGAGCTGCCAAAGGCAAACTCGTCCATGTTGGCCTTGCCCATGGGCAGGCAGCCGGCATCGAGCATGCGCTGGACGCAGGTGGCGGTGTAGACGCTCTGGTAGTCCCCGAGCATGCGGGAAGCGCAGGTGGTGCGCGTGCCTACGAGGTTCATGTTGTCCTTGATGGCCAGCGGCACGCCCGCGAGCGGGGGCAGCGGCTTGCCTGCGGCACGGTCGGCATCCACGCGCGCGGCGGCCTCGAGCGCGAGCTCGGGCGCCACCTGCAGGAATGCCTGGACCCCGCCCTCGCGCGCCTCGATGGCGGCAAGGGAGGCCTGGGCCACCTCGGTAGCGGTAAAGTCGCCGGCGGCAACGCCCGCGGCGATCTGGGCGGCGGTAAGGGAATCGAAGCTTAGCGCCATTACTCGCTCTCCCCCTCTCCCAAAATGGACGGCACGCGGAAGTAGCGGTCGCGCGCGCTGCCGGCGTTTTCGAGCGCGACGTCGAGCGGCAGGTCGCGCTCGGGCTCGCGCAGGTCGTCGCCCATCACGTTGGACAGGCTTCCGATGGGATGGAACGTGGGCTCCACGTCGGGCAAGTCATATTGCAAGACGGGCTCGAGCATCTGGACGGCGTCGTTCAGGTAGGACGTCATCTGGGTGAGCTCGTCATCGGTCAGTGCGATCTTTGCGTACTCGGCGATGCCGCGCACGTCTTTCTCGCTGAGTGCCATAGGCGCTCCCTTCCGCATAACAGTTAAACCGCTCTAGTATACAGGGCAACGCGGGCTTGGAGCAGGCGCTTTACCCAAATGCAGCGAAAACGTAACGAGGGCGGCGGTTGGCAGGCTGCGGGCTGGCGGTTCTGCAGCGAAACCGCACCGTTCATAGCGAAAACCGTCTCGTCCGCAGCGAAAACCGTCTCGCCCGCAACGAAAAGCATCACAACATTCGACGCTTTTCTTCAAAATCGCGATTTTCATCGAATGTTGTGATGGTTTGGAAGCCCCAACCACCACAAAGGTGCCTGTCCCCTTTGTGGTGGTTCTTAACGATGCCTTATGCCGAGGCCTTGGCCTTGCGGCGCTTGCGGACCGCGTGGATCACGATGTCCAGCAGCAACAGCACAATGGCCACGACCACGATGAGCACGGCAAACTCGCGCTTGCCCCAGTGGCGGCCGGCCAGCGACTTTTGCTTGTCGACATCCTTCTTGTTGTACTTGGTGCGCACGCAGTGTACCAGCAGGCGATGGTCGTTTACACCGTAAGGCGTGCAGGTGACGAGCGTCACTTTGTCGGCGCCGGGCTCGATAGTCAGCGACTCCATCTCCTCGGGCAGCACGACCTCAGAGTCCACCATCTTGTAGGCGAGCGTCTTGTTCATGGTGTGCAGCAGCACCAGGTCGCCGGGCTCCAGCGAATGGATGTCGTCGAACATGCTCAGGTTGCGCATGCCCGAGTGCGCGGTGAGCACGCAATGCGTCAAGGTGCCGCCCACCGGCAGGCTCGTGCCCTCCAGGTGGCCGACGCCCGCCATAAGGACTTCCTCGCTCGTGCCGTGGTAGATGGGCATGCTCACGTCGATGGAGGGGATCTCGACCCAGCTCATCATGGGGTCGCGGTCAAAGATGAGCTGCTGAGCGTAGGGCTCGATCTGGTCGGCGGGAAGCTCGGTGGCCTCGCCCGCCAGCTGCTCGTTAAAGGAGCGCGCCTGGAGCAGGATGCGCTCGCGCTCCTCGGCAGACAGCGCGTCCACGGTGCTGGACACCGTGCTGATCTGGTTGAACACGCCCGAGGCCTCGAGCCGGTCCAAGATCCACGGCCAGGTCATAAGGCCCACGCCAATAAGGATGATGACGATGGTGATGAGCCGGTCGGCCCAGCGCGGCAACCGCTTGCGACGACGCTTGGGTTTTGGTTGAGGTTTGGGCTGAGGGCTTGAGCCACCGTTTGTCGCGGCGTTATTGCTCTTCATATGTTTGGCGCCCTGCACCATCGCCGGTCACTCCTCTACAACTCAAGTTGTCTAAACAAATAATAGCTGATTAGCGAGCTTCCACGCCGGACAACGCAGCTAGGCTGCGCCGTCCGGGCCACGTAACCCCACTCAACCAATCAAGCCATATGTTGCTTTCATCGTCTCGAGCAACTGCGCCATCGTTACGCCCGCAACCCCAATCTGTTTCAGATTGACGTCGCCCACCTCGCAATCTTTAACAAACGCAAGCATATCGTCCTTCAGTTCTCCGCGCAGGTCGACACCTTCCGACTCGCCAAGCAGCTGAGCGAGCCTCAGCGCATCGCGTTTATGCTTTTTTACCTTCCTCGAATCAACGTTCTCTCCCGCTTCCCTTCTGGCTTTTAGGTCGAGATACGCCTTCGCTTTGAACGGGACAATGTATTCCGTACCCAGGACCGAAACGCCGCCTACGGTCCGAATTCCCTGAAGGAACAAGCTGTAGTAAGCATCGTCCAACAAAATTGCCGAAAGACTGCTTATGTTTTCATCAACGTGAATTGGCGCCACATCAATCCCCTCACGACCCTTTAGAAAGTCGGGGCACTTCGCGAAGAGTTCGATCATATGGGGGTAACCCGGCCTCTTAGGCTCTGTAAACCGATAAAAACATGAGCCTTTGCCTTCGCCCCAGCCGCAGCGGTAACCGCCATCACGCACCAAAGTCCATATGGCTTCTGCCGTCTGAGGCAACCGGTCATCGGCGACAATTACCACATCAAAATCGTGAGTCGCCCTAAACGGAAGTCCCGCCTCCGCGAGCAAAATGTCGCATGCCGTGCCGCCGATAAGGGCATACGATCCTGCAGCTTCTTGCATATGCTGCTGAAATTCTTGGAGGCCTTCTACAGCGCTTCTTGCCATGGATATTCCCTTTCAAACATTCGATCGACTTCGAGCTGAATTCGCTCATCGTCAATTGCCGCCAAAGATAGCGCAAGCGAAATGTTGTCGACACGGGAGGAGTCGGCAAACACGGGCGCATAGCGCCACACTTGGATCATCGCCGTCTCGTTATCCGGCAACTCCCCGTCTGCGACTTCGAGGTCGCTCAGTTGACGCCATGCACTTCTTAAGACGGCCTTTTGTTCCATGCCCGGCGCAGCGAGCATCGAACGCGCGGCGAGCGCCGTCTCCCCGGCGTCAACAAGACAGTCGATCTGCGGCGTCTTCCTTGCAAAAAAGACCTTCGAGACAGGCGAGGAGAGCTCTGCCATGTGCTCACTGAGCAAAAGATCAACAGCAACAGGGAACACGACGACACGTCGCTCGCGACGCTCGCGCCTCGCGAGCCCCCTGTCAACAAGCTCGGTTATGGCCTCACTCGCGCGGCTTGCCGAAATCCCAAGCGCACGACAAAGGTCATAGGGACGATATGGCTCCTGGGCTACTCCCCAGATTGCGGCAGCCTGTGCGTTGGGTGACATCTTGGTCGCGCGATTGCGAAACCGGGCACCGCCCCTCTCCGTGCAGGCTGTGCCCATAAATGGAAGAAAAGCCTGTCTACCTGGGCAGACAAAGGGAATCCCTTGTGCGATCAATGCTTTGCGCTGACGTGCATCGGCATCAGGAAACGAAACGACAACAGGAGTCTCCGCGCGTAAGGCTAGCTGACTATAGACTCTCTTAGCCTCGGGAAGCCCGACGCCAGTAGGCAAACTTGCAAGCAAAAACGAAAAACCGTTTGCGTCAACAGCGCGGACCTCAACCGCCCGCAGATGCAGCGGCAAGCGTGTGGATCCAGGCCAAGTTTTGGCCTTGGCGGAGAGGCCTAGTGCTTCTTGTAAGTAGATTAGCGCTTCGTTCATTTCCATCATTTTCGTTTGATTCCAGTTTATATTGAATTATACATAATTTTCGGAATTGACGAGATTCCTTTCGTGCATAAGCCCGCATTTGAGTTTTCAGAATGTCCCGGATCGGCGGGGCGATTCGGGATACAATGTCAATAGAAAACGACGCATCCCGCGTAAGTGTACGAGAGCGCGGGCGGCCTAGTTTTCAGCTTTTGTTAAATGCCCGGGATCCGACCCCCGGGCATTCTTATTTGCGCTTGTTGCGGCGCAAATGCCTTCTACCGTCCGCACCGCGCGTGCGCCTACGGACCTTAAACCGAACCTCATACGAGTCAAGAAACGCGATGACGAACGTACTCGCATCGGACGATGGAGGCTGGCTGCGTTATCCCAAAAAAACGGGGCAGACTCCAGTGCGGAGTCTGCCCCGAAAAGAGAGTGGCAAAGCAAGAACGTGGATGGACGAGAAAAGTGTCCGCAAGTCTCATGGCCATCACATCCCACCTGCCAAAGGGATGGGTGAGCGAGCGTTACTCCTGCTCGGACTCCTCGGCCTGCTTACGGCTGCGGATGAGGTGCGCCACGCCGATGCACAGCACCGCGCCACCAGCGATCCAAGTGAAGGTCACGCCGTTGAGACCGGTGAGGGGGAGGCCAACCTGCTTGGTATCGCCAACGGTGATGTTGAAGGTACCGTCGGTGTTTGTAGTTGTCTTAGTTGCGGCCTCAAGCTTATTGTCACCCTTCTTATCATCTGGGGTGCCGATGATAATTTGATTCTGCTGTCCATTTGGTTCAAGCGTGTAATTGACATCACTCAGCTTGGCGTCGGGATCGACGCTCAACTTAGGAGCAATCGTAAAGTCGAAAGAGTTCACGGTCGTATAGCCACCCTGGGGAGCCTTGACCTCTTCAACGGTATATGTTCCGGCATCGAGACCCTTGACCGTAAAGGTTCCGTCATTGGCGGTCACAAAATGATATGCACCATCATCTAGTTTTCCGCCACCCTGAACGTACTTCCCCACTGCATCCGCATCGTCCGCATTCTTAACCTTGATTGTGAACTCGGCACCATTGAGCACGCTCTCGGTGCCCAAATCGACCTTGTTGATCTTGAGGCCATAGGTGTAGTCCCTGACAGTGTCGGGCACGGTCTGGCCACGGTCCGTGGTCATGGGGTTGTTGGAGTAGTAAAGCGTTACGGTGTTGGGATTGCCCTCTTTGTTGTTATCCAAGCCAACAACGGCACTCTCATTAATCTGCGCTGTATAGGAAACAACGATGCAAGAATCCTTAGTGATTGCCGCCCCACTGATGTCCTTCAGATTGTTGCAAGTCCACGTCATCGTCTTGTTGCCGTTCTCATCGGCATCACCGCTATCCGGCGTAAACGAGCCCGTGATGTTCGATATCGGATTCTCGTGCTTAAGATCTTTCTGCGCAGCATCCTTGCTTGCATACAAATACACCTGAGCACCATCCTGAAGCGTCAGGCCCTTGGAAATCTGATCGGAGAACTTGTAGAAATACGTGTCGTACTTGTCGTAGTTCTCGGCAATGGTGCCGTAAAGGTTGTACGTCACGTTCTGGCCGATCTGGGAGTCGGCAGCATCGTGCTCTTTGCTATCGGCATCGCTCACGATCTTCTTCTCGACGGTGGGGATGCCAGTTTTCTCGGTGATTTCGACAGGCGCGCTTCCCACGATAGTGAAGATGGGAGATGTGCCCGCCTCACCCTCATTAATAGTGTCAGCCTTGGTCACAAAGAGCCAGTAGCCATGCTTAAGGTCGGAGGCAACGCGCTTGGTCGTTGTCGTCTTGTCAGTAAGATCGTCTACGGCAGCGGCAATCTTATAAGCAATGTGATTAGAGTCGACACGGGTTGTCTCATCGGTCCCTGTCACATTGGACGTTATCCAGTCTGCAGCATCCTGAGCGGTTGTGCCAGCGTAACCGTTATTCTTAATGACATTCTCGACAGCCGCCTCCACATCATCGTTTGCCCAGGTGATATTGCTCACAACCGTCTTACCACTGACTATCGCAACGTCAGCATTAAAAATCTGATAGCCATAGAATTCGGTATCGTTGTCCGTAACGTTCTTGATGGTCACCGAGCCAGTGGCCGTTGCAGCCGCACCCTCCGCGGCAAACGCCATCGTGACGGGCGCCATAACTCCGCCGAAGCTCAGCGCTGCTGTGAGGCCGGCGGTTACTGCCAGGCGTGCGATGTTCTTGTTCATGTGCATCTTCTTTCCTCTGCTTTCTACTTCGTAACTCATTCGATCGGTCATCATCTGTCTGTCTGTGTCTTAGCATCTACTTCGCTACGTCTCGCCCCGCTCTCTGTGGGGCTGCCAGCTACTCTTTATGGCTGCCACCTCCCCGCTTGACCAGGAGCGCGACCACGATGAGCGCGGCTCCGGCGACCGCTGCGGCGGCCGCGGCGTACATTGCCATATCGCCAGTCGAGGGCATAAAGCCTCCGGTGGTAATGCTAGGGGGTGTGCCGGTGGGTGTGTTGATGAGCGACGCCTCCAGGCTGCCCGTCGACCCGTCCGCGCTGTCGGCGCGCAGGGGCGACTCGGCCGTGATGGTGAGTTTGGGCTTGGCGGCGGCCACCTGGTCGACGTCCAGGCCCTCGGCCTTGACCGTCACGGAGCGCGTGCCCTCAAAGGCGGTGTAGCCCTTGGGCGCCTTGAGCTCGCGGACCTCCAGCTTGCCCGAGTCCACGCCCGAGACGGTCACGCGGCCGTCCTCGCCCGTGGTGACGGTGGCCTTGCCCTCCGCATCCCACGTGTCGTCGGCCGCCAGCGTGCGACCGCGGTCGTCGGCGATGCTGAGGACCGCCCCGGCAAGCGGCTTGTCGCCGTCGCTGCCACGCTTGGTAAGCGCGAGATCCCAGGTGTAGGCGCACGCGTCGTCGCTCGGCGTGTGGGTGAAGCCGGCGTCGCCGGACTGGTCGGCAAAGGGAGAGCGCGGGTAGCGCAGGTAGACCTCGTTGGGGTTGCCCTTCGCGATGCCGTGGTTGCACGCGCTGTTGAGCGGCGCATTGTACACGGCGACCACGCGGGCGCCCGCGGCGAAGGCGTCGGCCCCGCCGAGCGCGGCAATCAGGTCGCCGGTGCGCACGGTGAAGGTCTTACCGTCGACCGAGACCCCGCACTGGGCCGTGATGTCGGTCCAGCCCTTCGCCGGCTCAGTGCCGACGCGCCCGTCCTTGCCGGTCTGGACGGCGTCGAAGCCGCCGTCCGTGCCCGCCGCCACGTACACATGCATGCTCGCGGCGACCTTGGAGGGGTCGAGCCCCGCGCTCATGGTGTCGACGAACCGCACCGCATAGGTGTCGTAGGCGGTGAGCCCGGCCGGGACCGTGGCAGAGAGGCGCCAGTACAGGTCGTCGGCGACCGTGGCGTCGGCGGCCTTCTGCCAGGCGGCGGTGCCGCCCTCCAGCACGTGCTTGGACACCTTGGGGGTCGCCGCCTTGGGCTTAACGGTGACGGCGCTGCCGCCCACCAGCGCCATGATCGGCGCGGTGCCGGCCTCGTTCTGGGAAATGGCTTCGTCGTTGGCGACGATGAGCCAGTAGCCGCAGGGCAGCTCGGCCGCCGTGCCCGCGTTGAGGGCCACAGACACGGCGTCAGAGCTCTGAAGGGAACGAGCGAGCTGTGCGCTCAGCGCGCTCGTAAGGTGGGAATCGGTGTTGAGCCACTCGGCAGCTTCCTGCGCGGTGGTCTGGAAATTGGGCATGCCGGCGCTGTGCAGCACAGGCAGTGCGGCGTCGCGCACGGCGTCGCTTGCCCAGGCGAGGTCGGTGGCGATCTTGGCGTCGCTGTCGCCGTCGACGACGTTGGCGCTAAAGATCTGGTAGGCGTCGTAGCTGCGCGCCACGGTGCCGCTCACCGTGATGGAACCGATCGAGGTCGGCGCAGCCTGCGCGGAAGCGGGGAACACAACCGCGCAGGTGCCGATCAGGAGGGCAAGCAGTGCAAACAAGATCGGGAAGGAGCAAACTTTCTTATTCACGACGCTTACCTCCCTTCGCATTCGCCTTGCGACGAATGTGCATCCAGGCCGCAGCAGCGCAAAGCACCGCCGCGCCGGCAAGGTACGTCAGAGTGACGCCCGACATACCAGAAAGGGGCAAAGAAGTGGAGTAGGTGTTGGTGAAGGTGGGGGTGGAGGTGTCGGTGGTGGTGGGGGCGGAGGTGTCGATGAACGTCCGTTCTTCGGCTTTGGGGTCTGCTGTCCAATTGCCTGCGGAGTCAACGGTTCCCTTCTTGTAGGTCACCTTACAGTTGATCTCTCCTTTTTCGGTGTCATACGTTGGCTCAACCGTGAACTCATAGACCGAGTGGTCGTACGTGTAGTGCGAGAACTGCGAACCGTCGGTTTTCTCGCGCACATAGTACGTAAAGGTCTTGAAAGAGCCACCCGTGGAGCCATCCGGGTCGTCGGGATTATTCCTGATATCAGAAAGCGAGTACTTGAGCTTAACCCTCTCATTGTTTTCGTCCATGAACGGAAGCGTCTGCGTTTTCTCAGAACCAGAGGTCACGGCAGTACCGATCATGTTGTTAAATTTGCTGTCTTCCGCAAGCTGAAGTGTAAACTCCTTCATCTCGCCACCCTCAACGACCTTAGTCGCCTCAGGAGTCCAAGAAACCTCAGGGTCGTACTTGTTGGTGAAGGTTGCCTTGTTGGTGGAGGTTGCGCTGCTGGAGTCGACGATCGAATAATACCCATTAGCATCTACTGACGCAGTCCTCGACGAGCCAGCTGAACCCCCAGATATCTTAGTCACGTACACACCATCAATCGTGTAGTTATGGACATTAAGATTTCTAGTCGCACTCGAATTTCCCTGTATCGGAACAGATATAAGTACAGTCTTGTTGTATTTGACTGTCACCTTAATCTCATATACAGCACGATCGTATATGACACCAGGAAGATTGCCCGCATTTTCGACCAAGTAGTATGTAATTTCGCCAGTACCATTCTTTAAGAGCTGCTCGCTAAGCTGTTTACCGTCATGAAGCTGCTCGCTAAGCTTCTCGCTAAGGTCAAAGGCGATGTTGCCAGCGATATTCTTGGCAGATTTGACAAACCCGCAGCCACCATGGCTGAAATTACCATTATTGTCCCAAGAAGGCGCCTTCGCAGTATCCGAGTCCTTGCGATAAACCGTAAAGGTGAACTCCCCATCTTTGAGGTCGCGGCCGGCCAACTCCTTGGTCGCCTTCAGCTTAAGGCTCGGGTAGACGTACGCATCCGCAGGCTCGCCTAGGTACAAGTCGCCATTCGACATGATGCCGCCACCATGGTCCCAGGAATAGTTGCCCGTGATGAAAGTTGTCGCTTCATTCTGCGCATCATTCCGCGCTTGAATCGCCGCCTCATCCTTGGCCATAACACCCGACATAACACCCGAGGTCAGGCCGATGCTATTTTTTACCCCAACAGCACCGTTGGCGGGGATGTTGATAGCTTTTTCAAGTTCGATGCTTCCCGAGTACCGGGCGTCTCCACCACCAAGCATCTTACCGGTTACCACTGCGACCGGCGTTGTGTGATCCCGCGATGCGAGGAAGAAATCGGCATGACCGTACTTGCGGAAATCGTCCGAGTTGTATGCATCTATATCTTCATTCTTATTAGTACCCTCAGCACCACCAGCTGAAAGATGGGGCGTACCATCATTACCACTGCCATCTTCCCGTTTGTATTCTTTGAAACTCTGATCATTGCCAGCAGACGAATTGCCAAAGATTGCCGTGCCCTCTTTGTTCGTTACCAACGTCTTGCCCGTGGGGCAGACTGCTACGCCGCCGCCATAGCCGCCAGCGGTATTGCTGCTAATGTACGATTTGTATACAAATAATCTACCAGCGGTCTTTTCCTTACCCTCATCCGAGTTTCCCTGAACAAAGATACCGCCACCGCCCCAGTCAAAGCGAGACATGCAGTGATTGTTAGTGATATAGACTTTACTATCTTTATTACCGTTAATCATCGCGTCAACCATCTGGCCCACTCGAATGCCAGCACCCTCAGATCGGAAGCTCACGTTAGAGGCAATAATTCCTCCCGTGATATGCAGCCATGCCATACCCTCACGGGATTGGTCATTACGCCCGACATCCGTGATATAAACGCCGCCACCAGCTTCTTTAGAATAATTGCCGGTAATCTGGCCACCAGAAATGGTGACCTGAGCGCCGTTATTGGCAGCAAGCCCAGCGCCGCCATGACAACCCCAACCATCATTACCGCAAAATCTGGCATAGCAATTGTTCGTAATGTAACCACCAGAAACGGTCACACTACCGCCCGAAGCCAAGATGCCACCGCCAAGGCCGTTGACAGAATCGCGTGTGTAGTTGCCGGTAATTATGCCACCAGTCATCTCGACTGTAGGATGACCCTTAGTAGATTCGTTATTATTCGCCTCGGAGGCATTAACGTAGTCCTCTGCAAAAACGCCAGCACCGCTAGAAGCAGTATTGCCGGCGATTACACCATTGGTCATTTTAAAAGTTGACCGTTCGCCTTTACGATTTGACACCTTGATGCCGGCGCCAGCACCCGAGTCTCCCGTATCGGCGCCGCAAATGTAGCCGCCGTTCATGGTGACAGTTGAACCGTTCTCGGCATAGATCAGATTACCGACGTGATCGCCCTGCTTCTGCGTAAGTGTGCCACTCTCGAGGTTGAAGTGACCACCGTCGAAAAGGTTGACAAGCTTCAAACCATAAGCATTATCGCCGCCGCACGCCACGATGGCACCCTGGATATTAGCCTTATACGCCTTAAGAGTCTCGGTTGTACGGGTTCCGTTTGCGACCGATTCGGTTACGTAGTAGATAAGGTTAGCCGGAATGCCATTGGAATCGTAACCCACCAGCTCGGCTTTCTTGCCGTAATTAGCGGCAGTCAGATTCTGACCCTGGTCACTCAGCGTTTGAGGGCTTCCAATAGGTTGATCCGTTTGAGGGCTTCCAATAGGTTGATCATCCGTTGGTTCTTTATCCTTGACGGTCAGCGTTGCGCCGCCGGTTATGTTGAATAGGGGCTGGCTCGGACTTGTATGCTTAATTTTGCAGTCGTTTAAATACAGCGTGATATTGCTGCCGTTGTTGAGCGTGATCGTCTCGCTGGTCTCGACATCATTCATAAGCTTGAAGCTAGCAACACCGCTTGCATTCGCCAGTTTTTTCAAGTCGTCAGCTGTTCGTATTTCAGTGGATTCCGTTTTAGTCTGCCCGCCTTCCGCAGCCAGCATTACGGTATTGCCATCCGACAACTCGCCATCTTCGGCCTGCAGCTTACCTTCAAGCTGACCTTGCTCAACACTATTTGAAGGGTCGGCTTCGCCATCCTCGATCTCGTCACTATTCTGCTTTTCGGTATCCCCATTGTTGGTGTTTTCTACATCAGTAGACTCAGTTGAGGAATCCTCCGTCACAGTCTTCTCGGTAGGAACCGTCTGGGCATCGTTGGCAATGGCCTGCGAGATCGGAGGCATGACGAGCGACAGTACCAGGCTCAAAACGGAGGCTCCGCACAAAACGCCTGCCAGTACACGGCGCGTCGCTTTTTTACTCTGCTTAGATTTGTCTGAATTCGCTTTCATCGATGTCTCCTCCCCAAGAGACCGCAATCTTGCTCTTTCACTATCAAACGTATCTGCGCAATCTGTGATTGCGCACGCTTAGTAATACTACTGTAACTATTGTTTAAACATCCGAGCAACAAAACCGACATTTTTGTAGCCAGTTCTCAATTCTCTTGACATTTACTCAGATATGCTTTCTTTTATTCGCTATAAAATATCTGTTTCTACTGGTAATTAAGTTAGTTATCAGTTTTTTAATAGCATTTTATTTATTTGCACAACATTTTGCTCAAGAGCAAGCATCCTGTGAACGGTCGAAAATCGACCGTGAACGGTAGGTCATTAACCGTGAGGAATAGACTACCAAATTGATGGGAATATCTTTATTTCATCGGTAGTTAGAAGTGTAATGTTCAGACAACCATATCTGAATTTACGCGCAGATTTTAGGCATCAATTCGCCCAAATCGCCTGAGACCACCGCAAAGGAGCCTGTCCCCTTTGCGGTGGTTCTCCCCCGGCGCTACAGCAGATGCTCCTCGATAAAGATCGCGATGCCGTCTTTGTCGTTGCTCGCGGTTACAAAGTCGGCGGCGGCACGGGTGGCGTCGCTGCCGTTTGCCATGGCCACGCCCACGCCGGCGTCAGCCACCATGCAGGTGTCGTTGTCCGCATCGCCAAACACGCAGATGTCCTGGAGCTCCATGTCGTTGAGCTCCGCCACGCGCACAAGGCCGCGCGTCTTGGACACGCGTGGATCCATGAACTCGTAGAGCCGCTGCGTGGTTTGCAGAGCCGCCGCCTTAACAGTGTCATCGGCAAACGTCGACGCCCGCTCAATCACCTGCGGCATTACCTCGGGTGCCATGGTAAACATCACCTTGGGCTGCGGCTCGCGCAAGAACTCGGCAAAATCGACCACCCGGTAGGGCACACCGTCGACGCGCGACAGGTGCTCGACGCACGCGTTGCTCTCGGGCACGTAGAACACGCCGTCTCGGGGGCAGACGGGCGTTGCCGGAAGGTCCGCCATGCGCTTGCAGATGCGCGCGACGGTCTCGCCCGACAGCGGATAGCTCAGCTCGTTGATGTCGTGCGCGCGGTCGATGACCTCGGCGCCACCGCAGCCCACCATCACGTCCACCAGGCCTTCGATGCCCCAGAGCTCGTACATGGCCTCGGTCGCGTGGGCGTCGCGCCCGGTGCACAGGCCAAAGAGCACGCCGCGCTCGCGCAGGGCACGAATCGCCGCCACGGTGCGCGGGGACACCGTGTGCTGGCTCGTGAGCAGTGTGCCGTCGATATCGCAGAACACGGCTTTGATGTGGCTGAAGGTGGTGTCCATGGGGGCCTTTCTGGGTTGTGCGGCGGTGTGGGGTGTATTCGTGAACGGCGTACATGGTATACCAAGGCGCAGGCCGTTGGGGCCCGATCGCCACAAAGGCGTCTGGCCCCCTTGTGGTGGCCGAACCCGAAGGGTGGCCTGGCCCGAGACGCAAAGCATCACAACATTCGACGTTTTTCGGCAAAATCGCGATTTTCGCTGAATGTTGTGATGGGTTTTACTGCCTTGCGGCACGATCAAAATGCCGGCGCCCAAACAGCAGCAACGCCGCGGGAACTGCCGTCACGACCATGCCCGCCCCTACGAGCGTCCGCTGCACACCAAACGTCGCCGCCAGCCACGGAGCAATCGCCAGCGGGGCCACGCCGGCGAACATGTTGCCAAAACCCATGACCGAGTTGACGCGGCCGAGCTGCTCGAGCGGGGCCGTCGTTTGCACGATGGTGTTATGAAGCGGGTTGACAATGCCCCAGGCCACGCCCAGGGCAATCTGGCCGACAAGGGCTACGCCCACGTACGGCGTCCCCACATAGAGCAAACTTCCCAGGCCCACGGACATAAGCGACACGAGCAGCGTCTTAAGGTTGACCAGGTGCGGCGGCAAGCGGAGCGCGGCCACGGCGCCCAGCACCGCGCCCACACCGCTGGCCGACGAGAGCCAGCCCATCCATTCGACACCGACGTGTAGGACATCGCGGTAGAAGAACGACTCCAGTGGATCGAAGGCGCCATAGCCAAAGTTCGAAAGAAAGATAATGAAGAACAGCAGGGCGAGGACGCTGTTGGTAAGGACCGTCTTGATGCTGGTCGCGAAGGTGACGCGGGAAGATGTGTTGGAGTCGGGGCTTTGTCCCGCACGCTCCCCTTCCTCCGCCGAATCGGCATCCGCATGCCCGGCGACATGGCTGGTCTGCGGCCTAAAGCTCCAACCGGCAATGAGCGCCAACGCGGTAAAGATCATCATGAGCACGAACACCGCGCGCGACGACGCAGCCGCCGCGACAAAGCCGCCCAGCGTGGGGCCAACGATGATACTCACGTTTGAAAACATGGCGATGGCGGAGTTGATGTCTTTGAGCTCGCCGGGGTCGTCGGTGAGATACGCCGGGTAGGACGTAGCGATGGGCTGGGCGAATCCCATCACAAAACCTAGGAGCGCCGCGCCGAGCAGGACGATGCCGGTCGCGCTGCCAAAAACGAGGATGACCGCGCCGGTTGCCAGCGTGCCCACGATGCTCAGCAAGAAATGGCGGCGCGGACCCCAGGCGTCGAGCTCCGCGCCGCCCGCAAAGGATCCCAGGATCACGAAAACGTTCATGAACAGGACGGCCAGCGATGTCGCCACGACCGAGGCATCGTCCGCATAGGTGAGCGTTCCGATGACACCGATAAAGTAGCTGGTCTGAAAACCGGTGTAGATGAGAAAGCGCATCGCCACCAGACGCTTGGCCTGCACGGACAGCGAAGGTTGAGGCTTTGAGAAAAGAGAGGCGAGCATGGAGACTCCTTGTTTCATACGAATGCGGACGGCGGGCATTCGCCACCGTCTGTCAAATCAATCTATCCGCATGAAACATTAAGGACGCATCAAGCCCCTTCTCTCCGTTTTTCGCCCGTCATGAACTACTTGGTAGATTGTAAGGCATGTCCCACACATCTACCAAAGCAAAAACCACCACAAAGGTGCCCGGCCCCTTTGTGGTGGAAGTGACGTTTGCCCAGATAAAACCTGCCAAAATAAACCTGTCCCTTTTTGGCATGTTATGGCAACGCAGCGAGCCGGTTCCAAGTGCCCCAGGTCGCCCCGAAAGAGGAGCGACGCGTACTTTGGTACGCGAGCGACGGCTTGAGGGGCGAGATGGGGTGCTTGGGGCCGGCGCAGCGTCGAGCCTTAAAGATGATCTTGGATAAGGTCGCAGATGGCTCGGGCGTCGTTGATGTTGATGGCTCGGGTCGCAAAGCCGGCATCGAATGCCTGGCGTGCCAGGGCTTCGTTGCAGGCAAGGGCCAGCGTGTGACCGTCGACCAGGTCGAGCGAGCTCTTGCCGCGCAGACGGTCGACACCGGAGCGCGCGACCACGATGTTGTCGAAGCCCTCGGTCTTGTAGCCCTCGATGATCACCACGTCGACATCGTTGTAGCGCGACAGCAGCTCACGCGCGGGCATCTCGTCCTCCTCGCGCGTGTCGGCGTACTCCGCCCAGCGCGTGGCGCAGATAAGGCCCACGTGCTTGGATCCGGCTTGGTGATGGCGCCAGGTGTCCTTAGCGGGCACATCGATATCAAAGCCGTGATGCCCATGATGCTTGAGCGAGCCCACGCGCAGGCCGCGGCGGGTGAGCTCGGCAATGACTTTCTCGACGAGCGTGGTCTTGCCCGAGTTTTGGTAGCCGATAAACGCGATTGCGGGGACGGCCGGAGTGGGAGCTGCGGGCGCGATGGCGGCAGGTGCGCTTGCGGGTGCGTCGTCCGCGGCCCCCACGGCCTCAACAGCAGCGGCCTGGCGCTCGGCGCGATCCCATATGCCCGAGCGGCCGCCCTCCTTGTGCAACAGGCGCACGTCGACGATCTCCATGCCGCGATCGACCGCCTTGCACATGTCGTAGATGGTCAGGCACGCGGCGCTCGCGCCGGTCAGGGCCTCCATCTCGATACCTGTCTTGCCCGTCACGCCGGCCGTGACCAGCACGTGAAAGCCAACCTGCCCGTCCGCGCGCGCCGGTGCCCAGCCCTCGGGCACGTCATCGGCCGGCGTCCCCGCCGCAGCGATGGGCTCGATATCGCACTTGCTCTTGGTAATGAGCAACGGGTGGCACATGGGGATAATGTCGCTCGTGCGCTTGATGGCCATAATGCCCGCCACGCGCGCGCAGGCAAGCACGTCGCCCTTTTTGGCGCGGTCCTGCAGCACCATAGCCTGCGTCTCGGGATGCATGAGGATGGCGCCCTCGGCGATGGCGATGCGATGGGTCTCGGCCTTGTCGGACACGTCGACCATGCGCACCTCGCCCTTGGCGTCCACGTGCGTCAGCTCGTCACGACGGGCGTCGCGGGTGGACTCGGCGACAGCGCTGGCAGTCGGCTGCGCGGACGCGGCGGCGTTGCCTGCATTCGCCGCAGCCGTGACTTTGTGGGCAGACATCGCGGCCCTGCGAGCGGCCTTGGTGGCATCGGCGTACCTGCTCTTGGCCATATGATCATCCTCCGATTTGGGACATAAATCGTTGCGTGCCCTCAATTATCGCGTGTTCCTGCGGTTTGTGGGCCACGGCATCGCGCCAAATCGAAAGTACCTGCATATCATCACCACGGCGCAGCGCCTCACGCACCGAATACTCGGCATCGCTGAACAGGCACGGACGCACGTTGCCATCGGCCGTCAGGCGCAGACGGTTGCAATTCGCACAAAAATGATTGGACATGGCGCTGATAAAGCCGACCGTTCCCGCCGCGCCCGGAAAGTGCCAGTAGCGTGCAGGGCCCGCGCCGGCAGGAGCGTCGTTGATGTCGAGCGGCTCGAGCTCGCCCAGCCCCGCTGCGGCGGCCCCGGCATTGATGCGCGCCCGCAACTCGTCGCTCGGCACGGTATCGCTCGCGTCCCACAGCTCGGGATTGAGCGCGGGCGCATGCGGGTCCACAGCGCAATGCGAGCTCGTGCGCTCGTCGCCGATGGGCATGTATTCGATAAATCGCAGGTGGATGGGGCGGTCGAGCGTGAGCCGCGCGAGGGCCGCCACATCCTGGTTGAGCCGGCGCACAACAACGCAGTTGACCTTAACGGGCTCAAAGCCCCAAGCCAGCGCCGCGTCGACGCCGGCCATGGTCTGCTCGAGTCGACCCAGGCGCGTGATCTTTCCAAACAGCGTAGGGTCGAGTGTGTCGAGCGAAATGTTGACGCGGTTAAGCCCGGCATCTTTGAGCTGCGGCGCCAGCTTGGGCAGCAGGGCGCCATTGGTAGTGAGCGAGATGTCCTCGATCTGCGGAATCGCGCGGATGTCGCGAATAAGCGGAATGATACGGCGGCTGACCAGCGGCTCGCCGCCCGTCAGGCGCACGCGGCGAATGCCCTCCCCCGCCACCAAGCACACAAAGCGGGCGATTTCCTCGGCGCTGAGCAGTTCGTCGTGCGCGCGGGGCGCCACGCCATCGGCCGGCATGCAGTAAATGCAGCGGAAATTGCACTTGTCGGTAACGGCAATGCGCAGGTAGTTGATATCGCGGCCAAAGCCGTCATGTTGCACGTGCCCGTCCACGCAGCCCTCCCCTCGCGCGGCGTTTTATTCTTCGGAAAACATAATACCCCACGAGAGAATCATGCCGACACCCGTACGACAGGACAGGTCACTTCGAGCAAGACCGGCTTCCCGAGCCCACCCTCAACACAGACCATCACAACATTCGATACTTTTCCCGATTTTGGCAAAAAACGTCGAATGTTGTGATGGTTTGCCTGCCCACGGCACCCCGCAGAAGGACCAAAGCGCCCCTAAAGGCCGCCGTCCCAGCGTCGAATCACGAATTCTCGCAGGTCGTTCTGCCGCTTTTGAAACACCTCGCTTCGGTCGCACTTGAGACCCATAGCGAGCGCGATGGCGTTCATCGCCCGGTGCAATTGCAGCTGGTGGGCAAACTGAGTCCCGGTGAGGACAATCATCCTAAAGCCCAGCGCGCTCAGCACGGTCATACGCTCCGCGTCCGACGCGCTGCGCTGTTTATCAAGATGGTCCGAGCCGTTGTATTCAATCCCCGTACCGCTCGCAGGCGCATATACGTCGATCTCGAAATACCCGGCCTTTGCGAGATACTTGAACTCGTTGGGAACATCGACCCGATGGTTGAGCTCGATCTTGGCGTATCCCAGCCCTCCCTGGGAACGTTTTGCTACGACCATGATTGCGGTGGCCGTCTCCATGGGCGACCGCGCGCCATCGTGCACGCGCTTGAGCACGGCGGCTGCGCGTATGGCCCCCTGACGAGATCGGTTCTCATTGCAATAAGCAATCAAATCGGCGACGGTATACCTCTGCCCCATCTCGATATAATCGCCTGTCGACAGATGATTCAAATGGTATCGGGCGCAGATTTCGTAGCCATATTCCAGCTGCTCGGGCTCGCTCATCCACGAACCCGCTTGGACAAAGCACATGGCCTCATCAACCACCAGAAGGCCCTCTGCCACCTCGATAAGATGGCCTGGAGGTACCGGCGCCCCAAACACATGGCACCTAAATCCAGCCGGCGTCGAGCGCTCAAAATCGAAGTTGACGAGCGTATCGATATGATCGAGCTCTTCTCGTGGAATACCAAGCGAGACCAGATAGTCGGCAACGATCCCAACTGCCATTGAAGCCCTCAGCCCCTTGGCATCGAGTCCCAATTTGGGCAGGCTCGCGGTCGGCTCCGCCTCGCTAGCAAGCGAGTCCTCATCGTATAGGCTGCTTGCTCGCGAGAGCGGCTCGGACGGGCGCGCCACGTTGTGGTACAGCCAGGCAGTCTTATGGGACAGGACGATCGGCAGGTCCATGAGCCCTCCAATGGAGTCGGATAACCAACCTTATTCCCCTGCCCACGGGTCCGCACACTTTCGTGCGCAAGAAAGCGATTCCATCCGATCGAGTGGCAGAAAAACCATCACAACATTCGATGCTTTTCCCGTTTTTGGCAAAAAACGTCGAATGTTGTGATGGTTTAAGGCGAGGTGAGGGGCACGGAGGGGTCAAAGTATCGTGCTCGAACGGGTTAATCCAGCTCTTTTAAGCCATGCGCCAGCTGCCAGTACTCGCCGTGCTGGGCGAGTAGCTCTTCGTGCGTGCCGCGCTCGATGATGCGGCCGTGTTCGAGGACCATGATGGCGTCGGCGTCGCAGACAGTGGACAGGCGGTGCGCGATCATAAACGTGGTGCGACCGCGCATGATGCGGTCCATACCGCGCTCGATGAGCTTTTCGGTACGCGTGTCAATGGAGCTCGTGGCCTCATCCAGGATGAGCACCGGCGGATCGGCGACGGCCACGCGCGCGATGGCGAGCAGCTGACGCTGACCTTGCGACAGGTTGGCGCCGTCGGCCGTGACCGGTGTGTCGTAGCCCCGCGGCAGACGGCGGATAAACGAGTCGGCGCAGGCGGCCTCGGCAGCGGCGCGTACCTCCTCGTCGGTCGCGTCGAGCTTGCCAAAGCGGATGTTCTGCGCAATGGTGCCGCTAAACAGGTGCGTGTCCTGCAGCACAATGCCGAGCGACCCGCGCAGGCTGGCCTTGGCAATGTGCTTGACGTCGATGCCGTCGTACGTGATCTCGCCGTCATCGACCTCGTAGAAGCGGTTGATGAGGTTGGTAATGGTCGTCTTGCCGGCGCCCGTGGAGCCCACAAACGCAATCTTTTGCCCCGGCTTGGCAAACAGGTTGAGGTCCGTGAGCACGCGGGCGCCCGGCACGTAGGAAAAGTCCACGGCATGGAAGCGCACGTCGCCGGCAAGCGGGACCAAGCCGCACGTGAGCTCGGTGCCGTCGGCGGCCACCGCGCGGCCCGACTCATCAACGGCTGCCACGTCATGCAAGTGCCCGTACGCGCCCACGCCCTGGCCCTCGGGAATCTTCCACGCCCACGCGGCGTCGCCCGTCTGCACCAGCTCCACGCAGCCCTCGTCCACCTCGGGCTCAAGGTCCATAGCCGCAAACAGGCGCTCGGCACCGGCCAACGCGTTGAGCAAGAAGTTGCCGAGCTGCGTAAACTGGTTGATGGGCATGGCGGCCTGGCGCACAAAGACCAGGTAGCTTGCAAGTGCGCCCACATCGGCGAGCCCCTTGATGCAGAGCATGCCGCCCGCCACGGCGACGATGGCATAGTTGACGTAGCCAATCACGACGGTCATGGGCACCATGGAGTTGGCATAGCTCACGGCGGCGGTACCGGTGCGGCGAAGCTCGTCGTTGCGGCAGGTGAAGCCGGCGACATTCGCTGCCTCACGGTTAAAGACCTTGATGACCTTTTGGCCCGAGACCATTTCTTCGATATATCCGTCCAGGTCGCCAAGCGATGCCTGCTGGGCAGCAAAAAAACGCTTAGAGCGCGCGCCCGAGTAGCGCGCATACAGCACAATGGCCGCATCGCACACGAGTGTGATAATCGTGAGCTGCCAGTTAAGGATGATGAGCATGGCCGTGGTGCCCACAACCTGAATGGCGGCCTGAATCACGTTGGCAAAGCTGTTGTTGAGCGCCTCGGAGACGGTGTCGACGTCGTTGGTGAAAAAGCTCATGATGTCGCCCGAGCGCGTGCTGTCAAAATAACTGAGCGGCAGCGTCTGGATGTGCGCGAACAGGTCGCGGCGAATGTCGGACACCACGCGTTGGGCCGCGCGCACCATAATCTGCGAGTAGCCCAGGGCCGAAAGCACGCCCGCAGCGTAGATGATCGCCGTCAGGATGACCTGCTTGGCGAGCAGCTCCTCCCCGCCCGTGGCCAAACCGTTAACGATGGGGCGCACCATGTAGGTGCCGGCGAGGCTCGCGATGGCGGCGACGGAGGCGAGCACGCCCACCGCGAGCAACGAGAACTTGGCATGCCCCATGTAGGAGAGCAGGCGGCGCACCGTGCGCTTGAGGTCGGCCGGGCGTGCTTGGGCTGCGGTCTTAGGCATGGCGCTCACCCCCTTCCAAGGGCGATCCGCTGGGAACGGAGGAAAACGGATCATTCGCGCAGCCACCGTCGTTGCCATCGCCGGCGTCCGCGTTCCCCGCAAACTCCATCTGCGAGGCGTAAATCTCCTGGTATATGTTGTCGCCCGCCAGCAGTTCCTCGTGCGTGCCCACGCCGTGGACACGACCGTCGTCCAGCACCACAATGCGATCGGCATCCATGACACTCGCGATGCGCTGGGCGATGATGAGCACGGTCGCATCGGGAATCCGAGCGATGTGCTCGCGAATCTTAGCGTCGGTCGCCATATCGACCGCGCTGGTGGAGTCATCAAAAATGAGCACGCGCGGATGCTTGAGCAGCGTGCGCGCGATGCACAGGCGTTGCTTCTGGCCACCCGAGACACCGGCGCCGCCTTGGCCCAACTCGCCGTCCAGCCCGCCGATGCGATCAAGGAACTCGTCCACGCACGCTGCGCGGCAAGCCGCGAGGAGCTCATCGTCCGACGCCTGCGGATTGCCCCACTGCAGGTTCTCGCGCACGGTGCCTGTGAACAACACGTTCTTTTGCAGCACAATGCCCACGGCGTCGCGCAAGGCGACCAGGTCGTAGTCGCGCACGTCGTGTCCACCCACAAGCACGGCGCCCTCGGTGGCGTCGTACAGGCGCGCAATCAGCTGCACAAGCGAGCTCTTGCCCGAACCCGTGCCGCCGAGGATGCCCACCGTCGAGCCGCTCTCGATGCGAAGGTCGATATGCTCGAGCACATCCTCGGCTGCATCCGCGCGGTATTTAAAGGAAACGTCGCGAAACTCGATACTGCCGTCCGCTGGCGCCGCAGTCGCGAGGTCTCCCGCAGGGTTGGCGATAAAGGGCTCCTCATCGAGCACCTCTGCGATACGGCCCACACTCGTGAGAGCGCGCGTGAGCAGCAAAAACACGTTGGAAATCATCATGAGCGAGTTCATGATCAGCAGCACGTAGCTCATAAAGCCCGTGAGCGAGCCCACGCCCAGCTTGCCGGCGAGAATCATGCGGCCGCCAATCCACAGGATAGAGAGCGCAGCCACGTACATCGACAGCTGAAACACCGGCAGGTTGAGCACCGCGCTGCCAAAGGTCTTTGTCGCCGTGCCGGCGAGCTCGGTATTGACGGTGTCGAACTTGGCCTCCTCGTGCTCGGTACGAACGTAGGCCTTGACGGCACGCACGGCGGTGAGGTCCTCCTGTACCACGCCGTTGAGGTGGTCCATCGAGGTCTGGAGTTGGCGGTAGAGCGGACTGACGCGATAGGTGATGACGCCCAGTACGATTGCAAGCACGGGCAAGATGATCGCAAAGACGGTGGCGAGCGGGCGCGACAGCATCAGCGCGTAGATAAGGCCGACGATAAGCGTCACCGGGCCGCGCACCATAGGGCGAAAGCCGTTGCCCACAGCATTTTGGATAACGGTGATGTCCGTGGTCATGCGGGTGACGAGCGAGCTGGCGTCGTAGTTGTCCAGGTTACCAAAAGCGAGCGTCTGAATCTTTTTGTACTCGGCCTCGCGCAGGTTAGCGCCTAGGCCCGAGGCAACGCGGGCGGACGTGCGGGCATAACCCAAGCCCAGTACCAGCGAAAGCGCAGCGCACACCAACATGTACGCGCCCTGCAGCAGCATGTAGTTGATATCACACGCAGGCACGCCCACATCGATGATGTTGGCCATGATGACCGGGATAAACAGCTCGAGCACCGTCTCGACCGACACAAAGAACACGCCGAGGATGGCATCGCGACGGTATGCCCCTAGATAGGAAAACAGTATTTTGAGATTGCGCACGCAGGTTCAACCCCCATCAAACGTTGTTCGCAAACGCACGTATTATTGCGCGCCGAATAATGGTGTCAAGTATTCCGAAATCGTTTTCTGCAAGGTTAGCGCCGGCGGCGAGTTCTCGTGACGTGTGTCCATATTCACTCGGAATAATGGTGCGCGCGATTTTTTTCGTCCCACTGTCGACACAAACCTTGACTCTACAATCGTTGTAGGGTTTTCACTACACTGGTAGCTAAACGAACCAAGCCAGAAAGCCCCGCCCATGGAACACGACCTCACACGCGGCAATGTCCTTAAGACCATCGCGGTCTTTGCCCTGCCCTATATGCTCTCGTACTTTTTGCAGATGCTCTACGGCATGGCCGACCTGTACATGATGGGGCAGTTTAGCGGCGCCGCCGGCATCACCGCCGTGGGTAATGGCGCGCAGACGCTCTATATCATTACCGTGACGCTCGTGGGCCTGGCCATGGGAACGACGGTCATCGTCGGCCACGCCGTGGGCTCGCGTCGCTTCGACCGCGCCGAGACCGCCATCGGCAACACCATCACGCTCTTTATGGGTGTCTCGGTGGTGCTGGCCGCTATCCTGCTTGCATTGTGTCCGCAGATTGTGGCACTCATTGGCACGCCGGCCGAGGCAGTCGAAGGAACCGCCGCCTACCTGCGTATCTGCTTTGTCGGCATTCCGTTTATCGCCGCATACAACATTCTTTCGGCCATCTTTCGCGGGCTGGGCGATTCGCGCTCGCCCATGTACGTGATCGGCGTGGCGTGCATCATTAACATCGCGCTCGATTTTCTGTTTATCGGGCACATGGGGCTCGGCCCCGTGGGCGCGGCGCTCGGCACGGTAACCGCCCAGACGGCCAGCGTTGCCCTCGCACTCGTGTGGCTCAAGAGCCGCCGCACGAACATCCACGTTAAGCGCAGCGACCTGCGCCCCCAGCCCGAGGTGCTCGGCAGCATTCTTAAGATCGGCGTGCCCGTGGCCGTGCAGGACGGCTGCATCCAGGTGGCGTTTATGTTCATCACCGTCATTGCCAACCACCGAGGGCTCGTCGACGCCGCCGCCGTGGGCCTGGTCGAGAAGATGATCAGCTTTTTGTTCATTGTGCCGAGTTCCATGGGTGCCACCGTCAGCGCGCTCACGGCGCAAAACGCCGGCGCGGGCAAGGGCGACCGCGCATGTCAGGTGCTTAAAGACGCCATGACGATCTCGGTGGTGTACGGCTGCCTGATCACGGTGCTGATGTGGCTGGTGGCGCCGGCGTTTATCGGCTTTTTTGCCAAGGACTCTGCGGTGGTCGCGGCCGGCACCGGCTATATGCGCAGCTATATTTTCGACGCGATTTTTGCCGGCATCCACATTTGCTTTAGCGGCTTTTTCGCTGCGTATGGCAAGAGCTACATCGGCTTTGCGCACAACGTGCTGGCCGTGGCGCTCATTCGCGTGCCGGGCGCGTGGCTGCTGTCGAACGCCTATTCCGACACGCTGTTTCCCATGGGCATCGCTTCGCCGTGCGGGTCGATTCTGTCGGCAGTCATCTGTGTTGTCGCGTTTACCGTGCTCAACCGACGCGGGGCTTTTGACAAACTGGTAGCGTAGCGGGGCGACACAGGCTGGCACCTCTCCCCTGCTTTTTACCGAAAGGAACGATCCTGTGACCGACACGCCAAGTGAACATACTGAGGGCCTGCTCCGCATTGGCGAGATTGCGCGCCTGTTTAACCTGAGCGTGGGCACGCTACGTCATTACGAGCAGATGGGCTTGCTGGATCCGGCGCACATCGATCCGGCAAGTGGATACCGCCACTACGGATCGCGGCAGCTCTCCACCCTCAACACCATCAGTCATCTGCGTGTTCTCGACTTGCCGCTCACACAAATCCGTGAGTTTGTGACCACGCGCGATGTGGACCTCATGCAGCGGCAGCTGGCGCAGCAGCAGGAGCTCATCGAGCGCAAGCGCCGCGAGCTGGAGCGCGTGTCGCGCAAGATCGACAACCGGCTTGCCCTGCTTCACGATGCCCTGAACACCGAGCTCGATACCATTTGCACAATCGATGCGCCCGAGCTTCGCTGCGCCGTATTGCGCGAACGCGTCAAGCCTACCGACGCCTATGCGCTGGAGTGGCAGATTCGTCAGCTGCAGAAGGGCCAGCACGAGACCTTTGTCTTTCTGGGCAACTTAGGCGTCGGGATTAGCGCCGTGCGCCTCGCCGCCGGCGACTTTGACGGCTACGACGAGGTCTTTATGCTGCTCGATGACACGGACGATTACCTGGGCGATGTCGAAGTACGTCCCGCCGCGCGGTGTCTGACGGTCAGCTTCCGCGGCACGCACGGTCAGGCGGCCCCGCGCTATGAGCGCTTACTCGATTACATGCACGAGCGCGACCTGTCCCCCGCCGGTCCCTCGCGCGAAATCGCCCTCATCGACGACATCATCAGCGACGACCCAGGGGCGTATGTGACGAGGATCGCGATACCGGTCCGCTAATCACTACCATTTATCGAGCAATTCCATCCATTTACCTTAATCCGAATTAGATTGTATTATGTAGCAAATAAAATGACAGCATATTGCCCCCCATAGGCAGGAGACATTATGCCCAGAGTTCAATCACGTCGCTCGTTTCTTCTCGGCCTAGCCTCGATCATCGGCTTATCCGCGTCACGCCCAACAAGAGTATTCGCTGCCGACTCAAACTCATCCGTCGCTTTTACATCAGACCTAGCACAAGACTACGCGCTTTCCCTGTTGCCCATCGTCGACGGATCCGCGAACTTAGAGATCGAGCAAATCGTTCCCGTATGCCAACAAATCGGCCTTATCTGTGGCTATGAAATCAGTGTCACAAGGGAAGGAAGCCCTTACGGTTATTTAATACTTGACGCATCATATCCTGGGCTTCTGAAGGAGATAACCCTCGGCGATACCATTCTTCCGATTTCAGCTTCTCTATCAAACGCCATTTCAACTTATTCCGGCCAACAGGCCACAAACCCAACCGTACTAATTTCGTACAACGATATTGAATATGGAACTTTGGTGCCAGGAACTAGAGACTGTGTAACCAACTATAACAATATACGGTCTGTCCCGATTGTCACCGAAAAGGGTATAGCACCTCAAAGCAATAACCCAACTTCATGGAATGCAATCATTATCAATGAAGATGACTTGATGTTGCATTTCCAAATAGACGATTTAAACGGAATACCGTTCCGAGGAGTCTCGGAATCATTAGTTGAAGCCCGCACTAATAAGTATGCATGCGTCGTTTCTGCCTTGTACGCTGTATCAATGCATTACGGTCTCACCAGTTCAAACGCTAATCAATTTAATCCCGATTATTATAAAGAAATATGGAACGTCACTGGCACAACAACGTATAAGACCAATGATCAGGGCGTCGAGTACGGAAGCACGATCATCCCAGATGGAATTGTTCCGTTTAAAAGTCTTGCCGCTCAAAAGGGTAGAGCACTTAATACTCAATTTTTCGGTTATCAGCCTCAATTCGCTCAGTACAGAGCAACTATCGATCAAGGGAATATCGGCTTGTATCATATGTGGATCAACAGCCGAAACAGTGAAGGATCCGTCGAGCTATCAGGTCATACAGTCACGGTAACTGGCTATTTTACTGGGCATAATGGAAGCTCTGGCATCGAACTGCAGTGGCTCGAAGTATTCGACGGATGGAACACTTATCCCCGAGCGATTAACTATGCAACGCCCAATATGGTCAAATTGAACGGAACAGTCTTTTGGTAGACCGGATGGCACCATCAAAATGCTATGGCACCACGGCCTTTGCCCTGGTTACGATATTGGTGATTTTCGCTATGTTTGTATCCGTTTCTTCATGCACAGATAGAGCCCGCTATAGCGGAGGAGATGATTACCTTGTCTTTGGAGCCGGCAGCGTTCATTCTATTGAGGGAACGGAACTCGTAATCCAAACAGACAACAGTCCCCGCTACACCGACGCTGGAAAGCAAACCCGGATTACATTCCCCTCATCTGGCCGAATCAAAGACAAGCTTTCCCAAATCAAAGTTGGGACAAGAGTTTCCTACTCACGCTTTGAGTCGGTAGACGCATCTGGATCATACGAGGGAAACGATATCGAAATTGAACAGGCAAACACTATAAGGAGATGTTGAGGAACTGAGCCTCTGCGCAGCTCCTCAACAAATCATTATGCCTCCGGGACCCTACCCGTCGCCAAAATCTGTTCAAGTGCCGCCTCATCCAACACGGGCACACCCAGCTGCTCGGCCTTGGTGAGCTTGGAGCCCGCTTTGGGGCCGGCGACCAGGTAGCTCGTCTTCTTTGAAACACTGCCCGAAACCTTGGCACCGAGTACCTTGAGCGCCGCACCTGCCTCGTCGCGGGTGCGGTTGACGAGCGTGCCGGTGAGCACGAAGGTCAGACCCGCGAGCGGCTGTGCGTCGGCGAGCTCGCCCGCCACGCCAGCGTCGGCTGCGGCTTGCGCATGCGCGGCGCCCAGGTCGACCTCGAGCGAAAGGCCCGCTTGGCGCAGACGTTCCAGCACGGCAAGGTTTTCGGGCACGGCCAGGAACTGCTTGACGCTCGCCGCAATCTTGGGACCGATGCCCTCGCACTCGGCGATGTCCTCTTCGCTCGCCAAGATAAGCTTGTCGATCGACAGGAATCGCTCGGCGATGACCTCACCCACACTCTTGCCCACGTGGCGGATGCCCAGGGCAAACAGCACGCGACCGAGCGGCTGGCTCTTGGACTTGTTGAGCTCGGCGATGATTTTCTCGGCCGTCTTGAGGCCTACCGGAATGGGGTCGCCCTTCTTGACGCCCTTTTTGCTGTTGGAGCTGGCATAGGTGCGGCCCGTGTCCAGGCCGGCGATGTCGTCGACCGTGAGCTGGTAGAAGTCTGCGACATCGTGGATCAGCCCGGCGGCGATCATCTTGTCGACGATCTCGTCGCCTAGGCCGTCGACGTCCATGCAGCCGCGGCTCACCCAGTGAAGCAGGCGCTCCTTGAGCTGCGCGGGGCAGTCGATGGAGACGCAACGGTAGGCCACCTCGCCATCCTCGTGGACCACGGGGCTGCCGCACACGGGGCAGACCTCGGGCATCTGCCAGTCGACCGAATCGGCCGGGCGCTTGTCGAGCACCGGGCCCACGACCTCGGGGATTACGTCGCCTGCCTTGTGCACGATGATAGTGTCGCCCTCGCGCACGTTTTTTCGGCGGATCTCGTCGATGTTGTGCAGCGTGGCGCGCGCGATGGTGGAGCCGGCGACCGTCACCGGGTCGAACTCGGCGACCGGCGTGAGCACACCGGTGCGGCCCACCTGGATGCGAATTTCGCGCAGGATGGTCTGCTTTTCCTCGGGCGGAAACTTAAAGGCGATGGCCCAGCGCGGTGCGCGGGCGGTAAAGCCCAGGTCGAGCTGCTGCTGAAAGCTGTCGACCTTTACGACCACGCCGTCGATGTCATAGTCCAGATCGCCGCGGTGCTCGAGCGCCTGGGCGCAGAACTCGTGAACCTCGGCCGGCGTGGCGCAGCGTGCCACATTGGGGTTGACGCTAAAACCGGCGCTGCGCAGCCAGTCAAGAAACTCGCGCTGGCTGTGGACATGCAGTGGGTCAGTATCGGCGATGGCATAGATAAAGGTAGCGAGATCGCGGCGCGCCGTGATCTTGGGATCTTTTTGGCGCAGGCTGCCGGCGGCGGCGTTGCGCGGGTTGGCGAAGGGGTCGCGTCCCTCGGCATCGGCCTCTTCATTCAGGCGGACAAAGCTACCCTTGGGCATATAGACCTCGCCGCGTACCTCGATGGTGCGCTCGCGGTCGGCGCCCATGTGGGCGAGCGCCGGCTCGGACAGGTGCATGGGCACATCCTTGATGGTACGCACATTGAGCGATACGTCCTCGCCCGTGGTGCCATCGCCGCGCGTGGCCGCGCGCACGAAAGTGCCGTTTTGGTAGGTAAGCGCCACGCCCAGACCGTCAATCTTAAGCTCGCAGGTATAGGTGACGCTACCTGCGCCGAGCGCATCCTCGGTTCGTTGGAGCCACGCGTCGAGCTCGTCCAGATCCATGGCATCGTCCATGGAATACATGCGTGCCATGTGCGTGACCGGCGTAAACTGCTCGCTCACGTAGCCGCCCACGCGCTGGGTATAGCTGTCGGGCGTCACCAGGTCGGGGTAGGTGGCCTCGATTTCCTGCAGCTCAACGAGCATTTTGTCAAAGGCGGTGTCCGTGATCTCGGGCGCATCGAGCATGTAGTAGCGATAGGCGTGGTAATCGAGCTCGTGGCGCAGCTCGGCCGCACGCGCTGCCGCCTGGGCATGGGCGTCGGTCGGCGCGGCGGCATCCGCACTCGCGGGCGTTTCGGTATCGATGTCCACACCGTCACCAAACAGGCTCGATTGCTCCATAGCGGCACTCCTTCGCTCGATTTCAAACGGATACAAGAGTACCACCGGTCACGATGGGGCCGAATAACCCTTTCGAACCGCACCGAATCGGCAGCGCCCGGACCGGGGTGGATCGCGCGATCAAACCATGCCCTTGTCAGCCCCAAGTGATCCGTTTTCCTCCGTCCCCAACGGATCAATAAGAAAAGAGGGGCTGTCCCGCGTTGGTGGGACAGCCCCTCTGGCATTGGTATGTGCGAAACGGCTCGCTAGAACCCCTGGCCGTAACCTTGACCCTGGCCCTGCTGGCCCAGCAGCTCCTCCAGATACTGGCGCAGCTGCTCGTCGGTAATACCGCCGTTGCCGGTATCGGTCGAACTGTCGTCCTGCTGCTGGTTCTGCAGCTCTTCATCGGAGCCCAGCTCGACGGTGACCTTCTTCTCTTCCTTGCCGCGCATGAGCGTGATCTCGACCTTCTCGCCCACCTCGTGGCTGCGCAGTGCGATGATCAGGCCATCGGCGCTCGTGATCTCGTCGTCGCCCAGCTTGGTGATGACGTCGCCCTCCTGAATTCCGGCCTTAGCAGCAGGACCATCCTCGACGACGCTCGCCACATACGCGCCGCTATCGGTGCTCAGCTTGTTGGTGCGGGCGTTGAGCGCGTTGACGCTCGAAAGCGTAGCGCCCATGTACGGATGCACCGGCGTCTTGCCGTCGATGATCTGGTCGGCAATGTTCTTGGCATAGTTGACCGGAATGGCAAAACCCACGCCCGAGCTGGAGCCCGAATAGCTCTCGATGAGCGAGTTGATACCCACGAGCTCGCCATTGTCGTTGACGAGCGCGCCGCCGGAGTTGCCTGGGTTGATGGCGGCATCGGTCTGAATCATGTTGGCATAGATGGTGTTACCGCTGGTAGAGCTCATGGCCGTGGAGCGATACAGCGCCGACACAATGCCCGTAGAGACAGACTGTTCGTTACCGAACGGCGAGCCGATCGCCATGACCCACTCGCCCACGTTGAGCTTGGAGGAATCACCCATCTCGATCGGGGTGAGCTTGGAGGCGTCAGCATCCTTGAGCTTGATGACGGCCAGGTCGCTCGAGGCATCGTTGCCCACGAACTCGGCCTCGTAGGTGGTGCCGTCGTCCATGGTAACCACGTACTGGTCATAGCCATCGACCACGTGGTTGTTGGTGAGAATATGGCCCTCGGTATCGAGCACCACGCCCGAACCGACGCTGCCTGAGTTATCCGACTCGTCGGCAGACTGCGAAAGCGAGCCATTCTGGCTGCCGCTCGAAGTGGCGGTAATGGAAACCACGGAGGGCAGGGCCTTGGCAGAAACGGCCTCGGCCAGCGTGGTGTCCTCGGAGTCGATCGTGATCTTTTGCGTCGACGAACCCGAAGCACCCGCCGTCACGGCATTCTTGCCGCCGCCGATATCGAGCGTGCCGCTCATAATGAGCGCAATGACCAGCAGGGCTCCGCAGGCACAGCCGGCAAGCGCCGTAATAAAGATCGGCAGCTTTTTGGTCTTGGTCTTGACCACCGTGTGCTTGTTCACGACCTGCTGGCCACCCAGCGGCTTGCCGGTCTGCGTGTCGTAGGCCTGCACGTAGGGAATGTTACTGCCGGCAGGCGTCGACTCCACCTGCACACGCGGCTGCTGCTGGGTCTCGCCGGCGTTGCCCGCATCCTGGGGACGCTGGGAATCGTTCTCGCTCATGGCTGCGATCCTTTCGTCAAATAACCAAAGGCCCGCCAAACATGTGGCGGGCCATCATTGTTCACGTTGAGTTGTACCCCAATATGCGGGCGTACGTGTATGAGAACGCAATCTTTTAGGAAGGCTTAAGTTCTGCTGCAGACCCGAAAGGACCCGGCCTACGGCAAAACCACCACAAAGGTGCCTGTCCCCTTTGTGGTGGAAATCTAGTCCTTAAACAGATAGCCCACGCCGCGGACGGTGGTGATGTGTGCCGCGATCTGCGGGCCTACCTTGGAGCGGATGCGTCGAATGTGCACATCGACGGTGCGCGTGCCACCGCAGTACTCAAAGCCCCACACGCGGTGCAGCAGCACCTCGCGGCTGTAGGCGCGGTTGGGGTGCGTCGCCAAAAAGCTCAGCAGCGAGTACTCCATCAGCGTCAGGTCGATGGGCTCATCATCGAGCGTCACCTGGTAGGTAGCCAGGTTAATCTCGAGGTTATCGATGTTGAGCACATCGTCGGCGGTGACGGTCTCCTCCTCGCCCATCAGGCGCTGCGCACGAGCCTTGAGCTCGTTGGGTGTCGCCGTGGGGCATACAAAGTCGGCATGCGCGTGATTGGGCAGGCGCAAGGTACCGAGCGCCTCGTCGTCGACGATCACCAACATGGGGACGCCGCCACGATCGTCAAGCCACTTGGCAATCTGATCGATACGGTCGCTGCGGATGCCGTCGGAATCGAGAATCAGCAGGTCAAAGTCGTGCGCCGCAGTCGGCGAATCGGGGGTTGCCAGGCTCACCTCGACACCCAGGGTGGTCGTCAAGCTGCGGGCAAACTCGTGGAAGCGCGTCGTGCGCGCCATGAACAGGGCACTCTTTTCGGACATATCGGCCTCCAAAGAAATGAGCTCAATCGTACTGGAACAAGCCAGCGCGATTAGGAGTTCGCCAGGTAGTGCTTGATCTCCCACTCGGTGATCGTAGACTCAAACTTATGCCACTCGTCGCGCTTCTTTTTGAGGAAGAAACTGTGGATGTGCTCGCCGAGGGCATCCTTCATAAACTGCGAGTCCTCAAACACGTCGAGCGCCTCTTTGAGCGAACGCGGCAGCGGCGTGTAGCCGGCCTCGAGCATCTGGCGGTCGGTGAGCTTGAGCGTCTCGGCCGTGGCCTCGGGCGGGAGTTCCAGCTTGCGCTCGATGCCGTCCAGACCAGCCGCCAGCGTGACGGCGTTGACCAGGTACGGGTTGGCCATGGGGTCGGGGCTGCGAAGCTCGATGCGCGTGGACAGCTGCTTGCCGGGCTTGTAGACCGGAATGCGGACCATACTCGCGCGGTTGCGCAGGCCCCACGTGGCGTACTGCGGCACGGAGTCGCCGCCCGTGGTGATGCGCTTGTACGAGTTGACCGTGGGGTTAGTGATGGCGCTGATCTCGCGCGCGTGCGCCAAGATGCCGGCCATGTAGTGCTTGGCGATATCGGAGAGGTGGTACTTCTCGTCGTCCTCGCCCCAAAAGACGTTGTTGCCGTCGTGGTCGAATAGCGACTGGCACAGGAACATAGCGCTGCCGTCCTCGCCCGCCAACGGCTTGGGCATAAAGGAGGCGTGGCAGCCGCTCTCGTAGGCCTGCTGCTTAATGATGAGTTTGGCCGTGGTGATGGCGTCGGACATGCTCAGGGCCTCGGCGTGGCGCAGGCTCATACCGTGCTGCGAGCGGCCGGCGGCGTGGAAGGTGTACTCCACGGGCACGGACATCTTCTCGAGCGTGAGGACCGTGTTGCGGCGCAGGTCGCGAGCGGCATCGCTTACCGAAAGATCGAAGTAGCCCACGTTGTCGAGCGGCTCGGGGGTATGCTCGTCGGGGAAGTAGTAATACTCCAGCTCGGCGCCCACGTTGAGCAGGTAGCCGGCCTTCTCGGCCTTATAGAACATGCGGCGCAGGGCGTCGCGCGGGTCGCCGGCAAACGGCTTGCGATCGGGAGTGCACACGTCGCAGAACACGCGGGCGACGCCGTTGTGGCTCGGGCGCCACGGCAGAATCTGGAAGGTCGAAGCATCGGGAAACGCCAGCATGTCGGCTTCCTCGGGCGTGGCAAAGCCCTCGATGGCGGAGCCGTCAAAGCCAATACCCTCCTCAAAAGCGACCTCGAGGTCCTCGGGGCTAATGGCAAAGTTCTTGAGGCGGCCGAGAATGTCGACAAACCACAGACGCACAAAGCGGATGTCACGCTGCTCTACGGAGCGGAGTACGTAATCGATGTTCTGCTGGTTCATGTCGCTCCCCTTTCTTTCGGGCGGGTTTCGACTGGTCTATATCGCAGATACTATCGCAGAAAAATGTTTCCGCAGGGTTAAAGCGTATCAAGCGCTCAAAAAACGTGTGCGAACAGGCAGTTACGAACGAGCGGCTAGCGCGAAGTTGATGCGCGATGTTCGATGTGACCGGGGATCTCGATGCGTTTAGGCGCCAGCTTCGCGGCCTCGCCCACGGTGGTGGTAACAACGTCGATACGCTCGGAGAGACGCTCGACCACGCGCTCGGCAATGGTGAGGGTGTCTTGCGCTGCCGTGGTGACGCCGCCAAAGAGCACATGGTTCCAGGGGTAGTCGTCAAACGTCGCGATCTTGAGCCCCGCCGGCAGCGAGGGACCAAGCTGCGCCAGCGCCTCGGTCAGACGCAGGAAAACCAGGCCGTTGACGGCAATGAGGCCGAGTTTTTTGCCCGCATAGCCGCGGATGGTCTCGTCCAAACGGCCAACGCCCGCGGCGCCACCGTCGGCCAGGGTGACGACCTCGCCCGCAAGGCCGCGTCGCGAAAGCTCGTCGGCAAAGGCCTCGGCGCGCTCTCGACGCACGGGACTGTCGTCGCTTGCCTCGGTGAGCAGGCACAGACGCTCGCTGCCCGCAGCTGCCAAGGCGTCTACCAAGCCGGCGACCAGCTCACGGTTGTTAGATGTCACCAGGTCAACACCGCCGTCGGCAACGTCGCGGTCGAGCAGCACGACGGGCAGACGTCCCGCTGCCGCGGCGATCGCCTTGTCGTTGCCTCCGCAGGTGTTGACGACCAGGCCGTCCACGCCGGCATCGATAAGTCTGGTGAGCGACTCCGCTTCCTTAGCGGGGTCGTTGCCGCTAATGGCCGTCATGAGCGAGCAGCCGCGCGCCGCGGCGCTGGCGGAAAGGCCCTCGAGCATGGCGCTCGAGAACGGGTTGGCGATGTCAGCCAGAATCACACCGATGAGGTTCGTACGCGAGCTGCGCAGATTGCGCGCGGCGGCACGTGGGCGATAGCCAGTGCGCTCGATAACTGCCGCGATGCGAGCACGGGTCTCCTCGGTCATTTGCCCGGGGCGGTTGTTGAGATAGCGCGAGACCGTGGCCGGGCTCACGCCCGCCTCGGCGGCAATGTCCTTGATTCTCATCTGCGCCATAGCGCACCCCGTTTCCCAATGTCGGCAGTCTGAGCCATTTTAGGCATTTTTTAAAAATCTCGGTTGCAAAACGCTGTAGGTGAGTATACTACAACTCGAAACGAAACCGATTTCGTAAACCGATTTCGGCGAGCGTTGGCACGCAGGTGCAAAGACGCACCCTACCGTCTTGGCACCTGCGTGCCAACGCCATATCAAAGGTGTACGCATGAGTAAAAGGAGCTGCGCGACCATGGGTAAAACGGTTCTTACCTTCGGCGAGATCATGATGAGACTCTCGCCCAAAGACCACCTGCGTATTGAGCAGGCAACCGAGTTTGACGTCCGCTACGGCGGCGCCGAGGCCAACACTGCGCTTTCCCTGGCCTACCAGGGCGACAAGGCCGCTTACGTCTCCGTTGTTCCGGCCAACCGCCTAGGCGAGTGCGCGCTGCGCTCGCTGAAGGCCTACGGCGTCGACACAACGCGCGTCGTGCGTCAGGGCGACCGTCTTGGCTCCTATGTGTTTGAGGTCGGCGCCTCGCAGCGCGGCAACGGCTGCGTCTACGACCGCAAGTTCTCTGCCATCAACATGGCCAAGCGCGATGTTTTTGACTGGGACGAGATCCTCAAGGGCATCGATGTCTTCTACTTCTCCGGCGTGACCCCCGCCGTCTCCGACGAGATGGCCGCCGCCTGCAAGGAGGCGCTCGCCGCCTGCCGCGCCAAGGGCATCACCACCGTGTGCGACGTGAACTATCGCGGCAAGATGTGGTCGCCCGAGAAATCGCAGGCCACCATGAAGGAACTCCTGCCGCTCGTCGACATCTGCATCGCCAACGACGAGGATGCGCCTGCCGGCCTCGGCATGACCTGCGTCTCCGGTTCCCTTGCCCACGGCATCGAGGAGCGCGACACCTACGTCGAGATGGCCCGCCAGATCTGCGCCGAGTACGGCTGCAAGAAGGTCGCCTCGGTCGTCCGCAACATCTCCTGCGTCGAGCGCTCCATCTGGATGGGCATGCTCTTTGACGCCGAGAGCGGCGAGCACTGGTTCTCCCCTGCTCACGACGTGCACGTGCTCGAGGGCGTTGCCGCCGGCGACGCTTTCAACGCCGGCCTCGTCCATGCCCTCATCAACGATTTTGACCCGCAGGACGCCGTCAACTACGCCATTGCAGCGTCGATCCTCAAGCTCACCATCAAGGGCGATTCCAACTTGGTGACCGCAGACGAGATCGCAGCCGTGGCATCAGCCGCCGACGGTGGCACCCGCGTCGCGCGCTAGTCCGTCTCCATTCCGCGGGCCGCAGCTTTCCAATCCCATACCCCTGCGGCCCGCTCCCCGATTCCTCCGACCGGGCAAAACCACCAGTCCCATTCCGGTTTTGCCTGGCATTCCCTACATGACTGGTCGAGCAGCCGGTTTTGGAATTGCTTGAACCCCAAGCAGTGCCTCCGATAACCAATCCAAAATCGGCTCCTGACCAGCACATTTGGCAATCACGCGCCCATGCGCGCCACACATCGAAAGGAACATCATGTTCGATCAGTTCTACACCACGCTTGAGTCCCTGGGCATCGTGCCGGTCGTTGTGCTCGACAAGGTCGAGGACGCCGCTCCGCTCGCCCACGCCCTTATGGCAGCTGGCATGAAGTCAGCCGAGGTCACCTTCCGCACCGCCTGCGCCGCCGAGTGCATCGCCGCTATGGCCGAGGCCGAGCCCGAGATGTGCGTTGGCGCCGGCACTGTCCTGACCGTCGAGCAGGTTGAGCAGGCCCGCGCAGCCGGTGCCAAGTTCATCGTCTCCCCGGGTTACAACGAGGACGTCGTGAAGCACTGCATCGACATCGACCTGCCCGTCCTTCCCGGCACCGTGACCCCCTCCGAGGTCACCGCAGCCGAGAACCTGGGCCTCAAGGTCACCAAGTTCTTCCCCGCGTCCCAGTATGGCGGCCTGAACACCATCAAGGCCCTCGCCGCTCCGTTTGTCGGTCACCGCTTTATGCCTACCGGCGGCGTGAGCACCGCCAACGTCGAGGAGTACCTGAGCTCCTCCGCCATCATCGCCTGCGGTGGCACCTGGATGGTCAAGCCGGCCCTGTTTGCCGACGGCGACTTCTCCAAGGTCGAGCAGATCGCCCACGAGGCCATGGACGTCGTCAAGAAGGTCCGCGGCTAGGTTTAGCTCTCTATCGTGAAAGGGGGCGTGCCCTAAACCTCGCCCCCTTTCTTTTAAAGCGGCTCGGAAGCGCGCCGTTTCCGTCACGAACAAGAACCAAAACCGTCTTGTATGCTGATAGAACGTGACGGAAGCGACACGCCTCCAAGCCGCTTTGCCTACTCGGCTGGCCGTCGCGCTCAACTAAGCCACTTCGACAAAAGCCGAGCCACCAAAACAGCTGCGGTGCCGTCTGGAGGAATGGACCCTTGCTTCCGGTCTTTTCCTCCAAGCGGCGCCGCAGCTTTTTCGTGCCCCGGTTACGCCCCAACGCAGTTGCGGTGAAATAGGGACTGTTTGCGCCACCTAGGTCGCAAAACAGTCCCTATTTCACCGCAACTTATATGGGGATTGATTAGATGAACGAGTCTTTGGACAGCTCAAAATAGTCGGGATGCAAGGCGATAACCGGGCCCTGCTCCTCGGGCATCAGGTGCAAGTGCGTCTCTGCCAGATAGCTCGCCGTATCGGTGTCGCCTTCCTTAATGGCCTCCAAAATCCGACGGTGCTGACGACGAATCGGCTCCCAATCCAAATCCTGCGACACCATACGCAACCAGTTGTATCGCTCAAAATGCGTGTTGATGCTCTTCATCCAATCCCACAACATGTGACGGCCAGCAATCTCAAAACACGTCTCATGGAACAGGTTGTCCAGGTCAAAGAAACGACGCGTTTCGCTATGGTCGAGCGACTCGGACTCGGTAAGAATCTGCTCAAGCCGCTGCTTTTGCTCGGGCGAGGAAGCCGAACAGCATTTAATAAGCACGCTTCTCTCGAGCTTCTCACGCAAGAAACAGGCGTTCTCGGCACGCTCCATGCTGATTTTTGAGACATAGGTGCCGCTTTTGGGACGCGTTTCCACCAGCTCCTGCTCACGCAGGCGCACAAATGACTCGCGAATGGGCGTGCGCCCGATTCCCGTCTCCTTTTCCAGACCAATCGCCGAAAGACGCGTGCCGGGCCTGAGCTCGGCATAGATGATCTTGGAGCGCAATGCGTTGTACGCCTGGTCTTGCAGGCTCTGATAATGCTGGTGCTGTTCCATAAAGCCCTCGGATAAGTCCTCGGTTAGTCGAATACCACCATGCAATACTATCGCATCCCCCGCCCCCTCATAAGTTGCGGTGGAATAGTTCCTGTTCAAGGCCTTCAGCAGCAAAAACAGGAACTATTCCACCGCAACTACAGCCAACGAGTTGTTGCGATTAGGTGAACGTTCACCTTTTTATTGTTTTTCTCTTCGCAAATAAAATCCCGTGCGTATACTTAGGCTCAAACGAAACCGATTTCGTTGAGCGTGGGCAATAGGATGCTAAGACACACCCTACCATCTTGGCATCTTATCGCCCACGCAATGCCATTTGCTTTCTTCCCGTCTCGTTGGACCTTTAGTCCCATTCCGGCACAGCGAGACACTTCCTAGACGACTGACCGTGGGGCCGGCTTTTCTGCTTTTGCAGCAGTGCCTCCGATAACCCTCTTTTGCCGGCCCGGGTCAGCTTTTTCACACAACCGAAAGGACGGGTAGCAACATGCGACCGCTCATCATCATGCATGGCGAGAACATCGACTGGTGCCATACCGTCATCAGAATGCTGATGTATCTTGTGGGCGTTGCAGTACTGGCACTCGGTATGAGTCTCCAGACGGCATCCGGCCTGGGCGTCGCCGCGCTCACGTGCTTTGCCACAACCCTATCCATGCTCACTGGCAAGACGCTCGGCTTTTGGATCACCGCAACCTACGTCGCCTACATCGTGGCGCAATTAGCCATCTTGCGAAGCGAGTTCCAGCCGCGCATCCTGCTCGAGTTGTTCTTCTCAACGCTGATTGGCGGCTTGACCGACCTCTTCATGGCGGTCAACCCACTGCATCCCACGGCACTCCCCACACAGATTGCGACCATGCTGCTCTCCCTCGCTGTCACCGCATTTGGCGTAAGTCTCGTCGTCAACATGGGCGTTGTCCCCAACGCGCCCGACGGCTTGGTGCAAGTCATTGCCGAAAAGCTTAAACGCCGCTTTGGTGACGTAAAAGTCGTGTTTGACTGCTCACATGTCGCCGCCTCGCTCGCGTTGTCGCTGATCTTTATGTACAACCTGGGCGGCTTTGGCGTCACGACCGCCATCTCGGCACTGTTCCTGGGCCATGTCATCAACGTCGCCAACAAGCTGTTCGCCCAGCGCTTTATCCGCGCGGCATTCGGAAAATAGCACCACCGCAAGAACCCGCGAACAGCGCTATACGTTGCTATATCTCACTATACTTTGCTATATCTTGCTATATCTTGAGCAAAGGTGGCTCACATGCAAACAAACCCTTTTAAGCCCACAGCAGGTAAAACACCTCCCACGATTATCGGCCGCGAAGATGTGCTCGAAGAATTCAATGAGGGCCTCGTCAACGGGCCTGGTGCCCCGGGGCGCCTAATGCGCATAGCCGGCGTCCGTGGAACGGGCAAGACGGTCCTCCTTGACGAGTGCTCACGTTTGGCGCAAAGCCGTGGCTGGACGGTCATAAAAGAGGTCGCAACCGAGGGACTTTGCCAACGCATTCTCGAACAGCTGCAGCCCAAATTCCAGGCCAAACACGCCAGATTTGAGCCCACCGTAGCTGGCATATCCATCGGCAGCATAGACATTGAGCGAATCGGTCCATCGCTACGCGACGCCATGAGACAGACAATATCCAAGAATGAAAATGGCCTGCTCATCACTCTCGACGAGGTTCAAGACGCAGAGCTCGATGAGGTCCGAACGCTCTCCATTGCGATTCAGCAGGTTATCGGCGAAGACCTTGATATAGCCTTTGTTTTTGCTGGGCTGCCTTCGATGATTGAAAGCATCATCAACGGAAAGACACTTGCGTTTTTGCGCCGCGCCCTCCCCTTTGACCTGAAGGCTGTGGCAGTAACCGAAGTGTCGTACTCCCTCGAGGAAACCATTGAAGCGTCTGGCATGGAGTTGCAGCCAGGTATTGCCGGCCAACTTGCCGAGGCAACGCAGGGCTATCCTTTCATGATCCAACTCGTTGGATACTACGCATGGCAGTTGGCAAGACGCGCACATACAACGATTATTGGAGAAGAAGAAGCCGAGCGTGGCATTGCAACGGCACGCGAACGCTTCTGCGCCATGGTGATTGAGCCCGCGCTGCAGCGCATTCCGCCCACGTGCATCGCTTATCTGCTGAGCATGGCGTCTTTGGGGCAGACGAGCTCGACCAGCATGGTTGCCGATGCCCTAAACAAAACGCCTCAACAGGTGAGTTCCGTCCGCAGCCGCCTGTTAAGAGAATCGATTATCGAGGCTCCCTCGTACGGCAAGGTCTCATTTGCCATCCCCTACATGCGCGACTACCTCTACGAGCACAAAGCCGAACTGGAAGTTGAACTGTAGAAACGGCAACTGCCCTGCAAGACGAAAACCGTTTTCGTACGGATTTAAAGCAGACGTAAACGATTTTCGTCTTGATTTGCGTACGGAATTAAGACGTAAATTGCGCTTTCGTACGCTTATTACCAGACGCAAATTGTTTTCGTCCGGCCATGCGTCCCCAATCTAGACGAAAAGAGCCCCGAGCTCAAAAATCGGGGCTCGATGTAAGTTCTAGGGTGTCAGAAGTTACATCAGCCGCTTACGACCGCTCTGTCTATCTCTCCGAGCGGGACGGGCGCCGATGCCCTGATCTCTGCCATGTCGAGGTGCGAGATCAAATCCTTGGCGCGCTCGCCGGAGTGGTATGCCTTGTTCGGCGCCACCTTCCTGTAGAGCTTCTTGAGCTTCGTCTTCCCCTTGTTGCCCGACGGCATCTCCGTCTCAGGTGGCAGCCCTAGGAAGGACAGGACGCCGGGCAGGTCGCACAGCATCACGTCCTCGATGTCGGCCTTGGCCGCCAGGTCGACGACTCTCTGCGCTGTCGGCGAGATGTTCGGGGTGCTGCTACCGCCCGCTGGTTCGGAAGCTGGCGGGCAGTAGCGGGCAGTAGCGGCAGTAGCGGTGTGGCTCGATAGGCCCGAATATCCGTAAGGAAGGTGCTCGCTCTCATATGTGCTGATATGCCTCGCCTCGCGAACCTTGGGATGCTTCCTGAGGTAATCCCTCAATTCGAGCCACTCTTTATGCTCATAACGCTTCGAAATCGTTTCCCCGTCGACAGTTTCCTTCACATAATGGTATGTTCGAACGCCTTCGAACTTGCCGAACCCGTTCTCGACGCTGAAGTTTCTGAACCAGCGCGAAAACCCATTCAGGTCCATGAAGTTGACTTGGGGATGCCTGTCTTTCGTTCGTTCGAATGAGTGGACGAGCGGAGTGCCTTTGACTTGTTCCAGGCCGAAGGCTTCCATTTCGCGGGCCTGCTCCTTTTTCCAGAATTCGAGATACGACGTCAGCGTCTCGCTTATCGAGATCCTCCGCACGCTTTTCTTGCTTTTGGGCGAGCGAACGCTTCGATCGGCCGCGAACTGCTGCTCAATGAGGATGCTTCTGTTCTCGACGGAGACATCGGACCACGTCATCCCGAGGGCTTCTGCCCTTCTCATGTCGGTGTCGAGCATGAGCATCACGCATGTGATGTGCGCGTCCGGTTCTCGATTGAGTAGGATGTCGAGTAGGCGAGCGGCGTGATGGTTCCTTCGCGGTTGTCGTGGAACTTTTTTGCGTACGAGCCGACGGTGTCCCTCGATTTTTGGACGTAGGTGCCGCTGTTGAGTTCTGCCTTGTAGGCTTCGAGTGCGGCGTCGACCTCTCGGCTTTTGGTGGTATGTATGGTCTGCCACGGCGAATAGCGGTATTTGCCCGTGACCGGATCCTTGCCGAGGCTGTGACGGTAGCGCCACGTGTATTTGTCGCGGCGTTGCTTCGTTCCTTTGCCTATGACGAGAGGTCGGTCGTTCATCGTGTTCCTTGCCTGAAGTGCCTGAGAATCGCGCTCGGTTGCGCGGAATGGCGCAAAGGGCTGGGGCGGGTGGGCATTACCCTTGGTGGTGGGCCCTGCGTGGGGTCACACCCCAAGGGTAATGCTCCGCCTGACCGCTTTCAAGCTCGTTGTGGGTCGAATTTGGGTCGAATTATTCCGCGTACTTTTCTTTCGTAAATCTATGAAAACATCAAATGACCTGGAGTTATATTGACTTCAATTTGGGTCGAAATGTCTGAATGAAACAACGTCGTAGCGACCTCATAACCCGAAGGTCGGTGGTTCAAATCCGCCCCCCGCGACCATGAAACTTCAGGTCGGAAGCATAAAAGCTCCCGACCTTTTCTTTGTCTAGGGGTTTCGGCATCTCTCGTTCTTTGGGTACCTCGAGGCGGGCAATCAGATAGATGCTTACGAGTATCATAGGGTCTTTTTACGTCGCGGTCGTGTCTCGTACTGGTGCGCCGCTCTTTGTGGGACGTGTCACTTTGCCATAGGTTGTCCGGCGGCGGGGCGCAGGTCGTTCCCCGTGGCGTCGCTCCTTTCGACGCTACGCTGCCTGGCTACTCGTTCCACTGGTGCTTTTTCATGTCGACGCAGCCGTTGTCTCGGAAGGCGACTCCTTCCTCCGTCAGTAGTGCTCGCTGGTCGGGGAAGTTTGGCGCGAGGCGTCCCGCGTGGTTGACGACGCGGTGGCAGGGATAATCGCCGTAGCGATCCGCCTCGCTCAGCACCGCTCCGACCAGGCGAGAGTTTTTCTCCCTGCCGATGAGGCGCGCTATCTGACCGTACGAGGCGACGCATCCCGCCGGAATCTCTGCCACGACGGAGAGAATCTCATAAACCAAATCTTCGTCCAGGACTTTTCCCATCGTATCGCTCCCGTGTTCGCTTTTGCCTTCGGGGGCGCGGCGCCGATCACCCGTGCTGCGATTTTCGCAGCTCCCCTTACCGAAGCATCGAGGGAAAGCGCGTGCGTGTCAAGGTTGTCTGGTCCAGTTGCTGGCTCGATGCCTCGAGATGTTCGCCTCAAGTGCGACCTGCCCCTATTGGAAAAGGATGCCGAAGATGTATTTGGTGATGGCGGAGCGGCGGATGACCCCCACGAGTTTGCCCTCGTCATCAACCACAGGAAGCTTCTTGAACTTCTTCTTCGCCAGCAGCGCGGCGACGCGGGCGATGCTCTGCTCGGGACGGGCACACACTACCTGGCGCGTCGCGAAATCCATGACGCAGCAATCCTTCAGGTCTTCGATGCGCTGCTCAAGGCTCTGATCGTCGAAGTACAGCATGGACGCGTCGCCGCCCGTGAAGATGGTGTGAGCGCGATGCTGCGCGATGGCTCCCATGACATCGCCGTCGGAGATGAACCCGACCACCTGGTTGCGCTCATCGATTACGGGCATGCTGCTCACCTCGTTTTCGGCGAGCATGCGCACCACGTCGGAAATCGTGCAATCCTGCGTGCAGGTGAACGGCTCTTCAATCATGATGCTCGAAACGGGCGTCCCCTCGAGCTCGAGCGGGATGCGCTCGGACAGAATCTCGGACATCGCTTATGCCTCCTTCGTTTTCGGTGCGGTTTTCTTGGTGCGCACGCTGAATATGGCGCAGATAAGGGAAACGAGGCCGATTGCCGCGCACACCTTGTAAGCGACGCCCGCGCCCACGGCGGTGGCTACTTGGATGCTCGCATCGACGCCGGCCGACGCGGTGACGCTTGTCATGACCGTGATGATGAGCGCCGTGCACAAACCGCCGGCGACCTGGCGGCCGGTGTTCGCGATGGCGTTGCCGTGGGCGATCATGTCATTTTTCAAGGCATTGACACCCCATGTGTTCACCGGCATGTTCGCGAGCGACTGGCCGGCGGACTGCAGCATGCAGAACAGCGCAACCACCAAGATGGGCGTGTTTACCGTCGAAAGCGAGAGCAGGAACAGAGCGCCGGTCATGAGGGCCAGGCCGACGATCGAGATGGCACGCGGACCGAACTTGTCGAACACCACGCCGGAGATAGGGCTGATGATGATGCCCACCGCCGCGGCGGGAAGCATGGCCATGCCGGTTTCGAAGGCCGAAGCGCCAAGCGAGGTTTGCAGCAGCAACGGCAACAGCGTGTTGGTGACCAGGCATGCGGCGTTGATGAGCGTGACGATGATGGCGGCCACGCGGAACTCGCGCGTCTTGAGCGTGCCCAGTTGAAGCAGCGGGTCCTCGATTTTGCCCTGGCGTACGACGAACAGCACCAAGCACACGACACCCGCGACGATCGAGCCGAGCACCACGGGGTTGCCCCAACCCATCGACGAGGCGCTCGAGAACCCGTAGAGAAGTCCGCCGAAGGCGATGGTGGAGAGGACGACCGAGGGCAGGTCGAGCTTGGGGTTCTTCAGCTCGCCCACGTTTTTCAGCATGAACACGCCCAGCACCAGCACGAGAATTGCGAGGGGGACGATGGCGCCGATCATGGTGCGCCAGCCGTACGCGTCGATCACCGCGCCGCCTACGACGGGGCCGACCGCGGGACCCGCCGACATGACGATGCCCGCCATGCCCATAGCCGTTCCTCGTTTCTCGACGGGGAACACCAGCATGGGAACCACCGAGACAAGCGGCATGAGCACGCCTGAGCCCGCCGCTTGCAACACGCGACCGATGATGAGGAACAGGAAATCAGGGGCTGCGGCGCACAGCAGCGTGCCCAGCGCGAACACCAGCGTCGCCCCGAAGAATAGCGCGCGGGTGCTGAACTTGTCGATAAGGAACGCCGAAACGGGGACCATGATGCCGCTCACCAGCGGGTATATGGACATAATCCACTGGGCAGTCGAGGCATCGATGGCGAAATCGGACATGATGACCGGCAACGCAGGCGACATCACCGTTTGGTTCAGTAGCGCCAAGAAGGCACCCAGGACGACGACCGCGACGATGCGGATCTGGGTACCGGTAATGCGCCCATTGGCGGGCGCGACCGTACAATTATCAGACATAAGCTTCCTTCGTATCTATTCGATTCTTCGCCGAAGGCGCGCCGGCCCACGGGCGAAATAACATGCACGTGCTATGCGTGCATCAGATACGACAGGAAGAAAGCGGCTGCTCAGAGCGCACTTGGGGAACAACAGGAGAGGCCCCGTATACCAGGGGCCGCCGAATTGCGATGTATGCTTTGGTCAAATCCTTCATAGCGGGGAGGTATTCTAGCAGCCGTCTTCGCCCCTTTCAAGGGATGTAACCCAGACGTTGATTTTCCTCACCGAGGCGCCATCGTTGACGGGTGGCGTGCTTCTCTATCGCCACACCGCGGGGCGAGGGAACGCCGCGGCGAGCTTGTACATCGGCTATGTGTGCAGCTGCGAGCGTGTCGCCGGCGCGCGCTGGGCGCCAGTCCGATCCGGCCGACTCTTGCCGACGGTCGGTCGCCGTCCTCCTCCATCTCCGCCTGCTCTGTTTTTGCTCGGCTCCCTTGTCGTATCATGGACGGACGAGAATTGAGCGAAGGCGGTACGTATGAACATCCAGATATTCGGCACGAAGAAAAGCTTCGATACTAAGAAGGCGCAGCGCTATTTCAAGGAACGTCGTGTGAAGTTCCAGTTCATCGACTTGAAGGAAAAGGGGATGAGCAAAGGCGAGCTCGAAAGCGTGGCGCGCGCCGTCGGCGGGATCGACGCTGTGATCGATCCAAAGGCGAAAGATGCCGACACGGTTGCGCTCGTACAGTATCTTGCTGCCGACCAGAAGTTCGAAAAGGTGCTCGATAACCAGCAGATTCTTCGTGAGCCCATCGTTCGCAACGGCCGCCAGGCAACCGTTGGCTACGAGCCTGACGTGTGGAAGGGCTGGGAATAAAGCGGCTGGGAATAAAGTGAAGCGCCCACGCCCGTGGTTTTATCCACGGACGCGGGCGCTTGCGTAAGACGTCTCTTGTCGTTTGAGTGGAGCGCCCCGGCGGCGCTGAACAACGCGCCCCGGTGACGTGGCTGAACTCGGGGCTCTTTGTGCCGCACATCTATGAGAGGAGAAATTCGATGCGTACGTGCGCTACTCCATGTAGCCACCCTGAATGGCGGAAACTGCATGCTCGGTAAAGAACTTGAGCGTGCCGGAGGTGTAACGATTAGCCTTGGGCTTCCAAGCGGCTCGGCGCTCGGCCAGGACGGCGTCGACCTCGGCCGGCTCCATCTCCTTGCCGGCGATGCCCACGATGGACAGCGAGCGCTCGGGGATGTTGATTCGGATAAGGTCGCCCTCCTCAATCAGGGCAATCGGACCGCCCACAGCGGCCTCGGGCGAAACGTGACCGATAGCCGGGCCCTTGGAGGCGCCGGAGAAGCGGCCGTCAGTGATCAGGGCAATGCTCGCGCCCAGCTCGGGGTCGCTGGCGATAGCTTCGGTGGTGTAGAACATCTCGGGCATACCGGAACCCTTGGGTCCCTCATAGCGAATGATAACGGCATCGCCGGGCTTGACCTCGTGCGTCAGGACGGCGTGAATGGCGTCCTCCTCGCAGTCGAACGGACGGGCCTTGAGCGTAGCCTGGAACATCTCGCGCGGAACGACGGTGTGCTTGACGACCGCGCCCTCGGGAGCAAGATTGCCGTGGAGGATGGCGATGGAACCGTCGGTGCCGAAGGCCTGGTCAAACGGACGGATGATGTCCTCGCGCTTGAGATTCCACTTCTCAAGGTAACGACCGCACTTCTCGTAGTAACCGTTGTTCTTGAGGTCCTCGAGGTTCTCGCCGAGAGTCTTGCCGGTGACGGTCATAACGTCGAGGTGGAGCATCGACTTGATCTCCTCCATAATGCGCGGCACGCCGCCCGCATAGTAGAAGAACTGCGCCGGCCACTCGCCTGCGGGGCGAACGTTGAGCAGGTAGTGGGCGCCACGGTGCAGGCGATCGAAATCGTCGGCGGACATCTCGATGCCAAACTCGCGGGCGATCGCGGGAATGTGCAGCAGCGAGTTGGTGGAACCGGAGATGGCGCCGTGGACCACGATGAGGTTCTCGAAGGATTCCTTGGTCACGATGTCGCGGGGGCACAGGTTGTGCTCGGAGAGCCACACGGACTGACGGCCAGCCTCGCGCGCAAACTCACGCAGATCGGAGCTGGTTGCGGGCAGCAGGGCCGTGCCGGGGAGCATAAGGCCCAGGGCCTCGGCGGTAACCTGCATGGTCGACGCGGTGCCCATAAAGGAGCAGGCGCCGCAGCTGGGACATGCGTTGTGCTTGGCAAACTCAAGCTCCTCGCGAGAGATCTCGCCGCGCTCGTAGCGGGCAGAAATCGCGCCGAGCTGCTCCAGGGTCAGCAGGTCAGGGCCTGCATCCATGACGCCGCCGGTAACGACGATGGAGGGGATGTTGATGCGACCCATGGCCATGAGGTTCGCAGGCAGGCCCTTATCGCAGCTGGCGACAAAGACGCCGGCGTCGAACGGGGTGGCCTTGGCATGAATCTCGATCATGTTGGCGATCATGTCGCGACTGGGCAGCGAGTAGTTAATGCCGTCGTGGCCCTGGGCCTCGCCGTCGCAAATGTCGGTGCAGAAGTAACGAGCACCGTGACCGCCAGCCTCGGCAACGCCAGCACGGACCTCCTCGACCAGATCAAACAGGCCGGCAGAACCCGGGTGCGAGTCGCCGAACGTCGACTCGATAATGACCTGCGGCTTGTCCAGATCCTCGATGGACCAGCCAGAGCCCAGACGCAGCGGGTCCATCTCGGGGCTGATGGTGCGAAACTTGCCGGAACGCGGCTGCAGCTTGACAACCAGGTCGGCTGCCTCCTGCTGAATCTGTGCCTTGGTCTTCTCGTCCATGATGCTCTCCTCTTTTGATTTGAACGGTTGTACCAATCGTTGGTTAATGAATCAGGTGTAAATGGGTACCGAGCGATGCCCTCGGCAAAAGATGCTTAGCTACGCGAACTAGGCGAAGAACGAAATCACCAGGGCGCAGGCAAGACCCGAAAGGCCGATGAGCGTCTCCATAATGGTCCAGGACTTGAGGGTGGTTTTCTCGTCAATCTCCAGGAACGAGGAGCACATCCAAAAACCGGCATCGTTGACGTGCGAGAGGGCCGTGGCACCGCCGCAGATAGCAAGACAGATGGAGGCACGCATGAGCACCGAAGCGCCGGCGACCGCGGGCATGGCGGCCATAATGCCCGATGCCATGGTCATAGCGACGATGGAGCTGCCAACAGAGGCACGCACCATGACGGCAATCAAAAAGGCAACGACCACCAAGGGCAGCGGTGAAGCCTCGAGCATGGGCCCAATAACCTGGCCCAAGCCGCAGTCCTGCAGCATCCAGCGAATGACGCCGCCGCAAGCGATAACCAGCAAGATCATGCCGACGGGCTTAAGAGAGCGGTCGAGCAAGGCCTTGAGCTCGGCGCCGGAGTAGCCGCGGCGCGCGCCCAGCAGATACATCGCGACGAGCGTGGCGAGCGTCAAAGCGACGAACGGCTTGCCCAGGAAGGCGAGAATCGAGGCGAGCTCGGCGGGCATGGGGATATAAGAGGACAGCGTGCCCAGCAAAATCAAACAAAGCGGCGTGAGCACGATGGCAAGCACCATGCCAAAGGAGGGAAGCTCCTTTTCGTCGCTCGCGCCCTCGGCAGAGGTAAAGTGCTCCGGAACATCGGTAAAGATGCGACCGCCCACGTTGCGACCCCAGATGACGCCGGCGATCGCCATGGCGATGAAGGCGGTAGGGATACCGACGAGGATCATGGTGCCCAGGTCGACACCGAGCGTGCCGGCGACCAGAACCGACCCGGCCGATGGCGGCACAAACGCATAACCAGCGGCAAGTCCCGCGAGCAGCGCGATGCCGTAGTAGAGCGTCGACTTTTTGGTCTGCGATGCCACACTAAACGCAAGTGGGATCAAAACGACCACGCCGGCCTCAAAGAACACCGTAGTGCCGATAACCAGACCGGTAATGCCCAGCGCCCAGCTGGAATGATCCTGCCCAAAGGTATCGATGAAGGTCTGGGCGATCTTCTTGGCGCCGCCGCTCTCCTCAAGAATCTGGCCAAACATCGAGCCGAGGCCAATGAGCAGGGCGATGTTTTGCAGCGTGGTTCCCACGCCCTTGGTGACAGTGTCCGCCACCAGGTCGAGCGGCATACCGGCGCCGATGCCGATCGCGAGCGCCGAGACCATCATCGAAAGCACAGGATGCAGCTTGAACTTAATGATGAGCGCAAGCAGCAGCGCGATGCCCACGATGGCGGCGATGACCAGCCTGGTGGGGTCGGCCATAAACGTTGGGTCTGACATCTTTCCTCCAATTCATCAGACCTTTTGAATTCGGCTTAGACTATAGCGCGTTTTCAATAGGTCTGATGTTTAAAAGGGAAACTTTTTCGAAATACATCTGATGTATTTGCTGAACGATCTGTTTTTTACGGTAAACGGCCACTTACAGTTCTCCATTGTCGGAGCGAACCACCGCGGCTTCTGTTAAATGAGCTAGAATAGCTCTGATGAATTCTTTTGATATGAGGTGAAGCGTGGCACGAGCCGATTCGGGACTCCCCGAGCAGATTTCGGAGAAAATTATTCAACTGATCCTGGATGAGCATCTTGAGCAAGGCGACCGCCTGCCCAAGGAGGCTGTGCTCGTCGAGCGCCTGGGTGCTGGCAGGAGCACCGTACGCGAGGCTATGAAGCTGCTGCAGTCGCGCAACATCGTGCGCATTAAGCAGGGCTCGGGCACCTATGTGGCATCAAACCCCGGCGTTGCCGACGATCCGCTGGGCTTTACCTTTATCGATGACAAGAGGCGCCTGGCACGCGACCTGCTCGAAGTGCGCTTTATGATCGAGCCGCAGATGGCCAGCATGGCCGCAGAGCACGCGACCGACGATCAAATCATCTGCATTAAAGAGCTTTGCGATGAGTCCGAGCACTTGGCCGCGCGGGACGAAGACTATTCTGCCGCCGACACCGCGTTTCACATCGCAATTGCCGAAAGCTGCGGCAACCTCGTCGTTCCCCGCCTAATGGGCGTGCTCAAGGCGTCTGTCCCCCTGTTTATTGACGTGACCGGCAAAAAGCTGGTTGAGGAAACCATCCGCACCCACCGTGGCGTGGCCGACGCCATCGCCGCGCGCAATCCCACCGCAGCGCACGACGCGATGTACCTGCATCTGGTGTACAACCGCAACATGATCGCAGAGGGAGCGCAGGAACAGAGCAAATAGACGTCCGCACGGCAAGGGCGAGACTACCGTTCGCCTTTTAAAAGTGAACGTTCACCTGATTTTAGGGAATAAGGGGTGGCTATTACGCCGCTTCACCTATACTGACCTTGTATGAAAAGCAAGACTTATATAGATGAACGTTTCTTTTGAAAGGATCGCTATGTCTGATCTTATGGACAGCTTCCGTCTGGACGGCAAGGTCGCACTGGTGACCGGCGCCACCTACGGCATTGGCATGGCCATTGCCGAGGCGCTCGGAGAGGCCGGCGCCAAGATCGCCTTTAACGCCCGTCACGCCGACAAAGTCGCCGAAGCCGAGAAGCACTACCGTGAGCTGGGCTTTGAGGCTCATGGTTACGTGGCAGACGTCACCGACGAGACTGTCGTCGCCGAGCTCATCGCCAAGATCGAGGCCGACTTTGGCACCACGCCCGACATCCTGGTCAACAACGCCGGCGTCATCCAGCGTACCCCGATGCTCGACATGAGCGCCGAGGACTTCCGCCGCGTCGTCGATATTGACCTCAACGCACCGTTTATCGTGTCCAAGGCCTGCCTGCCCGGCATGATCGCCAAGGGCCACGGCAAGATCATCAACATCTGCTCGATGATGAGCGAGCTGGGCCGCGAGACCATCGCCGGCTATGCCGCGGCCAAGGGCGGACTCAAGATGCTCACCAAGAACATCTGCTCGGAGTTTGGCGAGGCCAATATCCAGTGCAACGGCATTGGACCCGGCTACATCGCCACGCCGCAGACCGCACCGCTGCGCGAGACGCAGCCCGACGGCAGCCGCCACCCGTTTGACCAGTTCATCATTGCCAAGACGCCGGCCGCCCGTTGGGGCACGCCCGAGGATCTGAAGGGCCCCGCCGTGTTCTTGGCTTCCGACGCGTCGAACTTCGTCAACGGCCACATCCTCTACGTCGACGGCGGAATCCTCGCATACATTGGAAAGCAGCCTCAATAAGCGTCGCCGCAACTGCCCATATCAGGTTTCATCCACTCGTTTTTCATTTGAGTTGCGGTGAGATAAGGATTGGTTTTGGCTTCTATCAGGCAAAACAGTCCGTATTTCACCGCAAGTTAGAAATAGAAAGGTAATTCGCAATGAAGATCGCTCTGATCAACGAAAACTCTCAGAACTCCAAGAACCCTATGATCGAGGCTGCCCTTAAGAAGGTTGTCGAGCCCATGGGGCACACCGTCTTTAACTATGGCATGTATGCCGACGCCGATTCCAAGCCCCTCACCTACGTGCAGAACGGCATCCTTGCCGCCGTGCTGCTGAACTCCGGCGCTGCCGACTACGTCGTGACCGGCTGCGGCACCGGCGAGGGCGCCATGCTCGCCTGTAACTCCTTCCCCGGCGTGCTGTGCGGCCACGTTGCCGACCCGCTCGACGCCTACACCTTTGCCCAGGTCAACGATGGCAACGCCGTTGCCATGCCCTTCGCCCTCAAGAACGGCTGGGGCCAGGAGCTCAATCTTGAGTACACCTTCGAGAAGCTCTTTGGCTTTGGTTCGGGCAACGGCTATCCTGCCGAGCGCGTTGAGCCCGAGCAGCGCAACAAGAAGATCCTCGACGGCGTGCGCGCTGTGACCATGCGTCCGCTCGTCGACGTCCTGGGCGAGATCGATCAGGACCTGGTGAAGGGCGCACTTGCCGGCGAGCACTTCCAGGAGTACTTCTTTGCCAACGCCACCGACGAGGCCATCATCGCCAAGGTCAAGGAGCTCCTGGGGCTCTAATCGCACGACTCATTGCAGCTAACGCAAGCGGCGGTCGTCCCACGTACGGGGCGACCGCCGCTTTTTGCTATCTACCGACTGACGCCGCGGGGACAGGCCCCATGCGCCAAGGGATTAACTAGAGCTCGCAGGCAATCTTGTAGCCGTCGCCGATGGCGTCGCGGATGTTGCCGCACTTGTTGGCATCGCCCAGCACGTGGGTGGCAACGCCGGCAGCGGCAAGGTCGTCGGCCAGCTTGGTATTGGGACGATAGCCCATGGCAAGCACCAGCGTATCGGCATCGGCGATGGTGTGGACCTCGCCGTCCTTCTCGTAGCTGATGGCATCCTCGGTAATCTCGGTCACCTTGGCCTCGGTCAGCACGTGGACGCCCTTTGAGAGCATGCGCGTGATGAGCACCGCGCGACCGGCACCGCCCTCGTTGGCGGCGAGCGTCTTGGTCATCTCGATGACGGTGACATCGCGGTTGGCCGGCGACAGGTCGTTGACCAACGGGGCCAGGTAGTCAGCCGTCTCGCAACCGACGGTGCCTCCGCCCACGATGACGATCTTCTTGCCCGGGAAAGCTTTGCCACCCAGCAGGTCGTCAGCCGTCATAACCTGCTTAAAGCCCTGCATGAAGGCCGGGACGATGGGCTCGGCGCCATAAGCCAGGACGACCTCGTAGCCGGCGTAGTCGCACTGAATGTCCTCGGCAGTAAGCTCGGTGCCAAATATGCACTTCACGCCCGCCTCGCCCAGGCGACGATACTGATACTTGATCACGCGGGTGAGCTCCTGCTTTGCCGGCGGAACGGCCGCGATGCGCATCTCGCCGCCCGGCTCATCCTGCTTGTCAACGAGCACCACGTTGTGGCCGCGCTTGGCGGCAATGTAGGCTGCCTCCATGCCCGCAGGACCAGCGCCCACAACCAGTACGTTCTTGGCCTCGGCGGCAGGCTCGTAGCCAGCCTCGTCGCGCTCCACGTCCGGGTTAACGGTGCAGGAGATGCGCTTGCCGAACATAATGCCGTTCAGGCAGCGCAGGCAGCCAATGCAGGGACGGATCTCGTCGGCGTTGCCGGCAGCGGCCTTGTTGCAGAACTCGGCATCGCACAGATTGGCGCGGCCCATCATGCATATGTCGGCAGCGCCGTCCTCGATCAGCTCCTCGGCGATCCAGGCCTCGTTGATACGTCCGACGGTGGCGACGGGAATGTTGACGTGCTTCTTGATCTCGCGCGAGCAGGCGGCGTGCGAGGCCTGCTGCGTGCCGGCGGCGGGAATCGCAGAGCCGCGCTTGATGGTGGTGCCGCCCGACACATGAATCATGTCGACGCCGGCCTTCTCCAGGCGACGCGAGACGTAGATCATGTCGTTGAGGGTCAGACCGCCATCGGTGTACTCATCGCCCGAAATGCGGACGTCGATGATAAAGTCCTTGCCGCAGCGCTCACGAATCTCGGCGATGACCTCGAGCAAGAAGCGCATACGGGCGTCGAGCGAGCCGCCGTACTCGTCGGTGCGCTTGTTGTAGAGCGGAGTCAAAAAGCCGCCGAGCATGCCGTGGGCGTGCGCCGCATGGACCTCGACGCCATCGACGCCAGCCTTCTGCATACGCACGGCAGCGTCGCCAAACTGATGCGTGAGCTCGTGAATCTCATCGACCGTGATAGGACGCGGTGCCTCGCGGGCATAGGACGGTCCCACGAAGGACGGAGCGATCAGGCGCGGCGTGCCCGGAATGTTAAAGGCCATGTAGGCGGGGTGAAAGAGCTGCGGCATGATCTTGCAGCCATACTCATGCACGGCGGCGGCGAGCTTTTCCCAGCCAGGGATAAACGTGTCGTCGTAGCAGCACATGTCACCCGGCAGATAGGTATAGGTGGGCTCGACCGTCACGACCTCGGTAATGATGAGGCCCACGCCGCCCTTGGCGCGGGCACGGTAATGATCGACCAAGTCGTCGGTCACATAGCCATGATCGGCCAGGTTGGTGGACACCGGCGGCATAAAGACGCGGTTCTTGACCTCGGTCGTACCGACCTTGATCGGACTAAAGAGCATCGGGTAGGCGGAGGACTCCATACAGGGTTCCTTTCATTTGAGCCGCTCGGCGGCAGTTGCTGACGTACCTATCGTACCAGCAACCGCGCAGCACCCGACCGTGCGCGTTCCCCCAGCCTCTGCTCAACCCCAAAAAGTTGCGGGGAAATACGGGGCAGCCGAGGCTTTTGACAGGCAAAACAGTCCGTATTTCACCGCAACTGATGGATGGGATGGAGTTAGAGGCCCAGGTAGCTGGTCATGCCTTCGACGGCGAGCTTGGCGCCCGCCACGGCATGAACCACGGTGAGCGGGCCGTTAACCACGTCGCCGGCGGCAAAGACGCCAGGCACGGTGGTCATGCCGCACTCATCGACCGAAAGCAGGCCACGATGGTCGGTCTCTAGGCCGCCCGTTGTAAGCACAAGCTTGTCTTTGGGCACCTGCGAAGCCGCAATCACAACTGTGTCGGCAGACGCATGGTCGAGCTCCTCCTCGTAGCCCACCACGTTGTTGTCCTCGTCAAAGATAGCCGTCTCGAACACCGGACCGTTATCGTCGATGGCACAGATCGCCTTGCCGCACACAATCTCGGCACCGTCAAGCTCGGTCAGCTCGACCTCGTCGTCGATGGCCGAGATATGGCGCGAGCGTGCATACACAGTGACCTTGCGAGCACCCGAACGCAGCGCCGTGCGGGCCACATCCATGGCCACATTACCGGCACCGATGACCGCCACATTCTGTCCGATCGCCACGCTCGAAGGATCGACCAGGTAATCGATACCAAACAGCACGTTGCCGCGCGACTCGCCGGGAATACCCAGTTTGCGAGCTCGCCAGGTACCGGTGCCAACAAAGACCGCATCGTAGCCGTCGCGCAGCAGGTCGTCGATATGCAGCGCGCCACCGATGGTGGTCGAGGGGCGCACGCGCACGCCGAGCGAGCACATCACGTGGCGATACTTTTGCACGAGCGCACGGGGCAGGCGGAACTCGGGGATACCGTACTCCAGCACACCGCCGATCTCGGGGCGCTGCTCAAATACCGTGACGGCACAGCCCAGCTGGGCCATCTTAATGGCCACGGTAATACCAGCGGGACCGGAACCGACCACAGCAATCTGTTTACCGCACGACGGTGCGGGCTTCCACTCCTTACGATCCAAATATGCCGTGGAGATATAGTTCTCGATGCTCGAGAAATGCACCGGCGCGCCCTTGCGGCCCTGGATGCAAGCGCCCTCGCACTGGCCCGAATGATTGCACACCATGGAGCAGACCGCGCTCATGGGATTGTTCTGGAACAGTAGCTCGCCCGCCTCTTCTAGACGACGCTGTTTGAACAGGCCGATGACCTGCGGAATAGGCGTCTGAACCGGGCAGCCCTTAATCTGACAGAACGCCCTTTTACAACCTAGGCAACGATTCGCCTCTTCGACAATGTGGATAGCCACGCAACTCCCCTTTTTAATGCAATCCAATGGGGCGACGATAAAGACCCTTCACCGCCGCCCCCATGCAGGTAATCTCAATCTGCCGACACGGCAAAAGCCAATGCTATAGCTCGCGATGCGAAGCCCCGCAGCGAGCGGACATGTGCTCGAGTGTCGCCAGGCAGTCAGCCGCCGTCGCCGGCACGCTGTTCTCGACCACGCAGGGAATCCCAGGACAGGCGGCGGCAGCCCAGGCCACCACGGGCTCAAAGTCATAGCGGCCCGTCTCGCCCACGCCGTGGCACACCAGGCGTGAACCCGTACCGTCGCACCATCCGGCTTCGTCCTCGTTATCAACGACCTCAAAATCCTTGGCGTGCAGCACGCGGATCTTACTGCCGCATAAGTAGAGCATGCACGCGGTGATTTCCTGCGCTTCGTCAACGACACTGGGGTGCAGCAGCGATACCGGGTCGTAAATCACGCCGAGCGACGGGCTCGAGACGCGCTCCAGCACCTCACGGCAGCGATCCGGAGTATTAACCGTCTCGTTCCAACCGGGCTCGATCAAAATTTGCCCGCCCACGGCCTCGGCCCGATCGCAGACGCGTGCAAGCCCGTCTGTAAACGCTTCGAGTGCCCCATCGGTCATGCGGTCGTCAGCAACGCGGTTCTGCGCATTGGGGCGACCGGTCTCGGTGCCAACCGGGCATCCGCCGAGCATCTGGGCAAAGTTCAGGCATGCCTCGTACTCGGCAATGTTATCCATGAGCTGTTGGCGATCGGGCGTCGCCAAATTCTTATAGCAGCCGAGCACGGCGACCGAAACGCCCGCCTCGTCGAGCACCGCACGCAAATGGTCGGCAAGCTCGCGGGTCAGGCCGCCTCGATCGATCCCCATCGATGCGTAGAGCACCTTGCTCGGCAGCTGAATGCACGAAAAGCCCAGCTCTCCCGCCATGCGGATGCGTTCCTCGACGGTCCCCTGCGGAAGGTCGTGCAAACGCACACCCGGAGTAATAGCCCCCACGTTATTCACATCCCTTATGAGCGTTGATGCCCGGGGTGTATCCGCCAAACGGGTCCTCGATGGAGCACACGCCCGAGGGGGCGAGCGGATCGCGCTTACCGGCCAGCTTGTCGTGATGCATGGTCTCGATATAGGCAAGCACCAGCGGCGCCACACCCTTTGCATCATTTTTGACCACGGGCTCGCTCATGTAGTAATCAAACGTGCCCTCGCGGTGCGCGGTGTTGCCCAGGCCCGCAACCAGGCAGATGTTGTCGAGCGCCAGCTGCCCGTCATACTCGGACAGGCAGGTCTCGCAGATGCCGTCGAAGGCGCGACGGCCGTACTGGTAGTAACGCTCGCCCAGCACGCCCAGACGCACGCCCTTCATGATGGCGTTGGCAAAGATGGCGCTGCCCGACTCCTCCAGGTAGTTGGGGGCGATATTGGGCAGGTTGATGACCTGGTGCCACATGCCGGTCTTCTCGTCCTGATACGGCAGCATGGCGTCGATCAGATCGTGGAACATCTTGCGGATCTCGTCCTTCTCGGCCGACATCGAAGGCGGCATAAGCTCCCAGGTGTCGATGAGCGCCATGGCAAACCAGCCCTCGGCGCGCAGCCAGAAGTTAGCCGAAAGGCCGGTGACCGGGTCGCACCAGAACTGTTTGCGGCTCGCGTCGTAAGCGTGATAGTACAGACCGTTGAGGGGGTTGCGCATCAGGTCATGCACAACCTGGAACATATGGAAGCTGTCCGAGCAGGCACGACGGTTGTGGAAGCTCAGCTCATACTGCATGTAGAACGGCTGCGCCATATACATGCCGTCGAGCCAGATCTGGTTGGGGTAGACGGCCTTGTGCCAAAACACGCCCTCTTTGGTACGCGGCTGGGTTTCGAGCTGACGATAGATGGTATCCATGGCGGCGCGATACTTGGGCTTGCCCACCAGGTCATAGAGCTTGTAGAGGGTCTTGCCCGCATTGACGTTATCGAGGTTGTACTCCTGCGGGTTGTAATGCTTGATGGTGCCGTCGTCCTGGACAAAGAAATCGATATAGTCGTCGGCAAAGGTCAGGTAGCGCTGCTCACCCGTGATCTCGTACAGCTCGATGAGCGCCTTGATCATGCAGCCGTCGATATAGTTCCAGGTGTTCTCCTTGCCGGCGCGAATCTTTTCGATATTCCAAGCCGGCGCCTGCGGCGTAGAGGTTTCGATCAACTGCTCGATATAACGGTCCAGGATTTGATTGCAACCCATTGCTGTCCCCTCTGACATAAACGATAGGTGAACGTTACCCCTAGTGTAACGCGAACGAGGAATATAGGGTGAACGTTAACCCTATATTCCTCGCGAACGGCAGACTTTTAGCGGCAAACGGCGGTGAGACCCGCGGCGATGCGATGCGCCAGGCGCTCATAGCCAGCCGGGCTGTAGTGCAGACCGTCCGGCATATAGAGCTCGCGGTGCTCCGGCAAAAACGGGCTGATACCGCTTTGCGCATACAGGTCAATCACCGGCACGGAGTAGCGGTCACAGACCTCGAGCATCGCTCGCACGTAGGCGACCTGCGTCAGGCCCAGGTGGTTGAGCTCGTCGCTTGCCGGGATATCCTTCTCGTGCTTGCCGCTCGTCTTGCACGGCGTCATAAACACGAGCTTTGCCCGAGGCGAGCGCGCCGTGATGGTACGGATCAGGTAATCGAGTGCACCATAGAACTCATGCACGTCCGTGCTGCCGAGCTCTCCAAGCGGCACGTTGCGGCTAAAGTCGTTGACGCCGCCAAAGACGATGTAGATATCGGCCGCATCGTCGATACCGTCAAGGCGCTCGACAAACGAATCGGTACGGTCGGCCTTGATGGCGATACGCGAACCCTTGATGCCAAAGTTCTCGACGACCGCGCCTCCCAGCAACGCGCCCAGATGCGAAGTCCAAGAGATGTCGTTGCCGCCTGCGCCGCATCCGTTATCGCCCCATGTGGTCGAATCGCCAAAGCAGCAAATGGTCGATTCACTCAAACTCTTCGTTTCCATAATCTTCTCCTCATCCGCCCATCGGCGGTCATACAGGAACGTACCGTTTATTCGCAGCATGCCGAGGGGCTATGCACGGGCGCATTCCGCAACGTGCGAATCGAGCCATTCGATATCCTCGACAAGATGTGCCACGCCCAGATGGTGTTCACCCGGACACACCTCGTGCCGCAGGCCATCTCTGCGACCCAGCAACTTGTAGGCATCGCGCACGATCTCGAGCTGCTCGTCAACATTTTTCAGCCCGCGCGAACCGTTCAGATGATCCTCTTCGCAGCTTTGCACTAACAACGGGCGCGGCGCAATAAGCGAGGCAATATCGCCCATGTCGAGCAAGCGCCAAAGTCCGGGTGTGTAGTTGCAGCTGCAATTGCCGTTGAGGTGCAGCAGCGAATCATCGACACCGTACAGGTAGCCCGAGACAAACGTCTTGCATACGCGTGGGTCGAGCGCCGCCAGATACAGCGTCATGTATCCGCCGCCCGAAAAGCCAAAACAGCCCAGGTCGTCCATGGCAATGTCGCCGCGCGCCTCTAGGTAATCGATCAGACGCATGTTATCCCAGGCGTTGAGGCCCGCAACGGTAAGTCCCAGCGGCTCGGCCATGCGCGCCTGGTTTAGGCACGTGCCGCGCAGAAAGCTGTTCTCGTCATCGCCCTGACCCTTCCAGTCACGACGGTATCCCCAACCGCGTGCGTCGGGGCAGACGGTCACGTAACCCATACGCGCCAAACGCAGACCGTAGTCGTAATTGAACTTACGCACAGCATCATCGACCGCCGGCACGCCCGTCACGCCCGCAACACTTGCGGCGCCTGCTCCCTGATGGCCATGCGGGCAGATATAGCAGCACTTGCGGCCGCGCGCATCGAGCTTAGGCGACTGCGGCTCGAGAAGGTAGAACGGCATCCAAACGTCGCGCTCCACCTGCAGCATCGCATGGGTGCGCACGATGCCGCCGGCAACCCGCACGCGGCTGAGCTCACGAATCTCAATCGGGACGCGGTCCATAAGCGAAAGGCCCAAAACATCGTACAGACGAGTCCTGGTCGCAATCTTCCATGCCTCAAAATCTGCAGGAGTCTTGCCCGTAAAAGCAGCCGAACGCCCCTCGCGCTTCAGCCGGGCACGCAGCGCAGGTTCGTCTTCGCAGTACGTCTCGATGTGCACGGTGCGGCCGTTGGCAGACAGTTCAGCCGTCTCAACCGCATCACCGTCGCCGCCCTCGGGATCCCAGCCATCCCCACCGGCAAGCACCTGCTCGCGAGCGTACCCGGCGGCAGCCATCACATCGAGTTCATTCGCCCACGGCACCCAGCCGGTAGTATCACCCGCCGGCCCATGCAGAATCGCGCCAGCATACTGCACGCAGTTGTGTGCCGCCGGCTTATTCCAATCCCACCAGCCTTCGCGCTTGATATGTCGCCCCAGCCAGCAATCGATCAGCACAGTTTGCGCCCATTCGCGCCAAGGACGACCCAGGTAGACCGAATCCGGCGCCACGCCATCCGGAGCTGTAAACGAACAGCCGTGGAACACAAAGCCGTGCGGCTCGCCTTCGGGCGTCGACGCCGCCGTCACGTAGCCGTTCACGTCCATATCGCGGTTGAGCGAGCGAATCTCGCACCCCTCAAAGTAGGCACGCGCGCCGCCAAAGATAAAGTCGACATCGCCCTCGATCCGGCAACGTCGAAAATACTGGCGCCCCACCCGGCGCGGCGCATACTGTTTGGGTCCTATAAACCCGCCCGGTTTGGCCTCATGCGGCGGCAGCGGACCCAAAAACAGCGTGTCTTGGTGTCCCTTAATGCAGCAGGCATCGACAACCAGACGGTCGCCATCGGCATACAGGGCAATCGCTTGACCGACCTCGCGCCCATCGCCCGCATCGTTTTCGATCGTGAGGTTCTCGAGCCGTACGTCGTCGGCATCGACCAAAACGGTATAGGTCCTAAACGTGCCGAGCGTGCCGTCGACGCCCGAGCCGTCCTCCGAAGGCATCTTGGCACCCAGGCTGCCCACGATACGCACGCTGTCGGCCGTCTCTCCCTCAATCGTCACATGCGAGCGATGAATCTCGACCCGCTCGCAATACTCGCCCGGATCGACGCGAATCATCACCGGTTGCTCGGCATCCGGATAGAGCTGATCGGCTGCCGCCAAGGCATCGGAAATCGTTGGATACGCTCCTGCCGCAGCCCTCGAAACGCGCAGCGTATAGATACTTTCGCTCATCGTCCATCACGCTCCCAGGAAGCGAACTGTTCAGGCCAGCCCTGAACTTGTGGCTGAATATGCTCGGCGCAGCCCTTAAATGCCGTTTGGGCCGTGGCGAGCGATGCCCCATGCTTTCCATGCGGAAAGACATGTAGGCTAAAGCCAATCCCGTGGTCGGCAAGAGCCTGCGCAAGAAGGAGGCTATTTTGAACTGGTACCGATGCATCCTCGGCGGTATGCCACAAGAACGTACGGGGGAAGCCATCGCCCACCATATTCTCGATCGACAACTTTTGAGCCAAAGCGCCGTCGGCACCCGTTAGGTGTTCAAACGAACCACGATGAGCATAGGCCCCCGAGCTTACGACCGGATAGCCCAAGCAAAGTGTGTCAGGCCGAATCGACTCAGGCGATGCCGAAATCGACTCTGCAAGCCAGGGTTGGTCCCAAAGCGCCCCGAGCAAGCCAACTAGATGCCCACCGGTCGAAAAACCCATGACCGTAATCCGATCAGGATCGACACAGTACTCTGCCGCATGGCTTCGGACGGTATCGACCGCCCGCGCGAGTTCTTGCAATGCCAGCGGATAGACAGCCGGAGCAACCGAATAGTTCAGTACAAACGCTTGGTAGCCCATCGCCAACAAACGGAGCGCTACCGGCTCGCCTTCGCGCGGCGAAACGTGATCGTAGCCGCCTCCTGGCACGACCACAACTGCAGGCAGCGGTTTTAAAGCATAAGCATCTTCGGTCGGGGCAAAAACATAAGACGTAATCGTGGCAGACGAGCCATCGACCCCGACAGGAATCGTTTTGTTGAGCATGTATTCCCTTTCACCATGATGCGTAGCGCAGCGCACACGGCCGTATCGCACAAGGGCTGCATTGCCGATTTATCCGACAATGCAGCCCTGGTCATCAACCCGAGTTAGGAACGGACAACCTTGTCGACGTTCTGGAGCTGCAGTTCCTCGCCGTCCTGGCCCTCGATCACCACATTTTGCAGATCGAGTACCTTGACGTTTTGCGCAATGATGCCCTGACACACCATGGGCTCAACGCCGCAGGCCATGGCCGGAACAAAGGGCTCAGCATCGTCGGCAAAGGTCACGTGGACACCCCGGAACGTCAGGCGCGTTACTTTACTCTCGGGCAGGCCCGTGATGTAGGCAGCGGCCGCGTGGCAGTTAGTGGCCTCGATATCGCAAAACGTCGTGGCACCAAAGCCGGGCGTGCGGTCGTCGACAGGCAGCGTCTCGCGAGACTGCACGTAATCGGTCTTGCCGTCCTTGTCGCAGAAGTAGAAGGAGTTGACCACGAAGGGCGTGAGCACCTCATCCATGCGAATGTGCTCAAAGGTAATGCCCTCGTTGACGGCATCCTTGCCGCGCCCGCGGCGGGTCTTGACGCGCAGGCCGCGGTCGGTGCGCTCAAAGAGGCACTTGCTCACGGTAAGGTCCTTGATGCCGCCGGCAGCCTCTGAACCCAGGACCACGGCGCCGTGACCATCGTGCATGTAGCAGTGAGAGATCAGCACGTCGTGCGTGGCGGGACGAAGCTCGGGCTCAATGCCCAGCTTGCCGCTCTTGATGGCGATGCAGTCGTCGCCCACCGAGAACTGACAGCCAAGGATGCGGACAAAGCCGCAGCTCTCGGGATCGAAACCGTCGGTGTTGTGGGAGTTCTTGGGGCCCTCGATGGACAGGCAGAGCGCATCGACGTGCTCGCACAGGATGGGGTGGATGTTCCACGCCGGGCTGTTGCGGACGGTGAAGCCGGCCAAGCTCACGTTTTGGCACTCGGACAGGAAAATCATGCGCGGGCGGGCGACCTCGCGGCCCTCCTCAGGACGGAAGATGTTCTTAAAGTCCTTGTTCCACCAGTTGTCCTCGGCAAAATCAGTCTGACCGTCGATCGCGCCGCGACCATAGATGCACACGTCGTGCACGCTCAGACCCGTAAAGGTAGAGCAGTATGTCGAGAAGCTCTCGCCCTCCCAGCGGCCCAGGGGCAGCATATCGGTGCCAGCATACCCAGCACCCTCGTCGCCCGTGACCGTACCGGGGATGTAGGCAAGCGCCGCACGATCGTGGCGAGCCAGCAGCACCGCTCCCTCGGCGAGCTCGATGTTGATATTGCTCTTAAGGAAGAGGGACTTGATACGATAGCTGCCGGCGGGAATCAGCACGCGCCCGTCCTTGGGACAGGCCATGATGGCAGCCTGGATGTTGGTGGTGTCATCATGCTCGGCATCGCCCTTGGCGCCACAGTCGCGAACGTTGATGGTAAAAGGCTCAGCCGGCGTGGTGACACCTACGCTCAGCTCACGCTCGCCACAAACAAAACGAACCAGGTTGCGCTTGCCGGGGGTCAGGCCGTCGAGATAGGTCTCGACCGTATTCGTGGTACCGGCGGGCTCGTCGTTGACAAAGATCTCCCACGTATCGGCACAGGTAAAGTAGCCGCCGTCGTCAAGCTCGATCACGGCCGCGCGGGCGTTGCGCCAGATAACGTTCGTCTCCATGGATTTCTCCCTCAAAAAGATGCTCTAAAGGCAAATTGTACGCTGTTGAAAAAGGGCCGTGCCTGCCGGCGGAATTCCGGTGGCACGGCCCTGTGATTTGGACGATATGTCGGCCTTACTCGGCGGGGGTTACGCTACCGTCCTGGAAGCCAACGTTGTTGTGGGCAAAGCAGTCCTCGTACTTAAAGCCGGAGAGCTCCTCGCAAAGCGCCTTGACCTCGGGCTTGACGTCGGCCATCTTGCCGCCCTCCTTGACGCGGCGGATCTCGTCGCAAAGGACGTCGCACTGCTCCTTGTCAATCTTGATGCCGCGGGCAAGGACAGCCGCGAGCAGGAAGAAGCCGGCGCAGCCGATGAGCATGTAGCCGCAGATGTACAGAGGCACGGTGGCGGGCTGGGTCACAGCGTCGCTGTTGCCGGCGGTCTGAATGAAGCCGGAGGCAGCAAGGACGATGGCCCATGCGTTAACGGCGATAGCCTGGGCGATCTGCTGGCAGAGCTGCTGAGCGGAGCTGTAGATGCCCTCGCGACGACGCAGGGTGATGAGCTCATCGACATCGGGGATGTAGTTGAGCAGAACATCGGGCAGGTACTGGAAGCCGACGTAGAAGAACTTCCAGATGGCGAAGATGATGGGGTAGGCGATCATGGCGATGGCGACCGTGGAGGTGCCATTGATCTGACCAAAGGCGAAGTAGTTGTAGGCGATGATGCACGCAGCGCAACCGACGTTGGCCAGGTACCAAGACTTGTGGAAGCCCTTCTTGGCCATGAGAGCGACCCAGATGGCGGTGCAGACGATAGCGACGACCTTGCCAGGCATCTCCATCACGGACTCGTAGGACTTAGGAATCTGCAGGCAGTAGACGATGAAGAAGGACAGGCAGGCAGACCAGCAGGCAGCAGCGAGCTTCGTGGAGACCTGTGCGTACAGGACCTTGCGGAAGGACTTGTTGCGGAAGGTGGAGATTACGTCGATGAAGAACTTCTTGATACCCTCGCCGACGCTCTCGATCTTCTCCTGAGCGACCTCCTCGGGGGTGTGCTCCCACGTGGACAGGTACACACAAAGCAGCGAGATTGCCATGACCGAAGCGTTGATCGTAGCGATGATGAAGTAGCTGAACGGGTTGGTCTCGCCGAAGGTGCCAAAGCCGAAGCCCACAAGTGCAGCCATCAGGAAGCCGGCGGCGTTACCAAAGAAATGCTTGTAGCCGGTGAGGTACGTACGCTCCTTGAAGTCGTCGGTCATCTCGATGGTAAGCGGCGACAGGTTGGCGGTGCAGAACGTATACGCGACGTTGTAGATCAGGTACAGCACAAAGTAGTACGGGAAGCCAAACGGCGTAGCCACGAAGATGAGCGGCTCGGCAATCATCATCGGGATGGCCAGCAAGATCCAGAAACGACGACGACCAAAGATGCGGCCAATCTTGGTGGCATAGAAGTTATCGGCCACAAAGCCCATCAGCGGGCAAAGAATGGCGTTGACATAGATGGCAAACGAGCTGATCAGTGCAGCCTCGCCTGCGGACAGGCCACACTCCGTGGACAGGAACAGCACCATGTAGCTGTGCGTAAAGGTCAGGGCACCGGAATTGAGCATACCGCCCATACCAAAGCCCAAGCGCGTCCAGAATGTGATCTTACGCTTTTTTCCGATCTTATTAGTCATCGAGCTCCCTCTCTTTTCTCGATTGTCTTGCAGCAAGACATTGGAGTCCACACTGACATCTGTCTGCCCAGCGTTCAGGGTGAACGTTTAGTTAGATTATGCGCGATTGCTTACGACAGGTGAACGTTCACTTGAATAATATCCTTGAACGGTCGATTTTTACCGCTGAACGGACACAATTGAGATCCTCACACCTATTTTCTGCTGGTAAGGGTGCCATGCTGGACAGCCATGAGATAGGTGAACGTTTATCAGATTTTCCAACATATTCACTTAACCACGAAACGAAAAAGCCCCGCCGGGAACACTCCCGATGGGGCCGATGACATCTCGCTATGCTTGGGCGCACTTGCCGCTACAAGCAGACGCCGTCCTTCCAGATACTGATCTCGTGACAGCCACGGCGCTCAGCACTCGTGAGCTTACCGCTCGCCGTCTCCAGCACCAGCTGGTACAGATCGTGGGCAGCCTCGTCGAGCGTGCGCTCACCCGTGGCAATCACGCCAGCGTTAAAGTCCATCCAGTTGGCCTTGTGGTCGCACAAACGCTGATTGGTGAACACCTTGAGGGTAGGCGCCGGCGCGCCAAACGGTGTGCCGCGGCCGGTCGAGAACAGAATCACGTGGCAGCCGGCAGCCGTCAACGCCGTGGTGGATACCATGTCGTTGCCCGGACCGCACAGCATGTTCAGGCCGTGTTTATTTGCCTGGCCGGCATACGGCAGCACGTCGACGATGGGGGCAGATCCGCCCTTTTGCACGCAGCCGCAGCTCTTGTCCTCGAGCGTGGTAATACCGCCGTCCTTGTTGCCGGGACTCGGGTTCTCATAAACGACCTCGCCGTGGCTAATAAAGTAGTCCTTAAATCCATTGAGCATGTCGGAGGCAGCGTTAAAGACCTGCTCGTTCTCGCAACGGTCGAGCAGGATGCTCTCCGCGCCAAACATCTCGGGCACCTCGGTAAGCACCGACGTGCCGCCACGGGCGACGACCATATCGCTCACGCGACCGATCGTGGGGTTGGCGGTAATGCCCGAAAGACCGTCGGAGCCGCCGCACTTAAGACCAATGACCAGCTCGGAGGCCAAAATGGGCTCGCGCTTGGACTGCTTTGCCAGGTCTGCCAGCTCGGCCAGAATCTTGTGGCCCTCGATTTGCTCGTCGGCTACATCCTGACAGGTGAGAAAGCGAACGCGCTCGTGATCGAAGTCACCGAGCTCGTCGAGCACCTGCTGGTGTGTGCAGTTCTCGCAACCGAGCGACAGGAACAGCACGCCGGCCGCATTAGGGTGACGCGAGAGCGCCACCAGCAGACGACGCGTCTGGACATGGTCGGCGCCGGTCTGCGAGCAACCGAACGGATGCGGGAAGTAGTAGACGCCCTCCAGCGAGCCATCGACCAGATCCTGGGCCTGCTCGCACATGGCACGGGCGACTTCGTTGACACAGCCGACCGTGGGGATGATCCACAGCTCGTTGCGCGTCGCGGCACGACCGTCGGCGCGGCGGAACCCCATAAAGGTCTCGGGCTCAACCGACTCAACAACCGGATGCGTGGGGTTGTAGGTGTACTCGACCTCGCCCGAAAGGTTGGTCTTCACATTGTGCGTGTGGAGCCACTGACCGGGCTGGACATCGCCCGTCACGTGTCCGATAGGAAGGCCGTACTTAATGACGTCCTCGCCGGCGGCAATCGAGCGCACAGCCATCTTGTGGCCTTGCGGAATATCCTCCGCGGCCACGACCTCGCCCACCCCGGGAACCGCGACGGCGGTGCCCTTGGCAAGCGGCGACAGCGCGACGATCACGTTGTCGGCCGGATTGATCTGGATAGTGTTCATTGCAAATGGTCCTAACCCTACAGGTTGAGCAGAAGTCGAGACGCGGGCACGCCGTCCCGCGCCCGCGTCTGCGCCGGAAATTTACGCCTGAGCGTTGGCGAAGGCCTGCTTGGCACCCTCGGTGCGCACGACGGCGAGCGCACTGACGACAAACTCCTCAAGACCGGCGATCTGCGTAAGGTCCTCGCCCCACATCTGCTCGTTGGTGAGCACGTCGTGCACCAGCTGGGCATCGTCGGCGCCGGCATGGGCGGCGTAGAAGTCGAGCACGAAGGCGTCGTCCTGAGCGGTGTACTCGGTGCCGTCGGAGCGACGCAGGTGCAGGCCGTCGCCCTCGCGGGACACGAGCTCCTGCGTGTAGAAGGAGATGAGCGTAGCGAGGCTCGTCGCCAGGCACTTGGGCAGGTTGCCGGTCTCGGCAACGTAGTCCTTGAGCGTGGGCAGGTCGCGAGCGCGCCACTTAGCCGTGGAGTTGAGGCAGATGGAGAGCAGCGCATGATCAATAAACGGGTTGTCGAAGCGGTTTTCGACGGCGGCGGCAAAGGCCTTGCAGTCCTCGACATCCAAGTCGGCGGCAAGCGTCGGAATGACCTCGTCGTAGAGCATGGTGTTCATGAAGCCGCGAATGGTCTCGTCATGCATGCAGTCGCGCACGATATCAAAGCCGGCAACCCAGGAACCCGGAACGAAGGCGGTGTGGGCACCGTTGAGGATGCGGACCTTGCGCTTTTTGTACGGGGTGACGTCGGGAGTCACGAAGACGCCGGGGAGACCGGCCTTCACAAACGGCAGGCGCTCCTTGAGCGACTCGTCGCCCTGGATACCCCACATCTGGAAGGGCTCGCGCACGGCCAGGAAGGGGTCCTCGTAGCCCAGACGCTCGGCAACCGCGGCGGCCTCCTTAGGATCGCGGATGCGGCCGGGGACGATGGTGTCGACGAGCGTGGTGCAGACGGTACAGTCGTTGGCCATCCACTGCGCAAACTCGTCCTCCCAACCCCAGTCGCTCACGTACTGGTTCATGATGCGCAGCAGCTCCTCGCCGTTGTGATCGATGAGCTCGCAGGCGAGCACGATAACGCCCGACTTACCGGCGGCCCAGCGGGCGTGAAGGACCTGGACAAGCTTGGCAGGGAAGCTCGCGGGCGGCATGTCGTCGGCCTTGCAGGACGGGTCATAGGCGATACCGGCCTCGGTGGTGTTGGAGACGATGATCTCCAGGTCGTCGGAGACAGCGACCTCCATCATGGCGCGATAGTCGTCCTCGCGATACGGGTTAAGGCAGCGGCTGCAGGCGCTGATTACACGAGACTCGTCAACCGTGTTGCCGTTCTCCTTGCCACGCACCAGCACGGTGTACAGGTCGTCCTGGGCATTGATACCGTCGGCGAAGCCAAAGGCGCCACTGATGGGCTGCACCATGACAACCTTGCCGTTCCATCCGGTGGCCTCGTTGTCCATGTCAAAGAAGCGATCGACGAAGGCACGCAGGAAATTACCCTCGCCAAACTGCAGAACCTTCTCGGGAGCGTCCTTGGGCAGCAGGTAGCCCTTGTAGCCGATCTTCTCGAGCGCATCGTAGCTGATGTTCTCCATCTATGTCTCTCCTTAGATAACTGTTAGCGTGCAAGCAAAACGGGGCGCCGGGTGTGGCAACGGCGCTCCCGAGTTCGATGTGATTCGATGCGGGCTTAGGCCTCGACGGTGTCCAGGTCAAAGCCAAAGTAGCGGACCGCATTGTTGTAGCTGATGTCGCGCACGATACTGCCCAGCAGCTCCATGTCGGCCGGGTACTTGCCCTGCTCGACCCACTCGCCGATCACGCTGCACAGCACGCGACGGAAGTACTCGTGGCGCGGATAGGACAGGAAAGAGCGGGAGTCGGTAAGCATGCCCACAAAGTTGCCCAGGACGCCCTCGTTAGCCAGAGCCGTGAGTTGCTCGCGCATGCCGACCTCGTTGTCGTTGAACCACCAGGCGGAGCCGTTCTGGATCTTACCGGCGGTCGGAGCCTCCTGGAAGCAGCCCATGACGGTATCGATCATGGTGTTATCGATGGGGTTCAGGCTGTACAGAATGGTCTTGGGCAGGCCGCAGGTCTCCTGAATGGAGTTGAGGAAATCGGCAAGCTGGTCGGACGGCGTGTAGTTGGAGATGCAATCGTAGCCGGTATCGGGACCGAGCTTGGCAAACATGGCGCGGTTGTTGTCGCGCTTGCAGCCAAAGTGCAGCTGCATGGCCCAGCCCAGACGGACATACTCGCCGGCAACGAACTGCATAAAGGCAGTCTTGTACTTGAGGACCTCTTCCTCGATAAGCGGCTCGGCAGCCAGACCCTTGGCAAAGATAGCCTCGATCTCGTCGGCGGTAGCCGGGACGTACATAACGTAGTCGAGTGCGTGGTCGGAGGCGCGGCAGCCCAGCTCGTGAGCAACGTCGTAGCGCTTGGAAATGGCAGCCTTCATGCCCTCAAAGTCGCTGACCTCGACGCCGGCAACCTCGGAAAGGTGCTTGCAGTAGTCGGCAAACTCCTGGCCGCGCTCGATGCGCAAAGCGGCATCGGGGCGCATGGCGGGAACGACCTGAACGTCAAAGCTGTCGTCGGCGGCAATCTTCTTGTGCCACTCAAAGCTGTCGGCGGGGTCGTCGGTAGTGCAGATCATGCGGACGTTGGACTGCTTGATCAGGTTACGGCAGGTAAAGCTAGCCTCAGCGAGCTTGGCGTTGGCAAGGTCCCAGACCTCCTGGGCAGTCTTGCCGTTGAGGACGCCCTCGTAGCCAAAGTAGCGCTTAAGCTCCAGGTGGCTCCACTCAAAGACGGGGTTGCCAACGCAGCGACCCAGGGTCTCGGCCCACTTTTGGAACTTCTCGCGAGCAGGGGCGTCGCCAGTGATAAAACGCTCGTCGACGCCGTTGGCACGCATCAGGCGCCACTTGTAGTGGTCGCCGCCCAGCCAAACCTCGGTGATGTTCTCGAAACGCTTGTCCTCCCAAATCTCCTTAGGAGAAATGTGGCAGTGATAGTCGACGATGGGCATGCCCTCGGCAAAGTTGTGGAACAGCTCCTCGCCGGTCTTGGTGCTCAGCAGGAAATCCTGATCGTCCATAAAGTTTTTCATCAAACAGCCCCTTTGCTGGCAAGGCGGGCGCACGGCGCGCTCGTTATCCTTTAGGTGAACGTTCACTATACTAATCCATTGCACCTCAAAAGGTGAACGTTCACCTAACCACCACGGGGTGAACGGTAGATTTTGCCCGTTCAACGGTTGCTGGGGATGTGACTTGCATGTATTGCGGACTGGTTGGCGTCCCCGAACACCGAACTTGAGCGCTTTTGCTCAGGTGGGTCATGTCCCGACGTACATTTTTGGGAGTATTCAGCATTGGAGCGCGCCGTGCGCCATCCTCAGCGTCCTATTTGGAACGCAGATAGCGCCCGATCGGCATAAAAAGTGCCCCCGATGGCAAATTACGCCATCGGGGGCACTTAAAACAGTCGTTCTGCACCTCATTCAGGGCATGCCAATGCTGAATACTCCCAAAAATGCACGTCGCAAGAGGGGGTACCTGCTCAATCGGCTAAATACCCGCAAGTTCGCAGTAGCGGTCGACATTGCTGGCAAATACCATCTCGACGGCGCCCTTCTGGACGGGCACCGTCGGGGTCCTTCCCCACAGCAGATAATCGCCCAGCGTCTTAGCGCCGCGATACGCCAGGCTCGTCGGGTCCTTATAGACAATATTGGTAAAGATACCGCGGCGCAAGGCCAGAGCACTTTCGGGAAACAGGTCGTTGCCGATCACCATGACCTGACCGGCCTTGCCGGTCGAGACGAGCGCGTCGGCAACCACTTCGGAACCAACGGCAAAAACGCTACAGATAAGTTCGGGGGCGTCCGGCGCACTCAAGCGCTTTTCGAGCTCGTGCTCGAGTTGTTTGACTTGCGCATGGGCACCTGCAAGATCCTCAACCTGCCATGGAATATCACGTTCGCGCAGGTAATTGTGGAAGGCGCGGGCGGTTAGATAGTGCGAATCGGTATATGGGTCGCCTGTCAAAAGGAGCACGCGGGCGTCGGCCCCAGAAGCATGGACCAGGTTTGCCGCCTGCTCGGCCATAAGGCTGCCTGCCGTCGAATAATCGGCCAAGCTCGCACCCAAACGATTCAAATGCGGACGGTCGCCGTCGACAAGCTCAATCGTCACGCCCGCCTCGGCGATCTGCCCCAAAAGCTCAGTCGCACGATCGTCGCCCGGCGCATAGGCGAGCAAGCCATCAATCTTCTCGCCCACCTGCAGACGCTCGTCGATTTGCTCGAGTGCATCAGCGTAGCCGCCCACGCCAAATTCAACGCGCTCAACCGTAATGCCCCGGTCGATGACCTCCTGTTCAAAGCGATTGCAGCCTTCCCACAGGTAACGGAAAAAGTACGCTCCCTCGCGCGATGCGCGGGGCAGGCAAAACACCAGATTGATATCCTTGCGGCGCAGGCTTGAGGCACTTGTGTTGCGGTGATAGCCCATGGCCTCGGCCTTAGCGTTCACCTTGGCGCGCACGGATTCGCTCACGCCGGCCTTTCCCGTCAGAGCCTTGTGCACGGTATTGATGGAAACGCCAAGCTCGGCGGCTATGTCCTTCATGGTTACGCGAGCGCTCATGCGGTTACTCCGTTATAGATAAGTTGCCAATTAATAGTCCAGTTAACGATACCCCAAAAATACTCTTCGACTCGCCGTGCTCTCCCTCAAATGCACAAAGCGCCCCGCGAACGGATGCCCGCGGAGCGCTTGGATGTCCGGACCTTATTTGATACCGCGACCCAAGTCTTCAGCGATTTTGTCTACGCCCTTAAGTGCAGCGCACGTCTTTTTGTTGGAGCAATGCCCCGTGCAAGCGCCGCCCTGAGCGCAGTCGGCGCAAGTGCCCTTGCGGTAGATGCGAACGCATACCGCGACAAACGCAATACCGATAACAGCCAGTACAACAATATCGATAGGTGCCATAGCAAGCCTCCTCTAGTTAACCATCACTTACTTTACCCCATTCTCCACCTACCAAAAAGGGACAGGTTTATTTTGGTTGGTTTTATCTGCGGAAACGCCACATCTCCCCCACCAAAAAGCCCGAGTGTCGCTGGGACACCCGGGCTCGTGGAAAGGGGTTAATCCTTATTCGGACTTAAGCGGAAACTGCGGCGGAAGCAGTGTTGGTCTCGTCCTCATCGGTCCATGCATGCTTGGGCATGGGACGGAAAATCTGGAAGAGCATCGCGACCAGCAGCACAATGGCCACAACCGTCCAAATACCAAACTGGCCAAGGACAAGCAGGTTGTAGAACTGGTTGATGAACAGGGCGATCACCCAAGCAAAGGCGCACTCGTAGCCGATGGCAATCGCGGTCCACTTGCCGGAGTCCATCTGGTTGCGGATGGTGCCAATGGCGGCAAAGCACGGTGCGCACAGCAGGTTGAACGCACCAAAGGCAACGCAAGCGCCCATAGTCGGGAACATGCCGGCGAACGCGGTCCACAGGCTCGGGTCGGTCTCGCCGGCGTCGGCAACGGAGAGCAGCGAACCGGCGGTGGCGACGACGTTCTCCTTGGCGACAAGGCCAGAGACAGTCAGCGCGGTGGCCTGCCAGGTGCTAAAGCCGAGCGGGGCGAAGATCCAGGCGACCAGGTTGCCCAGCATGGCAAGCACGGAGTAGTCCATGAACTCCTCGGGGATGCCCTCCATAGCAGGCAGGAAGCCAAACGTGCCGTTGTAGCTACCAAAGTTGGAGAGGAACCACACCACGACAGTGGACGCGAAGATGACCGTGCCGGCCTTCTTGATAAAGGCCCAGCAGCGCTCCCACACGTGCAGCGCCCAAGAGCGGATCGCCGGGAAGTGGTAGGCAGGAAGCTCCATAACGAACGGCGTCGGGCGGCCGGCGAAGAGCTTGGTCTTCTTGAGCATGAGGCCCGAGGCGATGACGGCAAAGACGCCCAGGAAGTAGAAGAGCGGGCTGATCCACGCGGCGGTGGTGGAAGAATCGCCGATAATGGAACCCATGAGCAGGGCAATGATCGGCAGCTTAGCGCCACAGGGAATGAACGTGGTAGTCATGACCGTCATACGGCGGTCCTTCTCGTTCTCGATGGTCTTGGTGGCCATGACGCCGGGAACGCCGCAGCCCGAGGACACGAGCATAGGAATGAAGGACTTACCGGACAGGCCGAAGCGGCGGAACACGCGGTCCATGATGAAGGCGACGCGGGCCATATAGCCACAGTCCTCCAGGAAGGACAGCATCACAAAGAGCAGGAACATCTGCGGCACAAAGCCGAAGATGGCGCCCAGGCCGCCGACGATACCGTCACAGACCAGCGAATCGACCAGGCCACCGTCCTCGGTGCCACCCGCCACAAGTGCGTCGTGGACCATGGTGGTAATACCCGGAACATACGGGCCATACTGCGCAGGGTCGACCGAGTCGGCGTCGTCACCCGCGGCCTCGACAGCCTCATCGTATGCATCGCGGCCCTGACCGAGCACATACCAGCCGTCGGTACCGAAGAGCTGGTCGTTGGTGAAGTCGGTCACCGTGCCGCCCAGGGTGGAAACGGCGATGTAGTACACGCAGAACATGATGACCACGAAGATCGGCAGACCCAGGATACGGTTGGTAACCACGCGGTCGATCTTCTCGGAGGTGCTCATCTTGGCCGGGGCCTTGGTGAGGCACTCGTCGATGATGTGCGCGATCACGCCGTAGCGCTCACCGGTGATGATGGACTCAGCGTCATCGTCGCAGTCCTGCTCGCACTGGGCGACCAGCTGCTCCACGCGAGCGGCCTTCTCCTTGGTGAGGTTGATGAGCTTGCAGGCGTCCGCGTCGCGCTCGAACAGTTTGACGGCGTAGTAGCGACGCTTGTTAGCAGGAACGCTGGCTGGCAGGTTGTTCTCGATGTGGTCCAGAACGTCCTCGATGGAGGAATCAAACTTGTGCTCCGGCACCTGGCCCTTGGAAGCAGCAGACTTCTTTACCTGCTCGAAGAGCTCCTTGATGCCCTTGTTCTTAAGAGCGGAGATCATCATAACCGGGCAGCCGAGCTTCTTGGAAAGCTTGTCGGTGTCGATCTTGTCGCCGTTCTTCTCGACCAGGTCGGCCATGTTGAGGGCAACGACCACGGGCAGGCCGGTCTCGATGACCTGAAGTGCCAGGTACAGGTTGCGCTCCAAGTTGGTGGCATCGACGACTTGGACGACAACATCGGGCTCGCCGCTCATGAGGTAATCGCGCGAGCATTGCTCCTCGGGGCTGTAGGGGGAAAGCGAGTAGATGCCAGGGAGGTCCGTGATGGTAACGTTCTTGTCGCTTAGGAGCTTGGCCTCCTTTTTCTCAACCGTGACGCCGGGCCAGTTGCCAACGTAGCCGTTGGCGCCAGTGATCAGGTTGAAAAGCGTGGTCTTGCCGCAGTTGGGGTTACCCGCCAACGCGACATGGATCTGAGAATCCGCCATTCAATCCTTCTTCCTTGTGTGCCTGCGCTGCTTTCTCCGCGCAGGCTGGATAATGTACTTCAAAGATGCTGCATTAAGTTAGAAAAACCTAACTTTATCTGCAGAAATATGCGCCCCGAGTCCTTACTGGACCTCGACGACGGCGGCCTCCTCCTTGCGGATGGAAAGCTCGTAGCCGCGCACGTTGATCTCGACCGGATCACCGAGCGGTGCAACCTTCACGACCTTGAACGAAGTGCCCTTGATGAGCCCCAGGTCCATAAGGTGGCGGCGAAGCGCACCCTCACCGTGAAGCTTGACGATGGTGGAGCTCTCGCCCACCTTAACGTCACCCAACGTCTTCATCCTCTTGTCCCCCTTTCGGTTTTTATGAAATGCTGCAGACTAACCGACGGTCATGATGTGCATGGCAACCTTGGAATCGATACCAAAGCGTGCGCCCAGCACGGTGACGATAATATTGGCGCCACTCGAGCTCACCACGTGGATTTCGCTGCCCTCGACAAAGCCGAGGTCCTTGAGGTGGTGCTTCATATCCTCATTGCCCTTTACACGAGACACGCGCACGGTTTCGCCCGCTTTTACCATCGAAAGCGGCATTGCCGGCATCTGCGGTCCGCAAGACATGAGTGGCTCCTAACGTCAGTTCATCCTCAACATCGACGCGGTAAAAGTTAACCACGCCTATGTTCGCTTTAGTAAACTAACACATGGTTAACTTTTTGGAAAGGGTCCCCATTCAGATTTCGAAAAAGTTTCCTATACGAAACAAAAGGGCACGGCAAAGGACCATCCTTTACCACGCCCTATCATGCTTAGAGTGAGAGATTTCTGATCGACGTAACGCAGGAAGCCTCGTCTACGCCCGAAACGCGGAAGATGATGTCCTCGCCGCACTCGCCGTAGAGAGCCATGAGTCCCATGACATCGCGGCCATTCGTGTGGCGATCGCCGATACTGACTGACACGTCGCAACGATGCTTGGCAATGATGTCATAGAGCAGCGCAACCGGGCGGGCATGTAATCCCAACGGATCTTTAATCGTCTTTGTAAACTCGACCATGTCCCCTCCCACGACATCGTACATTCGGCTGGCAAACCCAGCCATGTGGTAGTTATTGTAGCGTTAGATGCTTGTTGAAGCCCGCCAGAAGGCTCAACCGGAAAGTGCGACCCGTTATTTGGCTGGATTCTGGGACGCAGTTTCCCAAAGGGGCCTGTTTGGGAAACTGCGACCCGTTTTGGACGCAAATTCTGGGACGTAGTTTCCGCGACGCCCAGTCAACCTATACCCTCGCAACCTCGGCGTATAAAAAACGAGGGAAGACACACGTCCTTCCCTCGTTGCAAGCAAGATGTAGCCGCTCGCCTACATCAGGCGCAGACTGACGTCCTTGAGCTGGGCGCCGCTAACGGCACTCGGAGCGCCCGACATAAGGTCGGAGCCGCTGGCCGTCTTGGGGAACGCCATGACGTCGCGGATGGAGTCGGAACCGGTGAGCAGCATGCACACGCGGTCCAGGCCCAGAGCGAAACCGCCCATCGGGGGCGCACCAAACTTGAGGGCCTCCATGAGGAAGCCGAACTGAGACTCGGCACGCTCCTCGGTAAAGCCCAGGAGCTTGAGCATGGACATCTGCATCTCGGCGTTGTGGATACGCATACCGCCGCCGCCGGCCTCAAAGCCGTCCATGACAAAGTCGTAGGTGCAAGAACCGGCTGCCAACGGGTCGGCCTCGATCTTGGCGATGTCGGTCTCGGTCGGCAGGGTAAAGGGCTGGTGCTCGGCAGCATAGGCCTTGCGATCCTCGTCCCAGTGGAACAGCGGGAAGTTGACGACCCACAGGAAGTCGTGGCCCTCGCGCTTGATCTCGAGCGCATTGGCCATGTGCGAACGCATGCCGCCCAGGATCTCGTCGGAGAGCAAGCGCGGGCCGGCGGCGAACATCACAAGGTCGCCGGGCTCGACATCCATGCGCTCGCGCAGAGCCGCCATCTCCTCGTCCGAGAAGAACTTGACGATGGGGCTGTTGATAGAGCCGTCCTCGCGGAAAGCAATCCAGGCCAGGCCCTTGGCGCCAAACGTGGAGGCCACGCCGGCAAGCTTATCGATCTTGGCACGTGCCCAGGCACCGGCGCCCTTGGCGTTGATGGCCTTGACGACAGAGCCCTCCTCGTTTGCGGCAGTCGCAAAGACCTTGAACTTGGAGTTGGCGAAGATGTCGGTCAGGTCGACCAGGTGCATGCCATAGCGGGTATCGGGCTTGTCGGAGCCATAGGTGTCCATGGCCTCCCAGTAGTCCATACGACGCAGCGGCGTAGGCATCTCGACGCCCATGCGGCCGAAGGCGTCGGCCAGGACCTCCTCGAGCGCGCTCATGACGTCGTTCTGGTCCACGAAGGACATCTCGATATCGACCTGGGTGAACTCGGGCTGACGGTCGGCACGCAGGTCCTCGTCGCGGAAGCACTTGGCAACCTGGTAGTAGCGCTCGACGCCACCGACCATGAGCAGCTGCTTCAGGAGCTGCGGGGACTGCGGCAGGGCGTAGAAGTTACCCGGCTGAATACGGCTGGGAACGATGAAGTCGCGAGCGCCCTCGGGCGTGGACTTGAACAGGGAGGGCGTCTCGACCTCCATGAACTCACGGTTGTGCAGCGCCTCCCGAATGGCAAAGGTAAAGTCGGAGCGCAGCTTGAGGTTGGCCATCATCTCGGGACGACGGAGGTCCAGATAGCGATAGCGCAGGCGGGTGTCCTCGCTCGTCTCGATGCCGTCCTCGATCTGGAACGGCGGGGTGACGGACGTGTTGAGCACCTCGGCGTGGTCGGTCAGGACCTCGATCTCGCCGGTCGCGAGCTTGGTGTTGGTGGTCTCCTCACCACGAGCGCGCACGACGCCGTGGATCTTGATGGGCCACTCGGGACGCATGGTCTCGGCGATCTTAAAGGCATCGCCGTCGGAGTGCTCGGGGTCGAAGGTGAGCTGCGTGATGCCCTCGCGGTCACGAAGGTCGCAGAAGATAAGGCCGCCGTGGTCGCGGCGACGACTCACCCAACCGGTGAGGGTGACCTCTTCGCCCACGTTCTCGAAGCGAAGCTCGCCGCAGGTACGGGTGTGCATGGAATGCTCATCGATGGGACGGGTCTGGCTCATACCAGTGATCCTCCTTTATGGATCTGTGCCGCCCCGTGTCGTTCCGGGCGGCGTCGTACAGATTTGCCCAGCCTGCGTAAACCGCGCAGCCAGACATGGCGTTCTATCTTATCGCACCTGTGTCGATGTGCCGCGGAAAAGTGGCTCCTGCCCAAAGACTTGACGGAGACGAAACAATTGATGCGTCGCGGCACCCGTCTGCACGCGTCACGTGCGACAATATGCCCCAATAAAACAGCACTTGGAAAGGCCCGTCATGACTGCACGGCTCATTGTTATGGATATCGACTCCACGCTCATCAACCAGGAGGTCATCGACCTGTTGGGCGAGGAGGCCGGCGTAGGCGAGCAAGTGGCGAAGATCACTGAGCGCGCCATGCGCGGCGAACTGGACTTTAAGCAGGCGCTCGAGGAGCGCGTGGGGCTGCTTGCCGGCTTGGACGAGAGTGTGTTCGAGCGTACCTTTGAGCGCGTGACGTTTACTCCTGGCGCGCTGGAGCTTGTGCGCTCAGCGCACAGCAAGGGCTGGAAGGTCGGCGTGGTAAGCGGCGGCTTCCATGAGGTGGCCGACAAGATCGTGGCCGCCGCGGGCATCGATTTTTGCCTGGCTAACCGCCTAGAGGTCGTGGACGGCAAGCTCACCGGTAAGCTGGCGGCAGACATCGTGACCAAGGAATCCAAGCTCATCCAGCTGCTGGATTGGGCGGTTGAGTGCGGTGTCGACATGGCCCACACCGTCGCGATCGGTGACGGCGCCAACGACATCCCCATGATTCAGGCCGCGGGCACGGGCATCGCGTTTTGCGCCAAGCCCAAGACGCGCGAAGCCGCCCCGTTTGCCATCGATGAGCGCAACCTGATGCTCGCCATGGACATCATCCTGCGCGACTAGTCGATCCTTCTAACAAGAGAATCAGTCTGTCCTATAGTTTCCGAACAATTTTGTCTTAGTGTTCGGAAACATACCCTTTGAGTGCTAGACTTTGCGCCGTCGAAGGGAACATATATGGATAAGCGAGATCTTGAGCAATTGCTGAGCGATGTTGCCGGCGGAGTAGTCACCCCGGCAGTCGCCCTCACGCGCCTCCAGACGGCGCCAACCGCCGATCTGGGTTTTGCGCAGCTCGATCTTTCGCGCGGGGTGCGCCAGGGAGCCGGCGAGGTTGTCTACGGCGCCGGTAAAACCGCCGAGCAAATTGCCGCCATTATCGAAGCGCTGCGCGATGCCGGTCAGGAGCGCATCCTGGTCACGCGCCTGGACAGCGAAAAAGCAGCCCGTACCTCGGAGCTTCTCGGCAACGACATCGACCTGGGATATGCCCCGAACGCCCAGCTCGCCCTGGTGGGTGGCAAGCCCTCCCCCACCGGTAACGGACGCGTTGTCGTCGCCTGCGCCGGCACGAGCGACCTGCCCGTCGCCGAAGAGGCGGCACTGACGGCCGAGTTCTACGGCAACGAGGTCGACCGCCTCTACGACGTGGGTGTCGCCGGCCTGCACCGCCTGCTCGCTCATGCCGAGGAACTTGCCCAGGCGCAGGTGGTCATCGCCATCGCCGGCATGGAAGGCGCCCTGGCGAGCGTTATCGGCGGTCTGGTGAGCTGTCCGGTCATTGCCGTTCCCACCAGCGTGGGCTACGGCGCGAGCTTTGGTGGCGTAGCCGCGCTGCTCGCCATGCTCAACTCCTGTGCCAGTGGCGTTTCGGTCGTCAATATCGACAACGGCTTTGGTGCCGCCTACCAGGCAAGTCTTATCAATCATCTGAGCGCCGGTACATCCCGCGCCCGTTAAGGAGCATTCCATGTCCAACCATCAGCATACGCTTATCATCGACGGCACCTCGGGCATCAGCGGCGATATGACCGTCGCGGCCCTGCTCGACCTGGGCGCCAGCGAGGAGCACCTGCGCGAACAGCTCGCCACGCTGCCGGTCGACGGCTTTTCGATCTCCGTGACGCGCGTAAACAAGCATGGCATCGACGCCTGCGATTTCGACGTTCAGCTGGCAGAAGAGCTCGAGAACCACGACCACGACATGGCATGGCTCTACGGCAACGAAACAGCTGCCGAGCACACGCACGAGCACGAGCACGAGCACCACCATCATGACCATGACGAGCATGAGCACTGCCATGAGCATGATCATGAGACCCACGGCCATGGCCACGAGGGTCACCATCACGCCCACCACCATCACCACCGTTCTTTGGCGGACGTCACCGCTATCATCGACGGCTCGCAGCTAAGCGATGGCACCAAGCGTCGTGCGCTCGCCATCTTTACCGCGCTCGCCGCCGCCGAGGCAAAGGCCCACGGCAAAACGCCCGAGACCGTCATGTTCCACGAGGTAGGCGCCGTCGATTCCATCGTCGACGTCTGCTCTGTCGCCATCTGCCTCGATGACCTAGGTATTGAGGACATCGTGGTCGAGTCGCTCTCCGAAGGCCACGGAACCATTCGCTGCGCCCACGGCCTTATGCCCATTCCCGTCCCCGCTGTCGTCAACCTGTGCCAGGCGGGCAATATCGCCCTCACGCCCGCACCGGTCGCTGGCGAGCTCGTGACGCCCACGGGCGCCGCCATCGTCACCGCGCTGCGCACGTCCGAGCACCTGCCGGCACGCTACCACATCGAGGCCGTCGGCTACGGCGCCGGCAAGCGCCCCTACGAGGGTTGCTCCGGCACGCTCCGTTGTCTACTCGTTGACGTGGATGCATAGCCATGGATGCCCGCAAAGAAAAAAGCCGCGCTGCCATCGTTGCAGCGTTCTCCGAGCTGCTACGCGAAGAGGATTACGGCAAGATTACCGTCGGCGACATCATCGCTCGTGCCCATGTTGGTCGGGCCACGTTCTACGGCCTCTTCAAGAGCAAAGACGACCTACTGTCCGAGCTCGTGAACGAAATCTGCGCCCACGCCCTCGACGACGATGGTACGCCGCTCGACGACCCACTCGTGCAAGTCGAGCATATCCTCAACAACCTCTGGGAACGCCGTCAGGGCGTACGCGCCCTCGTAGCCGGCGCCGGCTCACGCGTCTTCGCCGACTGTCTCCGCAAGACCATCATGTCACGAGCAGCCGAAACCGTCCCCGTCGACCCCGCAGGCCCCGCCAGCACCATGGACCGCAGCTTCTTACTGCACCACATAGCCTCAAGCTTCGTAGCCACCGTCCAATGGTGGGCCTGGCACAACTTCCAAGCAGATAAAGCCGACGTAGCCAAAGACTACCTCTCAGCCATAAAGCCCCTCTTCAACTAAGTAAGAAGCTCATCCCAAAGTTCCGCCCCAACCCAAAGCACAATCCATCCCAAAGTATCGACAACAGCCCAACGCCCCTACCAGCAACAAGCCCCTCCCATCCAAATTCAGATATATATGTTGGGTTGCTTGTACGAACGCAACAAAGACCCCGCAGCTGACCGCATGGGGTAACTTCCCAGCGCATTCCGCAGGACGCAAAAAGGCTCGCCGCACGAAGTGCGCAGCGAGCCTTTTTGCATGTCCGAGGACGCGCTGGGAAGTTACCCCATGCGGTCAGCGGACAACTATGTAGCCTCAGACTAGAACATGCCCAAGAAACCGTGCACAAACAGTGCGGCCAGAGCGGCACCGATAAACGGTGCGATGCCAGGAACGAGCAGGCCGTACTTCCAGTTGTTGTCAGCCTTGTTCTTGATCGGCAGCACCTGATAGGCCATGCGAGGACCAAGGTCACGAGCCTGGTTCATGGCGAAGCCGGTGATGCCGCCCATGCCCATGCCAACGGCCCAAACGATCAGACCGACACAGATGGCGAGCATCAAAACGTTCTCGCCGGCGCGGCTGGCGGCAGCAAGGATGGCGCTGATGAACACAAAGGTGCAGATAGCCTCGCAGAAGAAATTACGGGCATAGTTCGTACCCTCGGTGGTGGGGTTGGTCGAGAAGATGTTGCGCTGAGCAATGGGATCGATGACACCATCGGAAGCCTTGAACTCATCGGCATACATCAACCATGCGATCACGGCACCCGCAAAGCCGCCGAGCATATCGGCAATCATGAAGGGGATGCAGCTGCTCCACGGCACCAGACCGACGATGCACTGGGCAAGCACCATAGCCGGGTTCATGCACACGGCGCCACCAAAGACAAACAGGCAGACCGAGATGCCAAAAGACCAAGTGGTGATGGCAAACATATGGCCGGAGCCCTGATACTTGGTACCCTTAAGCACGGTATCGCAGTGCACGCCCACGCCAAAGATGATCATGAGGGCCGTTGCGCCGAATTCGCAGAGGAGTTTGGTAAGCATAAAACCTTATCTTTCTTGTCGGTTATAAACGATTCGTTTAGGCCGCGTACTAGTGCTGTGCGACGACAACGCCCAGGCCATCGGGAATGACGGCCACCTTGGCATCGGCACCCTTCATCTCAAAGGCGAGCTTGAGCGCCTCATCGAGGGTGTTGACCGGCGTCATGTGCATATCCTTGATCATCTGGTGATCGCACAGGTCGGTGACCATGATCACAGGGTGATGCGCCAGGATGCGGGCAAAGATCTGGCTCGTCCACTGGTCGGGCAGGGTCTCGTCCTTAGGACGGTCGATGCAGGCACGCTCAAACTCCGCCGGATCGTTGTCGGCGATGTTGTGATAGAAGCCCTCGCCACCGTGACCGTCGGCACAGCCGGCGACGTCGATGATCACGCCGCCCTCGGGAAGCGTAGCCTCGGCAGAGCACATGCCCTTCACGGCCTGATAGATGTTCTGGTCGAGCGGGTAGCCGCCGTTGGTGGTAATGGCAATCTCGCACTCGACGGGCTCAACGCCGGCAAGGCTCTTCACGAACTCGCAGCCAGCCTCGTGCGCCTTGTGGATGTCGCCGGCAAAGGAGCCGATGACCTCGTGCTTGCCGTTGAGCACCACGTTGAGCACAAAGGCAAGGTGAGCCATCTCGGCAGCGGCAAACATGTCCTCGCTCACGTGGTTGTGGCACAGGTTGCCGGCACGCGAATGGGAATCGTTCACAAACTGACCGTTGTGGTTGTACATGATGGTCTTGTAGCTGGCGATGCCAGGCAGGACGGACTTGCGGCTACCAGAGAAACCGGCAAAGAAGTGCGGCTCAATAAAGCCCTCGGCAAGCAGCAGATCGCAATCGGCAGCAATCTTGTTGATGATGCACTCGCCGCCAGAAGGCAGGGTGCCGATCTTTTTCATCATGCTGTCATCGGTCGCGACGTGCATAACGATTTCCTCGTTGGCAACGATCTCCTCGCCGTACTTGTTGACGAGTTCCTCATGCGTCGACGGACGATGCATACCCGTAGCAACCAAAATGCGCACGCGAGCCTCGGGCGCAGCGGAATGGATGTGATGCAGCAGAATAGGCATCGTCACACGCGAGGGAACGGGACGCGTATGGTCGGAGCTAATGATGACGATATCCTTCTTGCCAGCACAAAGCTCCTCGAGCGACGGCGAGCCATAAGGGTTGGCAAGCGACTCCTCTACCAGCTCTTCCTGCGATTTCGTGGTCTTAAACTCGTTTTGATGACCTTCCATCACACCCGCGAAGTTCTTATCCTCGAGCTCCAGATGCAACGTCTTGTGGTCAAACGGCAGTTCACATTCAAACAATAACGAGCGCCCTCTTCCTTTTCAACTGACACACTAGATAAACCGTTGGAAGGATACGCCGCTCACCGAAAAACACCACCGTCCACCGACCCATTAACACAACGTTCATATTTGACCCACAACAAAACGGCCGCGACCCCAAACGGGACCGCGGCCGCTACAGTCGTAAGGCGAGAAGCACCACATGCATCTCAATCCCGATCGATAAGGCGCGCGGCGCGAAGCGCCAAACGCGCCGCCGGGACAGACCCCATCCAAAACGCGCGAAGCGCGCCATTAATTCCCCCAGCAGTAATCCACTGAAGACCGGACATCGCAGGGCCCGCCATTAGTTTACTTTTAGGCACACTCCGCAGGACGCAAGAAGCCCTCGCCGCACGAAGTGCGCAGCGAGGGCTTCTTGCATGTCCGAGGACGTGCCTAAAAGTAAACTAATGGCGGGCCCGGACGACTACAGGGCTATCGATTACCCCGTGTTCTGCAGTCCTGCCGAGACGCCGGTCACAGTCGAAAGAATCAGGCTCATGTACTCGGCCTTCTTCTCCTCGGCCATCTCGTCCTGGTTCATACGCACCTCGCGAAGGGCGCGGACCTGGGCGATGGACAGGGCGTCGACGTAGGGGTTACGCACGCGAACGGCGCAGCCGAGCACGCGACGACGCTGCAGCGGCCATTCATCACCGACGATGGCAAGGACCCACTTACGGGTGAGCTGCATCTCGGTAAAGACCTTCTTGGACAGATCATCGCGGTCGCCCAGATGCAGATACATCTTGGCGATGCGCTGATCGGTCTTAGCAATCGACATCTCGATGTTGTCGATAAAGGTGCGGAAGAACGGCCACTCCTGGTAGGCAGCCTTGAGCTGGTCAAGATCGCCAAGCTGCTCGCAGGCGGTGCCCAGACCGTACCAAGCGGCCAGGTTAATGCGCGCCTGGCTCCAGCTGAAGATCCACGGGATGGTACGCAGGTCATCGAGCGACTTGGCGCCCAGACCGCGCTTGGCGGGACGCGAGCCGATCGGCAGCAGACCGACCTCGGTCAGCGGCGTCACGGTCGAGAACCACGGTGTAAAGTCCTCGGTGTTCAGCAGGTCCAGATAGCGTTCGTGGCTTGCAGTGTTGAGCTTCTCGGCCATATCCCAGAACTTCTGCGTGGTCTCGGTGTTGGTCTTCTCGACACTCGGGGCCGACTGCAAAAGCGTTGCGGCGGCAACGGACTCAACATGGCGCTGAGCCAGCGTGCGGTTGCCGTAACGGGCAAAGATGACTTCGCCCTGCTCGGTAAGCTTAAAGAAGCAGTTGACCGAACCCTTGGGCTGCGCCAGCACGGCCTTGTTGGCCGGGCCGCCGCCACGGCCCACGGCACCGCCGCGACCGTGCATGAGCACCAGGTCGATATCGTTCTTCTCTGCCCACTTGGCGATGCGCTCCTGCGCGGAGTGCAGCGCGAGCATGGCCGTGGTAGGACCGGCATCCTTGGAAGAGTCGGAATAGCCCAGCATGACCTCCATGCGGCGGTTGGTCTGGGCAAGGCGCTTTTGCACCACGGGCAGCGTAAGCATCTGATCGAGCACGTCGACGCAGCCCTCGAGGTCCTCGAGCTGCTCGAACAACGGGATCACGTCGAGCTCGGGGACATCCTCCTCGTGTGCAAAGGACAGGTGCGCCAGCTCAAAGACGTCGGCCACATGCTGAGCGCTCTTGGTAAACGAGATGATGTAGCGGTGCGCCATCTTCTTGCCGTAGCGCTTTTGGATGGAGCCGATAGCGCGGAAGGTATCGATGACCTCGCGCGTCATGGGCTGCAGGTCGCCATGGATACCGTTCTCGTGGATATCCTTAAGGGCGCGGGCATGCACCACGGAGTGCTGACGGAACTCCATCTCGACCATATGGAAGCCGAAGGACTCGACCTGCCAGATGATGGTTTGGACCGGGCCGTAGGCAGCACGGACGGCACCGCAGGCGGCCAGCGAACGCTGGACGACGCGCAGGTCATCCAGGAACTCGTCGGCGCTGTGGTACATGGTGTCGGTGATACGACGGACGGTGGCGTTCAGGCGGTCGGCCATGACGAGCATGACGGCGCGATGCGGCTCGTGCTCGGAGATCAGCTCGGCGCGGGCCGTGTAACGAGGGCTCATCTCGACCTGATGGTTCCACAGGTTAATGAGCTCGGCCGACGGCTTGCTGTAGGTAGCCTCGAGCGTGAGGTTGCGGCCGATGTGGCGGCACTTGTCCTCGAGCTTGAGCACCATGTGCGTAAAGTACTTGGCGGCGACCTCACGGCTCACCTTGGCGGTGACGTTGGGGTTACCGTCGCGGTCGGAACCGATCCAGCTGCCGGGATGGAAGAACGCCGGGCACAGCGGCGGCACAGTACCGGCCTTGTCGCCCAGCACCCAATCGTCAAAACGACGATAGATAACGGGGATAACGTCGAACAGCGTGTTATCGAAGATGTCGATGATGGTATCGGCTTCCTCGACCGGCGTGGGCTTCTTGAGCGCGATGGGACTCGTACGCACCAGGGCGTCGATCTCCTGCAGCATATGGCGCTCGTTCTCCACCAGGTCGGAGCCGCCCAGACGCGGACGCTCCTCCAGCAGGTTGGAGATACGGCGGATCTTGCCCTCGACGGCCTTACGACGGGCCTCGGTGGGATGTGCGGTAAAGACAGGGTGGAACTCGAGCTTGTCGAGCAGCTCGTTGGCACCCTCGACACCCAGCTCATTCACCAGCTGGTGATAGGCAACGGTAAGCTCGTTGGCAGGATCGACCTCGGTATCGGTCGACGCACCGGCCTCGCGCTCGCGCAGCTGCGCCACACGGTAGTTCTCCTCCGACAGGTTTGCCAGATGGAAAAAGCTCGTAAAGGCGCGAACGATGACCTGCTGCTTATCGAGCGGCAGGCTGTCGATCAAATCGACGACCTCACGAAATGCCACGGCAGTGGGCTCGTCGGCGGTGGGCACGCCCTGCTCGTCGACGGCTTCGTCGGCAGCGCAGGTACCGGGGTTGCCGGCATTGACCACAATCTCGGCTGTCAAAATCTTGTCGAACAGGTCCGCGATCTCGGGATCATACTCGCTAAGCACACGGCGCTCCAGGCGCAAGAACAGCGCCAGATTGTCGCGCAGCTCCTCGGGGATCTCGATCTCGGCGAGACGCTCCCTGGACTCGGCATTCGAGCCGATTCGGTTAACGAGGCGGTTGACCACGGCAGCGACGCGCGCCGCGGCTTCGGGTACAGACTGGTTGCTTAGGTTCTCAGCCACGTTTCCTCCCATTCCTCCTTCTATGCACGTAACATGCGGTATTCATTATAGGCGCTTGAGAAATACTTTCGACACTGATTGCGCTTTACCACACAAAAGTATTTTCTGCATTGCAAAGGTTTTTGCCCTAAATGGTCGTATTTCTCGGTGGGCGGCATACGTAAACGGGGGCATTCCGCATAAAAGCGAAACACCCCCGTAACAATCGCTCTCCATGAGCAGGGCACGTTAGCAGGCCCGAAGCTCAAAAAGATGCGCTACAGGCGCTCGCGAACCGCCTCGACGACGTTGTCCAGATCGGCGAGCACCTCGTCATGGCTCTGCATGTCGCGCACTTTGACCTTGCCGGCGGCAAGCTCGTCGCCACCCAGGACCAAGATGAGCTTGGCGCCTACCTTATCGGCTTGCTTAAACTGGGCCTTGAGCGAACGACCCTGATAGTCGGCCTCGGTCACGATACCTGCGGCGCGAAGCTCCTGCGTAATGGCAAAGACGTTCTGACGCAGCTCCTTGCCGGCGTTGGCGACATAGACGCACGGGGCCTCATCGGCACCCAAATCGCTGCCAAAGGCCTGCAGGGCCAGCAGGGCGCGCTCAAAACCGACAGCAAAGCCGACGCCCGCCGTGGGCTTGCCACCCTCGAGCTCGACCAGGCCATCGTAGCGGCCGCCGCCGCCGATGGAGCCGACGCCGGCGCCAGGGGCCTCGACCTCAAAGACAGTACGGGTGTAGTAGTCCAGGCCGCGCACCAAGGTGGGATCCTCGACATACTCGATACCGGCGGCATCCAGATAGCGCTTGACCTGCTCGTAGTGCTCGCGGCACTCATCGCACAGGTTGTCACCCATCAGCGGAGCCTCGGCCATGATCTCGCGGCAGTGGTCGTTCTTGCAGTCAAAGGCACGCAGCGGGTTGAGCTCGGCGCGCTCGCGGCACTCATCGCACATCTCGTCTGCGTGATCGAGGATAAACTGCTTGACTTGCTCGCGGTAAGCCGGACGGCACTGAGCGTCGCCCATCGAGTTGATGAGCAGACGAAGCTTGGAAAGATCGAAGCCCAGGCGCTTGTAAAACTCCATGAGCATGATGATGCACTCGGCGTCTGCCGCCGGATCGGGAGCGCCGAGCCACTCGATGCCCACCTGGTGGAACTGGCGCAGGCGGCCCTTCTGGGGACGCTCGCCGCGGAACATGGCCTCGGCGTAGTACGCCTTAAACGGCGTGGAGCCCTGGGGCACCAGATTGTTCTCGACGACAGCGCGCACCACGCCGGCCGTGCCCTCGGGGCGAAGCGCCAGGCGCTGCTTGGGCTTGAGTTTGGTGTCGGTGCCCTCGGTAAAGACGCGCTCCAGGTTGGCACCGCTGAACACGCGGAACATTTCCTTGCGCACGACGTCGGTCGACTGGCCGATACCGTGGACAAACACGTCCACCTGCTCGATCGCGGGCGTCTCGATGGGTTTAAAACCAAACGGCTCGAACACGCCGGCCGCAATCTGCTGCATCTTTTGCCAGGCGCGCATCTCGGCGCCGATAAGGTCGCGGGTTCCCTCCGCCTTCTGTGCCTGCATGGGCAAACACCTTTCTTTTGTATCGCGTCATAGGTAACGGTCATTATACGGCACAAACACAAACAGCGGTGGCGCGTCTGACCGAACGAGGGTATGGGGACTCGTTCGGCCAGACGCGCCGCCGCTGTTTGTGATCCCTTTTCCTCCGTCCCCTTCGGATTACGTGATCTGTTGGGGACGGAGGAAAACGGATCATTTCGTAGGCCCGTGGCCGCCTTGGAAACCGAATGATGGTACGAGCATCCATTCGGCTTCCAGGGCAGCCACGGACAGAACGGAGCGAACAGAAAAGAGCACGTAGACCTGCCATAGCTCACCCACAAAGCTCATGCCCGCGAGTACCGCCGAGGTAGCGATAACGGTGAGCGAGCCCAATACGCGGCTACTCACCTTATCGGCAACATGGACGATAACGAGCGAACCCACGACGCTCACCACGGTGGAGATAGCGTTGGAGATGTTGTACTGGGCAAGCGTAATCCCGAGGTCGCTGACGATGAGCGGCTGGAACAGGCTCATGCAGTTGACGAAAATCGTGTAGCACGTGGCCATGATCACGAAGCCGGAGGCCACCACGAGCCAGCCGGGGAAGAACTTACGCTGCTGGGGCATACTGCTCCTAATTTAACAAACGAATAGCCGGCGCCGGGCGCCGGTAGTGCCCAAGATTGTCTTGAAAGACAAGGGCATAGGCCTTACGGCCATGCCCGCAGGCTTGAAAGGCAAGGTTGGATGCTACCGGTGGTCGGCGATATAGCCCAAAGCGACGGCGGTATAGGCCGCGGCGCCGAGAGGAAGCTCGGCATCGTTAAAACGTGCCTTGGGATGGTGCTGGACAAAGTGTTCGTCCGTGTCGGTTACGGCCGCGCCCACGGTAAAGTACGCACTCGGAATCTCGCTCGAGATAAGCGCAAAGTCCTCGCTCGCCATGGCATGGAAAAGCGGCAAGAAAGCCGCCTTGGGCAGCACTGCGCCCACGTAGCCAAGCGACGCCTGAGTCATATCGCTGTCGAGTACAAGCGGCGGAACATCCGAAAGCGTCTCGATGGTCGCCGGCGTACGATATGTTGTGGCAACACCGTTAACGACCTCCGCGATGCGGGTCTTGAGGTGCTCCATGAGCTCAACATCAAAGCCGCGCAGCGTTCCCTCGAGCACGCAGGTGTCGGGGATGACGTTGGCCGCCAGGCCGCCAGCGAACTTACCAACGGTAAGTGCGACTTCCTTGGCCGCCGGCACCTCGCGGGAGATAAGCTCCTGGAGCGCCAGGTGCACATGCACGCCCGCCGTGATGGGGTCGATGCAAATCTCGGGGCTGGAACCGTGGCCACCCTTGCCCTGGAGCGTGATGCGGAAACCGTACACGCCCGAAAGCGCCGGGCTCCCATAGAGCACCAGGCCAAGCGGCGACTGGCTGTTGACATGCATGGCAAAGGCCGCCTGAGGGCGCGGGTTCTGCAGCAGGCCGTCGGCGATGGCTGCGCGTGCCCCCTCAAAGGTCTCCTCGCCCGGCTGGAACAGCAGTTTGACGGTGGCATTGGCGTCGACGAGCTCGGCCTCACGAGCTTTGAGCAGGCGCGCCGCACCAAGCAGCGCCGTCGCGTGCATATCGTGACCGCAAGCATGCATGAAGCCATTGGTGGATGCAAAGGGCTCGCCAGATTCCTCGACAACGGGCAGGGCATCCATGTCGCCACGCAGCATAACGACCGTGCCGGCCTGCTCGTCCTTGCACGTGCCATTGCCCTGAGCGGCCGCGGCCGCACCGGCACCGATCAGGCCAACGACGCAGGAACCGTCGACTAGCGTGGTATGGGGGATGTCCATCTCGTCCAGACGTGCCCGGATATAGGCAGACGTCTGCGGAAGATTGTTACCGAGCTCAGGCATCTGGTGTAGATCGTGTCGCCACGCAGCGAGCTCATCGGCAAATGCCTGGGCTTCTTTGACCAGGCCATCGCCGATAGCGGTCTGCGCCGCCGTGGTAGCCTGAGGCGCTGGTTGCGGTTGAAAATCGGACAGAGCTGGTGCCATAGATGCCCTCCAGTAACGTTTTTGCAGCACGCACTTTGATAGCGTAAAGTGCAAGGCACAACTGTAAAGGCATGACATAAAAAATGCCGCCCTGGGAGGGCGGCGCAACAAGTTGTTTACAATTGCGGCTGTGATTTTCGGCGCAAGAAATCGAAATGCGTCTCACTCAAAATGATCGACAGGAAGATGAGCGCAAAGCCGGCAAGCAGGCGCGAGGTGAGCGCCTCCCCCATCAGCAGCACCGAAAACAACACGCCCGATGGCGACTCCATCGAAAGCAGCAGTGAGCCCGTCGAGGCCGGGACGTGCGCCAAGCCGACGTTTTGGATGAGCAGCGCCACGCACGTGCAGCCCACCGAAAGAAAGACCATTACACCGATAAAATCCGGCGTCCATGCAGAGAGGGGCGCCTGAGTCTCGAATAGCAGCGACGTGATTAAACTCAAAACGCCATTGCCCACAAACATCCAAAACGTGATGACGTTGATGTCCATCTTGCGACCGTACTTGGCGGTCACCGCCATCTGGATGGCAAAGAAGACCGCGCCGCCCAGCGTAATGGCATCGCCGGCATTGAACTCGACGCTATCGAGCGCAACCAAGCCAATGCCCGCCAGGCACAGCAACGCGGCGCCCAAGTTGTAACGGGTAAGCTTTTCGCCGCTCAGGACATAGCTTGCAAACGGCACAAGGATGCAATACGTGCCGGTCAAAAAAGCGCTCTTGCCTGCCGTGGTCTGTGCCAAACCGATCGTCTGCAAACCGTAGGCACCCCACATGAGCGCGCCCATGCCAAGCCCGACGATCAGATTGCGGGCATTGAAATGAGCGATGATGCGCTTATGGAAAATGGCAAACATAACCAGTGATGCCGGGAGAAAGCGAACGTAGACCAGCTCGAACACCGGAATGGTGTCGAGCGCGCCCTTCATAGTGGTAAAGGAGTAGCCCCAGATGACCGCCACCGAAAATAGCAGAACTTTCCAGAACAGCGGCGAGCGAGCGCCGGCGCCCCGGGGAATACCGCCCGCGCCCAAATCCTCACGGGCTACAGGGCTATCGGGCATGTTTTCGATTTCGTTGGCAGCGTATTGGGCCATGGAACATCCTCGCACTCAATCTGGGCGTGGTGTCCGCACGCGTATGGCTGCGTGCCGCCTCATGGTCAAATAAAAACAGGGCGCACCGGACCCCCGGTACGCCCCGCTACTGTAGCAACAACCAAGCAGCCCGTGCAATCCAGCCCGCTAAAGCGTCGGCAAAGTGAACCTCGATGCTCCGGCAATGTCAGCGAAAACGACCCTAAGCGAGCAAGGTGACGTGAAATGAAAGGGCGCTGACCTTCTGGTCGCGCCCTTGAAATTGAACGTCAGATTGCCGCTTAGGGGCGTTTGCAGCGTCGAGCCGTTACGCGGTTTGGTAAAACCGCGTAACTAGATTAATTTGGTTGATTCCAGCTTTTCGATGATCCAGTCGTTGGCTTTGATGACCGGGCGGCGGAAGACGACGCCCAGGGCCAGCGACGGAATCAGATAGCTCGCCAGAATGCCCAGCTCGACCCAGTACTCCATATGATACGCACCGGCCATGGCGGCATGCATGGCGTTGATGCCGTGGGTGAACGGCAGGAACGGATAGATCGCCTGGAACACGGGGCCGGTCATCTCGATAGGGAACGTGCCGCCCGAACCGCCGACCTGCATGACCAGCAGCACGACGGCGAGCGCCTTGCCGATATCGCCAAACGACACCGTAAGCGTGTAGACGATATTGGAGAACACGAGACTCGCGACCCAGCCCGCCAGCACAAACTGCAGCGGGTTGTCGCACTGAATGCCAAAGAACAGGATGTCGCCCGCACACACGAGCGTTGCCTGCAGCAGGGCCAGACCGCCAAAGAACAGGTAGCGGCCCAGGTAGATCTCGTGCAGGCGCACGGGGATGAGCTCGTTGATGAGCTCATCGTCAACCGAGACCTTCATCATGGCCGCCAGCACGATCGAGCCGACCCATAGCGACAGAATCGTGTAGAACGGTGCCATGGCCGAACCGTAGTTACGAATCGGATAGACCGGCTTGCGATCGAGCGCGACGGGGCCGGAAAGCGACACGGCCAAACCCTCGGGATCGTTGCCAATCATCGTCTTGATCGTGGCAAGGTCGTCCGACATCAGGGCGCCATCGAGCTCGTCCTTAAACGCACTGATCTTGTCCGACGCCTCGCCCAGCTGATCAGAAGCCTTGTTGACCAGCTTTGCAGCCTTGGAGAGGCCCTTTGCCAGCGAACCGGATGCGTCGGTCAGGCCGTCTACGGCGCTATCCAGATCGCCCGAGATGCCATCGAGCGAGTCCAGGATGCCCGAAACCGTCTTCTTGAGCTCCTTGGCCTTAACCGAGAACGTGGAATCGTAGTCGGACTTGGCGCCCGAAATGCCCGCCTTGGCATCGGCGATGGCCTGATCGACCTCGGCACGCGTGCTGTTGACCTCTGCCATGCTGTCAGAAAGGGACTTAGCAGTTGCCGTCAGGTCCTTGGCGTTGTTGCGATACTCCACCGCGATCCTGCCCAGCGATGTTGCCACAGATTTAAGGCTCTCCTGGAGCTTTTCGTCACTGACCTGCTCGGCAAAGCCGCGGAGCTGGTCGGCCGTGGCGTCGATATCGTCGGCACGTGTATTGAGCGCCGCCGCGGCATCGTTGAGCTGAGACACCGTAAGGTCGACATGCTGATTCGCGGCATCGAATGCCTTCGCAAGCTCGGCTGACACGTTGTCGAACGAGCCCGCGCTTCCGTCAATCGCGGCGTTGATGGCGTCGTTGGCGGCCTTCAGCGCTTCTTTGGAATCGCTCATGCCGCTCTTGGCATGCTCCATCAACTGCTTGGTCGACTCATCGACCGTACCCGTCTGCTGGAGCATACCGCTCGCCGACGTCAACGAATCGGACGTAGAGCTCAAAATGCCCGCCAGCGACGAAGCATTAGCCTGAACGTCTTGCAGGTCCCCAATCGAATCGCCGAGCGTCGAGGACAGGTTGGCGATAAAGTTGCTGACCTGGTCGGTGCTCATGTAATCGAGCAGGCTGGACACCGTCTTAAGACCGATGCTCGTAATGGTCTCGGTAAAAGATTCGTTAACCTGGTTCTGAACGGCGCTCGAACCCTTCTCGGTCACGATCTGCGCGATGGCGTTGGCCTTCTGATTCTCGTAAAACTCGATATCGGCATGCTTAACGTCGGTCGAAAAGAGCGTCATCATATCGGCACTAAACGTCTTAGGGATAACGACAGCCGCATAGTATGCGCCCGATTTGACGCCCTCGATGGCCTTTTCTCGATCGTTGAGCACAACCCAGTCGAAGTTCTCGTTGCCGCGCAGGGTGGCGGTCACGTTTTCGCCCACGTTGACCTCGACGGGGATCAGATCGCTCTCGTAACCCTCATCGGTGTTGACCACGGCGATCTTAAGATTGCCGGTGTTGCCGTACGGATCCCAGCTGCCGGCGATGTTAAACCACGCGTACAGGCACGGTACGATAATGAGGCCCATCACGACAACCAAGCCGATTACGGAGCGAGACACGTTTTGGACATCGCGCTTAAACAGATGCAGGATGTTCTTCATTTATGCCTCACCTCCTTTGGAGTGCTTGCCGAGCGGGGCGTTCTTTTCATTCATCACAAACGTGTCATCCCCGTTCTCGGGCACATGGGCCGCATCGCGATGACCACATTGGTTGACAGCCTGAGTCTTGGGTTCAGACCCCCGCTCGCTCGCATTCAAGCCGAACATGCGACGAGCGGCCGGAATGGCGGCCGTGTGCTCGCGCATCTCGCGGCGCAGGTCCTCATCCGAAAGCGCCGAGATGCGCATCTGGGTGTTGAGGCTCGAGCGGATGTACTCGATATTGATAAGCCAGCCGCAGATGGCAATAACCGAGATGATCCAAATGACAAGCAGGATGATCTTGCCGTTATTGTCGATATCGAGAACCGTCGACAGGACAAAGAGCAGGACCTGAACGCCCACCACGGCGGCAAAACCGCCCTTGATGTAGTACGGGTAGCGATGTTCAAAGGCGACCGCATGATCGAGCAGTTCGCGACGGTACGAATCCGAATCGAGCATGACACGCATGGCCGTGCGCAGCGAGTAGCGCTGGCGCGGCAGGTCGTTGGACTCGCAGATCATCATACCCGTCGTGGAAAGCTGTTTATCAAAGAGCAGGTTAAGGTTGAGCAGCAGCGGACGCAGCTGCAGACCGATAAAGAGCGCCACGATCAAGAACACGCCCAGAATGCACAGGTTAAACAGGTAGTTAAACGAGTACATGCCGCCGACCGTCTCGCGCAGCAGATTGATGCCGTAGGTAAAGGGCAGCAGCGGGTGCAGCCACTGGAAGAAGCCGGGCATCATCTCGATGGGATACATGCCCGACGAACCCGGAATCTGCACGATGACGAGAATGACGCCGATTGCCTTGCCGATGTGCTTAAACGTAGTGGACAGCGCATAGATGATATTGACGTAGGTGAACGAGATGGCGATGCCGCCCAGCACGAACAGCAGCGGGTTGATGCACTGCACGCCAATCACCAGATCGCCTACCGTAACGATGGTGGCCTGGAGCGCGCCCAGGATCACCAGGAGCATCCAACGGCCGAAGTAGCCCTGGCGCGCCGTAAAGCTGCCAATGCCCTCGCGATCGACCTCGAGCTTGTAGATGGCGATGAGTACGTAACCGCCCACCCAAAGCGCCAGATTGGTGTAGAAGGGAGCGATGCCCGAGCCAAAGCTCTTGACCGGATAGATCGACTTGGACGTCAGCTCGACCGGAGAGGCCATGAAATCTGCCACGTCATTGACATCGACGCCCATAAGGTCGGCGAGCTCGCCCATAGACTCAGAGGTCTGCAGCGCCGCGATGTCATTGGCTGCGGTCGCAAGCTTGTCCTGGACCTTGGCAAGCGAGGAATCGGTCTGGGACAGCGTGGTCTTGGCCTGGCCGAGCGTAGCGTTAAGCTGCGAAAGCGTACCGCGCGCACTTGCAATAGTAGGCGTGAGGCCAGACACGATTCCCGTCAGATCACCCGAGACGGCGGCAAATGAATCAAGCGCGCTCGAGGCCTTCGGCAGCGCGTTTTGACCCAGGTCCGTCTGGGCCTGGCCAAGGTTGGTCGCACCGGTCTGGATTGCGTTATTGATAGCGTCGCTGGCGCCCGAGACAGCCGCGGCGTCATTCGCCATGGCGCTCGACTGCGCAGACAGACCGTCCTTGATGCTCTGAAGCTTTTCATTCTGCTCGCGGAGCAAATCGATGGTCGATACAATGCGCGCGTCAATTTCCTTGGAACCTGTCGACGTGTCATTAACGAGAATTTCCAAGTGCCCGATAACGGCCTTATTGTGGTCGATCGTCGCTTGGAGAGACTCAAGCGAGTTGTCGATGCGGGTGGTCGTAGATGTGACCGCGCCCGTCAGCTTGCCAATCGCAGCGTTCGCGGAGGCTGACGTCTTGGTGAGCGCAAGGCTGCCTTCCGAGAGTGCCTTGGAGAGCGAGGCGACAGAGTTGCCCGCCGTAGCGCGCGCCTCGCCCAGCAGGTCATTGCCCTGAGCGATTGCCTGCGTTAGAGAGGGCGTCTGACCCTGCAGGCCCGCCAACGCGGCATCAGCCGAGGCGATAGCGCCACTCGTCTTATCGATGGCGGCATTCATGTCGCCAATCGAATCGCGCACCTCACCCAAGGTACCGGATGCCTCTGATACCGAACCAGCCAACGAATTCTGAGTCTGGGTTGCCTTGTCCTTTAAATCGACCCCGGCATCCTTGGCGATGCTGGCAACGGTCTCGCCCACTGTGGAGACAAATTCCGAGTTGATCTGCTCCTCGATGGTGCTTGCACCGGTGTCGGTAACCTTGGGCGCAATAGCACTCTTCTTCTCATTGACGTAGTACGTAAGCTTGGGCTGATGGTAGTTGCCGTCGAGCATCGAGACCAGGTTATCCGAGAAGTTCTTAGGGATTACGATGGCCGCATAGTACTCCCCGCTCTCGACGCCCTCTTTGGCGTCGGCCGCCGAATCGACGAAGGTCCAGCCCAGCTGATCGTTCTCCTTGAGCTGATCGACGACCTGGTCGCCCGCGTTGAGCTCGCCCACCAAGTCGTTTTGGGTGCCCCGATCGTTGTTGGCGATGGCAATCTTGATACCCTGGGTGTTTCCGTACGGATCCCAGTTAGCCACGATGTTGTACCAGGCATACAGCGAGGGAATGACGCACACGCCCAAAGTAACCACCAGGGCGACGGGGTTCACGAGCAATCGCTTGATGTCGCGCTTAAAGATCGCAAAGGAGACCTTTGCGTTGGATAGTTTGCTGCCGAGACTCACGCTTGGACCATCCATCCTGTCGTTGAATCGAATCGTACTATCGACAACCATTGTACGGAGGCGCTTTAGTGCCTCACGGCACAATGGTGCTGAGTTTTGCGGGTAGCAATATACTACGAAGATGAGTTAGCGTACAGATGTACAGTATCTTAAATTTCAGCAGGTCACAAAACCACAACCCGCACAAATTAGCAATTCAAATAGTCATTGGGGACGTTCTTAAATGACTAGTCAAACAAGAACGTCCCCAATGACTACTTAGGACCACGGCAACGTCGATGTTTTGGCAATGCCAGCGAGCGGGCGCCAGAGCGAACAAATTGGCATGAAAAGAGGACGGCATAGACCTTCTGGTCATGCCGTCCTCTTTGAATGACAAGTTGTCGCTCTGGCGCCCGCGCAGCGTCGACTGGTCCGCCGTTCGTTAGAACGGCGGAACTGAGGGCAGCGTCGAGCTGTTACGCGGTTTGGTAAAACCGCGTAACTACCTAACTACATCAAGTTGCAGACAGCCGCCGCGAAGGCAACGGGGTCCTCGGGGAGGATACCCTCGACCAGCAGGGCCTGATCGTAGAGCAGACCAGAGTACTGCTTGATCTTGTCGGCGTCGCCTGCCTTCTGGGCAGCGACAAGCTTGTCAAAGACCGGGTGCTTGGCGTTGAGCTCGAGCACGCGCTGGCTCTTGGGCATGCCGTCGGGCGCGCCCTCGGGTCCCTTCTGGAGCACCTTCTCCATCTCGAGCGAAAGCGGGCCCTCGGTGGTGATGCAAGCGGGGGCATCGGTCAGGCGCGCGGAGACGGCAACTTTCTCGACCTTGTCACCGAGCGCCTCCTTCATAGCGCTAAAGAGGTCCTCGTTTTCCTTGGTGGCGTCCTCGGCCTCCTTCTTCTCGTCCTCGGTCGCCAGGTCAAGATCACCGGTCGCGACGTTCTTGAGCTCCAGATGACGATCCTCGACCTCGGGCTCGGCACCATCGGCCACAGCCTTCTCGGCAGCCTCGCGGGCAGCATCGTCCTCGTAGATCTTGGGCATATCGGCGGCAACGTACTCACGCATGGCCTGGAAGGTGAACTCATCCACATCCTGCGTCAGCAGCAGCACGTCATAGCCGCGGTCGAGCACGCCCTTTACCACGGGCATCTTGGCCAAGCGCTCACGCGAGTCGCCGGCGGCGTAGTAGATGGCCTTCTGATCCTCGGGCATGCCCTTGGCATACTCGGCCAGGGTAATCATCTTCTGCTCCTTGGCAGACCAGAACAGCAACAGGTCGGCGAGCTCATCGGCCTTCATGCCATAGCTCGAGTAGATGCCGTACTTAAGACCGCGGCCAAAGTTCTCAAAGAACTTCTCGTAGGCCTCGCGGTCGTTGTCACGCATATCCTCAAGGTCGGCGGTAATCTTCTTTTCCACGCGCTTGGCGATGGCCTTGAGCTGACGGTTCTGCTGCAGCGTCTCGCGCGAGATGTTGAGCGACACGTCGGCGGAATCCACGACGCCGCGGACAAAGTTGTAGTAGTCGGGCAGCAGGTCGTCGCACTTCTCCATAATCAGCACGTTGGAGCTGTAGAGCGCTAGGCCCTTCTCGTAGTCCTTGCTGTACAGATCGAACGGCGCGCGGCCCGGCACAAACAGCAGGGCGTCATACTCGAGCGTGCCCTCGGCATGGAAGCTGATGGTGCGCGCAGGATCGTCAAAGTCGTGGAACGTGGACTTGTAGAACTCGTTGTAATCCTTCTGCTCGACATCGGAGCTGCGCTTTTTCCAGATCGGCGTCATGGAGTTGACGGTTTCGAGCTCCTGGTAGTCCTCGTACTCGGGCTTGTAATCGTCGCCAGCATCCTCGGGCTTGGGTTTCTGGCGGCTCTTGGACACCATCATCTGGATCGGGTAGCGCACATAGTTGCTGTACTGCTGAATCAGGCTCTTGAGGCCCCACTCGGTCAGGAAGCGATCGTAGGTCTCGGCCTCGCCGTCGGCATCGAGCTTCTCGTTCTCGCGCAGCGTCAGGATGACATCGGTACCGTGCTCGGCGCGCTCGCCGTCCTCGATGGTGTAGCCCTCAAGACCGTCGGATTCCCACACATGGGCGACATCCTCGCCATAGGCGCGGCTGACGACCTTCACATGGCTGGCGACCATAAAAGCCGAGTAGAAGCCCACGCCAAACTGACCGATGATGTCGACATCGGAGCCCTGCTGCTCGGCGTTCTCGGTCTTAAACTCCTCGGAGCCGGAGTGGGCGATGGTGCCCAGGTTGCGCTCGAGTTCCTCGGCGGTCATGCCGATACCGTTATCCGAAATCGTGATGGTGCGGGCATCCTTATCGAAGGAGACGCGAATAGCCAGGTCGCCCTGGTCGATCTTGACGCTCGGATCCTGCAGGCTCTTAAAGTTGAGCTTGTCGACGGCGTCGCTCGCGTTAGAGATAAGCTCGCGCAGGAAGATTTCCTTATTGGTGTAGATGGAGTTGATCATGAGGTCGAGCAGTTTTTTGCTCTCGGTCTTAAATTGACGCATGTGCAGTCCTTTCGCGCTACCCCCGTCCGCAAAAACGGCCCGGTTGCCCGAGCCGCATCGCAGACCTGCTATGTTCAGACTTAGATTTTATAACCCATTAGCGCGCATATATACATACGGAATCGAAAAACTGTATGTCTAAGCGCTCCGATGCGCCAATTGCCAAGGAGTGTCCCCAGCTGCCGGCAGGAAGGGAACGTCCCTATCTGCCATCTACGCGCTTGGCCATCCAGACATGGGGCTGGCCCTCGTCTTCGTAATCTACCGGGGCAATTTGCGTGTAGCCCGCCTTTGCATAGAGCGGCAACACGTATTCCTGCGCATGCAGCTTAATAAGCTTAGCGCCGGCATCGCGTGCACACGAAGCACTGGCCTCGACGATCGCACTCGCCAGACCGCGACGGCGCATGCTCGGCAGCACAGCCACGCGCCCCATAATATAGGTCTCCCCCGCTGCGACGCCTTCGTCCAAATCGCACGACGGCGAAACCGGAGCCTCTGAATCTGCCGCGCGCTCAAGCTCTTCGGGAAACACGCGCGAGCAACCGGCAAGCTCGCCGTCTACATAGAGCGTCACATGAATGCAGCTCTGATCCTCGTCGATAGCGTCGAACTCATTCTCGTAGCCCTGCTCGTCCATAAAAACGACGCGGCGCACCAACGCCGCGTCATCAAAGCATCCCGTCTTAAGTTGGATATCCATGGCTGCCCTTTCATTCAATGCGAACGTTAGGGACAGATATTAGCGAAAATGAGCTCCGCGCACGCTAAACTTCGCGCGAGCCTTCGCCAGGCAGTCGTAATGACCCACGTTATGGGCATCGCTCGCGATGAAGCTGTACAGGTTCTGATCGAACAGGCGCTGTGCCGGCTTTTTCTCGCGACCAAAGCGACCGCCGGCAATAAAGTCCGCCGAAGCCTGCAGCTTGCAGCCCATATCGACCAGGCGCTCCGCCACGCTTACATCCTTTTGAACCGCACGATAGCGCTCAGGATGAGCGATAATCACCTGGTAGCCACGGCACTGCAAATCGTAAATCGTGTTCTCGTACTCTCTAAACGCATACGCATCGGCATGCGTCGAAAGCTCGAGCAGAAACTCGTTGGTCCCATCGAAATGCAAGTGCTCCGCGGCATCGATACCAAGCTCAACGAGCTTTCGATGGTTGACCTCGAAGCCCATCTGGAGCGGAAAACCGTCAGCGTTATCACGCAGCAGCTCAAAGGCATCCCACATCTTGTCGTAATCAAAATAGGGATCCCGGCAGTGAGGAGTGCAAACGATTCTGGTTACACCGGCCCGCTTGGCAGCCCCGAGCATCGCCAAGCTCTCATCGAGATCGGCGGCGCCGTCGTCTACACCCGGCAAGATATGGCAATGAATGTCACGCATAGGTCAGCCTTAATCAACTAAACGTTTGCTCGGTTGGTGAAGATGCCCTTTTTGGAAGTCCCCTGATCGTCGGAGCCCTTCTTCACCTTCTTACCGTCCTTGGTGTAGTAGGAGTAGTAGTACTCGCTGGTCTCGGTCTCGCAGTAGTTCATAACGGTACCGATGAGCTTGACCTTCTCGGACTTCTTAAGCTGACCGATGGCGTTGAGCGCCTCCTCGCGCTTGGTGAAATCCTCACGCACGACAAAAAGCGCACCGTCGGTCAGACTTGCGATCTCGGCAGCATCGATGAAGGTGCCGACCGGGGGAGCATCAAAGATGACGTACTGGAACTTGGCGGACAGTGCCTTTACCAGCTTGGCAAAGCGGTGAGAGACGATGATGTCGGCAGGATTGGGAATATGCGGCTCGGCATCGAGGAAGTAGAAGTTCTTCTGACCCGTCTCGACAATCGCCTGGTCAATAGAAACCTGCTCGGAAAGGACTGCATAGAGTCCGCCGCGGGAGCGGACGCCGAGCATATCGGCAAGGGACCTGCGACGCATATCAGCCTCGACCAGCAGGACGCTCTTGCCGCTGGTGGCGATAGCCTGGGCAAGGTTGATGGAAACCGTAGACTTGCCCTCGTTGGGAATCGAGGACGTAACGGTGATGGTGCGAATGGGGTCGTCCACGCTCGCAAAGCGGATGTTGGCCAGAAGGGTCTTGGCGGCATTCTGTACAACGAGCTTATCGGTGTTCTTTGCCTTAGCCATGCCTATTTACCACCTTTCATAGCCGGAATTCGGCCAACAACGGGAATGCCCAGGAGCTCTTCTGCCTCTTCGGCACCGCGGATGCGGGTGTTGAGCATGTCTGCCAAAACGACATAGGCAACTGCGATAAAGATGCCCGCGAGGAACGCGACAGCAACGTACAGCATACGCTTGGGACCGCTGGGGGCTTCGGGGGTCTTAGCCTCGTCGATAACGTTGATGTTCTGGGCAGCGCCGACGTTCTGAGCGACCGTACTCACCGAGCTAGCTATGGCCTTTGCGACCTTAGCCGTCTCCTTGGCATCGGTGCCGGTAACCGAAAGCGTAATGACACGCGTGGTGGTCTCGGAGGAAACAGACACCTTGTAGTCATCCAGATCGGTGAGGCCCAGTTCCTTGGCGGCGCCGCTCTTAACGCTATCGCTATCCAACAGCGTGGCAATATCGTTGGAAAGCATCTGGCTCGCCGAGAGATCGTTGTAGCTTATCTGACCGCTATCGTCGGTTTTGGCGAGAATGTACATACTCGTCGTCGCGGTGTAGGTGTTGTCCATCGCAACGAAGGACACGATGCCCATGGCGATCGCGCAGACCACCGGAAGGGTGATGACCAGCTTAAGGTGCTTCTTCAGCAGCTGGAACAGTTCGAGAAGGGTCATGCAGCTTGCCTTTCATTTCCCCAGTTCGGATTGACAAAACTGTCCGTATGTTATCGCATCTTTTTACCGAGACCAAACTCTATACATAAGAAACAGGCTCTCCTGTAAAAATGTCGGAAGCAATCGTAAAATTGCACAACAACGCCGCACCCGAAAGTCAAATGCGGCGTCTGCATCAATATCTATGTTGTATCGCTATGCGAATGGCTCGTCCTGCCGTATGGGAAACGTCACCGTAATGGTGGTTCCCACGCCCAACTCGCTCGACAGATCGAGCGTGGCGTGATGATACAGGGCCGCATGCTTGACAATTGCAAGCCCCAGACCGGTTCCGCCGCGCGCCTTGGACCTACTCTTGTCCACGCGATAGAACCGCTCAAATACCTTGCCCTGTTCTTCAGGCGCGATACCGATTCCCGTGTCGGCGACCGCAAGGAACGGATGGCCTTCGTCGTTGGTGCCGCACTGCAGCGTAACCGTACCGCCGGGTCGATTGTAGCGGATGGCGTTGCTTGCCAGATTATAGATGAGCTCGTCAATCAAGCGCGACACGCCCTCGATGACCACAGGCTTGGTCTCATGACTTATCGTCACATTCGCCTGACGGGCGACCTGTTCAAGACGCTGCTCGACCGCGTAGATGGCACGCGAGAGCTCAATAGGCTCCGTGGACCCAATGGGCACCGCCTCGCCCTCAGCTGCACGCTCGGCCTCGTCCAAGTTAGACAGCGTAAGGATATCGTTGACAAGCGCTGCCAAGCGGCCCGCCTCACGATAGATGCGACCGCCAAAGTTGCGCAGGTCGCCCTCGCCCTCGACCATGCCGTTTGCGATGAGCTCGGCATAGCCCGAAATCGCCGTAAGCGGCGTCTTGAGCTCATGGGTGATATTCGCCGTGAACTCGCGGCGCATACGGTCGTTGTCCGCTAGCACCGCCATTTGGCGCTTGAGTTCCTGGCGCTGCGACTCGATACGCTCAAGCATGGGGACCATCTCGGCATAGGCGTGCTCATAGCTACGGCGTGGGTGGTCCAAATCCACCTCTTGCAACGGCGCGATGATGGCACGGGACTCGCGGCGCGCCATAAAAAACGAGAGTACCGCACCCGCTGCTGCGATAAGCAGCATCGGCGCCACCATCGACAGCAAAATCGCCGCAACGCCAGGCTGGGCCTGCGCCAAGCGGACAACCTGGCCGTTATCAAGGGCGACGGCGCGATACAGCATAATCTCGTCGAGCGTAGAGCTTGCGCGCTCCGCGGAACCCGAACCACTCTCAAAGGCCTCGATGACCTCGGGGCGATCGCCATGGTTGGGCAGTGTGGAAGGCGACGCCTCGTTGTCGTAGGCAACCGATCCATCCTTGTTAATCAGCGTGATGCGCAAGTCCTCTCGATCGAGGCTACGCAAGAACGGGATGGGCTCCTGCTGCTCGTCGAGGGCGGCAGCAATGAGCTCGGTTTCTTGCGCCAGGTTGGCACTCGTGGCATCCGCCAAGGTGTTTTGCACAAAGAACGCACCCAGCACCGTAAACGCCACGATAACCGCCATGGCGCAGACAAAGATCGTCACAAAAACGCGGTGCGACAGCGTATGTTTTCCCTGGGGGGCGAAGACCACGGGTTACTCCTCCGATGCGGTGGCCGCGGTGTCGTCACCTTCGGCACCATCACCGGCAGAAGGCTCGGCCAAACGGTAGCCCACGCCGCGCACGGTCTCGATGGCGCTGGCATGCTCGCCCAGTTTTTGGCGAAGCGTCTGCACGTGCACGTCAACGGTGCGCGAACCGCCGTCGAAGTCCCAGCCCCACACGCTCTGCAGCAACGACTCGCGGGTAAAGACCACGCCGGGCTTGCGCATGAGGTACTCGAGCAGGTCGAACTCGCGCAGGGTGAGCTTAAGCGACTCGCCGGCAACAGTCACCTCACGATGGCTGGGCGAGAGCACAATGTCGCCCACGCTGAGCACATCGCTTGCCTGTTTGACCATGCCGCCGCGACGCAGCAGTGCGCGGCAGCGGCTGGCGAGCTCCATGAGCGAAAACGGCTTAGTCAGGTAATCGTCGGCACCGCCATCGAGCGCCATCACCTTGTCGAGCTCGGTATCCTTGGCGGTAAGCATCATGATGGGCACCGTCGCCGTCAGGCGATCGGCACGCAGTCGACGCATAATCGCCAAGCCATCGGTATCGGGCAGCATGATGTCGAGCAGGACGGCATCGGGTACCCGTCGCGCCACGGCAACCTTAAACTCACCGTCGCACGAAAAGCCTTCGGCCTCAATCCCCTGCTTGCGCAGCGCATAGACCGTCAAATCCCTGATGTTGTCATCGTCCTCGACGTAATAGATCATGTTGAACCCCTTTGCGGCCGGCATGACCGCATCTTAACCCTAAAGGTACCTTTACTAGATGGTATCAGCCAAAACGTCCCGTCAAATAATCCGCCGTGCGCGGATCGATCGGGTTTTTGAAGAGCTGGGCAGTGGGCGCATGCTCCACCAGCTCGCCCAGCAAAAAGAACGCGACCGAGTCGGAGATGCGCGCAGCCTGCTGCATGTTGTGCGTCACGACCACCAGCGTGCAGGTCTCCTTGAGCTCGCAGGCCAGCTGCTCCACCACCAGCGTCGATACGGGGTCGAGCGCCGAGGTCGGTTCGTCCATCAGCAGAATGTCGGGCTGCACGGCCAGCGCACGGGCGATGCACAGACGCTGCTGCTGGCCGCCCGAAAGACCCAGACCCGACTCTTTGAGCTTGTCCTTGGCCTCGTCCCACAGGGCGGCGCGTCGCAGGGAGTCTTCGACCAGCTCGTCGAGCACGACGCGATCGCGCACACCCATACCGCGCGGCCCATAGGCGACGTTGTCGTAGATGCTCATGGGAAACGGGTTGGGGCGCTGGAACACCATGCCCACGCGCTGGCGAAGGCGGCAGATGTCGTAGTCGCCCAGGATATCTTGACCATCGAGCGCAATCTTGCCCTCGATTCGGCAGTCCTTGATGCCGTCGTTCATGCGGTTAAAGCAGCGCAGCAACGTGGACTTTCCGCAGCCCGAAGGCCCGATGAACGAGGTAATCTGCTTGTCGCGGATCTTGATATTCACGTCCTTGAGCGCATGGTGGTCGCCATAGAACAGGTCGAGGCCCTCAACATCGATTCGCGTCGGCGAGGCGGCAAGATCCTCTGCCGTGGGGCGAGTCGCATCCCCAACCTCGCGCTCGTGCGCGGCCTCGGCCTGCGCTTTCATGAGTTCTTCAAGCTCCGTGGGCTCCACAGCCGCAGCAGCCGTCATACCGCATACCTCCACATCGATATCAATTCAGCAGTATCGATAGTAGGAATCGCGGCTCATATGCACGTGAGCGCATTGTCAAGTGTTTGTAAGGGCACACTGGCTATGCGGCGGGCAGCTCGATGGTGAATATCGTGTGTTCGGGCGTCGATTCACATGCAACGGTACCGCCGTGCGCGCATACGATCTCCTTGGCGATGGCAAGCCCCAGTCCAGCGCCGCCGCGATTGGTCGCACGCGCCGCATCCAGGCGATAGAACTTCTCAAAGATCACCTTGAGCTTTGCCTCAGGGATGGGATCGCCCTGATTGATAAAGCGCACGCGCACGCCACCGCCGTCCCGGCGTCTGGCCTCGATCGTGATGGTCGAGCCCTCATAGCTATAGGCAATAGCGTTTTTCATGATGTTGTTGAACACGCGAGCCATTTTGTCGCCATCCACGAGCACCGTCAGGTCCTCGCGAATATCAACTTGGACTTCCTTATGCTGCTCGTTGAGGATGGGATAGAACTCGTCAGTCACCTGAGCCAGCAGCAACCCCAGATCAACATAGCCGCGCGTGAGCACGATATCGTGGAAGTCAAAGCGCGTGATATCGAAGAACTCTTCGATGAGCGTATCGAGCCGGTGCGCCTTGTCGAGCGCCACGCCCGTAAAGTGCGCACGTTGCTCAACCGGCAGCTCGGGAGCCTCTTGCAGCAGCGAAAGATAGCCCACCACACTGGCAAGCGGGGTGCGTAGGTCATGTGCCAAGTACGTGACCAAATCGTCCTTGCGATGCGACTCGTCACGCAGAGCTTGCTGCACCTTGCGCTCACGGTCACGTACGCGGTTAAGGGCGCCCTCGACCTCCAAGAAGTCGCCGTCGATGTTATCCCAGGTGTCGGGGTGATCGATCAGGCGATCTTGAATACGAGCGGCCAGCACACAATCGGCATGCTGCTCGCCCTGCTCGTAGCCCTGGTAGTACAGGGCGCGGCCACACAAGAACAGCACGCACGCGGCAAGCGCCAGCACAAAGCCAAGCATGTTGAATACAAAGCCGGCATCGAACAGCACCGGCCCTTCGATGCCGCCGAGCGCCATGGCGCCAATCGCCAACGTCATGGCCCACGCGGCGCCGCCAATCACCACGCAGCGGCGCACGATCTCAAATCGATCGATCAGCAAAAAGCCGACAAGCAGCACCGCCAAGATTCCGACGATGTTGTCGATGCCAATCAGCAGCAGGCTCAGCAAAAAGAGCAGCACCGTTGCAAGCGCGCGGTTGTCGACGACCGACCTCACGTATTCAAAGAGCCAATCGGGCACCTCGAACGCTTGCCTATCGTCTTTTGTCATATCAAGATCCTCACAAGCGAAAAGCGTTATTCGATGATGTAGCCGACGCCCCAGACGTTTTTGATAAAGCGTGGCTTTTGTGCGTCGTCGCCGATCTTTTCGCGCAAGTGGCGAATATGCACCATCACTGTATTGTTGGAGCCGGGCATAAAGTCCTCGTTCCACACCGCGCGGAACAGGTCCTCCACGGCCACCACGCTGCCGCGATGCTCGACCAGATACAGCAAGATTGAATACTCGGTGGGCGTGAGGCGAACCGGTGAACCGTCCACTGTCACGGAACGAGCATCGCGGTTGATCTCCAAGCCGTCGAGCTGAATGATCGGCGACTCGGCCGCCTGTGCACGGCTACCGTAGCTGGTGTAGCGGCGAAGCTGAGCGTGCACGCGCGCGATGAGCTCCAGCGGACGGAACGGCTTAACCACGTAATCGTCCGCGCCAAGCGAAAGGCCCTCGATCTTGTCTTGCTGGGCATCGCGCGCCGTCAGCATGATCACAGGATAGGTATGGCTGGAACGGATCGTACGCAGCAGCTCAAAGCCATCGATATCGGGCAGCATGACATCCAGCAGCGCCAGATCGAACTCCTGCTCCAAGATTGCCTTGGCGGCATCGGCCCCGCTATAGGCAATCTGGACGTCAAAGCCTTCTTTTGTAAGGTAGATGCCCACTAGGTCGGCGATGGCCTTTTCGTCATCAACTACCAAAATGCGCTCGTTCATGCGTGCTCCTCTCGCGCTCCATTATGCCCGAGGCGACGCACGCCACACACAACAAGCGTGGGTGATTAAGTCGGCCTTAAGCACCCTTGTGCCCGTTCGGGAGCGGATGTGGCCACGCACGCACGCGATGATCGCCGACGCCGGCAAACGATATACTCTAGTTTCAGAAGAGACCATCCCGTCGAAAGCGAAATCCGTGAAGTCCCTCACCTCTTTTGCAAAGCGCTCAGCCCAGCTTGCCGCCGGCTTTGTCTGCGCTATCGCCCTTGCCGCTGGCGCGCCCTCCGTCGCCGGCGCCCAAGTGCTCACGACCGACAATGTTTGTGGCAAAACCGCCGATGCGCGCGGCATCACGGCCGAAAACCTGCCCGATATCGATGCGACCAATGCCCTCGTCATGGGCAAAGACGGCACCGTCTACTATGCCCGCGGCGCCGATGAGCAGGTCAAGATTGCCTCGATCACCAAGGTCATGACCGCAATCCTAACCGTCGAGAATTGCAAGATGGACGAGAAGGTCACGGTGAGCAACACCGCGGCCACCGTGGGTAATTCGACCGCCGGCTTGCTCGAAGGCGACGAGCTTACCGTGGAGCAGGCACTGCGCGGCCTGATGATTCCCTCGGGCAACGACGCCGCCATCGTGCTCGCCGAATATGTGGGCAAGAAAATCGACCCTAAGACCAAAGACGCCGAGGCCACATTTGTGAAGGCCATGAACGAGCGCGCTAAGAAGCTCGGCTGCACCGGTACGCTTTTTGAAAACCCGCATGGTCTGGACTTTGATGGGTGGGCTGGCGATATGCACTCAACCGCACACGACGTAGCGCTGATGATGCAGGAGGCCATGAAAAACGACACGATCCGCGAGGTCGTAGCGAGCGAGGATTCCTGGATCGAGGTCACGGGCGCCGACGGCACCGACCATTCGCATTCCATGGACACGCATAACTATTTGCTGGGCCAAGATGGCAACATCGGCGGCAAGACCGGCACCACCGACGATGCAGGCTATTGTTTTACGGGTGCCTACAACCGCGATGGCGACGAGATCTACACCGTTATTTTGAACTCCACCACCACCGACCAGCGCTTTACCGATACCGCAACCCTTGCCAACTGGTACTACGACCACAAGGTGACGGTCGCAATCGCCAACACGCAGGAAAAGACCGCCAACGGCAACCCGCTTATGGCGCGCATTAGTCAAACCGACTGGACGGATAAGACGATCGACGCCACGCTCGCCGATCCCACGGCGCAAGCGACCGTGTTTTCCCTTGCCGGCGAGGTGACCGAAAAGGTTAGCTACGACGATCTTTCGGGCACGGTGCATGTGGGCGACAAGGTGGGCAGCGTTACGCTCAAGCAGGACGGCACCAAGATCGCCGTCATGGACCTGGTTGCCGACGAGGAAGGCGCAGGGCCGAATCCCATTGAATGGCTGCTCGTGAAGCTCGATCGCTTGGGCCGCCGCATCGACAACCGCCCACTTGCGGCAGAGAGCGAGACCGTCGCCAAGGCTCCTGAGATGTAGAGTGCAAGAATAATCAGCCCACTGAAAGGAGGCGTCCGAAAGGATGCCTCCTTTTTTGAGGGTTCGAATCCCCAGCTAACGTGGTTCAACTAAAAAAAGGGCCCCAAATGGGACCCTTCTTTCAAGTCATACTGGCGGAGAGCTGGGGATTCGAACCCCAGATGCCCTTTTGGGGCATACTCGCTTAGCAGGCGAGCACCTTCGGCCTCTCGGTCAGCTCTCCGTAACAGCCGTTCTATAGTAACCAAACAGCCAAGGATGGGCAAGAGGAAATTTTCTAATTGCCTAGCATCCTTTCCTCCTTGGAAGCTTCACCTACCCCAGCGAGCGGTTGAGGGAGCCGAGTTCGTCGTTGCCCATGGTGCGCCACATTTGGAAGATGCAACCGCGTGCCAGGAAAAAGAAGCCGTTGTCGACCAGTTGAACAGCGGCATCTGCCAGCTGATTCGTCACGGCGGACACTGGCGGCAGCTCGAGTCCAGCCTTGCGGATGGTCTCGACCGCTTCCTCGAACGTCGGAGGCTCGCTGACGCCCATCTCGTTCATAAGGCCCTGCATTTCTTCCAGCGCGCTACTGCCCGACTCCTCGCCGCGCGGCACCAGACGGTAACAAGCCAGCGCCAGGTCGAGCTGATCGCAATTCCAATAGGCAAACGCCAAGCGATAGAACAGGTAGCCGATTGCAGAACGATCGCTGGCAATACGTAGGCCGTGGCGCGCCACCTCGATAATCTCGTCAAAGCGCTCCAGACGCGCAAGCACGTTGATGAGCGCAAAGTGCGATTGCATGGACGAGCGCGCCAGATCGTAAAGATGGCGCACCTCGGGCAGTGCTCGTTCAAAGTCCTCTTGCTCGGCGTAAAAGCTGCAGATCTCGTGCTGGGCAAAGTACAGCGCATCGGGCGCACGAAGGATTCGCACAGAGCGGTCTTCTTCCAACACCGGTAGCACCATGCGCACCAGCTGGTTATCGCAAAACTGCGTTTGAACCGGACCTGTCGCCAAAAGCTCGGCGACGGCGCACTTAGCCTCCAACTCCTCGACAAGACGAGAAAAGCCTTCAAAAGCACCTGTACGGTCGACTTTTGCCTGCTCGCGCAATTCAACAACACGGGCCACGTATGGGTCGTCGTCCTCTTCCATGACCTCCAACTCGTCAGCCGTATCGGCAAGTAGCAGATCGCGCAGCGCCGGCGGCAGCGTGCGATGGTCATCACGCGGACGAGCATGAACCTCCGCAGGCTCAATCGTCTCCGGAGCGGTTGACTCATACGCCTCAAGCACACGCTTGCACGGCATATCGTCCATGTCCATGCTCTCAAGATCCTTGGCGACAGGCACGCAATCGGCCAGATAGGCCGCGCGCCCAAAGAAATACGTTGCAACAACGCGCTCGCCCTGCTCACTGTCGGGAGCAGCAATCTGCACATAGCAGCGCGTGATGCAGGTGCCCGCGGCAAAACACGCTGCCGCAAGCGTGAGTGCCACGCGCGCATCGTGCTCCGCGGCCCAGATCGCGCGCGTGTCCTCGTCCAGCTCGCGCCAGGCGTCATCCTGAGCGTCGTATTCACGTTGCAGCATGGCATCAACGACAGACTGCCCAAACCGAACGAGCATAATCCCCTCGGCAACGTTTGCCCGATAGGTATAGTCGAGCCGCGTGACCACGTTGAGCGCCTCAACGATTCGCGCAAAACGGGTGCGCACGTCCCACTCGCCGCCCGGCTGGCAAGCCACCGTACCCGGCTTGCCCCACGGGTTATCGCTCGAAGCCGTATCGAGCAGTCGGGGAACATCGTTGGTCGTCTTGGCGATATGCCACGCATCAAAGAGCGCGCAGCCCTCAAGGCTCGGCGAGGATGCCGCAGGGACCAATCCGGCCCCGATGCGCTCAAGGATGCCGGAGAGGCGGTTGAGACGGCACTCGATGGCAAGCAGCATGTCAATCTCGTCCTGGTCCAACAGGCTACGATCAAAATTGAGATAGAAAATCTTTGAGCGATCAATGCGAGCCAGGCTCATCTCGGACTTGGCAGCGATGGTGCGCAGGCGGGGCAAGTCAATTTCGCTCATAAGGGCGGCGGCATAGCGCTCGATACCGCTCGGATTCTCGGCATGGTCAACGCGGTAGAGCAGCGTCTCGATAGCATCGGGGAGCGGTGCCGTGTTAAAGCCCAAAAACACCTCGACCGGCTCGGGCAACTTTACGAGCTTGATCTTGTCGACAACGTTTTGCATACCCTCGTCGAGTCCGCCGGCGTCCGCCGTGTTCACAATAGCGCTTTCGGAGTTGGCAAATATCACGTAGCGCAAGAACATCGAGGCCATGAACTCGCCGTAAGGAAGGGCGCGAGTCGAATTCCATGTCTCGTGGTCGGACTGCTCGCGCATGGGGCCTTCGGGAGAGCCGGCAGTTTGCGCACACGCGCGCATTGCACCGTTGGCTTCCCTTACCATAATCTCACCAATACTGGAATCCGACTCGTCAAGGACCAGTTCCATGTCGGGATCGTTGGGCAGCGGAGCCTCGCTGACGGGGCGGTCCACCTTGTACACCTCACCCGAAACGCTTACGTAGCCCAAAAGCGACACATGACTTTTGCCAACGAACTCGACGACATAACAAGATTCATGCTGATCCTCGCCAAAGAGTTTCCAGACCACGCCATATGAGCGTCCCGCAGGCTGCTCGGGCATCGCCGGAAAGCGCTTCTTGGGATCGAGAAACCTGAGCTTGTATGTCGGACGCTCTGCCACGAAATATCACCCTGATCGGTCGCTTGAAGAAGGAGTGGTCGCGAATAAGTCGCGACATCTACTCGGAATCTTACACGAGTCGACAGGAAATCGTCCGCTTCACGCCCGCGCCTCGACCGAGGTTCGAATCCATGCAGTGCTTACGTAAAAGAAAAGCCCCCGTTGCCGGGAGCTTCAATCTCAAATGGTGCGGCGTATAGGATTCCGCGCATCCGCTGCGCGGATCCGCACCGGCTTCGCCCGCCTGCCGGCGTGCTCGCCCGCTCGCTAAAAACGCCCCGCGTTTTCTTGGCGCTCGCGCCTCGACCGAGGTTCGAATCCATGCAGCGGCGACATAAAAGAAAAGCCCCCGTTGCCGGAGGCTTCAAGTTCAATTGGTGCGGCGTATAGGATTCGAACCTATGACGTTCTGATTCGTAGTCAGA
>OJPS01000010.1_pt1 | contig 180254 bp, 159 predicted proteins | sample 1598551 | NCBI WGS metagenome assembly OJPS01 (sample SAMN03922488, study PRJEB24848) | human gut metagenome | isolation source: stool sample | host: Homo sapiens | place: Germany | collected 2011-05 | reverse complement strand
GTTGACCCATGAGTGCAACACCTTCTTAAGTTAGAAACTTCGAACACTTCCAACCTTAGACAAGGTGTTGCACTTCTATTTAGGACCCGGGGCGTAAACACGATTGCCTTCAAAGAAGATGGTCGTGACTGTGCTGGAATCAATGTTCGGTGCTATGAAGCGAAGCGTTGGTTGTGTGTCTAAGCTGGCCGCATTGTTGAATGAGGCTCAACTTCGGGGTGTCGTTTTATCGGCTGTGATGTTATTGTGGCGCGACACGCCAGCTTTATAGGCGATGAGTGGTGGCATCAGATGAGTTCGCTTGTACGTCTCCATTCTTTGTTGAAATATGTTATGCAAAGTGTGTAATTGGCATATGAAACTGTCATATTTGATGTGTTGCGTTGCGTTTATGTGAACTTATTTTCATTGTGCATATCGTTATCAATTTGTTATCAAGGACGATCGCGAGTGAAATGCGCTCATTTATATAATGGCTGTTGCATGGCTGCCCTTGAGGGACGTTCCTCTGGCATGGCTTTGCAATGAGCCGCGATGTGGTCGTAACCAACGTGGGATTCGATTGTGCGGCGAAGAAAAAATGATGGGGGGGGAGTCGCCCTCCATCATTCAGGAAAGGGAACTGAATGGTTTATAACATTCACATATTGCAAACAAGGAAAACCGGTCGTGTGGTTGCTGCTGCGGCTGCATCCGTGCTGTGTTGCATGGGGGCTGTATTTCCAGCGACTATCGGAGTGACTGCGGCGTCGGCCGATGAACCCGTCGAATTGGTCGTCAACGGCGGATTCGAAGACGATCTTAATGGTTGGAAGTCTGGAACGGTGTGGAATAGCTCCGCATCGTCCATTGCCGTCACTGCGGATGATGTGCATGGTGGCAGTGGCGCCTTGAGCGTTACTGATCGTACATCCTCTGATGCTGGTGCAATCCAGTCTCTTGATGGCAAGGTGGAAAAAGGACAGACATATACCGGAAGTATGTGGGTCAAGGCCACGGAAGACGGTGAATTCAATATCACTGTTTGTTCGGGTAATGGTTCCGGATGTGACCAGATTGCGACCGGAACGGCGAAAGCGGGTGAGTGGACACAAATTTCAGGTACTGGAACGTTAGGTGGTAGTGGTGATTTCACCAGTCCCTCGCTGGTGATTGAAAACAAGTATGGCACGAGCAATGCCGACTTCATTGTCGACGACATTTCCGTAACCGGTTCGGATTCTGGTTCCTCATTCGTGCCGCCGACTACGGGTACGGCAACGGCAGCCAAGGCTTTCGGCGACTATTCAAACCCGATTATCGATTATTGGTATGGCGCCGATCCGTGGGCTATGGAATACAACGGACGCGTATATATCTACACTACGGGTGATGGCACTTCTGTGAATGCTGATGGCTCGTTGAATTATGACTATGAATATGACAGTACTGGGCAGATCAAGGACAATTCGTTCGCTCAAGTAAAGACCATCAATGTTCTGTCCAGTGATGACATGGTCAATTGGCGTAATGAGGGTTACATTCGTGTGGCTGGAGAACAGGGGGTGGCCACCTGGGCCAGCAATTCCTGGGCTCCTGCCGTCGCTCATAAGACCATCAACGGTAAAGAGAAGTTCTTCCTGTATTTCGCCAATGGCGGCAGCGGTATCGGTGTGCTGACCTCGGATTCTCCTGTTGGTCCGTGGAAGGACGAAACCGGTGAGCTGTTGATTAAGGGCGGTACTCCTGAATCCGCTGGTGTGGTCTGGCTGTTTGATCCCGCGGTGTTCGTGGATGATGACGGGCAGGGCTACCTGTATTACGGAGGTGGTGTTCCGACAGGCGAGGAAGAACATCCGAACACGGCTCGCGTTATTAAACTGTCCGATGACATGCTGCATACCGAAGGTGAGGCTCAGGCCATAGACGCACCTGCCATGTTTGAGGACTCCGGGATTGCCAAGATAGGTGGTACTTATTACTACTCGTATTGCACTAATTTCAGCCATGACAACGTAATTGATGGTAACACGGTCGGTTACGGCAATATCGCGTATATGACTTCAGACAACCCGATGGGGCCGTTCACTTATCAGGGTGAGATTCTGAAGAATCCGAGCACGTATTTCGGTGTTGGCGGCAACAATCATCACGCGATGGTTCAACTTGGCGACCAGTGGTATATGACCTACCATGCGCAAACGGTGGCAAAGGAATTGATGAACGGCGGTAATCTTGACGCGGCGCATGGCTACCGAAATACTCATCTCGATCCGATTACGGTTAACGAGGATGGTTCCATTGCCGATATTGCAATGACATATGAGGGTCTCTCTTCGGTGAAGAATCTGGACGCGTATCAAGATGGAGGCATTCCAGCTTCCACCATTGCATGGGATTCCGGCATTCAGAACGCATATGACCTGACTTCTGGTGTGCGCGTGGTCGATATGACTACAGACAATTCCGAAGGTCAGAAGCTCAGCAATATTAATAATGGTGAGTGGACGTCTTTGGCGAATGTCGATTTCGGGAATAACGGCGCCTCTTCGCTGACTGTGACTGCAGCTGGCAAAGCCGGAGGCATCCTTGAGATTCGTCTTGATGATCCGGATTCCGAACCTGTGGCTTCTATTTCGATTCCTGCCGGTGATGGATCCGAGTACGCCGATTACACGACCACCCTTGAGGGTGTGACAGGGGTGCATCATGTGGTGTTCTCCTTCAAATCCGATGGTGGTGCGAATGCTCAGGATGAGCTGTACGACATCACTACGTACACTTTCACGGAGTCGCAGGATGAAACTCCTTCGACTCCGGTGGACAAGTCTGATTTGCAGAGCGCAGTGAATGAGAATTCCGGCCTGAACGCTTCCGATTACACGGAAGAGAGCTGGAAGGTGTTTGCTGACGCATTGCAGAAGGCTCAGGCGGTATTGCAGGATGAATCCGCTACTGAACAGCAGGTTCAAGATGCGCTTGCTGCATTGAATAGTGCACGTGCCGGTCTGAAGCTGGCTGATGATTCCACTGATGGCAATGCCGACGGCTCCAATGACACGGATGGCGTGGATTTGGCACAAACCGGTTCCTCTGTCTTGCCTGGTGCTGTGATTGTCGCTTGCTTGGCTCTCACTGGTGTGATCGTAGCGCGAGTGCGTCGCGAGATGCGCTAGTTACCTCTTGGTAATGCGGTCATCCCGTAGCGGCAGCCTCGGGATGACCGCACATGAAACCTAGAACTGGTACTTGTTCAAGCGTAAGTTTTGGCAGTGGTAATGTCCATCACTTATCCATATGCGGGAATGTCTTATCGTCATTCATTGCTGATTTGTGCGGGCATGCTATTGGAATACGCACTCGATGTTGAGTGCTTATCATGAAAGGTTAAAAGACTTATGAATTATTTACGACAAAAAATTTCGGCTAGTGCTATCGCGGTGTTGTCGACTTGTGGGTTGATTTTGGCGCCAATGCCGGTCTTTGCGGATGATTCAACGCCATCTTCAACGCCATCGGATGGCAGTTACACCACGACTGATAGCGGTGATGGCACGTATTCCATTCCCATGTTGAACACGGATGTTCCGGATATCAGTGTTATTCGTGTGTCGAAGGACGATCCGAATAACAAAGACGGTCGTGATGTGTATTACATGGTGAGTACCACTATGGAGCTCAGTCCCGGATCTCCAATTATGAAATCCTATGATCTGGTCAATTGGTGGATAGTCACGTACGTGTATGATCGCATTTCTATGAGCGATGCTTCATCCTTGCGCAATGGAGCTAGCTCGTATGGCGAAGGCGAGTGGGCTCCGTCGCTGCGCTATCACAATGGCCGCTTCTACGTGTTATTCAATACGAACAACCTTAATGGCGCTTATATCTACTACACCGATGATATTGAGAATGGTCCTTGGACGAAGATTGCCCTTAATCGGGGATTCCATGATCCGTCATTGTATTTTGATGAGCAAGGGAGTCCTTGGATTATCTCCGGCGTCAACCAATATAGGCTGTCCGATGATTTAACCACGGTGGTGGAGAGCCATGAGAATATCATCTCTGCCGAACAGTTCACTGATGATCTTGGTGAGACTCCTACCGGATTTGAAGGATCTCAGACTTTCAAAATCGGTGATTATTTCTATACTCCAACGATTTACTGGGGCAAAGACGGTCGTACGGTGATGCTGCTGCGCACCACTGATTTGCTTGATGGCTCCAAATACGAAGCCAAAAAGTATTATCTAGGTGCTTTCGCACAAGGTAGCCTTGTTGAAGTCGACAACGGTGATGGCACGACGTCTTGGCATGGATTCTTCTTCCGAGACACATATCCGACCGGACGTATTCCCGGTTTGATTCCTGCAACGTGGGGTGATGACGGATGGCCTGTGTTTGGGGACAATAATCAGGTAAGCGCGTCGGACACCTACGACAAACTGATTGATTTGCCTGCTGATTTGGAGAATCTGGTTCGCCAGCGTTCCCTGGTCAATTCGGACGATTTTGATAATGACGCGCCTCATCAGTCTTATCAGGATCAGGATTGGTGGACTCTGGAGGAGCCTCCTCAGGTTGACGATTCTCTGATTGGAATCGAGCTGGTGGACAATGGCGATTTCGAAAACGGGACTGAATCGTGGACCCCTCAGTGGAATGGTACGCTTACCGCGATTACGGATGGTTCTCTTTCTGGAACCACGAGTCTTGCTGTGACGAATCGTGGCGAATACAATGGCGCTGGCCCGGGTCAATCTATGGATGGAAAATTGCAGCAGGGCGTGACATATCGTGCCAGTGCAACGATTCGATACGACCATGAGATGGACGGCGTCGATTCATCGGCTGTGACTTCCCACCTGTTTTATGTGGCGATTCAATATGCAGACGGCACAATTAATCGTGTGGCCACAGGAACAGTGAAACGTGGGGAGACGACTACTATCACAGGTGAGTTCTCCATCCCATCCGACGCTAATGTGGAAGGTTCCAAACTCATTGTCGAAACCGCGTGGGGTGCGGAAGGCACGTGCATGGATTACGTCATCGACGATATTTCCCTGATCGGTCTTGCTGATGAGAAGGAATATCCGGTCGCCGAAGAATACCAACCCAATGGTTCGAATCTTGATTTGGTATGGGAATGGGGACATAATCCAGATAACCGATATTGGTCTCTCACTGATCGTGAAGGCTGGTTGCGTTTGACCAATGGGCACAAGGTTTCCGCCACGGCCAAATATATGAAAGGCACTTATGGCGACCTGACATATTTTGAAACCGCCCGTAACGTTTTGTCGCAGCGTACCTTTGGCGGATCCATGTCTGTGGAAACCCACATGGATGTCAGTCATATGAAGGATGGAGACACCGCAGGCCTCGCTACATATACCCGTAGTTTTGCCTATGCCGCTGTGCGTCAAGAAAATGGACAGCGAACGTTGGGCGTGGTCAAGCGTGTCTACGACAATGGCGTGAAGGACGCGGACGGTAATATCGTTGACGATACGATTGATCGTGACGCTGAAGAGGCCTTTGTATCGGGCGGCACAGTGACATTGCCAGATGATGCGACCAATGTGTGGATCAAGTCGGACAACACACTGGATAATGCGAGTGGTAAGTTGACGATTCAGTATTGGTACAGTCTGGACGGTAAGCAATGGTCCAAGCTTGGCGACGAGCAGGGGCCGCTGACTTACGATTGGAGCTTGTCGCACTTTAAGGGGTATCGAATCGGCTTGTTCAATTACGCCAAGGAGAATACGGGTGGTTATGTCGATTTTGATTACTATGACTTGAGCGACGTGTTGACTTCTGACGGCAAAGCTGTGGATACGTCTAAGCTGCGTTCGGCCATTGATCAGGCTGACTCTCTGCAGTCTGCGGAATATCCTATGGATGAGTGGGATAAGATGCTCACGCTACTTGATAAGGCAAAGCAGGCGTTGGCATCCGATCCTTCCACGCAAAATGAGGTGGATGCCCCGCAGCGTGCACTGAGTTTGCAGCTCGCGCAATTGGCGGTTGACCGTCAGTCTGGTGATGGCGGAAATCCTGGTGGTGGTGATCAGACCGGTGACGGTAACCAGTCGGGTAACGGCGATCAGACCGGTGATGGCGGCCAGCAACAGTCTTCTACTGCTGATGATAATTCATCTGAACTGTCATCAACTGGTTCGTCCGTAACACCGATGGTGCTGTCTGCAATTGCCCTGATGCTTGCTGGCATCAGTGTCATTCGGATACGCCGCTCTTCGCGCTGAAATATCGCCGCAGCCTGTTGGTTGCAGCGATTGAATGTGCGGAATCAGTGATGTGTCGCAATGGTGGGTTGTGCGAATGCTCGGCAACGTGGATTCGTACAACCCATCCTGTTATGTTGAGACCGCGGCGTGAGACATGGTGGAGCATGACATCGGCGTAGAATGTGCGATTTTGGAAACAAAGGAGCTGGTGTGTGGGCGGCTGGCAGTTTTCATTTCGAATCGACGGCGTTCTCCTGATATCAAGTATGGCTGTGTATCTATGTTGCCGTTATGTGGTGATGTTAGCGGAGTGAGTAATTCGGATATGGTTCGCCCTTATGAACATATGTATGGCTTATGTCGTCCGCCGAAGCATGGTTGCGATTAGCGAAAATCAGGTATTGCGGCGTTATGTCCGGCGCCATGTCATTATCGTATGGCGCACTCACGATACAATACCGTCCTAGCATGGGCGTCGCGGCATGAGACGACGCATTGTGCAGACAGGTGTGGCGTCGAACAACGAACGCGAGGTAAACGTAGATGGCGGTGAATTCCAGCGTGGAGAAACAGCCGGTCGACCAGCAGGCGAGCGGTGAGGTGCAGGCTGAAATCGATACGCGGTCCGATGGTGTTTCGCCCATGCCCAACGATGTTTCCAAACATAACGATGTTTCCAAGCATCCGGTGGCGTCCATTCCCGAATCGACGCTGTCGCTGGCCGATATTGAGCGTAAGCGCTCGCATCCTGCATTGTGGCTGGCTTATGCGCTGCTGGTGATTGCGGCCATTGTGGTGCCGTATTGGTGGGGGCGTGCGATTGCGGTGAACGATACGCAGTGGCTGCTTGATAATTTGAGCGCGCTTGAGCTGCGCGGCGCCGCGTTTGTTGCCTGGACGGTGACGCTGATTGCCGTTTCCGGCCTTGGTCTGCTGGTTGTTGACGCCCATCGGCGCTTGTGGGGCGCGGTTTTTGTGATTGGCTTGGCGGCGGAGCAACTCATTGCCGGCCTGCGCATTCTGAAAATTGATTTTTGGTATGCGACATATGTGGTGTACGGAGAGTCGTCGGCATTGGCGAATGCGGCGAATCTTGGCATTATTTCAGTTGGTATTGGCGTTGCCGTTTTCGCGGTGCTGTGGGTGGGATTGTTGGTGACGATTAAAAAAGAGTCGCCGTTGAATGTGCTGACGCGCAGTTGGGCGTCGTTTATCTTTTTTTTTGTGATTGAGACGATTGCTTTGCTTGTTGTGATGTTTGGCGGCCTGCTGACGTTGGTCTGATTCGTGGTGTCTGGTGCTCCTGTATAATTGACCCTTGGCGTATTTCGCCCGCGGATAGAGAGCGCGCCGGCATCGGGCCGGTAGCACCGCGCAGCAATATAAGGAGGATGCCGTGGCACTGACGGCTGAAGAAAAGCAGGAAATCATCGCTAAGTACGCGACCCATGAAGGTGACACCGGCTCTCCGGAGGTCCAGGTTGCTCTGCTGAGCAAGCGTATCGCTGATCTGACCGAGCACCTCAAGGAGCACAAGCACGACCACCACTCCCGTCGTGGTATGCAGCTGATGATCGGTGACCGTCGTCGCCTGCTTGACTACCTCAAGCGCGTTGACATCAACCGTTACCGTTCCCTCATCGAGCGTCTGGGTCTGCGTCGATAATTGAAGACTTCCGCCCGAGTACCTAGGATGGTGCTCGGGCGTTTTACATATCGCCAGCCAACGGCAACAACGGCAAGAGGGTTAGAGGATAGGCCAGCAGGTAAGGCCGACAGGAGAACCCGAATGAAGGGGTTGACACGAGGAACGACGGCCAAGGGGTCAGTCGAAACAAGGTATGTGACGTCCGCTGAAGAGGACAGTTGCGGTTCAAGCGAGTCGCCAAACCGCAACACAGTATGTAGGAATAAATAGAAAATTAAAGAAGGAGGAACCCTATGGAGGGTCCCGAAATCAAGGCCGTTGAGGCCGTAATCGACAATGGATCGTTTGGTAAGCGCACGCTGCGCTTCGAGACCGGCCGCCTCGCCCAGCAGGCCGATGGCGCTGTGGCCGCCTACCTCGACGACGATTCCATGATTCTGTCCACCACCACCGCCGGTTCCAGCCCGAAGGAGAACTACGACTTCTTCCCGCTGACCGTCGATGTTGAAGAGAAGATGTACGCTGCCGGCAAGATCCCGGGCTCGTTCTTCCGTCGTGAAGGCCGCCCGAGCTCCGAGGCCATCCTCGCCTGCCGTATCATCGACCGCCCGCTGCGTCCGCTGTTCCCGCACACCCTGCGCAACGAAGTGCAGGTCGTCGAGACCGTGCTCGCCGTGAACCCTGATGACGCTTACGATGTCATCGCCCTGAACGCCGCTTCCGCTTCCACCATGATTTCCGGTCTGCCGTTCGAAGGCCCGGTCTCCGGTGTGCGTCTGGCGCTGATTGATGGCCAGTGGGTTGCCTTCCCGCGTTGGAGCGAGCGTGAGCGCGCCGTGTTCGAGATTGTGGTCGCTGGCCGCGTGATCGAGAACGGTGATGTTGCCATCGCCATGATCGAGGCCGGTGCCGGCAAGAACGCCTGGCACCTCATCTACGACGAGGGTCAGACCAAGCCCGATGAGGAAGTCGTTGCCGGTGGTCTTGAGGCCGCCAAGCCGTTCATCAAGGTGATTTGCGAGGCTCAGGACGAGCTCAAGAAGATCGCCGCCAAGGAGACCAAGGAATTCCAGCTCTTCCCGGAGTACACCGACGAGCTGTACGCCCGCATCGACGAGATCGCTCACAAGGATCTGGACGAGGCCCTCTCCATCGCCGAGAAGCTGCCGCGCCAGGACCGCATCCACGAGATCAAGGAGCACGTGCGCGAGGTGCTCGCGGACGAGTTCACCGATATGGACGATGCCGAGAAGGACAAGGAACTCGGTAACGCCTTCAAGGAACTGCAGCGCCAGATTGTGCGTCGCCGCATCCTGACCGAGGACTACCGCATCGACGGCCGTGGCCTGCGCGACATCCGCACCCTGTCCGCCGAGGTGGACATTGTGCCTCGCGTGCACGGTTCCGCCCTGTTCCAGCGTGGCGAGACCCAGATTCTGGGCGTCACCACGCTGAACATGCTCAAGATGGAGCAGCAGATCGACGCGCTGTCCGGTCCGCAGTCCAAGCGTTACATGCACAACTACGAGATGCCGCCGTACTCCACTGGTGAGACCGGCCGCGTCGGTTCCCCGAAGCGCCGCGAAATCGGCCACGGCGCCCTCGCCGAGAAGGCTCTCGTGCCGGTGCTGCCGAGCCGCGAAGAGTTCCCCTACGCCATTCGACAGGTCTCCGAGGCCATCGGTTCCAACGGTTCCACTTCGATGGGTTCCGTGTGCGCCTCCACGCTGAGCCTTTTGGCTGCCGGCGTGCCGCTGAAGGCTCCGGTTGCCGGCATCGCCATGGGCCTCGTGTCCGGCGACGTTGATGGCAAGCACATCTTCAAGACCCTCACCGATATTCTGGGTGCCGAGGATGCCTTCGGCGACATGGACTTCAAGGTGGCCGGTACTTCCGAGTTCATCACCGCCCTGCAGCTCGACACCAAGCTCGACGGCATCCCCGCCGACATCCTGGCCGCCGCTCTGCAGCAGGCCAAGGAAGCCCGCGCCACGATTCTCGAGGTCATCAACGAGTGCATCGACGGCCCGGCCGAGATGAGCGAGTTCGCTCCGCGCATCATCACCACCTCCGTCCCGGTTGAGAAGATCGGCGAAGTCATCGGCCCGAAGGGCAAGATGATCAACCAGATTCAGGAAGACACCGGCGCTGAAATTGCCATCGAGGATGACGGTACCGTCTTCATCTCCTCCGAGGGTGGCGAGGCTGCTGAGAAGGCCAAGGCCATCATCGACCAGATTGCCAACCCGCACGTGCCCGAGGCCGGCGAAACCTACAACGGCAAGGTCGTCAAGACCACGTCGTTCGGCGCTTTCGTGAACCTCACCCCCGGCACCGACGGCCTGCTGCACATCTCCCAGATCCGCAACCTGGCCAACGGCGAGCGTATTGACGCTGTCGAAGACGTGCTCAAGGAAGGCGACACCGTTGAGGTGATCGTTCAGGGTGTCGATGATCGCGGCAAGATCTCCCTGGCCATTCCTGGTTTCGAGGATCAGGAGAACAACGCCCGCCCGAGCCGTGGCGATCGCGATGACCGCCGTGGCGGCCGTGGCCGTGGTGACCGTGACGATCGCCGTGGCGGCCGTGGCCGTCGCTCCGATCGCGATGACCGTGACTTCGACGATCGTGACGACCGTCCGCGTCGCCGTCGCTCCGATGACTTCGAGGATGATTACGACGACCGTCCGCGTCGCCGTCGCTCCGATGACCGTGACTTCGATCGCGATGATCGCGATGATGATCGTCCGCGTCGCCGTCGTTCTGCCGACCGTGACTTCGACGATCGCGATGACCGTGATGCTCGCGACTCCCGTGACGATGATCGTCCGCGTCGCCGTCGCTCTTCCGATCGCGATGACCGTGGCGATCGTGATGACCGCCGTGGCGGTTCCCGTGGCCGTGGCCGTGGCTCGGACCGTAACCCGCGCTACGCCACCGACGACAACTACGACGACTACCGCGCCGACCGCGAAGAGCGTACTGAGCGCCCGCGTCGCCGCGTCCGTCGCGACTTTGATCCGTTCGAGGACTAAATCCCTCTCACGGATCGGTCGCGGCATAGCCGCTCCCCTCACCTACGGGAAGCCCGTAGGGCTTCCCGCTTAACGGTTCGGCATTCGAGGACTGATCGTTCTCTAGCTTCTCTCGGGTGAGAAGGGCTTGATCGCAAACCAAAAGGCTTCTATACCGTTTCATTCGGTATAGAAGCCTTTTTTGGTTTTTCGGCTTCTTCGCGCTGCATATTTCGATGTTGAATAAGGCACTCGTGCTGCCGCCATGTACGTTTAGTTGTCGGTTGACAACTATTCCCATGCATCAAGAATGGCGGATGATCATCGAAGGTACTCATGGGCGTTGATCACTGTGGCAACAACAAAGGCCGGGCCCTTGTGAGAGCCCGGCCTTTATGCCGTATGGCGGCGGATTAATCCTTAAAGGCTAATCCGTTGTCAATCAGCGTTACAGAATCGCCATGCACACGAAGTCCAGAATGAACAGCGCGGCCACAGTCCAGATGATCGGGTGAACCTCCTTGGCCTTGCCCTTGCAGGTCTTCACGATGCAGTACATGATGAAGCCTCCGGCGATGCCGTAGGAGATGGAGTAGGAGAAGGCCATGAACACGGCGGCGAAGAACGCCGGAATGGCTTCGGCGATGTCGTCCCACTTGACTTCCTTCAGGGAAGCGGCCATCATGCAGCCGACGATCACCAGCACGCCGGCGGTTGCGGCGGACGGCACGGCGGAGACGACCGGGGCCAGGAACGCGGACAAGGCGAAGCAGATCGCCACAACCACGGAGGTCAGGCCGGTTCGGCCGCCTGCGGCGATGCCGGCGGAAGACTCGACGTAGGTGGTGGTGTTCGAGGTGCCGCAGATGGCGCCGATGGAGGTGGCGATGGAGTCGGCGAACAGGGCCTTGTCCATCTTGGAGGAGAAGCCGTGGCCGTTCTCCAGAGCCTTCTCATCCTCGGCGGAGAAGATGCCGGTGCGGCGGCCGGTGCCGATGAAAGTGCCCAGGGTGTCGAACGTATCGGACATGGAGAAGGCGAAGATGGTCACGATGACCAGCGGCAGCTTGGTCGGATCAGAGAACAGTGCCGGGAAGCCCTCGGCGGAGAAGATCGCGCCGAAGGTCTGCGGCAGCTGGGAGAAGGTCTCGCTGATGGACTGCGAGTTGGACCAGGTGGTCACGCCGAACGGGATGCCGATTACGGTGGTGATGGCGATGGCCAGCAGCATGCCGCCCTTAACCTTCATCACGGTGAACACAATGGCCAGTACGAGGCCGATCAGGAAGACCCACAGCACCTTGTCGTTGAAGTTGGCCAGACCCGGGGTAGCCGCAACGGCACCGCCCTTGGCGGCGGCCTTCGGATCGCCGGGAGTGAACTTGATCAGGCCGACGTTCAGCATGCCCACGTAGGCCACGAACAGGCCGATGCCGCCGCCGATGGCGTGTTGCAGGGACTCCGGGATGGCCAGGATGATCATCTTGCGGATCTTGGTGACGGTGATGAGGATGTTGATCAGGCCGCACAGGAACACCATGCACATGGTCTGCTGCCAGCTGAAGCCGAGGCCGAAGCACACGGTGTAGGTGAAGAACGCGTTGAGGCCCATGCCGGCGGCCTGGGCGTACGGCACGTTGGCGAACAGGCCCATGACCAGGGTGCCGATGATGGCCGCGATGATGGTGGCCAGGAACACGCCGCCCCACGGCATACCCGTCTGCGACAGGATCTGCGGGTTGACGACGATGATGTAAGCCATCGCGAAGAACGTGGTCAGGCCGGCCAGAATCTCAGTCGAGACGGTCGTGCCGTTTTCCTTCAAATGGAAGAACTTCTCCATTTACTCTCTACTTCCTTGGGTTTATGCGGGGCTGCGCACCGCGTGCATAATGCTGCGGCTGGCCCCGGCGAGAATTGCGACTCGCCCTGATCGGCCTGCCCAACGCGCGTCAGGCGCTGCGCACCCAATCAGAACCGTGGCCGATTATAGCTTGTGGAGGCAACGTGAACGGGTCCGGGAGTAGACTGACTGCCAGAATAATTCGGAACAACTCAGGGGACACGCAGGACACACCCGTGGAAGGAAGGCGCGCGATGAAACCGGCCGTCGAAGTCAGCATCACCTCTTGGAAGAAGAATGTCGTCAAGCCCGGTCAGGAGTACGGCCGCGTACTGCTGATGCCCGGCACCGGCTACAACTGCGACCGTCCGCTGCTCTACTGGTCGGCCCAGGCTCTGGTCGAGGCCGGCTGGCGAATCGACCGCATGAACGTACGCAACGCTTCCGACGACCTGTCCACGGTGATTCCGGTCCTCAATCAGGCGATTGACGGCTGGGTGGCCGCCGCGCGCGAGTCCGGCGCGGGTAAAGCCGGTGATTCCGGGGATGGCGTTGCCGCCGATGATTCTGCTACCGTGCTGGCCGATGGCGCAGCTGGCTCGCCGAACCGTGATTCCGACACCCCGTCCGGCCCTCGCCTGTTGCTGATCGGCAAGTCGCTGACGACGATGACCTACCCACATGTGGCCTCACACTACGGTCTGCCGTTCGTGCTGCTGACCCCGGTGCTGCATCACGCCGACTTCGATCCATCCGCCCGGGTGATTCCGGTGCCGGCTGTCGGCGATGATATCGTCGCCGAATCCGAGGCCCCGAGCGTGGCCGAAGCAAGGGCGATCATCCGCGCGGAACAGGCCGGCCAGTCGCACGCCGCCAGCTCCCGATACTCCGGCCCGGCACCGCTGATCTGCGCCGGCACCGCCGACCCGTTCTACGATCAAGCCCGCGCCAACGCGCTCACCCCGCACGTGCACGAATACCCGGATGCCAACCATTCGATCGAGGTGCCCGGCCACTGGCGTCGCTCGCTCGACTATCTGAAGGAAGTCACCGCGTCCGTAGCCCAGTACGCCGCCACGCTGTAATGCCCCGCGACACGCCCGAATTCTGCAATGTCGCTGACCATCCGTAATCTAATCATCCGTAAACCACAGACCGTTGGTTGAAGTGCGCGCGAGTGCATTTCCGAAGTTTGGTTCGCCAAGCCAGCGCAGGTTGAGAGATATAAGCCCGTCAAGGGCCGGCGAAGGTCGCTTCGCGAGATTATATTGCTCTGCCTGTGCGCAGGGCTTTTTTGTTGCCCGGCCGAAAGTTCCGAACTCCAAGTCAACGGCCGACTTAGGAAGGAACGCCATGAAGAGGCCCGAAAAGGAAGCGGTAGTCGCTCAGCTTACGGAAGAATTCCGTAACGCTGACGCCGTCTACCTGACCGAGTACCGCGGGCTTACCGTTCCGCAGATTTCCGATCTGCGTGAAAAGCTAGGCCGCGATACTTCCTACACCGTGGCAAAGAACACGCTGGCACGCATCGCCGCCAAGGAAGCGGGCATTGAGGGTCTCGACGAGATTCTCTCCGGCCCGACCGCCATCACCTTCGTGAAGGGCGACTTCATCGAGGCTGCGAAGGTCATCCGTGACTTCGCCAAGGACAACAAGGCTCTTGTCATCAAGGGTGCCGCCGCTGACGGCACTGTCTACGATGCCGAGGGCGCCAAGAAGCTGGCAGACCTCAAGTCCCGCCCGCAGCTGCTTGCCGAATTCGCCGGCGACATCAAGGCATCGATGGCCAAGGCCGCGTACCTGTTCAACGCTCTGCCTACCAAGGCTGTGCGCACGATCGACGCCCTGCGCGAAAAGCAGGAGAAGGCTGCCTGATTTACGCCCTCACGGCATGAATCAGTCGCTTCGATAATTTAAACAATAAGGTTTATTAGGCAGCGGATCTACCACTTCGTCCGCCGCCAAGATTGAAAGGAAGCCATAATGGCTAAGTACACCAACGATGAGCTGCTGGAAGCCTTCGGCGAGATGACCCTGGTCGAGCTCTCCGAGTTCGTGAAGGCCTTCGAGGAGAAGTTCGACGTCGAGGCTGCCGCTCCGGTTGCCGCTGTTGCCGCTGTTGCTGGCGCTGCTGCTCCGGCTGAGGAAGAGAAGGATGAGTTCGACGTCATCCTCTCCGCCGTCGGCGACAAGAAGATCCAGGTCATCAAGGCTGTCCGCGCCATCACCAACCTCGGCCTGGCCGAGGCCAAGGCTCTTGTCGACGGCGCTCCGAAGGCCGTCCTCGAGAAGGCCAAGAAGGAAGATGCCGAGAAGGCCAAGGCTCAGCTGGAAGAGGCTGGCGCCAGCGTCGAGCTCAAGTGATTTGTGCGGCATAAGCCGCAATCACAGCTTTTCGAGGAACCCCGCACCTGTGTTTCAGGCTGCGGGGTTTCCGCATACTGAGTAGACTAGTTGACGAGGACGAGGCGGAGAACGCGATCCGGCGTGGAAACACAAAGCTGGCAATGAGCGAAAGTTGTCAATTCTGTGCCCAGTAATCCGCCAAAAGCCGGTAAAAGATGACACAATGGCACGTAGTGTGGTCAAATAGTGTGTCCAGGAAGGCGGTCACGGTGAGCGAGTGGACGGTGAAGATCAACGGTGTCGACCGGATCAGCGTCAAGCCGGGGGAGTGCGTGGAAATCGGCCGTAAGCCGTTACGCCCCCTTGCCGATGATGGCAACACCCGCCTTGACGTCGCCGATCAAACCAAATCGATGTCCAAACGGCACGCCATGTTCACGGTAAAAAGCAATGGCACGGCCTCGGTCCGTGATCTTGGATCGACCAATGGATCGTATGTGGTGCGGGAAAATGGCGATTTGTTGCGCTTGCCGGCCAATGCCGAGTTCCTGTTGCCGACGTCTCCCATGCGCATGCAGTTCGGCGATGTGCCTGCGGACTTCATTCGTGTCGACGATCCAGTGGCAAAGCCGCTCGACCTCAAGGTGCCTGATTTGTTTGGCTATGCGGTTCACGAAGCACCGCAGGAGCCGGATGCGGCGGATATGTCCGTCGACGATATTCTTGATTTGCGGGCCGGCGAGCCGACCGCCATCTTCAGCGCGGATAATGTTCGACGCAAGGTCGACGAGCTTGAACTTGGCTCGCTGAATATCACGCAGCCAGTGACGAAAAACGATGAGCCGGCCATACCCCGTGATCTGTTCGCGGATGCGTTGGCCCAGCATGCCGAGCAGGAGACCGAACGCAAAAACCAGCAGGCCATGAACTCCGTGGCACTGCCGAAGCAGCAGACCGAACCTGAGTCGACGATTGTAACGCCTGCATCCAAGCACAGCAGGATCTCCGGTATTGTTCCAGTAGATGCCATCGCCCATGCCGTTGTTAAGCACGCTCCCAGCACAAGCGAGCCGGCAGTGGCGTCGGCGGCGGTTGTTGAATCCGATGTGGTGGCTGGCGCAAGCAAGTCAGCCGAAAACGTTCAGTCCGCTCCGAATACCAGGAATGCCGGCGATTCTCAGCCGGCGGACACTGTCGAACAGCATGCTGAAGTTGCCCAGCCTGAAGCCGCCCGGGAAGCCGAAGCCGCTCAATCTGAAAACACCCAGCCTGAGACCGCTCAGCCGGCAACCGCCCAGTCTGAAACCGACCAGCCGGCAGCTGACGTACCGGACGATCAGCAGCGGACCGCAGCCGAAGCATATCAAGAAGCCACCGCAGCAGGCGTAGCAGACCAGCAGCCGGCTGCCGAAACCGCCCAGCAGTCGGTATCCGAAGCATATGATATCGACTCCACGGGCGTACACACTCCGGTCTTCGAGCCCGGCTCGGTGTTCGAGCGTGTGGCCAAGGGCGAGCTGAAAGCACAGGAGCCGGCAGTCGAAGTCGATGGCCTGACCTCTGACGAGGCAAAAACCACGCAAGATTTCAATGTTCAATTCGAAGTCGCCCGTCATCCCGAATTGCTGGCGTTCCTCGCCATGAATCCGTACCTGTACGACGACATGTATTCTTGGCTCGCCGCCCGTGGCGAGGCCGATATTGACGAAGCCCTGTCTCACAACAAGGGCTATCAGGAATACCGCGAAGCGGTTGGAAAGTGAGTCGAGAGATGACCCAGAGCCAGACTCAGAACCAGAATCTCACGGAAGGTCTGAATCGCATCCGTCGCTGGCGTGACCAATACCGCAGCATGCAGCCGCCATCGCCGCTCGAGGATGTGAATCAACTGGCCGCGAAGCTGGAGATGACCCATGCCCATCCCTCCGGCATCGCCCAGCTGTTCGCTTCCGGCCATGTCCGGTTGGATTCGTTGTTCCGCGACACGGGTGTGCTTAAGGCCGCCGAACGCCATATTGGGCGCGTGCTGGATGACCAGGCCGCCAAACGCAGGATTTCCGGCGTGGCGGAGTTGTCGCTCGTGGTCGGCGTGGCCACATGGAAGGGCAACGCGCTGCCGGTGCTGTTGTACCCGGTGAGCGTCACGATCGAGGATGATGGCTTGTCGACCACCATTCGATTCACCGGTCGCGTGGCCCTGAACGTCGCGTTCGTCAATACATTGCGTGAGCAGGGGGTGTTCCTGGATGAGGATTCCCTGTTTGACGGTGCCAGCTATGACAGTGGCACTCCCGAAACTTCCGCGATGTTCGCCCGTATTTCGTCCGAAGCGTCGGAGCGTATCTCCGACTTCGCCATCGAGCGCCAGATTGTGCTCGGATGCTTCATGGACCCCTCGTCGCAGATGATCAGCGAAAGCCGACAGTTCATCGACCAGCTGGAGAACGGCCCCACCGGCAATGTGCTGTTGGACGCGCTTGCCGGCGACGAATCCGCCCGCACCGCGCTCAAAGATGCCAATATTCCGCAATACAGTCCTTTCGACGTAGACCCGCATGCCGAGTACGAAGTCGGCGATGTGGACAATACGGTGCGATATGCCGCGTCACTTGCTGCCAATGGCCATAGCATCGTGGTCGACGGCACCTTCCCGAAGGGCACCGCGGAGCAGGCTGTGGCCATCGCATCGCGCTGCCTGATGAATGGTCGTTCCGTGCTGTACGTGCCCGGCGTGGCCGAGCAGAAGCGTCTGTTCATCCAGACGGCTTCCGCCAATGAGATGAAGGCGCAGGTACTGGATGTATCCGATGAACACGCCAACGCCGCGCTTGATAAGCAGCTGATTGCCGCAGTCGGATTCCAGCCCGGAGTCGCCACCCAGCGATTCGACCAGCTGGCCGACGAACTCGTGGGCGTGCGCTCGCGCTTGACCCGCTATCTGGGCGACCTGCACGGGGGCAACGATAAGTGGAATGTGTCCGCATACGAGACCATTCAGAATCTGGCCCGTATCTCCGTGCTCCCGACGCACCCTGCCACCCACGTTCGACTTGACGAGTCAAGTGCCCTGAGCATCGCCAACGATATTGACACATGGATCGGCAAGATGGAACGCGCCGGCGAGCTCGGCGAATACACCATCGGCCCGGAAGACACCGCATGGTACAAGGCGTCCATCACCACTGAAGAACAGGCAGTAACCGCCTACCAGCGCGTGGACGATTTGCTGCGTCGCTTCCTGCCCGCCACCCGTGAGCAGGTGGCACGCACCGTGCAGACCTGCGGATTCCCGGTTCCTCCCACCACCCGCGAGTGGGAGCGTCAGGTTACGGTTTTGAAGAATCTGCGACGAGTGCTTGACGTGTTCCAGCCGGAGATTTTCGAGCGAGACATCAGCTCCATGATCGAGGCCACCAAGCCGAAGAGCCAGCGCAAGGCCGAGGGCACGTCGATGGGATTCTGGGAGCGCCGCCGCCACATCAAGGAAGCCAAGGATCTGCTGCGCGTCGGCGCGCAGGTCGAGGACTTGCACGAAGCGTTGAAGGTAGTCGCCAAGCAAGGGGAGCAGTGGCATCAGTTCGTGCCTCACGGCGGTTGGCCGGTGCTGCCCAGCAAGCTCGACGAGATCATCTCCACCCAAGAGGCGCTGGTCAGCAATATGACCGCGCTGGATACCGTGCTTTCCACCACACCCGCTGGTGGCAATCTGGAAACCGCCGATTTCGAGAAGGTGGAAGCACGCCTGAAAGCACTGCTGGATGATCGCAAGGCACTGGACACCTTGCCGGAGCGTTGCCTGCTGGAGCAGGAATTCGCCTCTGCCGGACTGAACGAACTGGTCGCCGATCTCAACGCTCGCCGAGTGAGCGTGGAGCAGGTGCGCGGCGAAGTGCAGCTGGCCTGGTGGACCACCGTGTTTGAGGACATTGTGCGTTCGTCCGCCATCATCTCCAACCAGGATGGTGCCGCGCTGCAGGCCGCATCCGACCGCTTTGCGCAGGTCGATGTGGAGCACGTGCGCTCCATCGGACCGATGGTGTCGCAGGAATCCATGCGCCGCCTGTGCGACATGCTGTTCTCCCGCACTCAGGAAGCCAACCAGATGCACACCGTGCTGGCAGGGCGCGCCAGTGTGTCGCTGAGCAGGATTCGCCGTGATCATCCGGAGATTCTGGCCGCGGCCAAGCCGATTCTGGTGGCCGCGCCGGGTACGCTCGCCGCACTCACCGAGCCGGGTGTGCTGGCTGATGTGGCGATTCTCGATGCGTGCGCGCACATTCCCGCTATCGAGTTGCTGTCCATCATCGGCCGCGTGCAGCAGGTGGTGGTGATCGCCCACTGCGCGACGGTAACCAGCGAAAGCGTCAAGCAGCTGATCGACACGTTGCCTCATATCGAGGTGGATGCTGCCCCGTCTCGCCGTGCGCCGCGCCTGTCCGCATTCCTTGAATCCGAGGGATATGGTCCTGTTCGCTATGATGTGGCCACCGAGCCGGCTGCCGGTGAGGTGCGATTCCACCGTGTGGAAGCGAGCGGTGTGCCGGTTATGTCTTCTGGTCTGGTGGAATCCAGCCAGCCGGAGATTGATGAAGTGGTGCGTCTGATTACGCAACGTGCCGCCGGTTTTGCCGTGGTTCCTTCCAGCTATCGACTTGTGGTCGTGATGTTGACCGACGCATTCCGCACACGCTTGGGTGCCGAATTGAAGTCGTTGGCAGGCAAATCCAAGGCGATGGGCCGATTCCTGCGCCATGTGCGGTTGGTTTCCTTGCGTGACGTGGCCGGAGGTCGTGCCACTGACGTGATTCTGTCGATGTGCTATGCGAAAACCACGCACGGACGTCTGCTTCAGCAGTTCGGTCCGCTCGAAAGCACAGGCGGTCGCGGACTGTTGCTGGATGCCCTGGCATTGGCGGACCACAGCTTGGATATTGTGTCGGCCTTTGGTTCCGAAGATTTGGATGAAGAACGACTGCACCAATCCGGTCCTCGGTTCCTGAAGACCATGTTGACGTGGGCCGAACAGCTTGACGACCGTCCGGTGCTTCCGTTGCGTGATGCGGCAGGCGGCAACGTGCTGTTCGACGATATCGCCGACAGGTTGCGCGCGCGAGGACTGAACGCTGCTGTTGATTATGGATTCGACAAGGGCGTGAAGATTCCGCTCGTGGTGGGATTGAAGGACAAGCCGTTTGCCTTGGCCGTGCAGACCGATGACGCGAACTTTATGTCCGTGCAATCCACGCGTAGGCGTCATCGTTTGTCGGCACAGGATCTCATTTCCTTGGGCTGGAATGTGATGACCGTCTGGAGTGTCGCCGCCTTCGTGAACCCCGATAAGGAAGTCGACCGTATCGTCAGCCGTATCGGTGAGATCTATCGCGAGGTTGAATAACCATGGCGGAATACTCGGCTACACGGCGCACACCGCGCAAGCACAAGCGCGTGGTGATGAAGGGCACTGAGCAGTTTGACGCTGACGGTGTCAAACTCGAGCCCGGAGACATGCAGACCGACCAACAACGGCAATCCGACGACGACAAACGCATCCTCGGCGAACTGCCGCCGCATTGGGCCGTTTTTAACGAGCGCGAGTAGGAGTTGGGGCGCACTCTGTGCGCCCCAACACTGTGTTTTCCGCAGCCTGTCGGCTGCGGAAAACACAGTATCGGCCGAAGGCCGATTCCGCTTCCTACCGCACAACGGCCATAATCGCTCCGGCCTGTTGCAGCTCCATAACCTTGGCCGCGGCCTCCGGCGGCATTGCGAACGACACCAGTCGGTCGTTGCCTCCCAATGCACCAATCGCATCCGGTTTGCCGACATTCATCACCGTGGCGTTCTCGGCCAGCGTGCAATCAGCGCCTTCGCAACCGACGGCGGAAACCAGTCTCACCTGATCGCCGGCCAATACATCGTCGACGCTACTGGCCAAGCGGACTTCAATCACCGTAGTGCCGGTCGGTGCTACGGGCGCATCTCTGGCCATATGCGTGGAAATGGGATCGGCTGCTTCGATATCGATTTGCGCTACCTTGCCCACCACATCCTCAATATTGCCTGTCCAAGACGGGCCTGCCGCAGATACCGGCATATCAGCCAACTGAACGTCGGCGGCCAGAATAATGTCACCCCGTCGAATCGAGCGGGCGGCCACCACCATCGGCTCGGTCTCCACCACGGCCAATACGGCTTCAATCCCAAACAGCACTGCGAGTCCCACGCACAACGCAGCAGTGAGTCGGCGCAAGGCATCCGCCATGCGCCGTCGCCGCAATGAGCCGCGCGCAGGCGGCTTAATAAACGAAAAGGTCACCATGCAACCATGGTGACCTGAAGTTTTTCGTAAGCGCAAGCCAAATCGACCTATGTGGTTCTAGCTTGCCAAGTTATCCACAACGCTTCAAACCCGTGCAACAGACAGTGCCCGTAGTGCCAATATCCGCGGCATACCGCCGTCGACACCGTCGTTTACAGAGGAAAAGCGGGTGTACAGACCTTACTTGCCGGATTTGTCGGTGCGGTAGAAGCCGTGACCCTTGAACTCAATCGGCACGGCGGAATACACCTTGCGCACCTGCTCCTGCGAGCACTTGGGGCACACGGTAATCGGGTCGTCATTGAACGACTGCTGTTCGGTGAAGTCATAGCCGCAGTTCTTGCAACGGTAATGATAGGTAGGCAACGGATTCCTCCAACAAAGTCATATTTCTCGCGGATGGCCCAAACGCCATGCCACGCAACCGTTCATATCCTAGTCGCCGCCCTGACACATTGGCGTTACGGTCTTACTAGCCAGCTTGCTGTTGCCACTCTGGTTCCATCGGCCAGTGTGCGTGGCTGGTTGGTCAGTCTGGCTTGCGCCGAGTATCTTGGCCGGCCGGCCAGCTCAACAGGCCCGATGAGCTAAGCCGCCGGTATCCCTCCGGCGTCAGCACTCCGTCGGCCGGCACATCATGTGGTTCGGCCGGCAAATCAATGTCCAACACCTCCCACGGCCAGCACACCGCAATCAGGGGACATGCGGGCTTGCGGCGAGCCAAGGCCCGGTCATACCAGCCGGCTCCACGCCCCAGACGATTGCCCTGCGGGTCCACTGCCAAAGCCGGAGCGATGACCAGATCGGCCTTCTCCAACGCTTCGGGCGGTAGAACTGCGCCAGTTGGCTCATCGGGTCTGTGATGGACGGTGCTGGGAGAGCTGCAGCTACCGGCATTGTTCGCGCCACCCACTGCATCCATCGAGCGCAATGATTCCAATGAATCCAGCACACTCCAGCCAATTTCCAACCCAGACCCCAACCTTGGCACCAACACGTGGCAGCCATGAGCCCGCAGCCATCGCAACAGTGGCCGGGTTTCGATTTCCGAACCCATCGACACATATGCCGCCACTGTGGGACCATCCTGAATCATGTGTGCTGGGAACCGTCGCACCAGCAATTCACCGGCCGCTCCGCGTTCTTCCGCTGGAACGCGCTTGCGCCGAGACAGTATATGGTGGCGCAGCGTCGCTTTATCCGTCTTCTCTGTTTTCTCTGTGCCGCTGTAGTCGCTGCCGATATTCATGCCACTGCCCACTTCGCTCATACCGCACAATCTAGTGTTTCCATCGTAAAACGAAAGTGGCCACGGTAGCGGCGCAAGACCTTCATATGGCTACAATAAAGGCCGTGTCAGTTTTCCAGTCGATTAAAGAGGCGTTCAAGCTGGACCACCAGATCCGCCCGCCACGTCTCACCCATCCCGGTTTTCCGATAGTCCTGCGCCCCCTGACCATGGATGATGAGGACGGCTGGAACGAAGTGCGCTGGCGCAACAACGACTGGCTGGCACCTTGGGAATCCGGTGACCCGATGCATGGCGGCTCCATCACATTCAATCAATGGGTGCAGCGGCAGCGCCGTAACGAGCAGCATGGCGTCGGCGTGATCTTCGCCATCGAATACCAGATGCGTATCGTCGGCCAGATTTCGTTGGGAGCCATCGTGTATGGTGCCATGCGTACCGGCGTGGTTGGTTATTGGGTCGATCAACGGTGCGCCGGCCGCGGATTCGCGCCAATGGCACTGGCCATGCTTGCCGATTGGGCGCTCGGAGACCCATTCGGGCCCGCGTTGCATCGGCTGGAAATCGCCATTCTGCCGGATAATGCGCGTTCTTTGGCTGTGGTGCGTAAGGTCGGAGCCCATCATGAGGGACTGCGCGAGCGGTATATGTATGTCAATGGCCAGTGGCGTGACCACGTAACGTTTGCGCTGTTGGCTGAAGATATGGGGCAAGGGTTCGCCGCTAGACTCGCCGCCGCCGGTTCCAGATAAGCGTCGACCGGAAGAATTCCGCTCCGACACGCCCGGACGGAAAGCCCCAGTTCGTCGGCACGTCTCCTATCCTTGACTCTATGGGTTATGAGTCACTGAGCACTGTCGTCGTGCTGGTGATTGTGGCGATTATTATCGTTGTATGGCTGCCCGTACGTACGGCCAACGGCATGAAACGTGTGGACGAGCACCGGCAGGATCGTTATTCGCCTTCCCTGCATATCGTTGATGCAGAGAACGGCAGACGATTCGGAGACATCAAGCCGCATAAGGCGAAAGGGGCAGCAATGCCAGCATCAACACCGTCAGCGAGGCTGACATCTGAGCACATCGCCCATGTGCGGGAACTGCGCCGCGCGGCCATCCGCCGCCGGCAGATTCTCGCCGTATGCCTGCTTGCCATAACCGTGTTGGTGTTTGCCGTATCGTTCCCCCTGCATTTCAGTCCGCTGCTTGCTCTTATTCCGTTCGTGCTGTTGCTGCTGGTGCTGGTGCTGGGAGCCAATGCCTCACGCCAGGCCCGGCAATGGGAGCGCAAGGTGGTCCGCTACGAGCGGGCTCATAGCGGTACGGGCTGGTCCAAGAAACCGTCTGCCGAGTCCAAGGACAGCAAGCGTGTGAACAAGGCCGAACCGGTTGCGGCCGTAACTGCGCCTGCCGAGAAGCCTGCCGAGCAGATTGAGGATGCTGCCACCGAGGTCATGGAACAGCGGCAGATTCGCCGCGCGTTACGCGATGCCGAGATTGAGCAGGCCAAGGCCAAGGCGTTGCGTCAGTCCGCCGCCGCATATCAGGCCGCGGAAGAGCACGCCAAACAGTCTGAGAAGTCTGATATTGCACAGTCCGCCGCCGATAAGCCTGCCGCCGAGCCGTCTACTATGGTCGATGAATCCGCCGACCGTAAGTCCGCTGCCGAAACCAGCGAATCTTCCGCCACACCTGATGCCTCCGTTCGCACAGACAAGTCGATTGAGTCGGACAAGTCCGTCGCCCCTCGAGTTGAACCATCGCTTACGGTGCGTGACGAGCGCGATGAGCGCGACGATGCCGCTGCCGCTGCCGATGCCACGTCGGAACTGGTCAGCGTACGCCCTGCCCGAGCACTGGACGTCTTCGATATGTCCACCTCGCAGGATCTCATCTCCTTCACTTTGGGTGGGGAACATAACGCCGACAACGCTCCGGAAAGCTTGGAGATCAAGTCGACCCGTCAGGTGTCCAAGGCGGAACCTGTCGAACCCGCAGTGGCGGAAAAGTTGATTGACGAGGCCCGAGCCGTCAAGGCCGCGGACGACGCCAAGGCTGTCAGCGCCGGAAACGCTGTAGACACTGAGCCGGAGCAGCGCGATGATGCCGATACGGACGCCGATGACGAGGCTGCAAACGCCGCCCAGCGAGCCGCATTCCACGAATCCGAGGAGCGTGCCGACGTCGAAGCGCCAGCGGCGACCACCGATTCGTTGGGCGCAGGCCTGGACTCCATTCTTGCCCGCCGCGGCAACTGAGCGTTGCGATTCGACGATTTTCTCTCACAGCGTTAGCACTCGAGTTGGCAGAGTGCTAATAATCGCGCTACGATGTGTCCTAGCGCAAAGGGACAACGCAAGTGATCGTCAGCCTCTTGAGGCGTTCTGGCGCGGCATTATCGAACTACAAGTAGATACGAGGTGACCCACAGTGTCGATTAAGCTCACACCGTTGGAAGACAAGATCATCGTCAAGCAGGCCGAGGCCCAGACCCAGACCGCTTCCGGTCTGTACATTCCGGACAATGCCAAGGAGAAGCCTCAGCAGGGTGAAGTCCTGGCCGTTGGCCCGGGCCGTCGTGACGACAAGGGCGAGCGCATCCCGATGGATGTCAAGGTCGGCGACAAGGTGCTGTACTCCAAGTACGGCGGCACCGAAGTCCACTACGAGGGTGAGGACTACCTCATCGTCGGCGCCCGCGACATTCTCGCCATCCTCGGCTGATTAGTCGCCTAGCGAACTTCAACAACCCCGACTGTTCCCGCGGATAGTCGGGGTTTTCTCTTGCTAGGCGGAAAGGGGCTCCCCCTCAGAGAGGGGAGCCGAAAGCTGCTCCCACCAAACGCCCAGCCATGCCTGCTATGCATAAAGGTGCATGCGCGCAACGTAGTTGAGTTCGGCGTTGCACCGCATCTACACTGGGTAACGGATTGGGGTCCCTATGGAAGAGGCTCAGTCGGCGACTTGGCCGAGCGGCTTAAGACATTTTGCACAAGACGGCAGTAGATCGACGGTATGTTGTTTTTTCCGTGTCGCAGGTTCGTGGTGTCGTCGCGCTGTGCCAATGGTTGTCTCTCTACCGACGCTGAGTGCCGTGGCCTGAGGCCAGCGTCGGCAGTGGGCCACGAAATGGCGATGTGCCGATGCTGAGCCGCGTTGGTGTCGTTATCGGGCCAGTTTTTGGACCATTGCCAACGGCAAATCGGCGTTCTGTGTCGGCGACGGTCCAAAAACTGGCGGTCTGCCGACGATAAGTGCCGTCATCGTCGGCAGACCACCAGGTATTGTCCTTGTGCCGACGTAAAAGCCCTGCCATCGTCGTCACCGAGCCATCTTGTGACTCACTGACGGCGGCAGCAGGGCGGAAGAGGCCGAAATCATGCGCGCGGTGCGGTCTCACACCTCGAATCCGGCCTCCGCCAGCGCGTGATCGATGTCGCGAATCAAATCGTCCGTATCCTCCAGACCCACGGCCAGACGGAAGAAGCCGCGGTGGAACTCAGGCGGGTACAGGTACTGGCGCTCGTCATCCTCACCGAGGAACACGATCAGCGATTGGTCATGGCCGAGCGAGACGGCAGACGTAATCACATTGAGCTTGGAAACGAATCGGTTGTGCCCGTCGTGGTCGGTGTCGAGGCCGAACGACAGCACGCCGCCGAACCCGGAGTCCGGGCGGGCCAGCTGGCTGGCCGCCACCTCGTGGTGCAGGTGCGATTCCAGACCGGGGTACGCCACGAAACGCACCACATCCAGCGATTCGAGATGCTTGGCAATCGCCAAGGCCGAGGCGTCGTAGGGCAGCGCGTAGGTGTTCGCCAGCGTGATGGGGCGACGGATCGCGCCGGTTTCGGCGTCGACCCCGTTGCCGAGGTGAATGGCCAGCGTGCCGAATCCGAGCGGCTGGTCGTCGAATGATTGTCCGTGATGTACAAGATCAGAAGCCATGCGCCCAGCATGCCGGCATGCGCCGTGCCGCGCAAACAGGCGACATCGCTCGAAAACCGCGCCATTGCAAGGTTCTGGAACACCATATAAGAAAAATGATTGGTAGAAGTGCGGGGTGCAGCCTTGGTCGGGGCTGTTTGCAGGGCCGAAGCGGGCCCTGAAACCACGTTGTGAGACACGCCGATAAAACCGCAGAATTCCGCGGTAAAACAAGGTTCACGTAGAGGTCGATTTGCGTACTTGGAAAATATGTGATTATATAGCCAAGTTGCCTGTTGAGGTCAAACACCGCGGCGGGAAACAGACTGGCGGATTTCCCAAGCGGTCAAAGGGAGCTGACTGTAAATCAGCCGCTTCGTGCTTCAGTGGTTCGAATCCACTATCCGCCACGCCCCGATAGCTCAGTGGTAGAGCACTTCCTTGGTAAGGAAGAGGTCGTGAGTCCAATTCTCACTCGGGGCTCTCTGGCGGGGTAGCTCAGCTGGCTAGAGCGTACGACTCATAATCGTAAGGTCAAGAGTTCGAGCCTCTTCCTCGCTACAAATCGCGCCCGCTAACCGGTGGGCGCGCACTATACCTAAGAACACAGAGGTGAATGACAATGGCTAAGAGCGCCGACATCCGTCCGGGCATCACGCTGGCCTGCACCGAGTGCAAGGAGCGTAACTACATTACGACTAAGAACCGTCGTAACACGCCCGACCGTCTTGAGCTCAAGAAGTTCTGCCCGCGCTGCGGCAAGCAGACCGTGCACCGCGAGACTCGTTGATCGCAAGTATCACAGCTTTACAAAACCCGGCCCATTCGGCCGGGTTTTTGCGTATTGCCTCCGGAGGCGAGTGGCAGGGTGCGGAATCAGTATCCGCATCGCGTGAGAAACGGCAGAAATCCCGCGCCACCTTCGTTCAGACGCGGGCGTTCTGCCGTTTCAGCCGATGATTGCCTCGATATCGCACCTGCGCCACTAAGATAGTAAGCCATGACAAGCTTTGCAGACATCACCACCATGGGCGTGGGCGGCCCCATCGCCCATTTCATCGAGCCGACCACGCGCGTGGGACTCATCGAAGCCGTGGAGGAAGCCGATTCCAAAGGCCTGCCCTTGGTCGTCGTCGGTGGCGGCTCCAACCTGCTTGTTTCCGATAAGCCTTTTGACGGCGTGGTGGTTCGAGACGCCCGACGTCTCATCACTGTGCCGGACGAGGCTGCACCGGTAGAGGGCGAGGATCGCACCGTGCATGTCAATGCCGAGGCCGGTGCCAATTGGGATGATTTCGTGGCCTTCACCGTAGAGCTCGGGCTCGAGGGCGTCGAGGGACTGTCCGGCATTCCCGGCACAGTCGGCGCTTCCGTGGTGCAGAACATCGGTGCCTACGGGCAGGAAGTCGCCACTTCGGTCGAATCGGTGGAAGTCTGGGATCGAGACACCAAAACAACGCGCGACCTCACACCCGCCGATCTTCGATTCGGCTATCGATACTCCGCACTGAAGACCAGCATGTACGCCGGCCCCGGCTGGCCGGCCGGCCGATTCTTCCCGACGCCACGTTACGTGGTGCTTTCCGTCACCTTTGCCCTGACCCACTCGGCCGAAGGCACGGTAGGTTACGGACAGCTTGCCAAAGCGCTTGGCGTCGAAGTGGGCGACCGTATGGCCACCGCCGACATCCGCAAAGCCGTGCTCGCAGTACGTGCCGCCAAGGGCATGCTCGAGGACCCTACTCGCTACGCCTTGCCTGACATGGCCACCGCCAAGCGCGAGGCCAATATCCTGACCGATCTGGAGCGTCTGGCCTCCCTCAATGAGGCCGCCGGCATTCCCGTTGGCGATGACGGTCTGCCTGCTCCCGACTACAATCGCCACAGCTGCGGCTCGTTCTTTATGAATCCGATTCTGACCGCCGACCAAGCGGCGGCCCTGCCCGAAGATGCGCCGAAGTTCGACGCGACTCTGCCTGACGGCACTCCCGGCACCAAGACGTCCGCCGCCTGGCTCATCGACCATGCCGGCTGCCATAAGGGATATAAGGTCGATGCGGACGCGCCGGCCAGTCTATCCACGCAGCACACGCTGGCCTTGACCAATCGTGGGGGAGCGAGCGCGGCCGATATCGCAGCTTTGGCGCGTGCGGTTCAGCAGGCAGTCAAGAGCGCGTTCGGAGTGGACTTGGTGCCCGAACCGGTCTGCGTCGGTGTGCTGTAATCGCGCTATTGATTGATGGAGTGGGTTATTAATCCCATATATTGCGGACTCTGAGTCTTATTAATAGACAAGACACGCGGGCTCTTCTATACTCGATTGTCGGTATTGTGCGCATTCGGTGCGCAAACAACAGAGAAAAAAGAAGAGCACTATGCAACTGTTCCGTACAAAATCCGTCGAACAGACCATTGCCGAAACCGGTGAAGAGGGCCGCAAGCTCAAGCGCAACCTGACTTGGTGGGATCTGTCAATCATGGGCGTGGCCGTAGCCGTGGGCGCCGGCATCTTCTCGGTGGGCGCGCAGGCCGCCGCCTTCCACGCCGGCCCGGCCGTGATCATCAGCTTCCTGATCGCCGGCATCGTGTGCGGCGCAGCCGTGATGTGCTACGCCGAATTCGCTTCGATGATTCCGGTGGCCGGCTCCGCCTACACCTTCACCTACACCACGGTCGGCGAGATCATGGCCTGGATCATCGGCTGGGATCTGATTCTGGAAATGCTGATGGCCGGCTCCGTGATTTCCAAGTATTGGGGCGTATACCTCAACGATTTCATGCGCCTGATGGGCTGGAACGCCAACACCAACCTGACGTTCGGCTCCTTCCATATCGATATCGCCCCGATTATCATCGTGGCGTTCTTTACCACGCTGCTCGTATTCGGCACCAAGATCGGCGCCCGCGTGGACGGTGCTATGACCGTGCTCAAGATCGCCATCGTGTTCTTTGTGGTGATCGTCGGCTTCTTCTACGTCAAGGCCTCCAACTTCACCCCGTTCATTCCGCCGAGCCAGCCGGCCTCCACCGTGGAAGGCTCCTCCGCCGTCACCGGCGTGATGACCCAGCCGTTGTGGCAGTTCGCCACCGGCATGACCCCATCCGTGTACGGCGTTCCCGGCATCCTCTCGGGCGCGGCGCTCGTGTTCTTCGCGTTCATCGGATTCGACGTGGTGGCCACCGCCTCTGAGGAGACCAAGAACCCGCACAAGAACGTGCCGCTCGGCATCGGCGTGGGCATGCTGCTCATCATTGTCATGTACATGCTCGTGGCCGTGGTGACCACCGGCATGGTCTCCTATGCCGATCTCGCCAAGCAAGACAGCCCCTCGCTGGCCACCGCCTTCGAACTGGTGGGCGCCGACTGGGCCGCCAAGATCATCAGCTTCGGCATCGTGCTGGGCCTGGCCACCGTGGTTATGGTGCTGTTGCTCGGCCTGACCCGTATCGTCTTCGCCATGAGCCGCGATGGTCTGCTGCCGCGCGGCCTGTCCAAGACCGGCAAGCATGGCACCCCGGCCGCTCTGCAGATCGTCGTCGGCGCGGTGGTGGCGCTCGTGGCCGCCTTCTTCGACATCGGCGTGCTCTCCGACATGGTCAACATCGGCACCCTGTCCGCCTTCACGCTGGTGGCCATCTCCATCCCGATTATGCGCAAGAAGCGCCCCGACCTGCCGCGCGCCTTCAAGATGCCCGGCAGCCCGTGGATTCCGATCCTCATCGCCGTGGCCAACTTCTGGTTGATGCTCAACCTGTCCGTGCTCACCTGGATTCGTTTCGTGGTGTGGCTCGTGGTCGGCTTCGCCATCTACTTCGGCTACGGCTACTGGCATGCGCGCCTCGGCAAGGGCGACCTGACCGAAACGCTGTCCGCCGAAACCGATAAGGCCGTTAACGGCTGAGAGCGAGGAGCGTCCCAACAGGCGCGTACCCTTGTATCAGTATTTGTTAAGGAGGATTCCATGCCATATGTAATCGCTCAGCCTTGCGTGGATGTCAAGGACAAGGCTTGCGTGGACGAGTGCCCCGTCGACTGCATTTACGAGGGTTCCCGCTCGCTGTACATCAACCCCAACGAGTGCGTCGACTGCGGTGCATGCGAACCGGTGTGTCCCACCGAGGCCATCTTCTATGAGGATGATCTGCCGGACGAGTGGGCTTGGTACAAGGATGCCGCTGTCAACTTCTTCGCTGAAGTCGGCGATTTGGGCGGCGCTTCCGCCAATGGTCCAATCGGCAAAGACCCGGAACAGGTCGCCGCGCTGCCGCCGCAGAACCAGTAAGCTGATTTGCGGATAAGCGCTGCACACAGCGCATAGTTCGGATTGAACCCTCGGTCTATCACGGCCGAGGGTTCGTCGTATCTTAGGAACATACCGTCCAAGAAAGGGGTTCTCATGGGCTTCCACGCATATTCGTCGCCATACGACTGGTCTCGTATCGCCGGCTTCAAAGCCACCGCCAAAACCGTGCCGGGTGGCATGATCGACCTGTCCGTAGGCTCGCCTGTGGACCCGGTGCCGAGCAGTGTCCAGCAGGCGCTGGTTGCCGGCGCAGACGCCCCCAACGCCCATGGATACCCGGTCACCGCCGGCACCGCCGACCTTAAGGCCGCTATCGATACATGGTTCCGCGAACTGCGCGGGGTGGATCTGAAATCCATCAACGCTGCCGCCGTACCCACCGTGGGTTCCAAGGAGGCCGTGGCGCTGATGGCCAGCCTGCTGCACCTTGGCGAAGGCGATGTGGTCGTCCAACCGGCTGTCTCCTACCCGACTTACGAAATCGGTACCCAACTTGCCGGCGCCACCGTGGTCAAAGTCGATGATGTGACCGACGTCGATTCCTGGGTGAATATTCCGAACGTCAAGGCCATCTGGATCAACTCGCCGTGTAATCCCTCCGGCGAGGTCATCTCCGCTGACTGGCTGACCGACATCGTGGCTGCTGCCCGTCGCATCGGTGCCGTGGTGCTCTCCGACGAATGCTATGCGTTAATGGACTGGCGTTCGGTGCGCCGCAATACAGCCGCGTCCTCTGCGCCTGCCGCGTCTGCATCTGCTGCGTCTGTGCCTGCCGCACCGGTGGCCGAATCCAACGAGCCCGCCTCCGATACCGCATTCAGTCTCTCCGCCACGCCATGTGCCCTGAATCCACATGTGTGTGAAGGTTCGGCAGCTGGCATCCTGGTGCTCTACTCGCTGTCCAAGCAGTCCAACATGGCCGGCTACCGTACGGCTCTAATTGCCGGCGATTACCGGCTGGTCAAGGAAATGGCCGAATACCGCAAGCAGATCGGCCAGATTATCCCTGGCCCAGTGCAGGCCGCCATGGCCGCAGGCCTGAAGGACACAGCCGCTGTGCACGAGCAATGGAGGCGTTACCGTCGCCGCCTATCCGCGCTGGTTGACGCACTGAAGGCATATGGCTATTCGGCACAAATGCCCTCCGGCGCGCTGTACGTATGGGTCAAGGCCAAGTCCGGCGACTGCTGGGCCGATATGGCCGAGCTCGCCAAGATCGGCATCATCCCCAGCCCCGGCGAATTCTACGGCGCTCCCGCCTACCTGCGTTTCTCCGCCACCGCCACCGACGAGGCCATCCGTTCCGCCTGCGAACGTCTCACGGCGTAATGAGATCGTAAGTGGCGTTGAGCCGTTCACGCCCCAAACTGGGCGGCCTTGTTGCCGAATTTGCGGCGCACAGCGTCCAGTGCGGCCTCGGCATCATGCAAACGCGCCTGTGAGGTCTGGCCGCGGGCATTGTCGGCCTCTTCGAGCATGTCATCCAGTGAAGGCTGCACGGCCGTAGCCGCCGCCTTACTGAGCGAAGACGTGCTCATACCGGCCAAGCGAATAGTTTTGGGCAGGGGAGTGGCAGACTCCGCCGAGGCCGGTAGCCCCAGCATGACTTTCAGCTGCCGCACGCATTCCGGGTACAGCACGCCGGCCGTATCGGTCGGCCGCTCCATCGTAAAAGACCGGGTCTGATAGCTCAGGTCGGCGAACCGCAACTTCACCGTCAGCGTGCGCGCCACCAGCCCCTTGCGCCGCAGCGTGCTGGTTACTTCGTCGCAGGCCGAACGCAGTAGCCCACACACCACGCGCATATCGCGTGTATCCTCGGCCAAGGTTTCCTCGGACCCAATGGATTTCTCCTCGCGTACCGTGGTAATTTCGCGGGAATCCAACCCGTGCGAGGCCGCCCATAATCCACGTGCCGCAGCCGGGGAGCCAGTGGCACGAGTCAATGCAGCCTCATCCAGCTGAGCCAATTCAGCCACCGAATGCACGCCCCAAGCATTAAGCCGCTTCTCCAAAGACGGCCCGATTCCCGGAATACCACGCAATGGCATCATCTGCACGAATTCGGCCGAGCGGGCCGCGGGAATCAGCAGCATGCCGTCCGGCTTGGCATTGGTCGAGGCCATTTTGGACACCAGTTTGTTACAGGCGATACCCACTGAACACGTCACGTGGAAGCGCTCGGCCACCTGAGCGCGAATCCACGCGCCGATCGCGCTCGGCCGCCCCCACTCCAGCAGTGCGGCGGACACATCCATATAGCCCTCGTCCACCGAAACCTGCTCGAACCGGTCGGTGACGGTCAAAAACACCTCATGCATGATTCGGTGCGACATCATGCGGTAATACGCCATATCCACTGGCAGAAAAATGCCGTTCGGGCACAACCGATGGGCGCGCGCGGCCGGCATCGCCGAATTGATGCCGTATTTCCGGGCTTCGTAGCTCGCGGCGGACACCACCGCGCGCGGCCCGGTGCCGATGATTACCGGCTTGCCTTTGAGCCCGGGGTTGCGCGCCACCTCCAATGAGGCATAGAAGGCATCCATGTCGATATGCAGCACGGTGCATCCGGTCTCGTCGTGGCCCCAATCGCGTTTGGCGGCCTCAAGTCTCGGTGCGGTGCTCATGCCACCATTGTAGGAATGCCGAACGAGGTCATGCTCACTATGTGGCGTGCATGACGCGGCGCTCATTGTCATAATGCCGAATATCGCCGGAATTCCAAGGGTTTACGCACTGTGCGGCTGTTTCGCATGGTGGGTGCGATTCCACGGAATCGTCCACATTGCGTCACTGTCCGTAACGCCTTCCAAGTCAATGCGCGCTGTCCCGGCTCTCCGAGTAGCGTAAACCTCATGAAGAAGGCAGTGGTCGGTATCCTCAACCGTGTTCCCGTGGTTCTTATCGTGATTGGTGAGGCACTGGTGATTTATTTGGCTACGGCCGTCGCCAAACTTGCGTTCACCCAGCTCGATCCGCTGTACTCGGTGTGGTATCGCGTGGGATTCATGGCGGTGCTGTTGCTGCTGTGGCGCAGGCCCTGGAACAAGGCGAAGCGAGCGCAACTGTTTCACCGCGACGCCCGCAGCTGGGGGCTGGTCGTACTGCTCGGCTGCTCGCTGGTGCTGATGAATACCCTGTTTTATGTGGCCATCAGCAATATGGATATGGGCATTGCCGTGTCTATCGAATTTTTGGGACCGCTTTCGGTGGCGGTGATTACCGGCAAAAGCTGGCGCGAGCGGGTCGGTATCGGTATCGCGGCGGTCGGTGTGGTGCTGTTAGCTGGCATATCATTGGCCAATCCGTCCGGCAATGGCACGTTTTTGTATGGTCTGATTGCGATTTTGATCGGCGGGTCGATGTGGGGCATGTATATCATCACCGGCCGGCGCGTGGCGGCTGGCGGCAATTCGCTGGATAATCTGTGCATCGCCGTGACCATCGGCTGGCTGGTCCAGTCCCTGTTCCTTGGCGTGCCGGCTGTGGCTCATGTGGTTCACCCCAAGGCCGATGCCACGTGGGCGCTTGAGCCCGGCGGCTCGCTGAAGCTGCTGGCTCTGCTGTTTGTGATTTCCCTGATGGCCTCGTTCATTCCCTATGTGGTGGAGCAGATCACGCTGCGACGCACCACATCCGGCGCATTTTCGGTAATGCAATCCATCAATCCCGCCATGGCGGTGGCCGTGGGACTGGCGTTCGGCGAGATTCCCAGCGTTGGTGAAATCGTCGGTGTGGCGTTGGTGATTTGCGCGGTTATCGTTACGTTCTCCGGCGACGCCGCACCCGCGGACGTTCAATAATGTGTCGTTCGGCACGCCGTATCCGCAGGACGTGGTACAGTAATTTGCTGTTGCGCATTATTGCGTAACGTGGAGTCATGCCTGAGTGGCCGATAGGGGCACCCTGCTAAGGTGTTAGTCGTGTAAACGGCTCGAGGGTTCGAATCCCTCTGACTCCGCCGATTAAGGTTCCGGGTGAAAGCTCGGAACTTTTTTGTTTTCCGGAAACTCCGGGTTAAGTAACTCCTGAAATAACCGAGGATGGGCGGTCTCCGCTTGTGGTAAGCGGAGTCGGAGGTACGCCATTGTCCGTCCGCCTCCAAACCGCCATTTTAGTGGGCGAACGAGTGCGGCACGTCGGGAAAAGTCCGAGCGACGAAAGAAAAATGTCCACTAAGTGAGACTTTTGCGTGGTGTTCGTGAATGGTGATTGAAGATTAACCGGTTTATATATTGCTTGTCCAATCGCTTGCTCATCGCCTCCCTCCCCGCAGTACTTGACCGAGATGGGCGGTACCCTAGAGAGAGAAGAAGAGTTCCGAAGGGCGGGCAAAGATGAGCCATATCGCTGGGCAGGGGCAACATCGCTCCAACTCGACACGAACCAACCGTGCGGCGCTGATTATCGTGTTCGTGATCGTGCTCGCCGTTGCGCTGGGCATCGGCGCATGGTTCGCAACCCATCGCACGGACGGCAATGGCCCCGCACACGCCGGAGTGTCGGACGTCGCGTTGAATAAAGCGAAGAACACGCCCAAACCGGTGACCGAACATCACGGCAATTCACCGGATTGCCCGGATACGGACTGCATCGCCATGCTGGTCAACGGCGATTTGTTGTTCCATGAGGGATTGTGGAGCCATTTCCAAGGCCCGAACCCCAACGCCACGGATGGCACCGCCTTCAACTTCGACCCGCTGTTCGCGCCGATGAAGCAGTACATTCAGGCTTCGGACATCGCCGTGTGCGAATTCGAAACCCCGATCGCCCAGCGCGGCGGCCCATATGCCGCGTACCCGATCTTCAACATTCCGCCGGAAGTGGCGGATGCCGCCCGCAACGTGGGATACAACGCCTGCACACACGCCACCAACCATTCCTGGGATCAGGGGGCGGATGGCATCGCCCGTCTGTGGGACACGCTTGAGGCCAATGGCATCGCCCAGACCGGCTCGTACAAAACCGAAGCCGACTCCACCAAACCGTTGGTCATCGATTCCCCGACCGGCGGCGGCAAGCTGGGTCTGGTCACCGGCACGGTCTCCCTCAACGGCATGACCGCCGACGAGGACTGGCAGGTGGATCGTCTGCGCGAAGACGGCGACCCGAATCACGACAGCGACATCCAGCGCGCGGTAGACAAGGCCAACAAGGCCCGCGAGCAAGGTGCCGATGTGGTGGCCATCGCCATGCACTCGGTGCAGGAATACCTTGATTACGCCGATTCCTGGCAGATTTCGGAAGCCCATGAGCTTGCCGACACTGGTGCCTTCGACGTTATTTACGGTGCCGGTTGCCATTGTGCGCAGCCCATCGAGAACTATAACGGCACGTGGATTATCTACGGTCTGGGCAACGCCGTCACCGAGTCGGCGAACACGCCGGAAACCTTGGTCAACAATCAGGGTGTGACCGCACGCATCCAGTTCGCCGGCAAGAAGGGCGTCAAGGGGTCGTGGCGCGTCAACCGCATCGATTGGGTGCCCACCGCCAACGTGCATCAAGGCAACTACCAATGGTGTCCGATATCCAGCGACCATCCCATAGGCACATGTTGGGACGAAGCCTACGACGCTCAGATACGCCAACGCATCTGGGATGTCATCTATTCGATGGGCGCGGACCAGAACGTCGTCAAGGAATGGAACATCACGCAGGAGCAGGCGGCAAAGCAATAGTTGCTCGGCTTGGTCTCAAGGAGGGGAAGCCGCAAGGTGACGCTTTTCCCGCCGGCCTCCTAATGTGGAGCCCATGACCGAGATTTACGAAACCCAAAGCGAACGCACCGATCTGCCCCTCGTCGTGATGCCGTCCGTGCTTGACTCGATGATCGAGCCCATCAAGGCCCAGTTCCCCGCGCTCCACGACGTTGCCCGCGTGCGTATGTTCGAGGAATTCACGTCCGACGAGGCGACCATAGCCGAGCGTCTGAAGGATGCCGACGCCCTGCTGGTGGGCGGCTACCACATTTCGGACGATCTGCTGCGCACCATCAGCGAGCAGGGGCACGTCAAGTGCATCGTGTTCTGCGGTACCGGCGTCGCCAGCTACCTCAATCTCGATAAGGCGCGCGAGCTGAAGATCCGCGTCTGCAACGCCGAACATTATGGCGATCACGCCGTGGCCGAGCACACCTTCGCCCTTCTGTTCGAGCTCATCCGCCGCGTTGGCCAACTCGATAAGGACGTCAAGGCCGGCAACTGGGCGTGGACCGGCGGCGATGGACTGCAACTCGCCGGCCGTCGCATGGGCATCATCGGACTGGGCGGCATCGGCTCCACCGTGGCCGGCATCGCCCGCGCCCTCGGCATGGAGGTCGCCGCATGGAATTCGCATGTGCCGCCCGAGCATTTCGAACGCTCCGGTGCCACTCCGGTCGACGATCTCAACAAGCTCATCGAAACCAGCGACGTCATCTCCGTCCATCTGCCGCTGAACAACGCCACGCGCGGCATCGTCACCGCCGAGAACCTTGCGCATGTGAAGCCCGGCACCCTGTTCATCAACACCGCCCGCTCCGAAGTCATCGAATCCGGTGCGCTGCTTGCCCGACTGCAAAAGGGCGATGTTCCCGCCGCACTCGACGTGTTCGACCATGAGCCGCTGACCGCCGACGACGCCATCTGCCATGTGCCCGGCATCGTCCTGACCCCGCACGTCGGCTGGCGTGCCGACGGCGCGTTCAAGGAGCTCACCCGCCAGATGATCGCCTGCCTGACCGCCTACTTCGCCGGCGAAGACTATAACGTCGTCGTCTCCGAACGCTGATAGCCCTGCCTAGCCTCGCGCTCAATCGAACACCCAGCCAGTCGACCACCGGAACACGCTCATGCAGACGATTCTCAACACGCCCGACGATCCTGCCCACGATTCGCTCGTCGAAAAAAAGTCCGAATTTATCGGCGACGCCGCCCATGTCGATACGCTCGACGAGGCGCTCGCGTTCGTGGCTGCGATCCGTGAGCAGCATCCGAAAGCCCGACACGTGGCGTATGCCGCCGTGTGCGGAGGCGCGGATGGGCGACTGTCCGAACGCATGAGCGATGACGGCGAGCCGTCCGGTACCGCCGGCAAGCCGATTCTCGACGTACTCAAGCAGTCGGGCACCACCGATTGCGTGGTTGCCGTCACCAGATATTTCGGTGGTATTCTGCTGGGCTCCGGTGGGCTGGTCCGCGCGTACTCATCCGCCGCATCATTGGCGATGAAAGCCGCCCGCGCCGCCCGCATCATGACCGCCAAGCGATACCGGGTTCGCCTCGAATACCCGCAGTTGGCCCGATTCCAGCAGATCCTGGCGCAGCTTGGTGGCAGTCAGGAGGATGAATCGTATGCGGTGAACGTCGAGTTGACCGCGGTGGTGCCGCAGGATGATTGCGCGCGATTCGAGGAGCGTGTGCGGGAAGCGTTCAATGCCGCTGTGGTGCCGGCTCCGATTGACATGGTCAACATTCCGGTTCCGCTCGCGTGACGCCTGTATGACTAAGCTGGGCATCATGACCGACGAGAACACCACCAGCCAGCAGACCCAGCCCACCGAGGCCGCAACCGAGGCCGCGGCCGAGACTGCAACCGACACGGACGCCCAGCAGCAGGACCAAGGCGCGCAGTCCGCAGCCGAGTCCGCCGCTCCGGTGGATTTCGAACCGCTGACCGCTACATACGAGCGTCTGCGCCATTCCACCGACCCGGCCGAACTGTCCGAATTCGCCCGTCGGCCGTTGCCTGACCGTGCCGATCAGGCGGCGTTCTCCCGCGCCACCGCACTTTTGGAGGCTGTGGCCGGCAACCCGCACACCCCGGTGGCCGATCGTGTGTTCCTCGCCGACACCATGCCGTTCCCGAACGTATTGGTCAAACTCTCCGAAGACCCCGAACCGTCCGTGCGTCAAGCCGTGGCCGCCAACGGGGACGACAAGAATTGGCTGGTCGGCCGTCTGACCAAGGACCCGGTGCCTGCGGTCCGGGATACGGCGTTGAAAAACAAGCGCACCAGCTGGAAGATGCGGCTTGAGGGTGCGCAGGACCCCACTGCGGATGCGGAGACATTGGATTTCTTGGGCGTACTTGGCACCGAATCCGAAGAGGGAGCACCGGCGGTGCTTTCTTCGATGGTCCGCCGTGCCGTGGCACTGAACCCCAATACGTCCGAAGCGATGCTTGCCAAATTGGCCAACGACCCCTCGGCCGAGGTGCGGCACGCCGTGGAAAGCCGCCGCTAAGCACACTATTGCTGTGTTTTGCCGCGCAAATTTGGCCGGCAATCACCCCCTGTCCACCATTGTGAGCGCTCACATCTCACTATGTGAGGGTAAAAAGTACATAATTTGGCGGAATCATGGCATTTTTCTTACGGTGTGGCGCAATCAAACGGCGTTAGACTGGGGCTATGAGTGAGATTACCGAGAGTGAAGAGCGTCTGGCCCGTCCGTTGATTCGACTGGCCAAGTTGGTCGGTGTCGGCACGAGTTATTTGGGCATGAGCCATGACTACCACGAGATAGACGATGACGTCCTGATCGAGGTGCTGGCAGCGCTGGGCATCGACGCCTCCAGCGAGAGCGCCCAACTCATCGCCATCCGACGCATTCTGAACGAGCGTTACGCCCGATTGGTGGCACCCACCGTGCTGCATATCGCCGGTAGCGAGGACCGGGTGCTGGTGAACACCGGTATTCTGGACGTGCCTTCGGCGAGCATCACGCTGGAGAATGGCGAGCCATATCAAGGCACCATTGAAGTTGGTCCTGGAGATGGATCCCAGGCCTACGACTTGGATGGTACGTTCATTTCGAATGCGGCTGTGGTCATTCCCGCCGACCTGCCGATTGGTTACCATACGCTGCACGTCAAGGTCGCCGACCGTGTGCAAGACGCCACTTTGATCAGTGCACCTGATCGCGTCGATCTGCTTGACCCGATGAAGGGCGGCAGTCTGTGGGGCTGGATGGCCCAGCTGTACTCGATTCGCTCCTCCAACTCCTGGGGCGTGGGCGATTACGAGGATCTGAAGACCATGCTGGTGGACGCCAAGCAGAAGACCGGTGCCGACTTCGTGCTCATCAATCCGGTGCATGCCGCCGAGCCGGTGTCCCCGCTCACCCCGTCGCCGTATCTGCCGGTAAGCCGTCGCCTGATCAACTTCACGTACATCCGTCCTGAGGCGATCGCCGAATATGCCACGCTCAGCGAGGGCGACAAGAATGCCGTCGACGGACTGCATGCCGACACCGAACCGCTGAACGGTGATTCCCAGCTCATCGACCGTGACGCCATGTGGCGCAGCAAGATGCACGCCCTGTGGATTATCTTTAAGGCCGGCCGTACCGCCGAACGCCAAAGCGTATTCGACCAATTCAAGGCGGACTGTGGTTCCGACTTGGAGGCGTATGCCACGTGGTGCCTGTGCTACGACAAGTGGGGGGCGCCCAACGGCGAGGAGAGCAACTGGGAGCGCAAGTTCAATCGCAACTCCCCGGAAATCGCCAATCTGCGCAAGCAGTACCCGGACACTTTGGACTTCTACCGCTGGCTGGAATGGATTGCCGCCGAGCAGCTGTCCTCCGCCCAACAGGCAGCCAAGGACGCCGGCATGCATATCGGCATCATGTCCGATATGGCCGTCGGCGTGCACCCCTCCGGCGCTGACGTGTGGTGGAATCCCGAGCGCTTCGCCAAGGGAGCCACGGTCGGCGCACCGCCGGACATGTTCAACCAGCAAGGCCAGAACTGGAGCCAGCCGCCGCTGAGCCCGATCAATCTGGAGACCACCGGCTACGAGGCCTACCGCAATATGGTGCATGGCATGTTCGCCCGTGCCGGTGCGGTGCGCATCGATCACATCCTTGGTCTGTTCCGCCTGTGGTGGATTCCCGAGAACCGTTCGGCTATGGATGGCGCTTACGTGTACTACGACTCAGACATCATGCTGGGCGTTCTGGCCATCGAGGCCTCTCGTGCCGGCGGCGTGGTCGTAGGTGAGGACCTCGGCGTGGTGCCGGACCATGTGGCCGATTCCCTGTCGAGCCACGGTATTCTCGGTTGCGCCGTTGAATGGTTCGAGCAGTGCGACGGCGTGTTCCGCGCCCCCTCCCAGTGGCGTCCGTATGCATTGGCCTCCGTGAATACGCACGATTTGCCGCCGGCCGCCGGTTACCTGGAATACGAGCACGTCAAGATTCGTGAGCGTCTGGGCTTGCTGACCGGCCCGGCCGAGGAATTCGAAGCCTCCGCCAAGGCCGAGCAGGATGCGATGCTGGCCATGCTGGTCGAGCAGGGTTATCTTGATGCCGACTTTGCCGAACATCGTGAGGATCATGAGGCGGATATCGTCGACGCGCTGTACCGCGCACTGAAGGGTTCGCCGTGCAAGCTGCTCGCCGCCTCGATCACCGACGCGGTGGGGGAGAAGCGTGCGCAGAACCAGCCGGGCACCAACAACGAATACCCGAACTGGCGCATCCCACTGGCCGACGCCAAGGGCAACGTGGTACCGCTCGAAACCCTCTTCGACACCCCCGGTGCCCAACGCTTCGCCCAAATCTTCAATTCCTGACCCGCTTTACCTCCCTCTGACGAGCCGAGTCGTTAAGCGGACAGTCCAGTGGACTGTCCGTAGACGAGGCCTGAAAGAAGCGATAGCTGAGAGAAGGCAGGGAATTGCCTCACCGTAGGTGAGTCGGTTAGCCGAAGTGGGTGGGAGAGAAACCATAAATAGGGGAAGAGAAGCCATAAACCCAATGGAGTGTCCCCAGTTGCCCTATGTCAAGCCCGGCGATATACTAGTGGATTGTTGTGTTTCCCTAAGGGGTCCTTCAAAGCGCTATCCCACTCGCCATCGAGGACTTTCAGGGAGCCCACGGATAATGAGGTTCGACGCCTCTTGGATGCGGCCCTGACCAAGCCACACCAAGCAGCTGAGACCCGGAACACAATATAGAAAAGGTAATCCAGTGAAAACTTTCACTCCGAAGCCAGCTGATCTGACTCATGACTGGTACGTCATCGACGCCACCGACGTGGTGCTCGGCCGTCTCGCCACCCAGGCTGCAATCCTGCTGCGCGGCAAGAACAAGCCGACCTACGCTCCGCACGCCGATTCCGGCAACCACGTGATCATCATCAATGCCGACAAGATTGCTCTGACTGGCAACAAGATGGGCAAGGAGCTCTACTCGCACTCCGGCCGTCCCGGTGGTCTGCGTCGTGACTCCTACGCCGAGCTGCTCGAGAAGAACCCCGAGCGCATCATCAAGAACGCTGTCAAGGGCATGCTGCCGAAGAACCGTCTGGCCAAGGTGCAGCTCGACCGCCTGCGTATCTTCCGTGGCGCCGAGCACCCGCACACCCCGCAGAAGCCCCAGGTCTTCGAGATCGCCCAGGTCTCGCAGCAGGCCAAGTGAAACCTGAGAGGAGATAAGAATCATGGCTGAAAACACCAACGACTCCCAGGTTGTCGAGACCGAAGAGGAGCTCACCAACTACACCACCGAGACCAACGCTGGCGCTGGCACCGGCACCTCCGCGATTGAGCCGGGCTACGGCACCGGTCGCCGCAAGGAGGCTGTCGCCCGTGTCCGTCTGGTTCCGGGTGACGGCAAGTGGACCATCAACGGCCGCACTCTGGAGGAGTACTTCCCCTCCAAGCTGCTGCAGCGTGAGGTCAACTCCCCGATCGTTCTGCTCAAGCTCGAAGGCAAGTTCGACGCTATCGTCCTCGTTGACGGCGGCGGCACCACCGGCCAGGCCGGCGCCATCCGCCTCGGCGTTGCCCGCGCTCTGAACGCCATCGATCGTGATGCCAACCGCGCCGCCCTGAAGAAGGCTGGCTTCCTGACCCGCGACGCTCGCGTCGTGGAGCGCAAGAAGGCTGGTCTGCACAAGGCACGTCGCGCCCCGCAGTTCTCCAAGCGTTAATTTCGCTTGTCCTGTACCGAGCATACAAAGGCTCTCCGCGGAATTCCGCGGAGAGCCTTTGTGTTTGTGTCGCGCTGTCTTGAGTGTGACTCACACCTGCTTCATCAGCGTGATGCTCAGCGCCGGCATGGTCCAGACATTGTCGTCGACGGGAGTGTCCGGTGTATCATCCACAGGGGCATCGGGCATATCAGCTGATACCTCATCCCGAGGCGCGGACGAGGTGCCGTTTGCGGCGTGATCTGTTACTGGCATCGCGAATTTGATGGTATCCGCTTCATTCTCAGTCGAGGATTCCGTACGCTGCATGGCCACTTCTTTGACCATCTTGAGTACTGTCTCGCTGGCGTCCGGTACATGCTGCGTCCAGACGGTGGTGTCACCGTTCAAATCGCATTCCTCGACCTGAGTGCCATGCCCGGCTCGACGGCCGTTGATTTCGGCCGAGCACCATTTAGGCGTCCAGTGAGTGTCTGGCGGCAGTCGGAATGTGCGGTCGTCAGCGGTGCCGTTGACCACAATGCACACGTCCACCTCACTGTTGGACAGCAATCGCATGGTGAAGCTACGTACGCCCAGATCGAACCAGTCACGCTCCATCGGCGTGGTGCCGTCGGGCAGGAACCACTGCACGCGGCTTGAGGGCTTGAGTAGGCCGAGCTGGGTCAGTCGGGTGAAGAAGTCCTCGTGGTGATACAGGTCCAGTGATTTACGTAGCGCCACCAGTCGAGACACGGTTTCCAAGCGGCGCATTTCGCGCGTCTTGTTGGTGGAATACATCCAATCCCACTTCAGCCACGTGATGTCGTTGTCTTGGCAGTAGGCGTTGTTGTTGCCGTCCTGCGTGTTGCGGAATTCGTCGCCGGCGAGCATCATCGGCGTACCCAGCGAGAGCAGCAGCATGCCGATCATGTTCATGGCCGCCTGTTCGCGTGCCGCAATGACGTCTGGATCATCGGTGACGCCTTCGACGCCGAAATTGGCGGAATGGTTCACCGACGAGCCATCATTATTGTTTTCGCCGTTGGCTTCATTGTGCTTGGAGCGGTATCTGGTGAGGTCCGTCAGCGTGAAACCGTCGTGGCAGGACACGAAATTGATGGAGGCCGGAGCGCCACGCCCTGGTTCGGTGGCGAACAGATCGGCCGAGCCGCAGAGTCGCGTGGACATCTCCTGCAAACTGATACGCCCGAAATCGGAGCCGCCGTCCACATCCTCAAGCCAGAAGGTGCGGGCCGTGTCGCGGAAGCGGTCATTCCATTCGGCGAACGGCACGGAGAATTGGCCGGTGCGCCAGCCGAGGTTGCCCAGATCCCACGGCTCCATAATGAGCTTCAGGTTGCCCAGCAGCAGATCGGAACGCAGGGCGTAGAGGAACGGGTGATGATGGGTGAATTCGCCTTCCAGGCGGGCCAGCGTGACGCCAAGGTCGAAGCGGAAACCGTCTATGCCGATACGCTTGGCCCAGTATCGTAATGAGTCGATGGCAAAGGTGACCACATGCGTGTTGGTGAAGTCCAGCGTATTGCCGCAGCCGGTGGTGTCTTCGAGTCGACCGGTATTGGATTTTTGATGGCGATAGTAGGCCAGATCGTCGAGGCCGCGCCAGCAGACCGTCGGGCCTTCGACGCCGCCTTCGCATGTGTGGTTGTAGACCACGTCCATGATGACTTCGAAGCCGGCCTCGTGCAGTGCGCGCACCATGTCTATGACTTCTTGGCGCACGGCGGCCGCGCCCTTCTCCTGGGCGGCTTTAGTGGCATAGGAGGGTTCGGGGGCGAAGTAGCTGAGGGTGGAGTAGCCCCAGTAGTTCTTGCGGCCGTGTTCTTGCAGGAAGAGCTCGTCCTGCTTGGCCATAATCGGCAGCAGTTCGATGGAGGTGATGCCCAATCCCTGCAGATAGGCGAGCGTTGTGGGGTGGGCGAGTCCGGCGTAGGTGCCGCGCAACGCTTCGGGCAGCCACGGCGCGTTGGCGGTGAAGCCTTTGACATGCATCTCGTAGATGACGGTTTTGCGCCACGGCACATGCGGGTGCTGCGGGTCGCCCTCATGCTTATGGATATCGCGATCGTCGATGGCCACGGACACCGGCACATGGCCGAGCGAGTCTACGGTGCTCATGGCACCGTATGCCGAACCGGTTACCTTGTGGTCCACGACATCGCATTCATAGGAGAAGGCGGCGGGGGTGAGCTCCATGGAGCCGTCGATGCCCTTGCCATACGGGTCAAGCAGGAATTTGTATGGATTGAAGCGCACGCCGTGTTTCGGGTCCCATGCGCCGTCCACGCGGTAGCCATAACGCATGCCGTCCCATGCTTTGGGCAGGTGCACGTACCACAGGCCGTAGTTCGGTCCGGTCATGCGGAACAGGGTCTCGCGCAGATACAAATGTTCGATAATGCGCGTGCATACCGGGAACTCATGAATCTGCTGGATAAAGGAGATATTCGGGTCTTCGAACAGGCGGAGGGCGTCTTGGAAGAAGGCGCCGGGCTCGTCAATGGGCTCCAGCACACACAGCCAAACCTGATCGGCAGTTTCGGAACGAACAACGACGTCAGCCCCACCGTCGTCAGTGAAGTACAGCCCTGGGCGAGTGGCGTAACGATGCAACGGTGGGTTTTTCATACCTCCATTGTAGACGTGTTGTCACTTTTGGTGGAAGCCCTTGATTTCCAAGGCAACACGCCGAATGAAAGTAGTTTTATAAAAATAATTTGCAAAACTGAGATAAAGAAGTTATGCTGTTCATCAACACCTCGCAAAGACAGCGAGATGAACGAAACCAATACGCGACCAATCGCCATGCAGATAGGCCTGCCGGCCGGTCACCTGGTTACCCAGCCACCCGGTCACCCGGCCCAACCTTGCTCATCGCAGTGGCGCGCTTTCACCGTAGAAAGGACCCATCATGAAGGCTCTTGTGCTCACCGGCGTCAAGGAATTCGAAATCCAGGACCTGCCCACTCCTGAAATCCAGCCCAACGAAGTACTGATCAACACCGCCTACGCCGGCGTGTGCGGCACCGATCACGACCTGTACGCCGGCCGCCCCGGTTCGGCCGCCGCCGTGCCGCCGATCGTGCTCGGCCATGAGAACTCCGGCGTCGTGGCCGCCATCGGTTCCGAGGTCACTGGTGTCAAGGTGGGCGACCGCGTGGCCGTCGATCCGAACATCTACTGCGGTCAGTGTGAGTACTGCCTGACCCAGCGTCCCGAACTGTGCGACCATCTTTCCGCCGTGGGTGTCACGCGCGACGGCGGTCTTGCCGAACAGTTCACCGCGCCGGCCACCGTAGTCTACAAACTGCCGGACAACGTCTCGCTGAAGGACGCCGCCGCCATCGAACCCATCTCCTGCGCCGTGCACGGCGTGGACCTGCTGAAGCTGCGCCCCTACCAGAAGGCGCTGGTCATCGGAGACGGCTTCATGGGCCAGCTCTTCGCCCAGATCGTGCAGGCCTACGGCGTGCATCAGGTGGACCTGGCCGGCATCTTCGATGAGAAGCTCAAGCGCAACCAGGAGCTGTTCGGCGTCACGAACGTCTACAACACCACGCGCGAGGCCATTCCGGCCGAGTCCTATGACGTGATCATCGAGGCCGTGGGTTTGCCGGCCACCCAGGCGCAGGCCGTGGCCGCCGCCAAGAAGGGCGCGCAGGTGCTCATGTTCGGCGTGGGCCCGCAGGAGGCGCACTTCGAGATGAACACCTACGATATCTATAAGAAGCAGCTGACCATTCAGGGCTCCTTCATCAACCCGCTCACCTTCAAAGACGCCATCAGCCTGCTCGAATCCGGCAAGATGAACGTCGCACCGCTCATCAGCCACGAACTGGGACTCGAAGAAGTCCAGGACTTCCTCGACGGCAAGATCCAGGGCGTCTCCAAGGCCGTCGTCAAGGTCGGCGAGTAGTTTCGGCACTTTGCCGGCTCCTCTCCCTGAGGGGAGCTGGCGGCGGAGCCGACTGAGGGGAGGCATCCGGCGGCGTGTATTACCACCCTCCGGTGCTGCGCACCACCTCCCGCCAGTGGAAGGAAGAGGTTTCGTCTCACGGTTTTCGCCGCCAATATAGCTTGGCCGCCGGCTTTCCCTTTTTCTTCCGGCGGCCGCATTTTTCCCTGCACCACCTCTACTGACAACGATGTTGATGGAGTCAACCCATGATTCGCTTTTTTGAAAAATTCGGTATTCCCCGTGTGCTGCTGCTTGGCTTCCTTGCCGTTGCCATCTTCATGACCGGCGACGGATTCGAGCTCACCTTCCTCTCCAAATTCATGGTCGACCAAGGCTTCTCGTCCTCGCAGGCCTCCCTGCTGGTCACTGTGTACGGCCTGTTCGCGGCCCTCGGCGGCTGGTGCGCCGGCGTGCTCGCCGAAATGTTCGGTGCCCGCCGCATCATGATGTTCGGTGCCTGCTGGTGGATCGGCATCCACCTGCTGTTTCTCGGGGTCGCCATCCCGAGTGGTCTGTATTCGCTGATTCTGGGCCTGTACGCCTTGCGCGGCATCGGCTACCCGCTGTTCATCTACAGCTTCGTGGTCCTGATGGCGCAATACATCAGCCCCGCCCGCCTGGCCTCCGCCACCGGCTTCTTCTGGACCTGCTTCTCTCTGGGCATTGGCGTGTTTGGCGCTTACCTGCCGAGCTTCATCATGCCGGTGTTCGGCGAATACAAGACCTTCTGGTTCGCACTGCCGTTCTCCATCGTCGGCACCGTCATGTGCTTCTTCTTCGTACCAAAGAACAAAATCGTCAAATCGCAAGGACTGAGCCGCAAGGAACAGCTCGCCGAGCTGGCCGAGGGTGCCACCATCCTGGTCACCAATCGCAAGGTGCTCATCTGCGCGATCATCCGCATCATCAATAACCTGCTGCTCTACGGGTTCCCGGTCATCATGCCGTTGTACCTGTGCACCACCCACAATGGCGGCATCAACATCTTCAAAACCGAGGAATGGATGCGTATCTGGGGCTTCGTGTTCGTGATCACGCTGATTTTCAACGCGTTCTGGGGCTGGTTCATGGACCGCTTCGGCTGGGTATGGCCGATGCGCTGGTTCGGCTGCGCGGTGCTCGCGGTCGGCTCGGTGGCGTTCTACTACATTCCGCAGTGGTTCGGCGCGAATGCCATTATGATGATCGTCGCTTCGGTCATCGTCGGCATCGGCACCTGCGCGTTCTCGTCGCTGCCCACCATCATGACCCTGTACGCGGGCGGCAAGCAGGGCGCGGCGCTGTCCGCGTACAACCTCGCCGCCGGTCTGACCACGTTCGCCGGCCCTGGCATCGCCACCATTTTGCTGCCAATTGTGGGCTATGAAGGTGTGTGCTGGACATACGCCGGCCTATACGTGCTCGCCTTCGTGCTTACCTTGTTCATCCGCCCGCAGCAGCCCGGCTTCGACGCCAAAGGCCACCGCATCAAAGGCGCAAAGGTTGCATCCGCAGAGTCCTCCGAGTCCTCGGAACCTACCGACAGCGCATCCGTGCACGTTTAGCTGCCCGAAGTAACCGTGGCCGCCGAAATGGTTGCCACTGCGAACTGATCGCAACATCATGTTGCGTCAGCAAGAAAGTATCGAGAATTGACTAGGAGTGCGGCATGGTTCTGCCGCGCCGCATACCTTGTCCGACTATCCTTAACCTTTATCCAACCACCACATTCAAAGGAGAATCACATGGCTAAGCCAATGACCGCGTTCACTACCGACCTCCAGCATTCCGGCATGATTGCCAAAGACCTGGATGAGACCATCAAGTTCTACCGCGAGGTTATGGGCTTTGAGCTCGCCGGACTGTTCATGAATGGCGAGAACCGTTGCGCCTTCCTGCGCTACGGCCACCTGACCATTGAAACCTGGGAAGGCGACCCCGCCCCGATGACCACCGGCGCCATCAACCACTGGGCTTTCGACACCCCGGACATCGAAGCCGCCTTCGAGAACGCCAAGGCGCTCGGCGTGGACTTCAAGGACACCGAGATCCAGTCCATCCCGAGTTTCTGGAAGCATGGCATCCGCTACTTCAACATCTACGGCCCCAACGGCGAGACCATCGAATTCTGCCAGATTGTGGAGGAGTAGTGGCTCCGATGCGCCCGATTCGCGCGCAATATGCGTGTCGATAGTGGCCGCAATATAATACTCAGCCTTTATTACGGGCTGGCCTAATAACTAACATTCAACGACCGGTGCACATGCGCCGGTCGTTTTTTTAGTGCCTGATGATTGTGCTGGGTTACAACAATGAGCGGCACGCTGGGCATAACAACATCCATGCAAGAAAGTATCAATTCTTGACTGTTTTCGCGCCAAAACACTGCTATTTTCGCAGCGAAACTTGTATTAACGCTCCAAAGTTGGGCGGATGAAAACAACGAAGTTTGCGTAGTAAAAGGAGACGGTCATGGCACAAGGACTGGCGCGAAAACTACTGCCGGGATTCTTGGCGATCGCAGTGTTCATGACAGGCGATGGGTTTGAACTGACCTTTTTGTCCAAGTATGTCGTCGATCAGGGATTCAGCTCGTCGCAGGCATCACTGCTGTTTACGATGTACGGATTGGTCGCGGCGCTCGCCGGCTGGTCCTCGGGCGTGCTGGCCGAACTGTTCGGAGCCAAGCGCATCATGCTTATTGGCGCGGGTTCTTGGATCGTGCTGCATCTGGTATTCATCGGTGTGGCATTGCCTAGCCACAGTTATTCGCTGATGCTGGCGTCGTATATGTTGCGAGGCATGGGCTATCCGCTATTTATCTACAGCTTCGTAGTGTTGCTTGCGCAAACTGTGGATCCCGGCAAACTGGCATCGGCCATGGGCTGGTTCTGGACTTCCTATTCCTTTGGCATCGGTGTGTTTGGCGCCTATCTGCCGGCGTTCATCACGCCGGTGATTGGTGAATACTATTCGCTGTGGGTGTCACTGCCGTTCTCGATTGTCGGCATGATTATCTGTCTGTGTTTTGTGCCGAAAACCCGTAACGCCAATCTTGACACGATGAGCTCTTCGGATAAGCTTCGTGAACTCTCTCGCGGCGTGACCATTCTCAAAGACAACCACCAGATTGCGCTTGCTGCCGTATTGCGTGTGATTTGCAATCTCACTTTGTACGGTTTTCCGGTCATTATGCCGCTGTATCTCGCCACGCATACAAACGGCGGCGGAGCTTGGTACCAGGTCACCGAATGGTCCACCATCTGGGGTCTGCTGTTCGTCGTCACCGTATTCGGCAATGTGTTCTGGGGCCGTATGGGCGATTGCTTCGGCTGGATGAGCCAGATGCGCTGGTGGGGCTGCTGGCTCTCCGCGCTCGGTACTCTCGCCATGTACTATGTGCCGCAGCTGTTTGGGCACAACCTGCCATTTATGTATGTGTGCGCCGTGGTGCTCGGCATGGGTATTTCCGCTTTCGTACCGATGGGCGCAGTATTCCCTGCTCTGGAACCTGAGCACAAGGGCGCTGCGGTTTCCGCACATAACCTCGCTTCAGGCCTGACCACATTCTGTGGTCCGTTCATCGCCACGGTACTGCTCAATACCGTAGGTTTTGCCGGAGTGTGCTGGGCATATGCCATTTGCTACATCTCTGGCTCGGTCATCTCATTCTGGATTCGCCCCGAGCAGCCGGGCATCACCCGCAAAGTGGCGGCGAACTGAGCGGTGCTCGCTGACTGTTCTCGTCAAAAACCAACAATACAAGACCCTCAAAAAAATAAATTCAACCAATATAAGGAGAAATACCATGAAAGCAGTTGTTCTCGAAGAGCAGGGCGTCATCAATGTGCGTGAGGTCCCGGACGTCAAGGATCCCGGCCCCGGTGAGCTGCGTATCGCACCCCACACCGTGGGCGTATGCGGTTCTGATTTGCATTACTACACGCACGGTCGTGTTGGCAAGTATGTTGTTGAGCAGCCAATGATTCTCGGCCATGAGGCAGCGGGCACCGTGTTGGAGGTCGGCCCCGGCGTCACTGATTTCAAGCCCGGTGACCGAGTCGCCCTCGAGCCAGGCATTCCGGATATGACTTCGCGGGCCAGCCGACTGGGCATGTACAACGTCGATCCGGCTGTGCGTTTCTTCGCTACTCCGCCGATTGACGGTTGCCTGTGTGAGGAGGTCATTCACCCGGCCGCATTCACCTACCATCTGCCTGATTCCATGAGCTTTGGCGAAGGTGCGTTGCTTGAGCCGACCGCCGTGGGCATGTGGGCTGCCACCAAGGCGCGCATCAAGCCCGGCGATGTGTGCGTGGTGACCGGCTCGGGCACAGTGGGTATGCTCACTGCCTCTGCTGCGCTCGCCGGTGGCGCTTCCAAGGTGCTTGTTTCGGATGTGTCTTCCATCAAGCTGGGTATTATCGGCCAGATTCCGGGCGTTATCCCCGTGGATTTGACGACGGAGGACTTGGTTGAACGTGTACGCGAAGAGACCGCTGGGTGGGGCGCTGATGTGGCATTCGAGTGTTCCGGCGCGCCGAAAGCTTATGAGACGTTCTGGAAGCTGATTGCCCCGGGCGGTTGCGCGGTGCTCGTCGGTATTCCGGTCAACCCGGTACCGATTGACGTGACCGAGCTGCAGGCCACCGAAGTGCGTATTGAGAACATCTTCCGTTACGCCAATGTGTACCAGAAAGCCATCGATTTGGTCGATAGCGGCCGACTTAACCTGAAGCCGTTCATCACTGACACGTTTGCCATGAAGGACGCCAAGGCTGCCTTCGACCGTATGGATGAGGGTCGTCCGGGCGATATCAAATTGCAGATTACGGTCAATCGAGACTAATCTGTGACGTGTTGATGACGAGATGATTGCCCGATGAAATCCTGCGGCATATGTTGGCGTTTCCCTTTTTCCGCCCGCACTTATGTGCCATATCCGTAGGATTCCGGCGGGCAATCATCTCGCCGTAGTTGTTCCATCGGTAAAGTACGAAATATGGCGAGCTGTACTGCGCAACGTTGACAAGGAGGTCTGCGATGGATGCGCGAAACTTGACTGCGATTCCTCATTCGGATGCGGGCTCGCTGGAAGTGATTGTGCCCGATGGGGATGCGGCCATACGTTGGTCAAGCCACGGGTATCCGAGCTCTCTGGCCAAATGGCATTATCATCCACAAATCGAAATTCATCTTATCCGTGAGGGAAGTGGACAACTCATGGCGGGGGATGGACTCATGCCATTCGTGCCGGGGCATGTGGCGATGATCGGATCCAATCTGCCTCATAATTGGTTGTCGGATATCATTCCTGGAGAACGGCTCTCTCATCGTGATGTGTTATGCCATATACGTCCGCAGACTATGCGACTATTGACCGCCGCTTTTCCCGAGACTTCCGGTTTCGAGACGGTATTGCGCCGTTCGCAGCATGCACTTGTGCTGTTCGGTGATTCGGCACGTGAGGCCGGCGAGCTATTAGTGGCCATGGGAGAACATAGTCCAGTTAGACGGGTTGCCGACCTTATTGCTATTCTGACGGTATTCGAGCAGGCATCAGCGCAGGAAAGCCAGACCGTGGTAACGCCGGAATACAATCCAGAGATTGCGGTTGGCGCGGAGGATGGGATCAACGCCGCCATCACCTATATTTCCACACATCTGGATGAGGTCAGCTTGCAAGGTGCCGCTGATGCGGCGGCGATGAGCGTATCCACCTTTTCTCGCTTCTTCAAGCGAGTTGCCGGCATCGGTTTTGCTGATTTTGTTCGACGGCTTCGAGTGGGGCGTGCTTGTCGTTTGCTGACTTGCACAAACATGCCCATTGCCAAGATTCAACAGTTGAGCGGATATACGAATGCCTCGAATTTCAATCGTCGGTTTCTGGAAGAAACCGGTATGACTCCATCTCAATATCGCCGAGAACATTGATTGCCGCCCCGGTCTGGGCGGTGTCACGGATCCGTGCAAGAAAGTACCATAAGTGGGTTTCTTGGTATCAGATAGGGCCAATGCTGCCGTTTAGGCTTGAAAATACAACGAAGTGGTTAGATGCGCATAAAGTGCATCGGCTCCAAGGAGGCAGCAATGAATGATAATTCGGTATGGCCGGTAGTGACTGCGGTAATGGTCGTGCTTGCGGTGGCCGTATGCCTGGCCATGGCTGGTGACATCCGGTTTGCCGTGATTGGTGTTCTATGACTGTCTCCATGAGTCCCGAAACCGCTGCCGCCTAGGCGGAAATCAGCCGCGTACCGCAGCACCACAGATATCGTCGAGATAATTCTCGGCGAATCGCAATGCGGCACCGATGATGTTCTGGTCTTCGGCGCAGTAGCTCTTGCGCAGATTGAAATGGTCGGTGCCGAACGGGCTGCGTGCGATGACGCGCGTCTTCAGATCCTCGATGTCGCTGTCTTCAAGATGCTGGGCTGCTTCACCGCCGACAATCACGTCGCCCGCGATGATGGATCGCGCGTTGACGATGGCCTGCGCCACGTAATCCAGCCACTCATCCATGCGCTCGCGATGATGCCGTTCGCCCTGCTCAAGCACGCTGAAGAAGCCGGGAATGCTTTCGTAATCCTCGGGCAAGGTCTCCGGCGAGCAGTAGGTGTCCATGCAACCGCGCTGGCCGCAGTAGCATTCGCGGCCGCCCGGCACCAGCGTCATGTGTTCGATGGCGCCGTTGCACTGGTTCGGGCCTTGATACAGTTTGCCCCCCGCGATCACCGCGCCGCCCGGGCGTCGCTCCAGATAGACGCACACCGCATCGGTGAGCGTGGAGTCGAACCAGAGTTCGGCCATGGCTGAGGCATCGGAATCGTGGATCATCATGCACGGGTAATGGACCGATTGGCTGATGGTTTCGAGCGTGAGCCCAGTGTTGCCCATAATGGTGCCGAAGATGATGGTGGTGGCGTCGGGGGAGAGGATGCCTTGGATGGCGAACGAGACGCCGAGCACCTTGCCGTGCTTCTTTTCGACGTCGGCGGCGAAGTTGTTGATGATGCCGCCGATACGCTGGTAGTAAACGTTGGTGTTGCGGTAAGGCAGGGCATCGTTGCGTTTTTCGATGACGTTGCCGTACAGGTTAATCGCGCACAGGCGCAGTTCGTTGGACCGCATCACTACCCCGATGGCAGTGCGATGATCGGGATTGAACTCATAATTTTGCGCCTTGCGCCCGCCGGTGGAATCCTGCAGTTCGCCTTTGCGGATGAGTCCGTCATCTTCTAGGGCGCGCAGATTTTGGGTGATGGTGGGCAGGCTGAGGCCGAGCTCGCGTTCCAGTTCCTGCTTGGTGACATGGCTATGGCCATACAGATACTGGGTCATGGCACTGCGGTTGTGCGCTTTCACTGCGGTTGATGGCATTGCCCTCATATTTGCCCCTTTGTGCGATGAGATATATGCAAGTATACTTTATGAAAGTGGCTTTCATGTGCCTCGACGCGGAGATTGTGAGACAAAAATCGTATATTTGTAGGCGATTTGGGTACTTTTTTAAACCAATTTTCTAGAAATGTGGAGAAAATGAGTACTTTTGGAAACTTGATTTAAAAAAGTTGTCGGATTGCGTTGTTTGCAGGCATGTGATTTTCGGTAAAAAGTGAACAAAAAGTACCAAATCGCCGAATAAAGTGAGAATTTGTTCGATATTTCGCACAACTCTTAACAAAAACTGTTCAATATCGCACGTGAAACGCCGTCGATTTTGTGCGTGTGCATCGTGCCGAACCGTTCGGTATATTGTGGCTCAGGTCACATGTGCAATGTGACAACGCATCACCGGTCATTTTCGGTTACTGAGGCGGTATCCCGCTGATGCAACTGAGATGACGAGGCGATGGCCCAGAACTTTGCCATATACCCCAAGAAGATCGAGGAGGACCCCAAGTGGCAGAAGCAAAGAAGAAGGTCGAAGCTACCAAGCCGACCCCAGAAGAGAAGCAGGCCGCAGCTGAGGCCGAGGTTGACGCGCTGGTTGCCCGCGCCAAGAAGGCTCTCGACGAATTCGAGAACCTCGACCAGAAGCAAGTTGATCGTATCGTCGCCAAGGCATCCATCGCCGCTCTGAACAAGCACCTCGTTCTCGCCAAGATGGCCGTCGACGAGACCGGCCGTGGTCTCGTGGAAGACAAGGCCACCAAGAACATCTTCGCCTGCGAGCACGTCACCAACTATCTGGCCGGCCAGAAGACCGTGGGCATCATCCGCGAAGACGATGTGATGGGTATCGATGAGGTCGCCGAGCCCGTCGGCGTGGTCGCCGGCGTCACCCCGGTCACCAACCCGACCTCCACCGCCATCTTCAAGTCCCTCATCGCCCTGAAGACCCGTTGCCCGATTGTCTTCGGCTTCCACCCCGGTGCGCAGAAGTGCTCCGTTGAAGCCGCTAAGATCGTGCGCGACGCCGCCATCGAAGCCGGTGCTCCCGAGAACTGTATCCAGTGGATTGAGCATCCGTCCATCGAGGCCACAGGCGCCCTGATGAAGCATCCGGGCGTGGCCACGATCCTCGCCACCGGTGGTCCGGGCATGGTCAAGGCCGCTTACTCCTCCGGCAAGCCCGCCCTCGGAGTGGGTGCTGGCAACGCCCCGGCCTACGTTGACACCGATGTTGACATCGTGCGCGCCGCCAACGATCTGGTGCTCTCCAAGCACTTCGATTACGGCATGATCTGCGCCACCGAGCAGGCCATCATCGCCCACAAGGACGTCTACGACCAGCTCGTCAAGGAGCTCAAGGTCCGTAAGGCCTACTTCGTCAACGCTGAAGAGAAGGCCAAGCTGGAACAGTACATGTTCGGCTGCACTGCCGGTTCCGGCGTCAAGCCCGTGCTGAACTCCGCGGTGCCGGGCAAGTCCCCGCAGTTCATCGCCAAGGCTGCTGGCTTCGAGATTCCGGCCGACGCCACCATTCTGGCCGCCGAGTGCAAGGAAGTCTCCGATGACGAGCCGCTGACCCACGAGAAGCTCGCTCCGGTGCAGGCCGTGCTCAAGGCCGACAACAAGGAGCAGGCCTTCGAGATGTGCGAGAAGATGCTCAAGCTGGGTGCCGGCCACACCGCCGCCATCCACACCAACAACCAGGAGCTCGTGCGTGAGTACGGCGTCCGTATGCACGCCTGCCGCATCATCTGGAACCAGCCTTCCTCCCTTGGCGGCATCGGCGACATCTACAACGCCATCGCCCCGTCGCTGACCCTGGGCTGCGGCTCCTACGGCGGCAACTCGGTGTCCGGCAACGTGCAGGCCGTGAATCTCGTTAACATCAAGCGCATTGCTCGGAGGAACAACAACATGCAGTGGTTCAAGATCCCGGCCAAGACCTACTTCGAGCCGAACGCCATCAAGTACCTGCGCGACATGTACGGCATCGAGAAGGCCGTCATCGTGTGCGATAAGGTCATGGAGCAGCTCGGCATTGTCGACAAGATCATCGACCAGCTGCGCGCCCGCTCTAACCGTGTGACCTTCCGCATCATCGACTACGTCGAGCCGGAGCCCTCCGTCGAGACCGTCGAAAAGGGCGCTGAGATGATGCGCGAGGAGTTCGAGCCGGACACGATCATCGCGGTTGGCGGCGGCTCCCCGATGGATGCCTCCAAGATTATGTGGCTGCTCTACGAGCACCCGGAAATCGCCTTCTCCGACGTGCGCGAGAAGTTCTTCGATATCCGTAAGCGCGCCTTCAAGATCCCGCCGCTGGGCAAGAAGGCCAAGCTGGTGTGCATCCCGACCTCCTCCGGCACCGGTTCCGAGGTCACCCCGTTCGCCGTGATCACCGATCACAAGACCGGCTACAAGTACCCGATCACCGACTACGCGCTGACCCCGTCCGTGGCCATCGTGGACCCGGTGCTGGCTCGCACCCAGCCGCGCAAGCTGGCCTCCGACGCCGGCTTCGACGCCCTGACCCACTCGATGGAAGCCTACGTGTCCGTGTACGCGAACGACTTCACCGACGGCATGGCCCTGCACGCGGCCAAGCTCATCTGGGACAACCTGGCTGAGTCCGTCAATGGCGAGCCCGGCCTGGCCAAGACCAACGCTCAGGAGAAGATGCACAACGCCGCCACCATGGCCGGCATGGCATTCGGCTCCGCGTTCCTCGGCATGTGCCACGGCATGGCCCACACCATCGGTGCCCTGTGCCACATCGCCCACGGCCGTACCAACTCCATCCTGCTGCCGTACGTGATTCGCTACAACGGCCAGATTCCTGAGGAGCCCACCTCTTGGCCGAAGTACAACAAGTACATCGCCCCGGAGCGCTACCAGGACATCGCCCGCAACCTCGGCATCGACACCGGCAAGACCCCGGCCGAAGCCGTGGAGAACCTGGCGAAGGCCGTCGAGGACTACCGTGACAACAAGCTCGGCATGAACAAGAGCTTCCAGGATTGCGGTGTGGACGAGGACTACTTCTGGTCCGTGCTCGATCAGATCGGCATGCGCGCCTACGAGGACCAGTGTACCCCGGCCAACCCGCGCATCCCGCTGATCAACGACATGAAGGACATCGCCGTCGGTGCTTACTACGGTGTCTCCCAGGCGGAAGGCCACAAGCTGCGCATCGAGCGCGAGGGTGAGGCCGCCACTGAGGAAGCCTCCGAGCGTTGATTGCAGGCGGTTTGTGGTTGGTGGCACCATCAGTAGCCACCAACCGCGGTGTTGCAGCTTAGTGTCTGCATAGCGCGACACAAGGAGCCCGACCCCATTACAGGGGCCGGGCTCCTTTGCATATGTGGTGCTCCCTCAGCCGGCAGGTGCCTCCATGGGGCGGTAACCTACTCATGGGGCGGTAACTTGCCCATGGGGCGGTGAAAACCCCATGGGGCGGTGTACGAAAACGGCTCTATTCTGCGGAAGGTAAAATTTTACCGTCCGCCCCATGGGCTAATTACCGCCCCATGAGGGAATTACCGCCCCATGGAATCGCTGAAGCGTCGCTAAATCACCGCAATAATGCAGCCAAAAGCAATAAAGCTGGCAAACGCCTCGGTAATGCCGGTCACCACGGGCTTCAAGGTTGTGCGCCGTGTAACCACCGGCAACGCAACGGCGCGGGCCAACAGCAGCACAGTCATCGCAATCAGATACGGGCTGCGTCCAGCCGGCACGGCGGCTAGCAGCAATAGCGCCACATGCCATACCCACGAAGCCGCCACGTACGAACGCTTCCCGCGTTCCCGGATCATGGTTTTGACCACCAAAACCGACCCATACTGCGTCAGCGCAAACAGCACGGTGGCAATCAGCCCGCTCACGGGCAATGAACCCGCGGGCCACCAGGCGTGAAGGTCGAATATCTGGCTCAAATCTGGCATATTCCGAATCGCGGCGCGTGCGGCGGTGACATCAGCGGCTGCGCACGAGGCATGTGCTGCGTTGATGGGCATAACACATGCCGTCTCAACAGTGCTGCCAAACGACGCGATCACCGTGGCCATGGCCGACGCGGCAATCACCGACACGGCATTGCCCCACAGCGAGCGCTCCTTCCTCAGCCACGAGGACAGCATCGACAGCGCAACCAGCACTATATATAAGGGAGCCCAACGCAGTATGCCGGTATGCGTAATCAGGAATGGCAAGCCGATGACGATGAGCGCTACGGCATAAGTGAGCATCGGCGGCAGATAACGGCGTGAAAAGTGTGCTTTGAACCAGTGCGCGGCGCTGAACTGCACGCAATAGCACACGGCCCACGTCGCCAATAGCCAAAGCGTATCAAGATTAGGCCCGCCGATAAAGAAGCCAGCCACAGCGGGCAGCATAACCATTACCCATGCGCCAGGTTGGTTGTCGAACCAATCGCGTTTAAGAGTCTTGCGGCGGGAAGTCATATCTGTCATGATATCGCAGCGAATGGTTCTCAATAAGAAAGATGTGAGACCTGCATTGCGACAATCGAACAGACGCCGAGCGGCTATGCCGCGAGGTAATACGAACGGCATGAGCGCGACACGCGCGAACTCCACTGTCCCACCTCAATGCTTGAATAAACAAGTTGCCTGATTTGGGCTCGCAAATTGGAATTAAAAAAGCGAGCGCGGGCCGGGAGCCACTTCAAGTGAAGTGACAGCCGGAAACCGCGCACTGATGTCGGATGACCGCCAGAGGACGTATGTCCAAGGGAGGCCATGCGCGCCGGTGCCCTAGAAGCAGGTTGGTAAACAGTACAACGAACATCGCTAGAAAGGGCGGACGGCAATGGCGGGACAGAAAATCCGCATCAGGCTTAAGTCCTATGACCACGAGGTCATCGACCAATCGGCGAAGAAGATCGTCGAAACGGTGACGAACGCGGGCGCAACTGTTGTTGGCCCCGTTCCGCTGCCGACCGAGAAGAACGTCTTCTGTGTTATCCGTTCTCCTCACAAGTACAAGGATTCTCGCGAGCACTTCGAGATGCGCACTCACAAGCGCCTCATCGACATCGTGGACCCGACCCCCAAGGCCGTGGACTCCCTGATGCACATCGATCTGCCTGCGGACGTCAACATCGAAATCAAGCTGTAAGGGAGGAGGAAGCATTATGTCTAATCGCAAGGCTCTGCTGGGCAAGAAGCTCGGCATGTCCCAGGTGTGGGACGAGAACGGCTTCTTCGTGCCCGTCACTCTTGTCGACGTGTCCACCAACGTGGTGACCGCTGTGAAGACCGAGGAATCTGACGGCTACAAGGCTGTCCAGCTCGGCTACGGCGCCATCGATCCCACCAAGGTGACCAAGCCGCTGGCTGGCCACTTTGCTAAGGCCGGTGTCACCCCGCGTCGCCACCTCGTCGAGGTGCGCACCGACGACGTCGATCAGTTCGAGGCCGGCCAGGAACTGGCCGCTGACCTGTTCGAAGAGGGTGCTGAGGTCGACGTGACCGGCACCACCAAGGGTAAGGGCTTCGCCGGTACCATCAAGCGTTGGGGCTTCAAGTCCTACCGCCGTACTCACGGTTCTCACAAGAACGAGCGCCGTCCCGGTTCTGTGGGCGCATGCGCCACTCCGAGCCGTATTCTCAAGGGCAAGCGTATGGCCGGCCGCATGGGTCATGTGACCGCCACTACCCAGAACCTGACCGTCGTCTCCGCTGATGTCGAGAACGGCATCCTCGCCATCAAGGGCGCCATTCCTGGCCCCAAGGGCGGCATCGTTCTCGTCCGCTCGGCTGTGAAGGGAGCCTGATAAACCATGGCAAACGTTACTCTGAACGTCACCGACGCCAAGGGCCAGGCCACCGGCACCGTTGAAGCTCCTGAGGCTCTCTTCGGCGTTTCCGCCGAGGATGTCCAGGCTCACATCCCGCTGATCCACCAGGTTGTCACCGCTCAGCTCGCTGCTGCTCGTCAGGGCACCCACGCCACCAAGACTCGTGGCATGGTTTCCGGCGGCGGCAAGAAGCCGTGGAAGCAGAAGGGCACCGGTCGTGCTCGTCAGGGCTCCATCCGTGCACCGCAGTGGTACCACGGCGGCACCGTGTTCGGCCCGCAGCCGCGTGACTACTCTCAGCGCACCCCCAAGAAGATGAAGGCCGCAGCTCTGCGCTACGCCCTGTCCGATCGCGCCAACGCCGGTCGCGTTGCCGTGGTGGAGTTCGGTATCACCGAGCCGTCCACCAAGGCCGCTGTCGCCGCTCTGGCCCCGATTACCGCGGACAAGTTCACCACGGTCGTCTTCACTCGCGACAACATCAACGAGTGGCTCTCCGTGCGCAACATCCCGACCGTTCACCCGATTTTCGTCGATCAGCTCAACACGTACGACGTGATTACCTCGCAGTACGTGGTCTTCACCAAGGAAGCCTTCGAGGCTTTCGTGGCTGCCAAGACCGAGCCGAAGGAGGCCTGATTTAGATGGTCGCTATTCACAAGCCCGCTCACGACGTGATTCTTAAGCCCGTCGTCTCCGAGAAGAGCTACGCCGCTTCCGACCGTGGCCAGTACACCTTCGTGGTGGCTCCGGATGCGAACAAGGTGCAGATCAAGCAGGCAATCGAAGAGATCTTCAAGGTCAAGGTGACGAACGTCAACACCCTCAACCGCGCTGGCAAGAAGCAGCGCACTCGCACCGGTTTCGGCCAGCGCGCTTCCCAGAAGCGTGCGATCGTGACCGTCGCCGAGGGCCAGACGATCGACATCTTTGGTAACTGAAGGTTAGCCGAGAAAAGTTAAAGGAAGAACTACATTATGGCTATCCGCGTTTATAAGCCGACGACCGCAGGCCGCCGCAACGCGTCCGTCTCGGATTTCTCCGAGCTGACTCGTTCTACGCCTGAGAAGTCGCTGGTTCGCAAGAAGTCCAAGACCGGCGGTCGTAACTCTTACGGCCGTATCACCTCCCGTCATCGCGGCGGCGGCCACAAGCGTCAGTACCGTCTCATCGATTTCAAGCGTTGGGACAAGGACGGCGTGCCCGCCAAGGTTGCCGAGATCGAGTACGATCCGAACCGCTCCGCCCGTATCGCCCTCCTGCACTTCGCAGATGGCGAGAAGCGCTACATCATCGCGCCGAAGGGCATCAAGCAGGGCGACGTCATCGAGACCGGTGCTCAGGCTGATATCAAGCCGGGCAACAACCTGCCGCTGAAGAACATCCCGACCGGTACCGTGGTTCATGCCATCGAGCTCCGCCCGCTGGGCGGCGCTAAGATCGCTCGTTCCGCTGGTGCTGCCGTTCAGCTCGTCGCCAAGGATGGCGCCTACGCTCAGCTGCGTATGCCGTCCGGCGAAATCCGCAACGTCGACGCGCGCTGCCGCGCTACCGTCGGCGAGGTCGGCAACGAGGACCACGCCAACATTCAGCTCGGCAAGGCTGGCCGCGCCCGCTGGATCGGCCGCCGTCCGATCACCCGTGGTGAGTCCATGAACCCGGTCGACCACCCGCACGGCGGTCGTACCCGCGGTGGTAAGCCGCCGGTCTCCCCGTGGGGCAAGGGCGAGGTTCGTACTCGTCGTCCGAAGAAGGCTTCGAACAAGATGATTGTTCGTCGCCGTCCGTCCGGCAAGAACCGCAAGTAAGGGAGTATCGAGAAGATGACTCGTAGCATCAAGAAGGGCCCCTTCGTCGACGCCCACTTGCAGAAGAAAGTCGACGAGCAGAACGAGAAGGGCACCAAGAACGTCATCAAGACGTGGTCCCGTCGTTCGATGATCACCCCTGATTTCATCGGACACACCTTCGCCGTTCATGATGGTCGCAAGCATGTCCCGGTGTTCGTCACCGAGGCCATGGTTGGTCACAAGCTGGGTGAGTTCGCCCCCACGAAGACCTTCAAGGGTCACGTGAAGGACGACAAGAAGGCCCGTCGCTAAGGATAAGGAATAGAACATGGAAGCTAAAGCAATCGCTCGTCACGTCCGCGTGACGCCGCGCAAGGCTCGCCGCATGGTCGACCTCATCCGCGGCAAGAAGGCGACCGAAGCCGTCACCATTTTGAAGTTCGCCCCTCAGGCTGCGGCCCTGCCGGTCCGCAAGACCCTGGAGAGCGCCATCGCCAACGCTCGTGTGAAGGCCGACAAGGCCGGCGAGCCGTTCCGCGAGAACGACCTGTACATCAAGGAGACCTACGTTGACGAAGGTGTGACCCTCAAGCGCTTCCGCGCTCGTGCCCAGGGCCGCGCTGCTCGCATCAACAAGCGCACCTCCCACATCACGGTCGTCGTGGCTAACAAGGAAGGAGCCCGCTAAAGATGGGTCAGAAGATCAATCCGTTTGGCTACCGTCTGGGCATCACTGAGAACCACCGCTCCAAGTGGTTCTCCGACTCCAACAAGGCCGGCGAACGCTACCGCGACTTCGTGCTTGAGGATGATCAGATCCGCAAGGAGATGAGCAAGGACCTCGAGCGCGCTGGCGTGTCCCGCATCGTCATCGAGCGCACCCGCGACCGCGTTCGCGTCGACATTCACACCGCCCGTCCGGGCATCGTGATCGGTCGTCGTGGCGCCGAGGCTGAGCGCGTCCGCGCCAAGCTCGAGAAGCTGACCGGCAAGCAGGTCCAGCTCAACATCTTCGAAGTCAAGAACGCCGCGCTGGACGCCCAGCTCGTCGCTCAGGGCATCGCTGAGCAGCTGACCAACCGCGTCACCTTCCGTCGTGCCATGCGTAAGGCCCAGCAGGACGCCATGCGCGCCGGTGCCAAGGGTATCCGCATCAAGCTCTCCGGCCGCCTCGGCGGTGCGGAAATGAGCCGTTCCGAGTTCTACCGTGAGGGCCGCGTTCCGCTGCAGACCCTCCGCGCCCTCATCGATTACGGCTTCTTCGAGGCCAAGACCACGTACGGCCGTATCGGCGTCAAGGTCTGGATCTACAAGGGCGACATGACCGAATCCGAGTTCGAAGAGCAGCAGGCTCAGCAGAACAACCGTCCGGGCCGTCGTGGTGGCGATCGCCGCCCGCGCCGTGGCAACCGTTCCGCCGCCCCGCAGGCCGCCGAAGCCCCCAAGGCTGAGGCTCCCGCCGAGGCCGCTCCGGCTGCAGAAACGAAGGAGTGAGCAAGAATGCTTATCCCCAAGAGGACTAAGTACCGCAAGCAGCACCGCCCTGTGCGTTCTGGCATGTCCAAGGGCGGCAACGAGATCAACTTCGGTGATTTCGCCATCCAGTCCCTCGCCCCGGCCTACGTGACCAACCGTCAGATCGAAGCCGCGCGTATCGCCATGACCCGCTACATCAAGCGTGGTGGCCGCGTGTGGATCACGATCTTCCCGGATCGTCCGCTGACCAAGCACCCGCTCGGTGCCCGAATGGGTTCCGGTAAGGGTACCCCGGAGTTCTGGATTGCGAACGTGCGCCCTGGTCGCGTGATGTTCGAAATCGGTGGTGTGTCCGAGGACATCGCTAAGGAAGCCCTCCGCCGCGCTATCGACAAGCTCCCGATGAAGTGCCGCATTATCGCACGTGAAGGTGGTGATATCTGATGGCAGTCGGTACCGCTGATTACTCCATCAAGAATCTCAACGAGAAGACCAACGCGGAAATCGAAGGCTTCTTGAAGAAGTCCAAGGAAGAGCTGTTCAACCTGCGCTTCCAGCACGCCACCGGTCAGCTCGAGAACACCGCCCGTCTCAAGGCTGTCAAGAGCGACATCGCCCGCATGTACACCGTGCTTCGCGAGCGTGAGCTTGGCATCAGCCAGGAGCCGGCCGCTACCGAATCCAAGGAGAAGTGATTATGGCTGAAGAGCGTAACTTCCGTAAGGTTCGCCGCGGCTACGTCGTGTCCGACAAGATGGACAAGACGATTACCGTCGAGCTCGAGCAGCGTTCGACCCACCCGCTGTACGGCAAGGTCGTTCGTTCCACCAGCAAGGTCAAGGCCCATGATGAACACAACGACGCCCACATTGGCGACCTCGTGAGTATTATGGAAACTCGGCCTCTGAGCAAGACCAAGCGCTGGCGTCTCGAATCCATTATCGAGCGCGCCAAGTAAGTAAAGTTCGGCAAGGCTCGCCATTTACCGGGGCATTATGGGCAACCACGATGCCCCGGTAAATGGGGAGAACCAGCTCGGCTAAGGAGAATCAATGATTCAGCAGGAAACGCGGCTTCATGTCGCCGACAACACGGGTGCGAAGGAACTTCTCGCCATCCGCGTGCTCGGCGGATCGAAGCGACGCTATGCCGGCATCGGCGACGTGATCGTCGCCTCCGTCAAGGACGCCATTCCTGGCGGGTCGGTCAAGAAGGGCGACGTGGTTAAGGCCGTTGTCGTCCGTACCGTCAAGGAATCCCGCCGTGCGGATGGTTCCTACATCAAGTTCGACGAGAACGCCGCCGTCATTCTCGGCTCCGGCCGTGAACCGAAGGGCACTCGTATCTTCGGACCGGTCGGTCGTGAACTGCGCGAGCACAAGTTCATGAAGATCGTGTCCCTCGCCCCGGAGGTGATCTGACATGGCAGCCAAGATCAAGAGCGGCGACCTGGTCAAGGTCATCCGCGGCAAGGACCGCGGCAAGGAAGGCACCGTCAAGCAGGTGCTCTCCAACGATCGACTAATCGTCGAAGGCGTGCAGATCGTCAAGAAGCACGTGCGTGCAACGCAGCAGGGCCAGCAGGCTGGCATCGTCTCCACTGAGGCTCCGATCCATCGCTCCAACGTGATGGTCATCGATCCGGAGACCAAGCAGCCGACCCGCGTTGGCATCACCGTTAAGGAAGAGGCGCGTGACGGCAAGGTGAAGACCGTGCGCGTGCGCGTCGCCAAGAAGTCCGGAAAGGAGCTGGCATGACCGATACTACTGTCGAAGCGCCGGCCACCCCGCGCTTGAAGGTCAAGTACAACGAGCAGATCATTCCTGAGCTCGAGAAGGAGTTCAAGTACTCCAACCCGATGCAGGTTGCCCGTGTCCAGAAGGTCGTCGTCTCCATGGGTGTTGGTGCCGCTGCCCGCGACTCCAAGCTCATCGAAGGTGCCGTCAAGGACCTCACCCTGATCACCGGCCAGAAGCCGAAGATCACCAAGGCCAAGAAGTCCGTCGCGCAGTTCCACCTGCGTGAAGGCCAGGCCATCGGTGCGTACGTCACCCTGCGTGGCGACCGCATGTGGGAGTTCCTGGACCGTCTGCTGACCCTCGCGCTGCCCCGTATCCGCGACTTCCGCGGCATCAACGGCCACCAGTTCGATGGCCAGGGCAACTACAACTTTGGTCTCACCGAGCAGTCCATGTTCCACGAGATCGATCCTGATTCGATCGATCACGTGCGCGGTATGGACATCACTGTGGTGACCTCCACCAAGGACGACAAGGAAGCTTACGCGCTGCTGAAGCACCTCGGCTTCCCCTTCAAGGAGAACTGATATGGCAAAAACCGCTCTTAAGAACAAGGCGGCCGGCAAGCCGAAGTTCAAGGTCCGCGCTTACACGCGCTGCCAGGTCTGCGGTCGTCCCCACTCCGTCTACCGCAAGTTCGGCCTGTGCCGCATCTGCCTTCGTGAGAAGGCTCACCGCGGTGAACTGCCCGGCGTTACGAAGTCCAGTTGGTAAACATCGACGCTGAAGGTCCGCGGCCCGAACGCTTCTAGAAGAAGCGTGAGGGCGGCGGAAACCATAGCGAGAAAGGGCAACAAGCCCAAATGACAATGACAGATCCGATCGCAGACATGCTTACGCGTCTGCGTAATGCGAGCGCGGCCAAGCACGAAACCGTGGATATGCCGTACTCCAAGTTCAAGGCGAACATCGCCGAGATCCTGAAGCGTGAAGGCTACATCAAGGACTTCACCGCTAAGGAAGCCAAGGTCGGCCAGACTCTTGAGGTCACCCTCAAGTACGGTCCGAACGGTGAGCGTTCCATTCAGGGTATCAAGCGCATCTCCAAGCCGGGCCTTCGTCGTTACGCGAAGTCCGACTCCCTGCCGATGCCGCTCGGTGGCCTGGGTATCGCCATCATCTCGACTTCTTCGGGACTGCTGACTCAGAAGGAATGCCTCGACCGAGGCATTGGCGGCGAAATTGTCGCCTTCGTGTGGTGAGAAAGGAGAGCTGAAACATGGCATCGCATATTGGTAAGCTCCCCATCGCCATCCCTGCTGGCGTTGAAGTCAAGATTGAAGGCCAGAACTTCTCCGCCAAGGGCGCTAAGGGTTCTGACTCCTACGTGGTTCCGGAAGGCATCACCGCTGCCGTTGAAGGCAACGAGATTGTCCTGACCGCCGCTGATGACCTGCGTCCGACCCGTGCCAAGCACGGTTTGGCTCGTTCCATCATGGCCGGCATGGTCAAGGGTGTTCACGATGGCTACTCCAAGACTCTTGAGATCGTCGGCACCGGTTACCGCGCCGTCGCCAAGGGCCAGGGCATCGAGTTCTTCCTCGGCTACTCCCACACCATCACCGTCAACCCGCCCGAAGGCATCACCCTGAAGGTGACCGACGCCAACCACGTGGTTGTCGAAGGCACCGACAAGCAGGTCGTGGGCCAGGTTGCCGCCAACATCCGCAAGCTGCGCGCTCCGGAACCCTACAAGGGCAAGGGCATCAAGTACTCCGATGAACGCATCCTGCGCAAGGCTGGAAAGGCTGGTAAGTGATATGAGCGTTGCTATTCTCGGAAAAGGCAAGAAGGTAGCTCTCAAGCGCCGTCACGCGCGTATCCGCAAGCGCATCTCCGGTACCCCCGAGCGTCCGCGCCTGGTGGTCACCCGCTCCAACCGTCACATGGTTGCTCAGGTGGTCGACGATACCAAGGGCATTACCCTGGTGTCTGCCTCCACTCTTCAGGCTGACTTCGCCGGCTTCGAAGGCACCAAGACTGAGGCCGCCAAGAAGGTCGGCGAGCTGATCGCCGAGAAGGCCAAGGCTGCCGGCATCACCGCAGTCGTGTTCGACCGCGGTGGCAACAAGTACACCGGTCGCGTCGCAGCCGTTGCTGATGGCGCCCGCGAGGGAGGTCTTGCACTGTGAGCGACAACGAAACGAAGGAAACCCAAGTGGCTGAAGAAACTCAGAACACTGTGGCGACCGAATCCAACAACGAGGACCGCAAGGGTCGTCGTGGCCAGCGCGGTGAAGGCCGTCGTGGCGAGCGTCGTAACCGTCGTGAAGAAAACCACGGCGACGAGCTGCTCGATCGCGTGGTGACCATCAACCGTGTGTCCAAGACCCACAAGGGTGGCCGTACCTTCAGCTTCGCCGCACTGGTTGTGGTCGGCGACGGCAACGGCACCGTGGGTGTCGGCTACGGCAAGTCCCGTGAAGTCCCGGCCGCCATCGCCAAGGGCCAGCTGGACGCCAAGAAGCACATGTTCTCTGTGCCTCGCGTCCGCGGCACCATCACCCACCCGGTTCAGGGTCACGACGCTGCTGGCACCGTCCTGCTGCGTCCGGCCGCCCCGGGTACCGGTGTAATCGCCGGTGGCTCCGTGCGCGCCGTCATGGAATGCGCAGGCATCACCGACGTCCTGACCAAGTCGATGGGCTCCGCCACCGCCGTTAACGTGGTGCGCGCTACCGTCGACGCCCTCAAGCAGCTCGAAGAGCCCGAGGAGATCGCCGCCCGTCGTGGCCTGGCGCTCGACGAGGTCGCTCCCGATGCTCTGCTGCGCGCCCGCGCCGCCGGCATTGCCGAGGCTCGCAAGGCTCGCGAAGAGGCTGCTGCCGCTAAGGCCGCCGAAGAGAAGGATGGTGAGTGATACTCATGGCTAAGAACCTGAAGATTACCCTGCACCACGGCATCGTGAACCGTACCCCGGCTCAGCGCGCCACCGTCAAGACCCTCGGCCTCAACAAGATCGGTAAGACCGTTGTCCGCGAGGACACCCCGGCCAACCGTGGTCTGGTGAACGCCGTGCGTCACCTGGTCACCGTTGAGGAGGTTGACTGATTATGGCAGATAACGAAATCCTGCAGATGCACGACCTGAAGCCCGCCCCGGGTGCCAAGAAGGACCGCACCCGTGTGGGCCGCGGTGAAGGCTCCAAGGGTAAGACCGCCGGTCGTGGCGCCAAGGGCCAGACGAAGCGCAACCACGTGCGTCCGGGCTTTGAAGGCGGCCAGCTGCCGCTGTACATGCGCCTGCCGAAGCTTCGTGGCTTCAAGAACCCGTTCAAGGTCGAGTTCCAGGTCATCAACATCGCTCGTCTCGTGGAGCTCTTCCCCGAGGGCGGCGAGGTTGCTGTGGCCGACCTGATCGCCAAGGGCGCTGTTCGTGACAACGCTCCGGTGAAGGTTCTGGGCGACGGCGAGACCACCGTGGCTTTCACCCTCAAGGGTGTTAAGGTTTCGGCTTCCGCCAAGTCCAAGATCGAGGCCGCCGGCGGTTCCGTTTCCGAGGACTGATTAGTCCTACGGGGAGCGCAATAGGCTGTACAACCCCCGCCCGCCAATAGGTGGACGGGGGTTCCCTTTTCTAAAAAATTGTTGTTCTGAGTGCAGAGAAGCAGTCTCAACACAATGATCGTTTTGAGTATGCTTCCCCCCGTTCAGTACGACGGAGCATAATTCAGGTAACATTCGCGAGACATGAAGTGGCCGAAGTAGGCACTTTAGACTATGCTCGTTTGTTAGTTTGTGTATTTCGCGCGATTGGCGCGCTATTGGGAGGAAATCTAGGTGAGGACACTAATCCAGGCCCTGAAAACCAAAGAGTTGAGGAAGAAGATTCTCTTCGTCCTGTTCATCATCATCGTCTACCGCATCGGTTCGTTCATTCCGACCCCTGGCGTGGACTACAACGTGGTGAACAAGTGCATGGCCACCATCGGCAGCGCCTCCCAGGAGAACTTCATCGGACTGGTGAACCTCTTCTCGGGTGGCGCCATGCTCCAGCTGTCTATCTTCGCGCTGGGCGTCATGCCGTACATCACCGCGTCCATCGTGGTGCAGCTGCTGCGCGTGGTCATCCCCCGCTTCGAGGCCCTGCACAAGGAGGGCCAGTCCGGCGAGGCCAAGCTCACCCAGTACACCCGTTACCTGACCATCGGCCTGGCCGTGCTCCAGTCCACCACCATCCTGGTCACCGCCCGCTCCGGCGCCCTGTTCAATTACCAGTGCGACCAGGTCATCCCGGACGGTTCCGTGTTCAACCTCGTGGTCATGGTCCTCATCATGACCGGCGGCACCGGCCTGATCATGTGGATGGCCGAGCTCGTGACCGACAAGGGCATCGGCCAGGGCATGTCCATCTTGATCTTCATGTCCATCTGCTCCGGCTTCCTGCCGCAGCTGTGGGAGATCGGCTACGGCACCGACGGCACCGATGGCGACTGGCTGAAGTTCGGCATCGTCGTGGGCGTGCTCGTGGTCATCCTCATCTTCGTCGACTTCGTCGAACTGTGCCAGCGCCGCGTGCCGGTCCAGTACACGCGCCGCATGATCGGCCGTAAGATGTACGGCGGCTCCTCCACCTACTTGCCGCTGAAGATCAACATGTCCGGCGTCATCCCGCCGATCTTCGCCTCCTCGATCCTCGCCATCCCGACCCTGATCGCCCAGTTCGGCAAGTCCGACCAGTCGTGGGTCAAGTGGATCAACGCCAACCTGGCGAACACCACATCCGTGTGGTACATCGCCCTGTACGCGCTGATGATCGTGTTCTTCTGCTTCTTCTACACCTCGATCACGTTCAACCCGGACGAGACCGCGGACAACATGAAGCAGTACGGCGGCTTCATCCCCGGCATCCGCGCCGGCAACGCCACCAGCCGCTACCTGACCTACGTGATGAACCGACTCAACACCGTCGGCGCCGTCTACCTGCTGTTCGTGGCCCTGATCCCGACCGTGCTGATCATGGCCCTCGGCCTCAACGCCAAGCTGCCGTTCGGTGGCACCACGATCCTGATTATCGCGGGCGTGGGCCTCGACACCCTGCGCCAGGCCAAGGCCCAGACCGAACAGTTCCAGTACACCGGCTTCCTGTTCGAAAACGTGGACCACAAAGAGGGCTGACGCCCGCTTGGCAGCGGTCGCCCGCAATGGGCAGGCGGCCGCGCGAGGAGTGGAACAGTCCAGTGGACTGTTCCACGACGGAGCAATCTTTCTTCCGCATATAACTCAATGGCTCCCTTAACCAAGGGAGCCAAAACCGTATTAATAACCGACATAAAAGGAGACCACCATGCGTCTGCTCATCATGGGCCCCCAGGGCGTGGGCAAGGGCACCCAGGCTGCTCTGCTCGCCGAACACTTCAACATCCCCACCATCTCCACCGGCGACATCTTCCGCTACAACATCAAGAACAAGACCGAACTCGGCCTTGAGGCGATGAGCTACACCGACAAGGGCGAGCTGGTTCCGGACTCCCTGACCAACAAGATCGTCAAGGATCGTCTGGCCAAGGAAGACTGCAAGAACGGCTGGATCCTCGACGGCTACCCGCGTAACGCCGCCCAGGTCACCGCTCTCGACGAGATGCTCGCCGACCTCGACACTCCGCTCGACCACGTGGTGGCCCTCGAAGCCGCCCGCGACGTGCTGCTGGAGCGTATGAAGAAGCGCGCCGCCGAGCAGGGCCGCGCTGACGACACTCCGGAGGCCATCGCCAAGCGCCTGGAGACCTATGAGAAGGAAACCGCTCCGCTGCTCGACATCTACGAGGCCCGTGGCCTGCTCGTCGTGGTCAACGGCGTCGGCGACATCGACGAGATCAGCGGCCGTATCATCAGCCACCTCGAGTAGTAGGTTCGGCAGCCCGGGCAACAAGCCGGAGTGATGCCGAAATACCACATCAACGTTTCCATACCCCTGTGCGACACGCCGAGTGTTCGTACAGGGGTATGTGCGTATATAGTTGACAGTTGGTGTGTCTTCGGATATGCCATAGTAATCATCCAACGGAATAGGACTAGAGGCACATGGCAAAAGACGGTGTGATTGAAGTCGAAGGACAGGTCGTGGAAGCACTGCCTAACGCGATGTTCCGCGTTGAACTCGAAAACAAGCACATCGTGCTCGCCACGATTTCCGGCAAAATGCGTAAGAACTACATTCGTATTCTGCCGCAGGATCGTGTCGTGCTCGAAATGAGCCCTTACGACCTGAACCGCGGACGCATTACGTACCGTTACAAGTAAAGGTACACAAGAAAAGGATAACCATGAAGGTCAGCCCTAGCGTGAAGAGGATCTGCGAAAACTGCCGCGTGATCCGCCGTCACGGCCGCGTCATGGTGATCTGCGTCAACCCGCGCCACAAGCAGCGTCAGGGCTGAGAGCAGATTCTCCAGCGGCACTAAGTAAATAAGGCACTCTCTCACAGTGCTTCCCGCAAGGGAACGACACTGAACCACGGGTACGTAGGCCCGTGCCGGGTAACCGGGCGAGCGGGTGCAAGACCTACGGCAACAAGAAGGAATCGCAATGGCACGTCTTGCCGGAGTCGACATCCCCAATGAGAAGCGCATCGAGATCGCCCTCACCTACATTTTCGGTGTGGGTCGCACTCGTGCCAAGGAAACGCTTGCCGCGACCGGTATTAGTCCGGACATCCGCGTCAAGGATCTCACCGACGAGCAGCTGATTACGCTGCGTGACTACCTCGAAGCCAACTACAAGATCGAGGGTGACCTGCGTCGTGAAGTCGATGCAGATATTCGTCGCAAGATTCAGATCAACTGCTACCAAGGCCAGCGTCACCGTAAGGGACTTCCTGTGCGCGGCCAGCGCACCAAGACCAATGCTCGTACCCGCAAGGGCCCGAAGCGCACGGTCGCCGGAAAGAAGAAGGCCACCAAGTAGTCGGTGGCACGATTCGGGCCACGGGATGATTTTCATCCCATCGCCCGAACGTCAACAACAAAGTTCGTTACTAGGAAACGAGGGTCAATGGCAGCGCCTAAGCAAGCCGCTCGTAAGCCCCGTCGTCGCGACCGCAAGTCGGTCCCGGTCGGCCAGGCTCACATCAAGTCCACTTTCAACAACACGATCATTTCGATCACCGATCCGTCCGGCGCCGTGGTGTCCTGGGCGTCCGGTGGCGATGTCGGCTTCAAGGGCTCCCGTAAGTCCACGCCGTACGCCGCTGGTATGGCTGCCGAGTCCGCCGCCCGCAAGGCGATGGAACACGGCGTCAAGAAGGTCGACGTGTTCGTCAAGGGCCCGGGTTCCGGTCGTGAAACCGCCATCCGTTCCCTGCAGTCTGCGGGCCTCGAGGTTGGTTCCATCACCGACGTCACCCCGCAAGCCCACAACGGCGTTCGTCCTCCGAAGCGTCGTCGCGTCTGAGCACTCAGCAATACCAAATCCATCCAAAACCGCCTGACCGGTGAGTGCACCACCGAGTTCAAGCTGAAAGGATAACCACAGTGCTTATTGCACAGCGTCCGACTCTTACCGAGGAATCTCTGAATCCGCAGCGCTCCCGCTTCACCATCGAGCCGCTCGAGCCTGGCTTCGGCTACACGCTCGGCAACTCGCTGCGTCGCACGCTGCTGAGCTCCATCCCGGGTGCTGCCGTGACCTCCGTGCGTATTTCCGGTGCCCTGCATGAGTTCACCACTCTGCCGGGTGTCCAGGAAGACGTCACCGAGATCCTGCTGAACATCAAGGGCATCGTGCTCACCAGCGAATACGACGAGCCTGTGGTCATGTATCTGCGCAAGAGCGGCAAGGGCGAAGCCGTGGCTGGGGACATCACCCCGCCGGCCGGCGTCACCATTGCCAACCCGGAGCAGCACATCGCTACCCTCGCCGACGATGGCGAACTCGAGATCGAGTTCACTGTCGAGCGTGGCCGTGGCTATGTTCCTGCCCAGATGAACAAGCAGGACAACGATGAGATCGGCCGTATTCCGGTTGATTCCATCTACTCCCCGGTACTCAAGGTGAGCTACAAGGTCGAGGCCACCCGTGTGGAACAGCGCACGGACTTCGACAAGCTCATCCTGGACGTGGAGACCAAGCCCGCCATCTCCCCGCGTGACGCGGTGGCTTCCGCCGGTTCCACCTTGGTGGAGCTCTTCGGCCTGTGCCGTGAGCTCAACGCCCAGGCTGAAGGCGTCGAGGTCGGTCCGGCCCCGGTGGCCGAGGAGACCAACCCCGAGATGGCCGTTCCGATTGAGGACCTCAACCTGACGCAGCGTTCTTACAACTGCCTCAAGCGCGAGGGCATCCACACCATCGGTGAGCTTGTCTCCCACACCGAGCAGGACCTGCTCGACATCCGCAATTTCGGTATGAAGTCAATCGATGAGGTCAAGGAGAAGCTGCAGACCTTGGGCCTGAGCCTCAAGTCCTCGCCGATGGCCTTCGATACCAATAATCTCGAAGGTGGCACGTTCTTCTCGCCGGAAGACGAGTGATCTGCCTCTTTGACCAATCGTTCGTTCACTAGGCAAGCAGATGTTCGGGCATATGCCCACCTGCTTGCCTGAAGAACGGACATATAAGGAGTAAACCCAATGCCTACACCTAAGAAGGGCCCGCGTCTGGCTTCCAGCCCCGCACACGAGCGCCTCATGCTGGCAAACATGGCGACCAGCCTGTTCCAGAACGGCCGCATCACCACCACGCTGCCGAAGGCCAAGCGCCTTCGTCCGCTGGCAGAGCGCCTGATCACCTTCGCCAAGCGTGGTGATCTGCACTCCCGCCGTCGCGTGATGCGCGTCATCCGCAACAAGTCCGTGGTGCACATCCTGTTCACCCAGATTGCCGAGCAGATGGAGCAGCGTGAAGGTGGCTACACCCGTATCGTCAAGATCGCTCCGCGCGTTGGCGATGCCGCTCCGGCCGCTGTGATCGAGCTCGTCACCGAGCCGGTTGCCAAGAAGGCTGTTGTGAAGGAAGCTGAAGCCGCCGCCAAGGTTGCCGAAGAAGAAGCTCCGGCCGTTGAGGCTGAGGTCACTGAGGCTGCTGAGGCTCCGGTCGAGGAGACCGCCGCCGCTGAGGCTGAGGCTCCCGCTGAGGAAGCCGCTGACGCCGAGAAGGCCGAGTGAGCTGAATAGCGTTTCGCTAAGCTAGCTGAAAGGGCTGGAATCCGTTTGGGTTCCAGCCCTTTTGCGTTGTTTTCATAGAATCTACAACGTACGTACGGCCCGAATGGCCTCGGCTCTTGCGGCCAGCTGATCATCGGCGGGATATGCGATATGCTCCAAAGTCAGGCCCTGCGGCGCAATCGGCCCGCTTGAGCCTTCACGTACTGGCTCGGCCATTTTGCCGGCAAACCACTCCAGTGATTTGCGTCCCGAACCAACTTTGATGCATGAGCCGACCAGGGAGCGCACCATATTGCGGGCAAAGGCGTCCGCCACAATCGTGAACACTACCAGGCCGGACTCCAGCGACGGAGTCCGATATGCTTCATGCGATGCCATCTCATCCGGTACTAGGGGAGTGATCGGCACCCGCCGCCAATAGGCGGTCTTGACTTCACGGATCGTAGTGCCTCCCGGATTCGGAGTGGCGAAGGAACCAAAATCGTGCAGGCCGATGGTCAATGAGGCTGCGCGGTTCATAAGCTCCAGATCCAGCGCTTCATCCACGGTAAGTACGCATCCACGCAGGCGCGGGTCGACCTCAGACGAACGATCGGCGACCCGATACACATAAGTGCGCTCCAATGCGGAGAACCTGGCATCGAAGCCGACCGGAGCTACGGCAATGCCATGAATGACGATGTCCGAAGGCAGCACAGCCTTGAGTCTGCGAGTCAGCGCCTCGGTGACCGGAATGGTCATGTGACCTACGCAGCGATTCAGTACCTCATCGGATACATCCAGATGCGCCACTTGGTGGGAGGCGTGCACACCGGTGTCGGTGCGTCCAGCCACCGTCAAGCGTAACGGTTCGGCCGCGTCATCGGCCGGCACCCGCAGCACCTTGTGCAGCGCATCTTCAATGGTGCCTTGCACCGTACGAAGATTGGGCTGTTTGGCCCAGCCATAGAATCCGCCGCCGTCGTAGGCCAAGTCAATGCGCAGTCGTGTCATAGCCATTCATTGTAACGAGTGTGGTCGGCGAGACGAGTGCGGTCGGCAAGATGCACGCGGCCGGCGAAGTGACCTGCCTGTAACATTCTCGCGCGTTTGTTGAAACGGGCCCGCCTTAGGTTGAAACCATCAAACCCGGTTACGGCTTGCGGCGTCAGCGTGCGCTCAACACGCCTAACCGCTTGAAGCCACAGAAGCCGCCACAGCAAGGAGCAGGCACGATGATCGAATCCGCAGCACGCAGACTGGCCCATGAACTGGTAAACCGCCGCGAAGCGATCAATCGAGAGCTGTCCCGCAACGGTGTGCGTTTCGGCATCTACAAGAACGGCGAATACCATGACCGGCTGTTCCCGTACGACCCTGTGCCGCGCATTATCGAATCCGACGAATACGACGAATTGGAGAAGGGCCTGAAGCAGCGCGTCAACGCCCTGAACGCCTATCTGAAGGACATTTATTCCGATAAGCGCATTATTCATGATGGCGTCGTGCCGGAAGAATACGTATACACCTCGGCCGGCTACTTCCCGCAGGTCAACGGTGTGACCCCTCCCGGCGGCATTTTCGCGCATATCGCCGGCGAGGACCTGGTCCAAGGCGAGGACGGCCGCTGGTGGGTGCTGGAAGACAACCTGCGCATCCCCTCGGGTGCCAGCTACCCGCTGTTCGTGCGCGACATCGAGCGCCGCATCTCCCCGCGCCTGTTCCGCGACGTTCGTATTCGCGATAATCGCGAATACCCGCGCCTGTTGCGCAAAGCCATGGACTTTGTCTCCACCGAGGGCATCGCCGTGGTACTGACTCCCGGCCGCTACAATTCCGCGTTCTTCGAGCACGCCTATCTGGCGGAGAAAACCGGTGCGGCGTTGGCCTTCCCCGAAGACCTCGAAGTGGTGGACAACAAGGTCTACTTCCTCGACTACGCCGGCAAACGCCACCGTGTGGGCGTGGTTTACCGCCGCCTGTCCGACGAATTCCTCGACCCGTTCGCCTTCAATCCTGATTCGGTGATCGGTGTGCCCGGTATCCTGTCCGCCTACCGCGCGGGCAACGTGGCCATCGTCAACGCGCCGGGCAACGGCGCGGCCGATGACAAGGCCGTCTACTACTTCGTGCCGCAGATGATCAAGTACTATCTCGGCGAGGAACCGATTCTCAACAACGCGCCCACGTACATGCCGATGTTCGAGGCCGACCGCAAGGAAGTCCTGAATCGGATGGGCGAGCTGGTCATCAAGGATGTGGCCGAAGCCGGCGGTTACGGCGTGGTGTTTGGTTCGTCGCTGGATGCCGCCGCACGTGAGGAGCTCGCCAACCGGATCAAGGAGGAGCCGCGTCGATTCATTGCCCAAGAGGTGATTCAGTTCCGTGATATCGATGTGGTGGACCCGAAGACCGGCGAGATGTCGCCGCGCAAGTGCGATTTGCGTGCCTTCGTGGTCACCGGCAAGAATACGCACGTGTGGTATTCGGGCTTGACTCGATACTCGTCGGTGCCCGGCCAGATGATTGTCAACTCGTCGCAGGGTGGCGGATTTAAGGATACGTGGGTGTTGGCACCCGAATCCGGCGTGGAGCATGAATACGGTGCCGAAACGCAGGTGGTGAACCTGCTGAACCAGTCCCGCCGCCACTCGTTGTCTCTGGTCACCGCTTCCAAGGCAGACAACCTGTATTGGCTGGGCCGGTACACCGAGCGCGCCTTCACCACGCTGAACCAGTTCTTCCCGTTCTACGATCGTGTGATGGACACTGATGTGGACGCCTTCCGTCCGTTCGCTCACGCACTCGACCTGCCCGAAGATTTCGAGGACTTCGACGGGTTCGTGAACAGCTTCCTGTATGACGGGTCCAATCCTGATTCGGTGCGGTCGGCCGTAACCTCCGCATTCAACAACGCCGTGATTCTGCGCCCGGAATTGAGCTCGCGTCTGCTGCAGTACGTGGAGTTGGCGATGACCAATATCACCGATGCCGCCAAATACGCGGCCGATGCCGAGGACATCTACAAGCAGCGCGATATTACCGATGACATGCTCGCCTTCTGGGGCGGCATCGAGAATTCGCCGGTCGACCCCACGCTGAAGGCGTTCATCTTCATCGGCAAATATCTGGAACGCATCGACCTGTACACGCGCTTCGGCCTGACGATGGAGGAGCTGGAAGCGCCGCTCAAGAAGCTCGCCGCCTATTCGATGACCTTGGACGGCATGCCGCTGCCCAGCTGCTTCGCCGACGGACTGAGCTGGCTGGTCGGTCAGCTGCCGTCTCGCGGATATCAGGAAGTCGCCGACCTGCTGAAGAAGTACCTTGACGACTACTCCGGCCGTGTCAGCGCGCTGGCCATCAAAGACATGGGCTCACTGAGCTCCATGAACATGGACGCCAAGCGTCCCTGATCCCGACCTGACACCCTGACGGGTTCAAATGCTATGGTGGTATGGCGAAAAAACCGTGCGCCCGAGTGCCGGCCTGTGCATATCAGCAGATTGCCGGAATATATGCGTGGGCTGTGAGCGCACGGACCATACCTCAGCCATGGCTGTAGTGTCGTTATCCCGAGAATATGCCGGTTGCCGGCTCGTGTGCAAGTGCAGGAGACGTTGTGAAAAAACTCGTGTTCGACTATGAGATGAGGCTGTCCTTCAGCGCACCGGTCACCGATCACAGGTTCCAGCTTCGCTGTATTCCCTCCACTGGCCCTCGCCAACAGGTGATTGACGTGGAAGTGAAGATTCAGCCCGAAACCGAACTCGAAACCACCATCGACTCCTTTGACTCCGTGGTGATGACCGGATTCATCCCTGAGCCGCACGACATATTCAGCTACTCGGTGACCGGCATCGCCTTCGTGGACAATGCGCATATCCATAAGGAAGCCTATAAACCGCTGTACCGATTCAATTCAGCGCTCACCATTCCCGGCCCGAACGTGGAGGCGATGATTGCCGTATGCCGCGAACGCTTGGCGGCGCTGCCTTCCGACGCCACTCCGGTGCAGCAGGCTGCCGAAGTGATGGATGAGGTCTACAAGGCGTTTGTGTATACGCCCGGTTCCACCACGATTCGCACCACCGCCGAACAGGCCTTGGCTCAGCGCAAGGGCGTATGCCAGGATTATGCGCACGTGATGCTGTCCGTGTGCCGGCATGTGGGATTGACCGCGCGCTACATTGCCGGTTTGCTTGGGGGAGAGGGCGCGACCCATGCTTGGGTCGAGGTGTATCAGGATGGCCGATGGGTCGGACTGGATCCCACGCATAACCGATTGGTGGACGACAGCTACATCACCATCGCCCACGGCCGCGATTACCGCGACTGCATGCTCGACATCGGCATCTTCTCTGGATACAACGTCCAGCAGTCCCAATGGGTCAACGCCTCCGTCCACGAACAGGTGGCATAAATAAAATTCCAAGCCCCCTCTGATGAGCTGAGCCGTGAAGAAAACGCCGGAGGCGTTTTTAGGCGAAGGCGAACGACAGTGAGCAAATAAAATGGCAGCTGGAAAGCTGTCCTTAATTGCGTTCGAGCTGTCAGCCGTAAGGCTGACCGAGGGAGAGACCACTCAATGCAGAGTGGCCCCGTCACCGCTTCTACCACCACCAATATTCGGATTTTGGTAGTTGAAGAATTCGGATTTTCGCAGTTGACCAATTCGGACTGTTAATCGGCTCATCGTCTGACCCATCGCAATCTCACACAAAATCGCATTATCCCACGCCGAATCGAGCTCAGCGAAACTCCGATTTGCCAGGTCGGCAGAATGTGGCATAATGAACAAGTTGCCATTTTGGCAGCATGGATAAGTGTCCGAGCGGTCTAAGGAGCACGCCTCGAAAGCGTGTGAGGTGAAAGCCTCCGCGAGTTCGAATCTCGCCTTATCCGCCTTTAGGGTTCCGGGTTTGTCCCGGAACCCTTTTTGTTTTTGATACGAACGTCCGTATTCGCTCCTGTGCTGTATCGTATACGGCGTGTCGGGTGGAAAATAGCGAAAAGGATAACGTTGTACTCAGCGGGACTTGCGTACTAAGTACAACCATCGTATTATCGATATCAACAGAAGTACAAGGTTGTATTAAATATCCAGAACGCACATTCACCGCTGATTGGCGATGCCGCAAAACAGGTGAACCAAGAAGATGGGCCGATTGCTTTTGGTATTTAGCACAACGTTGTCTTGCGGTATTGAAGACAACGATTAAAGGAGAGCACATGTCCGAGCATTCGCACGACAATAAACCGGGGGAGCTGGAGGAATCTCGACTCGTCGTCGATAATGACTTTGAAGTAGCTCCGGTCAACGACAGACTGTTCGGGTCGTTCGTGGAGCATCTGGGTCGCTGCGTATACGACGGCATCTATGAGCCGGGCCACCCCGAAGCCGATGAAGACGGTTTCCGCAAGGACGTCATCGAACTGGTCAAGGAACTCGGCGCTACCACGATTCGCTATCCTGGCGGCAATTTCGTTTCCGGCTATCGCTGGGAGGATGGCGTTGGTCCTCGTGATGAGCGGCCGCGTCGCCTGGACTTGGCATGGCATTCCACCGAGACCAATCAGTTTGGTCTGCACGAAATGGCGAAATGGCTGGAAAAAACCGGCGGCAACGAGCTGATGGAAGCCGTAAATCTGGGTACCCGTGGTCTTGAAGAGGCCCTCGACCTGTTGGAATACGCGAATATTCCCGGCGGCACCAAGCTCTCCGAGGAGCGTCGCGCCAATGGTGCCGATCAGCCGTTCGGCATCAAGATGTGGTGCTTGGGCAATGAGATGGATGGCCCGTGGCAGACCGGTCACAAGTCCGCCGAGGATTACGGCACCTTGGCGGCCTCGGTGGCGGCAGGTATGCGCGCCATCGATCCGAACGTTGAACTGGTGGTCTGTGGTTCATCCAGCCACGTGATGGACACCTTCGGCAAGTGGGAAGAAACCGTACTTGAGAAGACGTTTGACAACGTCAACTTCGTCTCCTGCCATGCGTACTACCATCCGGAACTTCAGCCTGATGGCACCCGTGACATGAAGAGCTTCCTTGCCTCGGGCGTCGATATGGACGGTTTCATCAACGATGTCGCCGCCGCCATCGATGCAACCAAGGCCCGGCTGAAGAGCAAGCACGACGTGTTCATCTCGTTCGATGAATGGAATGTCTGGTATCTCAACGAAGAGCCGAGCAAGAATCCGGAAGGCATCGGCAATTGGCCGGTTGCCCCGCGCCTGCTCGAGGATGTGTACAGCGCCGCCGACGCCGTGGTGTTCGGTGATTTGATGATTACCCTGCTCAAGAACGCCGACCGCGTGCACGCCGCCAGCCTGGCCCAGTTGGTCAACGTAATTGCGCCGATTATGACCGAACCGGGCGGCCCGGCGTGGCGTCAGACCACGTTCTATCCGTTCTCGCTGACCGCAAAGCTCGCCAAGGGCGGCACGGTGCTTGAACCGAAACTGGCTTCCGGAACGTATGAAACCGACAAATACGGTGAAGTGCCGACGATCAATTCCGTAGCCGTGCGTGGTGAGGACGGTACGATCAGCGTGTTTGTGGTCAATCGCTCCATGGAAGCGGCCAATGACTTTGCCATCAAGCTGCCGGAAGGATTCGCACTTTCCGCGGTCGAGGCGCAAACCCTGCACGAGGATGATCTGCTGGCAAAAAACACGCTGGAAGACCAGAACCGAGTCGTTCTGCACCCCAACACCACCATCACGTCCGACGCCGATACCGGCACTGTGCGTGTGACCTTGCCGCCGGTCTCCTGGACCGCCGTGCACGTGAAGTGATTCGAGTGACGGTGGCGCATGACAGGGCGCAGTCTCTTATGGTTGCTGTGCCCTGTACAACCACCAAGCAATACCCAAACAATCATCAACATGCCCGGATTGCAGAAAGAGAGGTTCGGATTCGCCACTAATGTAATGTGGCATACCAGTCAAAGGAAGACAATGCCGTCATTCACAACGACTGGAACAATTCGATACCCAACAAAGGAATAAGGAGAAAAGACGGGTATGTAAAAAGCTAGGTTGAAAGCCGGCGGTCAGAAAGTCCCTTGTTCGGATGGCGTGCGTGCGTTTCTTCAACCAGAAAGTTTAACCTCTACGTTCGATCGTCCTGCAGTATTGTCAGAAGGATATTTGCCTAATGGTGCATGGGGTCCAACGGAGGAAAGCTCCTTGGCTGAATTCTGAGGTTGAGGGGTAGATGATTCCGATATGAGGAGGAGATGCTCGACCCGACTGTGACTTACCATAATAAGAACATAATGACGCTGTTGAAGGTGTGTCATGTAATAAGCAGAAATGGATTCGAACAATGGGAAACCGCGTAACTATCAAGGACGTGGCGCGTGAGGCGAACGTCTCCATCAAGACGGTTTCCAATGTGCTGAATGACACTGGCAGTATGAGACCGGATACACGTCGCCGTGTGGAAGAGGTGATGCGTAAGCTTGGATATACCGTCAATATTTCGGCGCGTGCAATGCGATCTGGCGGCACAAAGCTTATTGGACTCAACATCTTCGATTTCTCGCAGCCGTTCGTTCCTTTTTTCACTGACAAGGTCATTGAATACGCAAAAGAACGCCATTACGGTGTAGTCATCAACACATATGGTTCCGACGGTGAAGGGTTGGTTGCCAGCGTTGACGAGTCCTATCGTTTAGGGGCGGAAGGATGGATTCTGTTCGTAATGTCGCCGCTCGCGGATGAAGGGGCCGTTCTGGAGCAGCCATATCCGATTGTAACGACCGGAGACCATCTGGCCTACGGGAAAAGCGATTGGATCACCATGCCCAACATTGAATCCATCTCCACGGTTGTAGGAAGATTTTTGGATGAAGGTGCCCAAACGGTTGCTCTGATGGGTGTTCTTCCTGAACTGGTGGATGAGGCAGTGCTGCGTCGTCAGACGGAAGGGACCCAGGCGTTACGCGCCCAAGGATATGTGAAGGCATTTGAAGAGCGCGGATTATCGGTGAATTGGCGGTATGTGATTCCGGCAGAAAGCATGAATCAGCGTGAAGGTATGCGCGTGACAAAAGCTATGCTAGACAAGCTCCCATGCCCGGATGTTGTAGTGTGTCTCAATGATGCCATTGCTTTAGGCGCAATTCATGAATTGCAACGATGTGGTTTGCATGTACCTGACGATGTACAAGTGGTCGGCTTCGATAACGTGCCGGAAGCCGAGTACTCGGTGCCGGCGCTGACCACCATCGATCCTCATATCGATGATTATGCCAAGCATGCCGTTGACATGCTTATCGACCGCATCGAAGGATACTCAGGCCCGGCCCGTACGTACACCACCGATTTCACATTGGTGGAACGTGCCTCAACTCGACTTGCCCACTAGCATCCAACAAGTTCGCATCGGCTTCGTGAGGAGTGTGTGTCTACTCGAACAATGCGGCGTCAGTCGCTGGGTAGCCAAGTTGGAACGCGGTGTAGGCGTGCTTGGCGGCCAGTGCGGCGAGGATGAGCAGCGTATCGCTCTCGGTGGAAGATTTCGATTCGGTCACGGCCTTGATCTGCGCGCGGGCGCAGTCCATTTCGATGGCGGCGGCGGTCGGTACGGTTTGGCCGCTTGCCTTGTCGGCGATGGTGGTGGGGTTGGCCAGTAGTTGGTCGATGGCATAGACCTTTTGGCGGGGGTCGTTTTGGCCGGAAGAACTGGATTGTGCGCCGGAATCATCAAAATTGCCGTTCGCCAGCGCAACCAACTGCTGCCCGGCGGTCTTATGCATATCGCTCAACGCCAACGTAGCCCCAGCGGTCTGTCCTCGTGCGGCCAAGACCTCGATAGCGAATCCGGCGCGATCCTCGGCCACGGCCATCGCATCCAATACCGATCGATCAACGTTGGCGGACGTGACGCCATCAAGACGCGCCGGCGTCACCTCAGGCGCGGACTGCCCGAATTTATCGGCCAGAAAAGCCAGCCATTGCTTGGTCTGCGCGTCACGTAACGTTCCCTCGGCAAAACGACCCGAACAATACCCGGCAACGTCAATCCAAGCCAGGGGAGCGGCCAGACCGGTGGCATACTGCTCTAATAACGGCGTGCCTTCAGCCGGATGGGTGGCGTAGCCCGCCAACGTCATCGCTTTCTCGCAAGGGGTCATTTGAGCTTCTGCCTCGGCCCGTCCGGCCAGTCGCGGCATCGAACACGCCGAAAGCGAACACAGCATCGCGCTCGCGCATAGTACGGATGCCAAGCGCCGGGTAAACCGTCCTGAAGAGAAGCGTGTCTGCATGGAAACATACACTAATAGCTAACTGTGACTACTCATAGGCCATGCGCCACATAACTTCATAGGAGGTACGGATCGATGGAACTGGACCTGACAGGAATACACAAGCTCGCCGCCGAGCAAGGAATCGACCCCGAAACCCTGGATGATGCGCTGGCAGAGGCCCTGCGCCTCGCCTACCTCAAGACCCCGCACGCCGCCAAGCACGCGCGCGTGGAGCTTGACGAACGTTCCGGCAACTTCACCGTGTGGGCCGCCGACGAAATTCCGGTCGAACCCACCGAAGACAACCCTTACCCCGTTCCCAAGCTGGGCGAGGAATACGATGACACCCCGCGTGACTTCGGCCGTCTCGCCGCAGCCACCGCACGCCAGGTCATCACCCAGCTGTTCCGCCGCGCCGAAGATGAGAAGGTATTCGGTGCGTTCTCCGGCCAGAAGGGCAAGCTCATCACCGGCATCATCCAGCAGGATGCTTCCGACCCCTCCAACGTGCATGTCGCGATGGGCGATGTCGAAGCCATTCTGCCTCGCCGTGAGCAGGTGCCCGGCGAACGTTACCGCCACGGCGAACGCATCCGCGTGTACGTGGTGAACGTGGCCCGTGGCATCAAGGGCCCGGAAATCGTGGTGTCCCGCTCCCACCCGGAGCTGGTCCGCAAGCTGTTCGAGCGCGAAGTGCCGGAACTGGTCTCCGGTGCCGTGTCCATCATGGCCATCGCTCGTGAGGCCGGCGCCCGCACCAAGATCGCGGTCAAGGCCAACACCGATGGCGTGAACCCGAAGGGCGCGCTGATCGGCCCCGGCGGCGCTCGCGTGCGTGCCGTTATGGAGAACCTTGGCCCGGAGAAGATCGACATCGTCGACTACTCCGACGATCCGGCCAAGTTCGTGGCAGCCGCGCTGTCCCCGGCTGTGGCCACCGGCGTGCAGGTGATCAGCGAGAAGAACAAGACCGCCATCGCCTTCATCCACGACGACCAGCTGTCCTTGGCCATCGGCAAGGAAGGCCAGAACGCACGACTGGCAGCCAAGCTGACCGGCTGGAAGATCGGCATCGAATCCGCCGAGGCCCATGCCAAGAAAGTCGCCGCCGAAAAGGCCGCCCAGGCTGCGGCCGAGGCTGCTGCTCCGGAAGCCGAATAGGCCGCCGGGCTCGAAGGCGAATGATCTTCAGGGCGCATTATTTCCTGATACGAGCCGCGTCAGCAATGGCGCGGCTCGCTGCGTCTACGCTATCCAGCGCTATGAGTATGCTTGATTGGCGTATGTGGGCTGGCGCAGTGTGCGCGAAATCGCCCACACCAGAGACGAGGTAACACGATCATGGTCGCACGATGAGACAGGGTAGGCTTGCCGTCATCACCAACTGACCACGCCCATGCACGCGCGTGGTCACAGAATAGGAGTAATTAGTGGCGAAACCACGCGTATACGAACTGGCTAAGGTTTTGAATGTCGATAGCAAAACCGTGCTTGAGAAGCTTAAGGACATGGGAGAATTCGTCAAGTCCGCTTCTTCTACGATTGAACCGCCGGTAGCCCGGCGTCTGAAGGCAGAGTTCGCCAAGGACAACGCCAAGGGCGATTCCAAGCCCGTGCAGCAGCGCCGCCCGGCCGCACCTTCGGCCCCGGCTTCCACTTCATCTTCCGCACCGACTCCGGCCGCTCCCGCACGTCAGGCATCGCCTGCCTCGGCACATCAGCAGGCTCCGACTCCGGGTGCACCGACACCGCGTCCGCAGGGCGGCGCACGCCCCGGCATGCCGACCCCCGGCCGCCACGGTCAGAACGACAACCGTGAGAATGGTCGCGATAATCGCGAAGGCCGTGAGAACGGTCGTCAGAGTCGCCCGAACGATCGCCGTAACAACGATCGTCGTAACAATCAGGGCCGTCCGAACAATAGCCAGCCGGTTCAGCACCAGAACAACCGCGGCAATGCTTCGGCTCCGCGCCCGCACGCTCAGGGCGGCGCCGGTGCCAATGGCGGCAATGCCGCTTCAAATGCGATTCCGCGCCCGCACGCTCAGGGCCCGCGCCCGGGCAACAACCCGTTCTCCCGCAAGCAGGGTATGCACACCCCGACGCCGGGTGATATTCCGCGTCCGCATCCGATGGCTCGTCCGACTGCTGATAACGGTCGTGGCGGTCGTCCGGGCCGTCCCGGCCAAGGCCAGGGGCAGGGCCGCGGCTTCCGTGGCGGTCGTCCGGGCCAAGGTGGTCAGGGCGGTCCGCGTCCCGGCCAGTGGGGCCACAACCGTCCGGGTCAGGGCGGCGGCTCCCAGGGTGCCGGTCAGGGCGGCGCACGCGGCGGCTTCCGTGGGGGCCAAGGCGGCGGCAATAACTTCCAGGGTGGCGGTGCACCGAGCAACGGTCCCGCACGTGGCGGCGGTCGCGGCGGTCGCGGCGGTGCCGCAGGCGCATTCGGACGTCAGGGCGGCAAGTCCTCAAAGGCCCGTAAGAACCGTCTGGCAAAGCGCCATGAGTATGAGGAGCTGAAAGCACCGACCATCGGCGGCGTTCGCATCCCCAACGGCAACGGCCAGACCATCCGTCTGCGTCAGGGCGCGTCCCTGGCCGATTTGGCGGAGAAGATCAACGTCAACCAGGCCGCGCTGGTCACCGTGCTCTTCCATCTGGGTCAGATGGCTACCGCCACCCAGTCCTTGGATGAGGAGACCTTCCAGATTCTGGGCGAAGAGATCGGCTGGAACATCCAGCTCGTCTCCGCAGAAGAGGAAGACAAGGAACTGCTCCAGCAGTTCGACATCAACCTTGACGAGGAAGAACTGCAGGATGACGAGGATCTCAAGCCTCGCCCGCCGGTCGTTACCGTCATGGGCCACGTCGACCACGGTAAGACACGACTGCTGGATACCATCCGCAAGACCAACGTCATCGCACGTGAGGCCGGCGGCATTACCCAGCGCATCGGTGCCTACCAGGTCACCGTGAACCTTGAAGGCGAACCGCGCAAGATCACCTTCCTCGATACCCCTGGCCACGAGGCGTTCACCGCCATGCGTGCCCGTGGTGCCGAGCTCACTGACGTCGCGATCCTCGTGGTCGCCGCCGACGATGGTGTGATGCCCCAGACCGTTGAGGCCATCAACCACGCTCAGGCCGCCAAGGTGCCGATCGTCGTGGCCGTCAACAAGATCGATGTGCCCGGTGCCAACCCGGAGAAGGTCCGCGGCCAGCTCACCGAGTTCGGCTTGGTCCCTGAAGAGTATGGTGGCGACACCATGTTCGTCGACATCTCCGCCAAGCAGAACCTGCACGTCGACAAGCTGCTCGAAGCCGTGCTGCTCACGGCTGACGCTGAGCTGGACCTCCGCGCCAACCCCGACATGGACGCCCGTGGTGCCACCGTCGAAGCCCGACTCGACAAGGGTCGTGGTGCCGTGGCCACTGTGCTGGTTCAGCAGGGTACGCTCCACGTGGGCGATGCCATCGTGGCCGGCACTTCGTACGGCCGCGTGCGTGCCATGCTCGACGAGAACGGTCAGCCGATGGAAGCGGCCGGTCCGTCCACACCTGTTCAGGTGCTGGGCTTGACCTCCGTGCCCACCGCCGGTGACCTCTTCCTGGTCGCCTCCGATGATCGTGCCGCTCGCCAGATTGCCGAGAAGCGTCAGGCCACCGAGCGTGCCGCCCAGCTGGCCAAGCGTCGCAAGGTCGTCTCCCTCGAGGACTTCAAGAAGAAGTTCGCCGAGTCCGAGATCGACATGCTCAATATTGTCATCAAGGGCGATTCGTCCGGTTCGGTCGAGGCGCTCGAGGATTCCTTGATGAAGATCGAGGTATCCGACGAGGTCGGCATCCAGGTCATCCACCGCGGCGTCGGTGCAATCACCCAGAATGATGTCAACCTGGCCACGGTCGACAAGGCCGTTATCATCGGTTTCAACGTGCGTCCGAACCGTCAGGTTGCGGACCTCGCCGAGCGCGAGGGCGTGGAGATCAAGTACTACTCGGTCATCTACCGTGCGATCGAAGACATCGAGGCATCCCTCAAGGGCATGCTCAAGCCGGAATACGAAGAGGTCGTCACCTCTCACTCCGAGATCCGCGAGATCTTCCGCTCCTCCAAGTTCGGCAACATCGCCGGCGTTATGGTGCAGGACGGCGAGGTCAAGCGTGGTACGAAGTGCCGTATCCTGCGCAACGGCGTGGCCACGGTCAACGACCTCGAGATCTCCTCGCTGCGTCGCTTCAAGGACGACGTTCAGTCCGTCAAGGAAGGCTACGAGGCTGGTATCAACCTCGGCACCTTCAACGACATTGAACTCGGCGACATCATCGAGACCTTCGAGATGCGGGAAGTCGAGCGCAAGTAGTCATTGTTAAGCCCCCTCTGGCGAGGGGGCTGTCAGCCGCAGGCTGACTGGGGGAGAGACATGGTAGTTCCATGATTTTCTCTCCCCCAGCCTCACTGCGTTCGGCAGCCCCTCGTCAGAGGGGGCTCAAGTCTAGAAAAGGAAATTCCTATGGCAGGAACCAACCCGCGCGCCGCACGTATTGCGGCCTTGATTCAGCGTGTCGTCGCCTCCTCCATTGAGCGCGAACTGCATGACAAGCGACTCGCCAGCATCACCGTCACCGAAGTTCGTGTGACCAACGATTTGCAGATCGCCAAGGTCTACTGGACCCAGCTCGGCCACGAAGGCCACGAGGAAGGCGAACGCAAGCGCGCCCAGCAGGCACTCGATCAGGCCAAGGGCCACCTGCGTTCTCTGGTGGGCCACAAGGCTGGCCTGCGCCTGACTCCGCAGCTCCAATTCGTGTTCGATGAAGTGCCCGGCGAGGCTCACGAGATCGAAGACATACTCGCCGTGGCCAAGAAGCGTGATGAAGAACTCGCCCGTGCTCGCGCCACCGCCCAGTACGCCGGCGACGCCGATCCGTACAAGCATGACGACGAGCCCAGCGACGACTTCGAAGACGACTCTGACGAGGAGTAGTGTGCTTCATACAACACCCAGCGGTCTGCTCATCATCGACAAGCCGCAAGGCGTGACCAGCTTCGACGCCGTCGCCGCCGTGCGCGGCGCGTTGCACATCAAGAAGGTCGGTCACGCCGGCACCCTTGACCCCATGGCCACTGGCACGCTGGTCATCGCCTTCGGCCACGCCACACGACTGCTCAACGCCATCGTGGCGCATGACAAAACCTACGAGGCCACCATACGCCTCGGCCTGCGCACCACTACCGACGATGCCGAAGGCGAGGTGCTTGTCGATGGTGAAGCCCGTTCCCGCTGGCAAACGCTATCAGCGCAGCTGACTGAGGGTGGCCAGAGCGGCGAACCAACGGCGTTACCAACTGCCTCATGGCAAGACCTGCTCACACGCACCATCGCCACCAATTTCACCGGCGATATCGAACAAGTCCCCAATACGTTCTCCGCCATCAAAATCAACGGCCAGCGTGCCTACGACTTGGCTCGCGAAGGCAAGGATGTGGAACTCAAACCCCGCCCGGTCACCATCAGCGAATTCACCGTGCTGGATATCCGCAGCGGATTCGTAGCAGGGGAGCAGGCCGCTGAACCATTGCGGGAAGACGCGAACACGGGAGCGATTCCCGCACTTGATGTTGACGTGCGGATCAGCTGTTCATCGGGCACCTATATCCGTGCGCTCGCCCGCGATCTCGGCAAAGAACTTGGCGTCGGCGGATACCTGACCCGTTTGCGCCGTACGCGAGTCGGCCGATTCGCGTTGCCGGACGATGCCAGCGGACTTATCGCTCCTGAGGCGATGCTTGACACGCGAACCCATACCGTCACCGCACATACCGATCAGAAGACGTTCACTAATCGGGAAGGGCAAACCGTCACGCGCAACAAGTGCGTATTGGACACTCCTGAAGGTCTTGCCGGTGACGAGCGCCGCAACTGGCTGCTTGACCATGCCCTTACCATGGAACAGGCCGCTCGAGGTGCGATGCCGGCGCTTGACATCACTCCTGAGGAGGCCAGCGAATTACGCTTCGGCCGCCGTATTGAGCGTACAATCAGCGAGCCCACTGCCGCCATTGTGCCGCAAACGCATGATGTGGCGGCGATTATCGAGCGTGCAAACGCTCATCAGGCCAAGCCGGTCACCGTATTCCCCCTCGCGTAAAGTAGACGCGGTGAAAAGTGCAGCTTGATACAGGCCGCGCACAACAACGTCTATATTGCATGAATAACATCGCACGGATAAAAGGAACAGCACACTGATGGATATCACGCACCTGACCCCTGACGCCGAAGGTTCGATTGAATGGCCCTCGTTCAGTAACGATAAGAAGGCCGTGGTGACATTGGGCGCATTTGATGGCATGCACTTGGGTCATCAGGCGGTGATCAAGCGTGTGGTGGAACTCGCGCACCAGCATGATGCTTTTTCCGTGGTGATTCTGTTTGACCCGCGCCCCGCATTCGTGCACGGCTGGGTCATCTCGCACCATGGCGAAGAGCCCGCGGTTCAGAACGTGGATGCCGAAGCATTGACCAGTGTGGATGATCGACTGCACCGCATGGAACAGTTCGGCGTGGACCATGTGCTGGTGGTGCACTACACGCTGGCCTTCGCAGCTATGTCATACATTTTCTTCCTTGGCCGACTCACCGGCAAGCTGGGTATGCGCACGTTGGTCCTTGGGCAGGATGCCGCCATGGGCAAGGGTCGAGAAGGTGATGTGAAGCATATCGCCAATCTTGCCGCCGCCACCGGTGTATTCGAACTTGATGTGGTCGATGACCGTGGCCCGGGTGAAGTGCGTATTCCGCGCGATTTCAAGCCGGAAGCCCCGAGCGAATGGGGAGAGCCCGTCGATCCGCTGGCCAATGCCACCAAAGCCGAGCGCCGCGCATGGAGCAAGAAGAACCAGGCCAAGGCAATGCGCGCATGGAGCTCCACCAATGTGCGCTACCTGCTGGCTCATGGCCGAATCCAGGACGCCAACGCCATTCTGGGTGCTCCGCACTCCATCGAGGGCGAAGTGGTGCATGGTGAGGAGCGTGGCCGCACCATCGGATTCCCCACCGCCAATCTTGGCTCCGACATTGCAGGCTACATTCCGGTCGACGGCGTCTATGCCGGTTGGCTGGTAGATGGTGAAAACCGTTGGCCCGCCGCCATCTCCATTGGCACCAAACCCACCTTCAGTGAAAAAACCGGCCTTAATGAGCGTGTGGTGGAGGCCTACTGCATCACTGAAGAATGGATCGACCTGTACGACCACAAGGTTCGCGTCGAATTCGTCGGCTTCCTGCGCCCGCAGGTCAAGTTTGATGGCCCCGACCAACTCGTCGACGAACTCAAGCGCAACGTCGAGGAGACCAAGCGTCTTACCGCCTGAGGCATATCTCAGGGCTATTTACGCACTCCCAAGGCGTCTAATGCGTCGGACAATGTGTTGGACTCCACCAGCTGAAGTCCCTCGACATGCACCGGCTTGCGCAGTGGCGGAATGACCGCTGTGGTGAAGCCGAGGCGTGCGGCCTCGCGAAGGCGATATTCCATACGCGGTACCGGGCGCACCTGACCGGTCAGGGAAATCTCACCAATGGCGCACGTGGCTCGCGCAATGGGTTTTGACGTGGCGGCGCTCGCCAGTGCCGCCACTATCGCCAAGTCGGAACCGGGCTCCTTGGCCTGGCCCCCGGCAATAGTGGAGATATACAGGTCGTTGGACAGCAGGTTGAGCTTGCTGTGACGGTAGAGCACCGCGACCAGCATGGCGATACGGCTGGGGTCCACGCCATTGACCGCACGACGGGGTGTGGGCAGCACCGACGTGGTGACCAGAGCCTGTACTTCGATAGGCAGACTGCGATGCCCATCCAATGTGAACGTCACGCAGGTGCCTTCCACGGGTGCCGCGTTGGCCGCATCAGGGCCGTCTCCAGACAGGAACAATCCGGCGGGATCGGTGACCTCTTCGATGCCTTCACCGCTCATGTCGAAACAGCCGACTTCATCGGTCGGGCCAAAACGATTCTTCACCGCTCGCAGCATTCTCAGCGCAGTCTCGCTGTCGCCTTCGAATTGGCAGACCACATCGACCAGATGCTCCAATGTGCGCGGGCCTGCAATCGAACCATCCTTGGTCACATGACCAACCAGAAATACTGGAATGTCAAGTGTCTTAGCGGTATCTATCAGCGCGCTTGCCACTTCGCGCACCTGAGTCGAACCGCCGGAAATGCCATCGACCTCCTGCGAGACGATGGTCTGCGCCGAATCCACAATGGCCAAGGCCGGCTTGTTCTGTTCGATCAGCCCCAATACTGTGGACAGGTCGGTGGTGGAGGCCAGTAACAAGTTCGGCTCCACCGCATTGATGCGGGAAGCGCGCAAACGAACCTGCGCCTGTGATTCCTCGCCGGAAATGTACAGCACGGTGTTGGCGTGTGTTGATGATGCGTTGCCCTGCGCCCGGCCCGACTGTTGGGCAGACCGCTGACCTGCCCCTCGGAACGTACTGTCTCCCGCCACAACGCGCGCGATATTGCCGGCCGTCTGCAACAGCAATGTCGACTTGCCGATACCCGGTTCGCCCGCTATCAGCGTTACTGAACCCGGCACCACGCCACCGCCGAGCACACGGTCGAATTCGGAAAACCCGGTACCGAGCCGCTCGACGCTTTCCGTGCCCACTTCGGTAATCGGACGGGCTGCAGATCTGGCGTTGTTGGCAACCGTAACCGACTGCGTGCGTGATGTTCGGCCGGGAGCGGCCGTGCGAGAGCCTGCCGCCGGTCGAGCCTCGTGAAATTCCTCGACCGTGCCCCACTGACCACACTCGGGGCAACGGCCGTACCACTTCGGCCCGTTCCAACCGCATTCGGAACATACATACTGCACACTTGATTTCGCCATGGTCTCACCCTAACCCAAACACCAGCGGACGGTAAATTTTTACCGTTCACAAGAGTTTCACGCGGCTTGCGCACAACGACTAAGATTACGGCCGTCTAGCGTCACGCGGCTGTGAGAGAATCGGGGCATGACTAATAGTGAGAACTCCTCGACCACGCAATCCCATGGCAAGTTGATTGCAGTGGTGGTTGCCGCAGCTGTTGTGATTATCCTGGCAGTGCTTTCGGCCTTTGTGTGGCCGGGTTGGGCCATCCAGAAGAATGATGGCACCTCCACTACCACCCAAAACAGCCAGCAGAAAACCGAATCATCCGAGCCGATCAAGCCGACCATCGACGCCACAGCTTTGCCGGATGATGCCAGTGAGCTGTTGAAGGCCATGCCGGGCAGCGTGCTGAATTACGCGCGTACCAAGGCGGATGCCTCCACGACGTGGAATTCCGCGTCGCCGCTCGAGGAGTACACTCTGACCTACTCCACTGGTGATGCCGCCAAGGATGTCACGCTGGTCGCCGCGCAGTGGTCGTCGGCGGACAATGCCAAGACCCAGTACGATGCGTTGGTCGCTGCGCAGACCGGCGATGAGTCGGCATCCGGCAACGTCAAGGTTTCCGGCAACGTCACGGGCGCGTACGTGGTGAAGGCCGATGCCTCCAACAGCAAGAACGCCGTTGCCATCTGGCAGAACGATACCGTGGTCTTCCAAGCTACCGGCACCAAGGAAGCGGTCGATCGCTTCTACCAGAAGTTCCCGATGTAGTATCTAGTATCGGCTGTCAGCTGCTGCACAAACTTATGAACGTTGGGGCATCCACATTGCTGATGTGGATGCCCTAACTGCGTTCAGGGCATATGCGGACTATCGACAACATACTGGTTTCCTCTGTCTGGCAACACGTGTATTATGGTGCGAGTTGCAACTTTTACGATTAATCGAAATGGAGGCTTCAGATGGGTTCTGTCATCAAGAAGCGCCGCAAGCGGATGAGCAAGAAGAAGCACCGCAAACTGCTGCGTAAGACCCGCCACCAGCGTAAGTAGTCTTACCTGCAATCAAGGCATTAGAAACCCCGTGATCGTTATGGTCGCGGGGTTTCTCTTTTGCTTGGCTCTTTGCCTTGTTCGGGCAACAGTAAAGCCCGCACCTGCGATGTGCAGATGCGGGCTTGGAAAAGCTTAGTGGTGTGAGACGATCACTTGTTGGCGTTGGTCATCACGCGCGGGCCGTTCGGGTCGCCGACGATGACCTTGTCGACCATGTTGAGGAACAGGCCGTGCTCCACCACGCCGACCGTGTTGATGAGGTCTTCGGCCAGCTCCTGCGGGTGATCGATGCGCTCCAGGTGCAGGTCCACCACGAAGTTGTTCTCGTCGGTGCGCACTTCCTTGCCGTCGGCGTCAAGACGAAGCACCGGCTTGTAGCCGCGGGCCTCGAACTTCTTGATGACTTGGCCGGCACCGAACGGAATGACCTCGACCGGCAGCGGGAACTTGCCGATGGTGTCCACAACCTTGGACTCGTCCACGATCCACACGATCTGGTTGGAGTTGGTGGCCACGATCTTCTCCCACAGCAGAGCAGCGCCGCCGCCCTTGATGCCGTTGAAGTTCTTGTCGACTTCGTCGGCGCCGTCAATGGTCACGTCGATGTGGTCCACGTCGTCGATGTCCACGATCTTGATGCCGTAGCTCTCGGCCTGGGCCTGCGTGCGGCGAGACGTGGTCACGCCAGTGAACTCAAGACCTTCCTCCTGATGACGGCGGCCGAGCTCGTCCACCAGGAACTTCACGGTCGAACCAGTGCCGAGGCCTGCGATCATGCCGTTTTCAACGAGCTTGGCGGCTTCGATGCCGGCCGCCTTCTTCAGCGCATCCTGCTGTGCCTTATCCATGGTTTCTCCTTTGCCATCCTTGCCTCCGCCGCACGGATCAACGGCGTGAAGCCTTATCTCCTATCCTAACGCGAATGAGCGATTTTGTGTCATCGTGTCCGATTGCGGTACATATTCGTGTGTTTGGGTGTCAGTGTCGTACGAATGGTGCGTTGGTGATGGTCAGGTTGCCGTCGCCGTCCACATAGCCTTCGATTTCGATGCTGCCTTTGATCGGCATCGGCTGCCCGTTGAAATACGGGCTCGTTTTCGGCGCGGGGGAGAAGGTCAGCGTACCGGATACCGTCAGCCCGCTGGGCTTTGCGGGGGGTACAGGTTGCGTTGATTGTACAGGTTGCGTTGATTGTGCCGCTAAGGGTGACGAAGACTTGGTCTCCGGCCTTGCGGCATCCGTCTGATCCGTCGCCGCAGCCGGCTTGCGCAAACTTGCCGCATCCGCTTTGCCGTCCAATACCAATTGCACGTCTGGAGGCACATCGGTGCCATGTGCGTATTCGGAGCCCAGCAGCGACTGCCAGCCTTCAATCGGTAGATAGCCGTCGCGCGCACCCGAACGGCAATCGCCCGCATAGGTGCGTGCCAGTTCATCGACCAGCTCATTGCCTTCGTTGCCGGCGTGACCTTTGACCCATCGGAAATCCACCGGGCCAGGGCGTTGCGAGATTTCACGGTCGATCGCCTGAATAAGCTCTTTGTTCTTCACGGGTTTTTTCTGTGAATTTTTCCAGCCATTCTTCTTCCAGCCTTTGACCCACTTGGTCGAGCAATTGATGGCGTACTGCGAATCCGATTCGATGAGCAATGGCTCAGGGCCCGGATGCGCTCGCAAAGCTTCCAACACTGCGCACAGTTCGCCAATCTGGTTGGTGCCGTTGGTCGCGCCGCCGGCGTCGTAGCCGTGGTCGTCGTGCTTATGGCCAGGCTTGCCGCCGGCGTTCTGCTCATGATCGGCCCAGGCCCAGCCCATTGGCCCGTTTGGATTCCCTAATGCGGAACCGTCTGTGGATACTGTGATAGTCATGTTCTCCACCCTAACGCAAGCTGTGCAATCTCTTGCTGAAGTGGGGCTGCCCAGCGCGAGGCAAAACAACGTAGTGGAGGGTGTGGATAACATCACACCTATTGACTTTGCTTGAAAAACATGCCATCGCGCGTGAATAGGTGAGCGCTCACAAGAAAAACAAGACATTTCCTCTCTGCGGGTGAGGCCGGCAACAATGGCGCATCCGGTATCTGGAATGAGAATAAGGGACTGTACAAAACCAGTGACGGCAACATCGAAATCCTCAAACCAGAGGCGGACAGCGATGGTTCGACCTCCACGGCCGCATCCAAGGGCACCATGCTTATCGCAGGCAACTCCAAAACCGTGGCACTCGGTCCAGGCGGCATGGCCTTGGCTCCCGGCCTGCCGCTCGGTCTTGGCTGGTTCATCCGACGCCGCTTAGGATTGGATGCCTCCGACATTCTGGACCGTAAGCTCGGCTTGAAGTAACGGCTGGTTCGGACGTGATTGCTGTCACGTACGGATCATGACGACAGCGCGAAGGTCCTCATCGGTTTACGTCGATGAGGACCTTCGCGCGCATTAGGGGAGTCTGTTGCGGGCTGCGCTACGCGGGTCATGCTGCGCGGGCGTGCTATGCGAACAAACTACGCGAACAAGTCGTTCAGTGCCTCGGCAATCGTCGGATGCGTGAACACCATATCGCGCAACGTGCTGGCCGGCGCGTCAAGATCCATCGCCAACTTGACGATATTGATCACCTCGTGCGACTCGACGGAAAGCAGCATCGCACCCAGAATGCGGCCAGTATTGCGTTCCACAATCGCCTTCATCAGACCATCCGGTCGCCGCATTACCTGGGCCTTCGGCACAGCGGCCACCGGCAATCGCTTGACCACATAATCCAATCCAGCCGCCTTCGCCTCGCGCTCATTCAATCCCACGCGCGAGTAAGGCGTGGCGAGGAATGTGCTCGACGGCACATGCTTGCGGTCCTTCACCGTGTACGGACGGTCGGAACCATTGAGCTGCGACCACACCACGCGATAGTCATCCAGCGAAATGTACGTGTGCTGCGGGCCGCCGTTCACATCGCCCAGAGCCCAAATGTCGGCTGCTGTGGTGCGCAGAAGCTCGTCGACTTTCACGGCACCGCGTTCGGTGAGCTCCACGCCAGCTGCCTCAAGATGCAGTCCCTCGACGTTCGGCGTACGTCCGGTGGCCACCAGTACCGCGTCGGTGGTCAGGCAGAATCGGGCTTCAGCCGGCTCGGCGAACCGCGGCTCGCCATCGTCTGATGGTTTCGTTTGAACGTGTGACATCGTGGCGTGATCGGTCGGGTTGCTAGTGGGGCTGGTGGTTGTTGTAGTGTCGGTGGCGCCGGTGGCGTCGGTGGCGCCGGTGATATCGGTATGAGCGTTCCCGGTGCCGGCGGGGGTGGAATCGCAAGCTTGCGATGCGCCGCGAGTCATACCCTTCACCGCAACGGACAACCTGACGCCGCCGTCAGCAGCAGGCGCGATGGCCTTGGTATCCGCGTTGAACAGGAACTTGACGCCCTGCGCTTCCAACTGTGCGCGAATCGCGGCCGCCACATCCGCATCCTCGCGCGGCAGGAACTCGGCATTGTGCTGCAGCACGGTAACCGCCGTGCCGAAATCGGCAAACATCGAGGCAAACTCAAGTCCAATGAATCCTGAACCGATAATCACCAGTCGCTGCGGCATATCGTCGAGATCCATCAGTCCAGTGCTGGTGTAGACGCCGGGCGTAGTGTGGATACCGGGAATATCCGGAATGCGCGGCGTGGCACCGGTATTGATGAAGATCTTGCTGGCGGTCACGGCGACCGGGCCCTCAGCGGTGGCGATTTCCACGCTATGAGGGCCGGTGAAGTGAGCGCGGCCGGTGATTACGGTGATGTTGTCTTGGTCGGCGAGCTTGTGATAGTTCTTGTCGCGCAGCATCGAAGTGACGCGGCGCTTCTCCTTGATAGCAGCCTCGAACGCTGCTTCGCGGGTTTCGGGAGTACTGTTCGCGCCATCCCGCCGCGCCTGTTCGGCGGACAAAATCAGTGACTTGGACGGCAAGCATCCGATATTGATGCAGGTGCCGCCGTACATGTCGGCGCTTGCCTCGGCGACGACGACCTTGCGGCCGGCTGCACTGAGCTTGGCAGCCAAGGTTTTGCCGCCCTTGCCGAATCCAATGATCAGGGCGTCGGTGGTGATAGTGGGGGAGGTGTTGGGTGTGCTGATGGCATTGGGTGTGCTGATGGACATGGTTACTTCCTTACGTATTCGAGTGATAAGAGTGCGTTGTGCTGATGTGTTGTGTGCCGTGCGGCGTCTGTTTTCTTCTTTGACTGCCGAAGCGTTATCGACTGATGCTGGCTAGGGGAAACGCGCGGGATTATTAGCCTTTGCGCTCGCTGAATATCTGTTCGGTGATGTCGTGGATGGTGGTGTGTTCGAGTTGTTCGAGGCAAGTGCGGTTGAGCCCGGCATAGATGTCGTTCATCACTGCGCCCATTGAAGATGACACCAGACAGTCCTCGTGTACGTCGCCCGGTGTCCAGTTCACTTTCACAAAAGTGGTGCCGGTGGCTTCCGCTACCGCGCGCAAAGTGATTTCGGCGGCGGGCCGGGCCAGAGCGTACCCGCCTTCAGCACCCTCTTTAGTGGCGATGAGTCCGGCTGAGGCGAGCGGTCGCATTACTTTGCGCACGCGCGCCGCATTGGTACATATGTTCTCGGCCAGGATCTGACTGGGCAGGTGTGTGGCGCGATGGTCAAGGTAGACCAATGCGTGCACTGCCAGTGAATGGTCGCCGTTCATGAAACGACCTCCTTACCGAGTCGATACTGTAACTATGATGTGTACAGTTATGATACTGTAATCATATCAGATACAGTTAGTGTGTCAAATCGGGGTTGAAGAGGTGGATGACTATGTGTATAAGTGAGGTGTCCACATGGTTATCCACAATGAATGTGCGTAAGTGAAGCTAGGACCACATACCTCGGATCGGCTTCCGTTTCCGCACCCACTACCCATATGGTGGTGTCATGAACAGGATGACCGACGGCATCACCAACTATGGAGCTCTGCCAGGCTCTATATACGATCAGCCTCCGGAAGAATCGGAGGCGGTTTTTGTTCCGCCTGAATTTGCGGGGTCATTTTCTACTGACTCGAAATACCCGACTTCTCGCGACTCGTCATCGCCGAACAGTGGTGCACATGATTCTGCAGCGACACCGACCATGAGCGAAAGCCTCGCCCAGCGCAGACGCGACATGGTCGCACGCTGCACTGAGGAAGCGAAACGGGCGGGCAAGAAGCTGCTTTTCGGCATGACCACTTCCCTCGCTCTGCAATCCGTACCGATTCCCGCCGATTGCGACCTCGACTCGGCCAAGCTGCACACTGTATCCAGCGTTAAGAGCAAGCGGTTTCGTACACGCCATGCACCACTGCAAACGCATATTTGGAAACATGCGGCTAAAGCCGCCAATGTGGAAATGAACCAACACGTGTTTGCGCTGGACCTGTTTCACGTATGGGCCCAACTTGCCCCGTATGTTTCTTTTGAGTCCCTGATTGTGCTCGGGGATGCCGTCATTACTGCTACGAGCAAACAGCCAGTATTGGCTAAGGATCGTGATGCTGCTGCAATCTATCAGGATCTGGTGAAGTTCGTGGAGCAATTTACCCGATTCAGAGGGCGCCCGTCCTGCGTTCGAGCATTGCCTCTGATATCACCTGGTGCTGATTCGCCCAAAGAATCAGAAGAACGACTCTCTCTGGTGGCGCATGGGATTCCACAGCCGGTTGCGAACTATGTGGTGCCGGACGCGGCTTTTGCATCTGGAGCTCCCATAACGTTGGACTTAGCGTGGCCAGAGTTCAAGGTCGCTGTTGAATATGATGGCGATCATCATCGTACGAGTAAGACTCAATGGCGCCGTGACCAAGAGAAAAGGGGCATGCTGGTCGGGCGGAGATGGCTGGTCTTCATCGCCACGGCGGCAAGTATCGCTAACGAGGATACTCGTGCTGAATTCGCTTTCAACGTGGCGAGGGCGCTTGCTTCGCGCGGTGCCGTATTCGAGTTTCATGTAGTTGCCATGTCTCTTGAAGAGTTGGCGCAGAGCCTGCTGTGACCATGATGTTCGAAACGGACTGATGTAAAGGCAATATTTGTACGACCTGTTGTTGTGGTGTGTGCTTGATATTGCATGCCGTTCGATTGCGATGCCTCGTAGTGATGGATTTCGTGAATGACTAGTGTTCGATTGTGGAGGGAAATGTGTCATAGTGGTCGATTGGGGGTGTTGTCGGTGCATTGAGCGTGGATTTGCGCCAATGGGTGTGGGACGCTACGCGTGTTTTGCCGATTTTTGCGTGGCGTCCCACGGCCCCTCGGGTAATGGCTGTGACGGGTGTGGCAGGAATGGCGTCTTTCCGGGGTTTCCAGTTTGAGTGTGTGGGATGGGGAAAATGTAAAACGATTGACTTAGCTGTTGTCCCACGCTTTTGTGGGATGGCAACTCTGGAATGGGCAAATTCGTCGTGGCGTCCCACAACGATGTTAAAACTCGACCATGATGCAAGCCGACCGAACGCTTCGGTGGTCATCTGGCCGCTGTGACCCCACAATGATGATGGGGAACTCGGTCATAATGTAGGCAGGCGAACGTTTCGCGGCCATATGGCCGTCCTGCCCTGCAGTGATGTTGAGAAAATGCGGTCACGGTGCATGAGGAGAACCGTTGACCTGCGTGTTTCAGTGGTCGCGAACTGCATATGCGCTAAAAAAAGCTCTGCAGTGGATTGCATGAACCCAATGCAGAGCCTTATTGGTTGCTGTGAACGCGACTAACGCAGCGATTTCACTCGCTCAGGGCCTTGTCGACCACGACGGTGGCCTCGTCGAGCACCTTGTCCAGAGCCTCGGGGGAGACGAAGGACTCGGCGTACACCTTGTAGATGTTCTCGGTGCCGGAGGGGCGGGCGGCGAACCAGTTGTCCTTGGTGGTGACCTTCAGACCGCCGATCTTGGCGTGGTTGCCCGGTGCCTCGGTCAGCTTGGCGGTGATGTCTTCGCCAGCCAGCTGCGTGGCGGCCACATCATCACCGGTCAGCTTGGCGAACTTGGCCTTCTGCTCCAGCGTGGTCGGGGTGTCGACGCGCTTGTACCAAGACTCGCCGAAGCGCTCGACCTGCTCCTGGTGAAGCTGGGCCGGGTTCTTGCCGGTCTTGGCGGTGATCTCGGCGGCCAGCAGGTCGGGGATCAGACCATCCTTATCGGTGGTCCACACGCGGCCGTCCTTGCGCAGGAAGCTCATGCCGGAGCTCTCCTCGCCGCCGAAGGCGACTTCGCCGCTGAACAGCGGGTCCACGAACCACTTGAAGCCCACCGGCACTTCGATGACCTTCGCGTTGATCGATGCGGCCACGCGGTCGATCAGGGAAGAGGAGACCAGCGTCTTGCCCACGGCTGCGCCCTCAGGCCAGCCCGGACGGTTGCCGCCGAACAGGTACTCCACGCACACGGCGATGTAGTGGTTCGGGTTCATCACGCCCCAGTTCGGGCAGACGATGCCGTGACGGTCGGCGTCCGGGTCGGTGCCGCCGACCAGATCGTACTTGTCCCAAGCGCCGGCGTTGAGCTCGTCGACCAGGCCCTTCATGGCGTACGGGGAAGACGGGTCCATGCGGATCTTGCCGTCGTGGTCGATGGTCATGAAGCGCCAGGTCGGGTCGACCTCAGGACGCACCACGCCGATGTTCAGGCCGTACTTCTCGTTGATGAGCGGCCAGTAGTTCACGGAAGCGCCGCCGAGCGGATCGATGCCCAGGCGCACGCCGGAGTTGCGGATCACGTCGAAGTCGATGACGTTCTCCAGGTCGTCCACGTAGTGCTCGCGGAAGTCGAAGCCCTCGACGTACTCGGACTTGATGGCCTCCTCGTAGGGCACACGCTTGATGGACTTGAAGTCGCCGAGCAGCTCGTTGGCGCGAGCGGCGATGGCATTGGTGGTCTCGGCCGGAGCCGGGCCGCCGGTGACGGGGTCGTACTTGAAGCCACCGTCGGTGGGCGGGTTGTGGGACGGCGTGACGACGATGCCGTCGGCGAGGCCCTCGCCCTCGAAGCGCTGGGTGCCGTCGGCCGCACGGTTGTGGGTCAGGATGGCTTGGGAGACCACCGGGGTGGGCACGAAGTCGTCACGGGAATCGACGCGTACGTGCACGCCGTTGGCGACGAGCACCTCGATGGCGGTCTTCTTGGCCGGGCCGGACAGCGCGTGGGTGTCGGAGCCGAGGTACAGCGGGCCGGTGACGCCGGCCTTCTTGCGGTATTCGGCGATGGCCTGGGAGATGGCGATGATGTGGGCCTCGTTGAACGAGGTCTTCAGGGACGATCCGCGGTGACCGGAGGTGCCGAAGATGACACGCTGCTCGGGGACTTCGGGATCGGGGACGAGGTCATAGTACTTGCCGATAACCTCATCGACATTAATCAGATCTGCTGGGGTGGCGGGCTGACCCGCATTGTTTGCTACCATGTTCCCTATTCTGCCACGTTTTTCGCCACTTTGGGTACTCTTATGTTAAGAGTTGTCAACTTTTGTGCGAATCGTGTGCCGGTTGTCTAGCGCTTGGTCATTTCCTTCTCGATTTCCTCCAGCGACTTGCCCTTGGTCTCGGGCACCAAGCGCAGCACGAACGGGATGGACAGGGCCGAGAACACGCCGAAAATCGCGAACGGGCCGCCCACATTGTTGCCGAACGCATCGAGCAGCACGAGGAAGAACTGGGAGACGATGAAGTTGCCCAGCCAGTTCGCCGCCGAGCCGAAGGATGAGCCGATGCCGCGCACGCTCAGCGGGAAGATCTCGCCGATAAGCACCCAGGCGATCGGGCCCCACGAGACCGCAAAGCCGAGGATATAGAAAGCGATGAGAATCATCGTCGGCACTGCCAGCACGGCCACGTCGCCCACGAAGTTCATCACGGCGAGCACCGCGAGCGAAACGGTCATCACGATGGAACCGAAGATCAGCATGCCCTTGCGCGGGAAACGATCCATGATAAGCGTGGCCACGATGGTGCTCACGAAGTTCACCACGCCGATGCCCACCGACACCCAGATCGCGTCGCCTTCAGGGAAGCCGAAGCCCTTGATGAACACCTGCGGCAGGAAGTAGATCACCGAGTTGATGCCCACGAGCTGCTGGAACAGCATGATACCGATGGCGGCCACCAGCGCCGGACGAGCGATACGGAACAGTTCGCGCACACCACCCTTGGTGTCCTGTGCGGCCACGGCCTTGATTTCGTCCAGCTCAATCTGCACCTGGGTCTGATCCACGTCCTTGCGAATCAGCGTAAGCACTTTGAAGGCGTTGCGGGTGTCGCCCTTGTTCACCAGATAACGCGGGGATTCGGGCAGCAACAGGCCGCCGAGCAGCAACAAGGCGGCCGGCACCAGCGCCGAACCGAGCATCCAGCGCCAGTCGCGGATGCCGAAGAGGTTGTGGTTCAGGAATCCGAGGTTGGAGGCGTAGGCCAGCAGAATGCCGAAGGTGACCATGAGCTGGAAGAGCGTGGACAGCGAGCCGCGACGCTCCTTCGGCGCCAGTTCGGCCAAGTACGCCGGGGTCAGGGCAGAAGCCGCGCCGACCGCGAGGCCCAGGATGATGCGGGCGCACACCATCATCGCGAATCCGGTGGAGGAGGCGCACAGGCCTGAGCCGAGCAGGAACAGCAGCGCGGAGACGATGAGCAGCTTCTTGCGGCCGAACCGGTCAGACAGCGCGCCGATCGACAACGCGCCTGCGCACGAGCCGATCAGCACCGAGGAGGTGATGAAGCCGGTCTGGGAGACGCTCAGGCCGAAGTCTGATTCGATAAGCGGGGAGGCGCCGGAGATAATGCCGGTGTCGAAACCGAACAGCATGCCGCCGAGCGCGCCGAAGGTGAAGATGAATGCGCTGTTGAGCGGGAAGCGCGTGGAGAAGCCGCGTGATTCGGCGGCTTCGAGGTCCTCGATTGCGTTTGCTGCCGCGTTTGTGGCCGCGTCCGCCACCCCGGCCACGCCGGTTTCGATGGTTTCGATTGCGGTGGCCGCTGCACCGGTTGCGCCGGTCTCCTGTGCCGCGGATGCCGTCTGCTTCGATACGGGTGATGCCGTCGTCGTCATTGCCTTGTCCTTTCGCCGTTGACGGGCCGCGCCTGCCGCGTGGCCCCTCTGCCGCATGCAAGGTCAGGCTTCGATTGCCTGAAGTCGCCCGAAAACAAAAAAGACCTGGAACAACGTGGAATTCGCATATTACGATACGCAAATTCCACGTCACTCCAGGTCTTGCCTCATTTTGAGTAACAACCCTGCTACGCAACGTGTGTGAAAGATAGGATACGACTTTCTCGGTCGCGACACTCCGAATAGGCGGCAAAAAACGATGATTTTTGACAACGATTGCAGGATTCTGCATGGTGGAATGAAGTCGGAATGGGCGCTGCGGCAAATACGGAGAACGGGTGCGGCGGAACACCATAGCGGAACGCTATCGCGGAGCACCGTAGCGCATAGTTGCCGTTTCGCGATGCTTTGCCGGCATTGCCGTGCTTTTGGGGCACCCAGCGCCGATAATGGAACACAGTGGCATACGGCAGCAAGGAGGAACCGTGGCGAACGCATCGAACGCAACGCCTGCAGTGATTGCGGCGTGCATCGTTGATGCCGTCGGCGGCTCCGCGAACATCACCAACCTGACCCATTGCGCCACGCGACTGCACTTCGAACTGGACGACGCCGGCCAGGTCAGCCAGCACGGTCTCGAATCCATCCCCGGAGTCCTCGGCGCATTCCCGCGAACCGGCAATCGTTATCAGGTCATCATCGGCGGAGCGGTCGCCTCGGTGTACGAGCAGATCGTTCGGATGCAGGCAGCGCGATTGACTCCGGCAACGCAATTACCATCGGCGGCGTCGCGGCCAACGCAGTCCGCGCAATCCACTCAGTCAACGCAGCCTACGCAGTCCGCGCCGAACCTTTCCGACGACGTCGCACCATTGCACGATACCGACACCGAGCAGAGTCACGGCCCATCCAATACATCCCGTCACTTCACGCCTCGTACCGTCCGCGAGTGGGGCAGTGCCGCCCGCGCTTGGGCTGCCGCGTTTTTCGACTACCTGTCTGACTCGTTCCGCCCGATTCTGGGCGTGCTACTCGGTGCCTCGCTGGTCATCGCCATCGTCAACGTGATCGTTGCACTCGGCATTGTGCCTGATGGCGAGACGTCCACCGGTTGGATACTACTCAAGGCGATTTGGGAGGGTGTGTTCACCGTTCTGCCGATTATGATCGCTTACAATGCGGCCAAGAAACTGGACGTCGACCCTTGGCTCGGCGGTGCGATTATGGCCGCGCTTATGACCCCGCAGCTTACTGGCGTGATGTCCGGAATGTCCGTATCCAGCGCCCTCTCCGGGGAGATTCAATGCTCGGCCAACGCCGTATTCGGCACCGAAACCTGCACCGTGTCGGCGTTCGGCATACCGATTCAACTCAACGACTACAGCGGCAACATCTTCGTACCATTGCTCATGGCCGCCGTGCTCGCCGTGGTCTACCGCGGGCTGAAGCGCGTCATTCCCGACAGCGTACAGCTGGTGTTCGTGCCATTCCTCTCACTGGTCGTCGTTTTTGCGCTCACCATACTGGTTATCGGGCCTCTGGGAATATGGCTCGGCAGCGGGCTGGGAGCGGCCACAGCATGGCTTAACGCGCACGTGCCATTCCTGTTCGCGCTCATCATCCCGATGCTCTACCCGTTTCTCGTGCCGCTCGGTCTGCACTGGCCGTTGAACGCCCTGATACTGATGAACATTCAGACGCTCGGCTACGACTTTGTCCAAGGTCCGATGGGTGTATGGAACTTTGCCTGCTTCGGTGCCACCGCCGGCGTACTCGTGCTGGCCGTACGCGGCAAGGATTCGGCCATGCGGCAGACCGCGGTGGGGGCGTTGCTCGCGGGATTGCTGGGTGGCGTTTCGGAACTGAGCCTGTACGGCATCCATCTGCATCACCGCCGCGTCTACCGCTGGCTGCTCGCCGGCTGCGCGGCCGGCGGAGTGACCAGCGCGGTGTTCGGCTGGCTGTTCCCGTCCGTGCTGCCATCCGGCCAGATGGTCCGGGGCGTTACGACTACGGCATTCGCCTTCTCCTCGTTGCTGACGATTCCGGTGTTCGATCGGATGTGGGTGTACGCGCTGTCCATCGCCGTTGCGTTTGTAATGGCGATGGTGTTGACGGTGTTGTTCGGGTACCGCACGCCGTCGCGCGCCATCAAGACGCAGATGGTCTCGGCAGACGAGAACGCACGCCCGCAGGATATGGCGAGGGGGATTGACACGACCGTGTCGGATGTGGAGTCTGCGGAAGATTCTCCATCGCGGGCTGCCCCTGATCGGGCTCTTGACTCCAACGCCATCTTGTCGCCGGTCGCCGGCCGGCTGGTGAATCTGGAAGCGACTGGCGATCCGGTGTTCGCCTCCCGCGCGCTGGGGGAGGGCGTAGGCGTCGTGCCGGAGACGACCGGTGAGACAGCCGTGCTCGCACCGGTCAGTGGCATGCTGAAAACCGTGGCCCGAACCGGCCATGCCTTCGGCATTAAAACCGATGGCGGCATCGAGGTGCTGGTTCATATCGGCATTGACACCGTCGATATGGATGGCGAGGGATTCGCTGTGGTCGTGGCTAAAGGCGAGCGGATCGCGGCGGGAGAGCCACTGGCCACCGTGGATTTCGGCAAAGTCGCGGCGGCCGGGCACAGCGTTGTGGTGGTGGTGACGGTGGTCAACGCCGCTGAACTGACCGTGGTCACGCCGTTGATCGGCGACGGTAGCGGCGACAACAACGGCGGTGACTGCAAAACCGTATCAGCCGGCAGCCCGATCATCGATGTGGAACAATGACGTTGCGAAAGGATGCCATGGAAATACTGCGAGTGTTCAACAACAACGTCGTGCTCGCCAAAGGCGGCGACGGCGGTGAGGTGATTCTCACCGGCCGTGGACTGGGGTTCCAGGCCAAGCCGGGGCAGACGGTCGACGAGTCGAAAGTCGTGCGCACCTTCGTGCCGTCGGACGGGCGTGACCCGGACCATCTGGCGCAGATGCTGGCGGACATTCCGCCCGAAATCATCCGCGTGGTCGTCGAATCCATGCAGGAAGCCGGACTGGGGGAGCGTGAGACCGGCAGCACCACGCTGGTCATGGCCTTGTCGGATCACGTGGCGAATGCGGTGGAGCGGGTGCGGCGCGGCATCGACATTACCTACCCGCTGCTCGGCGAGGTGAGCAACCTGTACCCGCAGGAATACGCGCAGGGGCGTGCGATGCTCGCATCGCTCAATGCGCGGCTCGACGTCACGCTGCCGGACGGCGAGGCCACCGCGCTTGCCATGCATCTGGTCAACGCCGGCTTCGCCACCGGCGACCTGTCCTATACGTATACGATGACGGGCGTGATCCAGCAACTGCTTGACATTATCGACCACAGCTACGGCATCACGTTGGACCGCAGTTCCGTGAATGTGGGCAGGTTCATCACCCATCTGCGTTACCTGTTCGTACGCATCCACCAGCACCAGCAACTGACGGATGAGCCGGCACCGGTGATGAAGGTGATTCGTGAGTCCTATCCCGCCGCGCTACGATGCGCGCGAACCATCGCCTCCCTGCTCGAACTGCGCCTCGACACGGATATCAGCGACGACGAAACCGCCTATCTGGCAATGCACGTCGCCCGAGTCACCGGCCACGCATCGTAGCGGATCAGCGAATCGGCTCGAGCGTGCCGGTCATTTCGGCGAAATCCGAGGTGGCGTTTGAGGCAGCGGCCTGTGCGGTCTTTTCCAGCGCGGAGGCGTCGGGTACGCGCACGATCAGCGCGCGATGATCCACTGAGAAACGAATATGTTTGGTCTCCGGTAGCATGTCGCCGTCCACCTGCGCTTTGGCCGGCTTTTCCAATGTGATTTCGGCACTGACGCCCTGAACCTGTTCGATGGTCGAGTTCGTGGACAGCGGGTTCTGTTCGGGCTTGCCGATGATCGTCTGGTGCACCACGTCGCCGAACAGGTTGGCCCAGCCGAGGATGCCGCCGGTGGTGTCGATGATTTCGAAGTCCAGCAGACCATCGTCATAGGATGCCGCCGGCATCAGCGAGAACATGGGAATCTGGCCGCAGTTGCCGGCCATCACCGTGCGGAAATCGAGATTCTTGATGGTGTGGGTCGAGCCGTCGGCGCTGGTGACTGTCAGCGTGCCGCGGAACTTCGGCGCGAACAGGTTCTTCACGCCGCCCACGAAGTAGGCGAGCCAGCTGATGTTCGCCTTGAGCTCGGGGTTGGTGTCGTCGATCATGGCCGCATCGAAGCCGATGCCGGCGATGATGAGGAAGGCGTGGCCGTGGTCGTCCTCCGGGTGGTCGAGCAGGGTGAGACGGCCCATGTCCACCAGGCGGGAGCCGTGGGAGGTGGCCACGGTCAGCGCGGCGTCGATATCGTCCACGGGAACGCCCATATTGCGGGCAAACAGGTTGCCGGTGCCGATGGGGATGATGCCCAGCGCATGGCCGGTGCCGGAGACGGCGCTCGCCACCGTGCGCACCGTGCCGTCGCCGCCGACCGCGATCACCACGTCGGCGCCGTCCTCCAGCGCCTCAAGCGCGCAGACCCTGCCGTCCTTGTCAAGCTGGGTGTCGTAGAAGCGGATGCGATTGAGCCCCTTGGCCTCGCAGAACCTCTGGATATGCAGCCTGCGGGCTTCGGCCTGCGGTTTGGACGGATTCACGATGAAGGCGTACTGCACCTCGTCGTCCCGGCGCTTCTCCAGCGTCTGAGCCAGCTTGCGGCGGCGCTGCGCGCGCAGAGCGATGACGATGACGGCGATGAGCACCACCACAATGGCGATTGCGGCGATGATCAGAAACACGGTGAGGGCAGGCTGAGGCATGGCTCCTATTGTTATCGGTGGGGAGGTCGTTTGCGGCCATGGTGCGCCGTACGTGAACATTTCCTGCACGCAACAGCCCCGTGGGGCGTGATTATGGTTCAATCGCGTCTCATCTGACGAAATTGGCCGGGTGGACCCGTCCGCGGACTTTCCCGGGCTTCCCTGTGATTTCCGCGTGACTCCCGCGCATTCGGCCATTGTCGGTGTCTGCTTACGCGGCTAGTCTGGTGCCCATGCTTGATATTCAATTCATCCGTGAACACACCGATATCGTCAAGGAATCCCAGCGCAAGCGCGGCGAGTCCGTGGAGCTCGTCGACGAAGTGCTCTCCTCCGACACCGCACGTCGTGAGGCGCTGAAGGCCTTCGAAGAGGCTCGCGCCCAGCAGAAGGAAATCGGCAAGAAGGTCGCCTCCGCCCCGGCGGACGAGAAGGCCAAGCTCATCGCCGAAACCAAGGAACTGTCCCAGAAGGTCTCCGAATACAAGTCCAAGGCCGATTCCGCAGCCGAGGAATACACCACCGCCATGTGGAAGCTCTCCAACATCGTGGAGCCCGAAGCTCCCGAAGGCGGCGAGGATGACTACGTGGTCGTCAAGAAGGTTGGCCAGATTCGCGACTTCGCGGCCGAAGGCTTCGAGCCCAAGGACCACCTGACCCTCGGCACCGGCGTGGCCGGCATCGACATGCGCCGCGGCGTCAAGGTCGGCGGCTCCCGCTTCTATTTCCTGCGTGGCCAGGTGGCCCGCATGCAGATTGCCATGCTCACCATGGCCGTGGACCAGGCCGAAGAGCACGGCTTCACGCTGGCCATCACCCCGACGCTCGTGCGCCCCGAGGTCATGCGCGGCACCGGCTTCCTGAACTCCCACGCCGACGAGATCTACCGTCTGCGCGAGCCCGATGACCAGTACCTGGTCGGCACTTCCGAAGTGGCGCTCGCCGGCATGCACGAGAACGAGATCCTCGACCTCGGCAACGGCCCGCTGCGCTACTGCGGTTGGTCCTCCTGCTACCGCCGCGAGGCCGGTGCCGCAGGCAAGGATACTTCCGGCATCATCCGCGTCCACCAGTTCGACAAGGTGGAGATGTTCGTTTACGCCAAGCAGGAGGACTCCTACAAGGAGCACGAGCACCTGCTGGCCATGGAACAGGAGATGCTCGCCAAGGTCGAGGTGCCCTACCGCATCATCGATACCGCCGCCGGCGACCTCGGTTCCTCCGCCGCCCGTAAGTTCGACTGCGAGGCTTGGGTGCCGACCCAGGGCCGTTACCGCGAGCTCACCTCCACCTCGAACTGCACCGAGTACCAGGCTCGCCGCCTGAACATCCGCGAGCGTATGGAAGACGGCGGCACCCGCCCGGTCTCCACCCTGAACGGCACGTTGGCCACCACCCGTTGGCTGGTCGCCATCATGGAGAACCACCAGCAGAAGGACGGCTCCATCGAGATCCCGAAGGCCATGCGCGCCTACATGGGCGGCAAGGAAGTTATCGAGCCCACGAAGTGGGAGGCCTGAGTCTCATCGTGCTTTAGCTCCCTCTGATGAGGGAGCTGTCAGCGTAGCTGACTGAGGGAGAGATTACTGAGGGAGAGATCGCTGATAGCCAGCAGGCGAATCCAAGACCGACCGCACTGCCGAATATCAACATCCCTCCCTTCTGTATAATGAATACTTGCGCGTGTGAACGCGCATCAGGACAGGTGTCTGAGCGGCCTAAAGAGACGGTCTTGAAAACCGTTGAGGGGCAACCCTCCGCGAGTTCGAATCTCGCCCTGTCCGCGAACCGAGGCCTGGGCAACATGCCCAGGCCCTTTTTTTCTTTTTCTGGAACCTGTCTTCTTGATTGCCGCCGGGGTGCTGATATATTGGTTTGTGATGCCGTAACATGCGGTGTTCCCATTGATATGACGGGCCAATCGGCGTGAGCCGATAAGAAAAGGCCCGACGTTTGCAGCATCGGGCCTTTGCGTTGATTACCGGCTTGCGCCTTTAATCAACAAGGTTGCAAGATGCAATCATATCACGATGCACGGTAGTCTGACCGTGAACGGGCGCACCGTGATCGTCCATGTGGGCGATGGCGAGGCGAACGCCACGGTTGACGGCACGCACTTCAACGTGCGTAGCCTGTGGCAGCTCTACCAGTTGCTGAGACTGCTCGTGTAGCGTCTCATTAAGGCGCGGTGCCCCCCCTAGTCGGGTATCGCGCCGGCAACCTGAAAACCGATAATGTTGGCAAGTGCTTGCAATTTGTGGTGGACGATTGCAAGCTAACGTCTTGGATTGTTGCCGCTATCCAATATCTCATTAGGTCTACCGGTGGACCAAAAGTACGTTGCTTTGTAAGGGGAGTTAATGAAATGAACAAACCCGCACAATCGAGCATCGAATCGGTTTAATGCCACTCACCTCAACGGGACGCGCGGTAATTGTTAGCTAAGTTGACAATAAAAGAGCAAAGGCCTAAATTAGCAATCAGTCATCACGCTGAGGTGATGATTTCACTAGCAAGGAGTAGAGATATGGTATCGCACAACAAGCGCATCGTGGCTGCTCTTGCCGCGGTAGCAGCAATGGGTATTGGTTTGGCCGGTTGCGGCGGCAGCGACACTGCCGGCGACACGAAGTCCGGCAGCGATGGCGGTGTGGTCAACATCACCTATATGCATCGTCTGCCCGATTCCGAAGGCATGACCTTGGTCAACGACATTGTGGCCAAGTGGAACAAGGAGCACCCGAACATTCAGGTCAAGGCCACCAAGTTCGATGGCAATGCCGCCGACATGATCAAGAAGCTCGAGACCGACGTCAAGGCTGGCAATGCGCCGGATCTGGCTCAGGTCGGTTACTCCGAGGTTCCTGAGGTCTTCACCAAGGGCCTTCTGCAGGATGTCACCGATGAGGCCGCCAAGTACAAGGACGATTTCGCTTCCGGCCCGTTCGCGCTGATGCAGGTGGACGGCAAGACCTACGGTCTGCCGCAGGACACCGGCCCGCTGACTTACTTCTACAACGCCGCTGAATTTGAGAAGCTCGGCATCACCGTGCCGAAGACCGCTGACGAGCTCATTGAGACCGCCAAGAAGACCGCTGCCCAAGGCAAGTACATCATGACCTTCCAACCTGATGAGGCCATGATGATGATGTCCGGCCAGGCCGGCGCTTCCGGTCCGTGGTACAAGGTCGACGGCAACTCCTGGGTTGTCAACACCCAGACTAAGGGCTCCAAGGCCGTGGCCGATGTCTACCAGCAGCTGATCGACAACAAGGCCGCCCTCACCAACCCGCGTTGGGATGCATCGTTTGATAACTCCATCCAGTCCGGTCAGCTGATCGGCACCGTGGCCGCCGCTTGGGAAGCCCCACTGTTCATCGATTCCGCCGGTGGCACTGGTGCTGGTGAGTGGAAGGTCACCCAGCTCGGTGACTGGTTCGGCAATGGCACCAAGACCGGCGCCGATGGTGGTTCCGGTGTGGCCGTGCTCAAGGGTTCCAAGCACCCGGCCGAAGCCATGGAGTTCCTTGACTGGTTCAACACCCAGGTTGATGACCTTGTCTCCCAGGGCCTTGTCGTGGCCGCCACCACCGCGGATGCCAAGACCCCGCAGAAGTGGTCCGACTACTTCAGCGGACAGGATGTCATGGCTGAGTTCAAGACCGCGAACGACAACATGGGTGACTTCACCTACATGCCTGGCTTCTCCGCAGTCGGCGCTGCAATGAAACAGACCGCCGCCAAGGCTGCCGATGGTTCTGCCAAGGTTTCGGATGTGTTCGACACCGCTCAGAAGACCTCGGTGGATACGCTGAAGAACCTCGGTCTGTCCGTCAAGGAGTGACCTCACTAGGTCTTGTCAACGGGCCGGCTTGAAATAGCCGGCCGTCCAAGACCTCCGATGCCTCGCATCACCATAGCGAAAGGCCGGGGCACATACTCCGGCCTTCCGTATTGTTTGGGGGTATTGCTGCAGGGGCGCTGTGGCCCTTGTCATTTGTTTTACTGTTCTTTGCGAAGACAGGTTTTGTATTATGACTGCATCCACTACTCAGGCGAAAGGCAAAGCACCTAGGCGTGCCGCCGCCAAGCCGAAGCGGTCCGGCGCTCAGAAGCGCGAGAACCGCACCGGCTGGGCGTTCATGGCACCGTTCGCCGTCCTGTTCACTTTCGTGTTCATCTTGCCCATCATCTGGGCCATCTATTCCAGCTTCTTCCGTCAGGTCACCGAGGGCGGTGGCGCATACGGCGGTGGCGAGCTGGTCAATAAATTCGTAGGATTCCAGAACTTCCAGTATGCTATTACTTCCGGCAACTTCTGGTCCGGCGTCGGCAGGGTGCTGCTCTACACCCTGATTCAGGTGCCGATCATGATCATCGCCGCACTGGCGTTGGCCATCGTCATCGACTCGTTCGTGGTCAAGCATGTCACCGGTTTCCGTCTGGGCTACTTCCTGCCCTACGCCATCCCCGGCGTCGTGGCCTCGATTATCTGGGTCTACCTGTACAACGGCCAAATCTCGCCGATCGTCAAGGGACTTGCCGCCATCGGCGTCAATGTGGACTTCTTCAACAAGAACATAGTGCTCGGCTCGATGGCCAACATCACCACATGGACCTTCACCGGCTACAACATGCTGATTTTCCTTGCCGCACTGCAGGCCATCCCGCATGACCTCTATGAGGCCGCCCGTATCGACGGCGCCAATGGTTGGCAGATTGCCACGAAGATCAAGCTGCCGAACGTGCGTGGCGCGGCCCTGCTGGCCATGCTGCTTTCCATCGTCGGCACCATCCAGCTGTTCAACGAGCCGCAGATTATGTCCACTGCCGACCCGGGTATTTCCAAGGCATATACCCCGATGATGATGGCCATGAACACTTCGCAAGGCACCATCACCCCGTCTGGTGACGGCCCGGCCTCCGCCATCGCCATCGTCATGGCTTTGATTGCAGGTATGCTCGCCGTGCTGTACACCCTGGCCGAAAGGAAGGTGAATGAGTAATGAGCTCTGCAACCGCTGAAGAACGCGCCCGCAGGAAGGCCGAGCGCAAGCTTGAGAAGCAGCGCGCCATGGCCGAGCATGATCTGCCCCGCTCCATGCGCCCGTCCACGTTCACGAAGACCATCACGGTCATCGTACTGGTGCTCGTGCTGATCTACTTCCTGTTCCCGATCTACTGGGCCATCATCGCTTCCACCAAGACGCCCGCCCAGATGACCGGCAGCAACGGCATGTGGTTCGCCGTGCCGCTCGACCAGCTGCCCGACGCCATCGCCACCAACTATTCGAAGCTGCTCGGCTGGACCCGAGGCAACTTCTGGCGTTGGGTGCTGAACTCCCTGATTTACTCGGGTGTTTCCGCACTGGTCGGCACCATCGTGTCCGTGATGGCCGGCTACGCCACCGCAAAATTCAACTTCCGCGGCAAGAACGCGGCCATCGGCATCATCATGGCCTGCATGCTCATGCCGGCCGCCCTGCTGACCATCCCGCAGTACTCGATTTTCCACACCCTGCACCTGACCAACACGATGCTCTCGATCATCATCCCGTGCTGCGTCTCCCCGTTTGGCTTCTTCCTGGGCCGCACGTACGCGCAAAGTTCGGTGCCGGACGAACTGCTTGAAGCCGCCCGCATCGACGGCGCGAGCGAGGCGAGGATCTTCTTCACCATCGTGCTGAGGCTCCTGGCCCCGGCCATGGTGACGATTTTCCTGTTCCTGTTCGTGGCCACGTGGAACAACTTCCTGCTGCCGTTGATGATGGTGTCTTCCGACACCTTGAAGCCCGTGACTCTCGGCCTGTACGGCATGGTCTCGCTGGCCACGTTCACCGATCGTGGCGCCCTGATGATGGGTGCGCTGCTCGGCGTACTGCCCGTGATCGTGCTGTTCCTCGGCCTCCAGCGCTACTGGCAGTCCGGCCTCGCCGCCGGTGCCGTCAAGGGCTGATTTTCTCCGCTCTGACTCCCCTCGCTGAGGGGAGCCAAAACCCAACCCCTAATACCCAACAATCCGCTGCCCGGCATGTCGTGTCACTCCTTCCGGTGCCGGGCAACGTCCCTCCCATATTCAGTGACACGATTCCAATCGTCCGGCGTCACCGTAAGCGTCAAGGATCTACGCAGTCAGGGTACCAGGGCCCGCGATGACGCCGGTCATTTTGTATGCGACGAATTCGTCGCTTTGTAGTTTTTTGATGACCAACCCCACAAAGGAGCACTCATGACCAGCACCGGCCGCTTCACGCTGCCCAGTGAAGAGAATTTTGCCGAAAAGACCAAGGAACTCGCCGAATTGTGGGGTGCGGACGCCATCCGCAACTCCGACGGCACGCATCTGGACGAGGCAGTGCTCGCTCTTGGCAAGAAAATCTACAGCGCCTACTTCCCGACCCGCGCCCACAACGAGTGGATCACCCTGCACATGGACGAGACCCCGCAGGTCTACCTGCTGACCGCCCGTATCCTGGCCGAGTCCAACGCGGTGGATGTGCCGCTGATGGACGGTTTCTTCGAGGAACAGCTCAAGCCTAACCGTGACGCCGACCCTCATAAGTACTGGGAAGTCGTGGACCGCACCACGGGCGAGGTCGTGGACCCGTCCGGCTGGACGCTCGACCCGGGCGAGGACACCGTGCACGTGACCGCTGCCGTGCCGATGCACGAATACACGGTGAGTTTCCTGGCCTACATCATCTGGGACCCGGTCGAGATGTACAACCACCTGACCAATGATTGGGGAGACAAGGAACACGAGATTCCGTTCGACATCTACCATCCGGCCACCCGCAAGTTCGTGTTCGATACGTTCGAGCAGTGGCTGAAGGACAGCCCGCAGGTGGATGTGGTGCGTTTCACCACGTTCTTCTACCAGTTCACGCTCCTGTTCGATGCCAAGCGTCGCGAAAAGGTGGTCGACTGGTTCGGTTGCGCCTGCACCGTGAGCCCGCGCGCATTGGACGATTTCGAGAAGGAGTACGGTTACCGTCTGCGTCCGGAGGATTTCGTGGATGGCGGTGCCTACAACTCCGCGTGGCGCGTGCCCCGCAAGGCGCAACGCGACTGGATTGACTTCCTCTCCGGATTCGTGCGCGAGAACGTCAAGCGGCTTGCCGACATGTCGCACGCGGCAGGCAAGGAAGCCATGATGTTCCTTGGCGACCAGTGGATCGGTACCGAACCGTATAAGGACGGGTTCGAAAAGCTGGGTTTGGATGCGGTCGTCGGCTCCATCGGAGACGGCACCACCACCCGCATGATCGCGGACATTCCGGGCGTCAAATACACGGAAGGACGCTTCCTGCCGTACTTCTTCCCCGACACGTTCTACGAGGGCAACGACCCGAGCATCGAAGGCCTCGACAACTGGCGTAAGGCCCGCCGCGCGATCCTGCGTTCGCCGATCGGCCGTATGGGCTACGGTGGCTACCTCTCCTTGGCCGCCAAGTTCCCGAAGTTCGTGGACACGGTTACCCATATCGCCGACGAATTCCGCGACATCCACGACCGCACCGGTGGGGTGGCCGCCGAAGGCGAGCTCAACGTGGCGATTCTGAATTCCTGGGGCAAGATGCGTTCCTGGATGGCGTTCACCGTGGCACACGCCCTGCCCAACAAGCAGACCTACTCCTACTACGGCATTCTGGAATCCCTGTCCGGCATGCGCGTGAACGTGCGGTTCATCAGCTTCGACGACGTACTCGCGCATGGCATCGATAGTGATATCGACGTAATCATCAACGGCGGCCCGGTCGACACCGCATTCACCGGCGGCGACGTGTGGACCAACCCGAAGCTCGTGGAAACCGTGCGCGCCTGGGTGCGTGGCGGCGGCGCGTTCGTGGGCGTGGGCGAGCCGAGCTCGGCACCGCGCTTCCAAACGGGCCGGTTCTTCCAGCTGGCCGACGTGATTGGCGTGGACGAGGAGCGCTATCAGACCCTTTCGGTGGACAAGTATTTCCCGCCGGTGGTGCCGGACCACTTCATCACCGCCGATGTGCCGGTCGACCCGGCGGCCCGCGAGGCTTGGGAGCAGGCCGGCTACCGTATCCCGCTGAGCGGCTGCGGCGGCGGCCAGTCCATCAAGCCGTTGGGCGGCATCGATTTCGGCGAACCCGTGCTCAACACGTATCCGGTCAATGAAAACGTGACCCTGCTGCGCGCGGACGGCGGCCAGGTACAGCTCGCGACCAACGATTATGGCAAGGGCCGCGGCGTGTACATCTCCGGCCTGCCCTATTCGGCGGCCAACGCCCGACTGCTGGAACGCGTGCTGTTCTACGCTTCCCACAACGAAGACAAGTATGCGGCCTGGAGCTCGTCCAATCCGGAATGCGAAGTGGCACACTTCCCCGAGCAAGGGCTGTATTGCGTAATCAACAACACCGATCAGCCGCAGAAGACCACGGTGACTTTGGCCGACGGCACCACCGAGGACTTCGACCTGCCTGACAGCGGTATCGCCTGGCGTGAAGCCTGATCCCACGTTTTGGAGAACGGACCCATCATGACTGAAAGCAATGAAGTTTTATTCGGCATCGCCTCGCATTTTGCGCTGGAAGGTGCCGTGACCGGTATCGAACCTTACGGAGACGGCCACATCAACACCACCTATCTGGTGACCACGGACGGCCCCCGCTACATCCTCCAGCAGATGAACACCAGCATCTTCCCCGATACGGTGAATCTGATGCGCAATGTCGAACTGGTCACCTCCACTCTCAAGGCTCAGGGCAAAGAGACGCTGGACATTGTGCCCACCACCTCAGGCGCCACCTGGGCCGAGATCGATGGCGGCGCATGGCGCGTCTACAAGTTCATCGAACACACCGTGTCCTACAACCTCGTGCCGAACCCGGACGTGTTCCGCGAAGCCGGCAGCGCATTCGGCGACTTCCAGAACTTCCTGTCCGAATTCGACGCCAGCCAGCTGACCGAAACCATCGCCCACTTCCACGACACCCCGCATCGTTTCGAGGACTTCAAGGCCGCCCTCGCCGCGGACAAGCTCGGCCGCGCCGCCGCATGCCAGCCGGAAATCGACTTCTATCTGAGTCACGCCGACCAGTATGCCGTCGTGATGGATGGGCTCAGGGACGGTTCGATTCCGCTGCGCGTGACCCACAATGACACCAAGCTCAACAACATCCTCATGGACGCCACCACCGGCAAGGCGCGTGCGATCATCGATCTCGACACCATCATGCCCGGCTCCATGCTGTTCGACTTCGGCGATTCCATACGCTTTGGTGCGTCCACTGCTCTGGAAGACGAAAAGGACCTCAGCAAGGTGCATTTCAGCACCGAGCTGTTCCGCGCCTACACGGAAGGCTTCGTGGGCGAACTACGCGGCAGCATCACCGCGCGCGAGGCCGAACTGCTGCCGTTCAGCGGCAACCTGCTCACCATGGAATGCGGCATGCGCTTTCTCGCCGACTACTTGGAAGGCGATATCTACTTTGCCACCAAGTACCCCGAGCATAATCTGGTGCGCACCCGCACCCAGATCAAACTCGTGCAGGAGATGGAGCAGAAGGCCAGCGAAACCCGCGCCATCGTAGCCGACATCATGGAGGCTGCCAGGTGAGCCGTCAGCCGAACCATACCCGAACCAGCATGATGGAGGCAGAGCAATGAACGATCAGCTGACCGAGGTATACGCCAGCATCGACGCCCTGATCGATTATGCCTTGGCCCATCTTGACCTTGACCCACGCAACGCAGACTGGACCCGCAACCAAATCTTCGCCCTCTTCCGCCTAGATTCCTACCCCGGACCCAAAACCACAACGTCGGCGGCGTCAGTGTCAGACGTAGTCCAAGACATTGTTGGCAGCCGAAGCCAGGCCCCCTATGGCGAAAAGACCCCCGACCCCCTGCTCGCCGCCTTCCGCGCCGCCGCCACAACCGCCGGCCTTTTCAAGCCGGAGGAAGGCCCGGCCTACGCCGACACCATCATGGGCATCCTCTCCGCCAACCCCGCTGATCTCGACGACCGATTCCTGCTCGTCGAGCACCGGGATGGCGGCATGGCCGCCATGCAATGGTTCTACGACTACTGTGTGGCCAACAATTATGTCAAGCGTGCCCAGCTCGACCGGAACCCGCGCTTCGACTCGCACGGGCTGACGGTGACCATCAACCTCGCCAAACCCGAATTCAAGAACATGAAGAAGGCGGCGGCCGGCAACGCCGTGGCCGGCGGCTACCCGAAGTGCACGATCTGCCATGAGAACGAGGGCTTCGCCGGACGTGACAAGCGCACGCTGCGCACCTTGCCGGTCACGCTCGGCGGCGAGTCATGGTTCTGGCAGTTCTCGCCCTACGGCTACTTCGACCAGCACGGCATCTGCGTGAACACCGACCACACGCCGATGCATGTGGACCGCGACACCTTCGGCCATCTGCTCGACTTCGTGGACCGCTTCCCCGGATACTTCCTCGGATGCAACGCCGCGCTGCCTCGCATCGGCGGCTCGGTGCTTGCCCACGACCACTACCAGGGCGGCGGCGAACTGCTGCCGATGCACAAGGCCGCCACTTGGGCCGCCTTCACGCTCGCCGACTATCCGGACGCCGTGGTCGAAATCCTCGACTGGCCCGGTACCGCCGTGCGTGTGGTGTCGAAAAACCGCCAGAGCATCATCGACGTATCCGACATCATCCGCGAGGCATGGGTCGGTTATGACGACGCGGCGAACGGCATCGCCAGCCATGACGCGGACGGCAACCGCCAATCCGCCCTCTCGCCCAGCGCGATCATCACCGAACGTGGCTATGAGATGAGTCTCATCTTCCGCAACAATGCGATCAGCGACGAGTACCCGGAAGGTATTTTCCATGCACACCCCGAATACTGGCCGGTCAAGCAGGAGCCGATCGGACTGATCGAAGCCCAAGGCCTGTTCATCCTGCCCGGACGGCTCGTCGACCAGCTCGGCATCGTCGAAGAGGCGCTCGCCGAAGGCCGCGATTTGCCCGATGAAGTCAGCGAATTCAGTCTCGAATGGGGCGAACTCGCTGAAACATTGGCCGGAAACCGCGACCGCGAGGCCATCCACCAAGCCGTACACGACGAGCTCGGCAGCGTCTGCTACCGCATCCTCGGCAACACGGCCGTCTTCAAGCAGAAAGCCACCACGCAAACATTCCTCGAAAGTCTTGGTTTTGCCGCTAGGTGAAACAGGTCAAGTGAAGTAAGCTCAATACTGAAGGAAAACCGAAGGCAAGTCCTTCCAAAGGAGGAGATATGACTACTGTTCTGGTTACGGGCGGTGCTGGATTCATCGCCACCCACACCGACATCGAACTGCTCAACAAGGGCTACGACGTTATTTCCGTAGATAACTACGGCAACTCGTCTCCCGTGGCGCTTGAGCGCGTCGAGCAGATCACCGGCAAGCCGGTCAAGCGTTACGACGGTGACGTACGCGATGAGGCGCTTATGGAACGCGTCTTCACCGAAAACAACATCGACTGGGTCATTCACTTCGCCGGTCTCAAGGCCGTGGGCGAGTCCGTGGCCAAGCCGATCGAATACTACGACAACAACCTGTACTCCACGCTTGTGCTGCTCAAGGTGATGAAGAAGCACAACGTCAAGAAGATCATCTTCTCCTCCTCCGCCACCGTGTACGGCACGCCGAAGGAACTGCCGATTACCGAGGAGACGCCGACCGGCGGCACCACCAACCCGTACGGCACCTCCAAGCTGTTCCAAGAGCAGATTCTGCGCGACGTACATGTGGCCGATCCGTCCTGGACCATCGTGCTGCTGCGCTACTTCAACCCGGTCGGCGCACACGAGTCCGGCCTGCTGGGCGAAGACCCGAAGGGTATTCCGGCGAACCTCACCCCGTACGTGGCCAAGGTCGCGGTCGGCGAGCTCAAGGAAGTCCAGGTCTACGGCGACGACTACGACACGCCCGACGGCACTGGTGTGCGTGACTACATCCACGTGGTCGACCTGGCCAAGGGTCACGTGGCCGTCATTGACCACATCGACAAGGAAGGCGTGTTCGTCTACAACCTGGGTACCGGCCACGGCTACTCCGTGCTTGAGGTCATCAAGGCTTACGAGAAGGCCGCCGGTCATCCGATTCCGTACACGATCAAGCCGCGTCGCCCCGGTGACATCGCCGCCTGCTACGCCGACGCTTCCAAGGCGGAGAAGGAGCTTGGCTGGAAGGCCGAGCTGACCATCGACGACATGGCCGCCTCCTCCCTCAACTGGCAGACCAAGAACCCCAACGGTTTCCGCGACGCCGAGTGATATGAGCAGATGAGCTCCCTCTGATGAGGGAGCTCATCTGTCGTTTATCACACAATGCGCCTATCGGCGGCCCAGCGGGTGAGCTCGGTGCGATTCGAAAGCTGAAGCTTTCGCAGCACCGAGCTCACGTGCGTTTCGACCGTCTTGATCGAAATGAACAGTTCGGCCGCCACCTCTTTATACGTGTAACCACGCGCGATCAGCCGCATGACCTCCTGCTCGCGGGCGGACAGCCGGTCCAGCTCCTCATCATGAGCCCGTGCCGCACCATCAGCGCCGCCATCAGACCCCGCCGCCGGCACACCCTGAAAGGCCGAAAGCACAAAACCGGCCAGTTTTGGCGAGAACACGGCATAGCCCTCATGCACCTGCTTGATGGATGAAATCAAATCAGCGCCGGTAATCGTCTTGGTTACATAGCCCTGGGCGCCGGCGCGAATCACCGCCCCCACATCCTGCGGCGCATCCGAAACCGACAATGCCAGAAACACGGTAGTGGGGGAGTAGGGCCGCGATTTGGCGAGGATCTCGGCACCGCCGCCACCCTCGCCGCCGGGCACATGCACATCCAGCAACACCACCTGCGGCTTGGTCTGTGCGATCATCGCCACCGAACCGGGCACGTCCGCCGCTTGGCCGACGATATCGAAGGAATCGCGCAACGTGGCGATTACGCCCGCACGGAACATCTCATGGTCATCGACCATGGCCACACGAATCTTGGCTGTCTCGTTCTCGCTCATCGATGTTCTCCCTGCGCCGCTTTCAGCGCGATCGGCATATGCATTCTGACCTCGGTGCCCCAGCCGGCCCTGGACACTATCTCCACTGTACCGCCGCGCCGTTTGATGCGGCCGATAATCGATTCGCGGATGCCCAGCCGGTCGGGCGGAATGGCGTCCATATCGAAGCCTTCGCCATGGTCGCGCACGAACACTTCAACCATCGTGTCGCTGGCCTCGCAATACAAAGACACCGGCTCGCCGCCATGCGTGACCGCATTGACCAACGCCTGACGGGTGGCGTCCAGCAGCGTATCGGTCTGGGCGCTCGGCCGCGCGTCGCCCACGGTGACCACCTCAATCGGCTTGCCGTGCTCGTCCTCCACCTCGGCGGCGATCTGCTTCAATCCGGCTCCCACCGAACGATCCGATGTGGAACGTTCCTGATACAGCCATTCGCGCAGCTCGCGCTCTTGGCTACGCGCCAGGGCGAATACGGTGGTCGGTTCCTCGGAGTTCAGCTGAATCAGCGCCAACGTTTGCAGCACGCCATCATGCAGATGGGCGGTCATGTCCGCGCGCTCCTCTTCGCGCTCCTTCAATGCCTGCTCGTGGGTGAGTCGTTGCAGCATCGCGTTCGCCCACGGCATCACCGCCACCACGATACCGACGATCATCACGAATCCGCTGGCAACAATGCGTCGAGGAGAGGTGCCCCACCCAGGAATGCTGACATTATGCACATACAATGCCCATCCCATGAAAATCAGTGCGATGCCGCCCAACATAGACAACAGCTGCGTGCCTCGCGGACTAAGATTCATCCATGCCAGTGCGATGCCGCCCAACCCTACCAGCAGCGGAAACACAATCTGGACATCCGCACCGGTGCTGGTGAGCAACAGTCCAGTGGCCATCAACGCGAAACCGGCCAATGCCACGACGGCCGGTTTCGGAGCACGTTGGATGGCCTCGGACAATGATTCCGGTGCGGCAGCCGATTCGTCGTCATGAGCGGCAAGTGGCTGATTGCCTCGCGCAAGCGGCGCCTGATTAACGGGCACTGTGCGAGCCGCAGCCGCCACCGGGTCTCCGGCAGGCATGAACACCCACAGGAATACATAAGCGATGATGCCTGCGCCGTAGAGGACGGTCAGTGCGATGAACGCAATCCGAACCCATGCCACGCCGATGCCCAAGTGCAGGGCGATGCCCTTGCACACGCCGGTGAGCCAACGGCCCTGCCGGGGGCGCATCAACGGCATGCGCGCGGGCAGCAATGGTTCGGGAGATGACGTCATACTCCTATTGTGCCGCGCTCAGGGCGTTGCGGCCGGGGTTTTACCCGGTGTTCAGGGAACAATCAGGGTGTTCCCCGAGCGTTGTGGCAGTGGTCGGGCGGTGTAATGGAATCATGAGCAATCCAAACGCGAATCCATATCAGCCACAGCCGCAGCCTGGTCCGCAAAAAAACAAGACATCGCGACGCTTCTTCACTTGGGTGCGATCCAGTGGACTGGTTCGCGGCGACGACCGGTGGATCGGCGGCGTATGCAGCGGCATCGCTTTACGGCTTGGCTGGAGCCCCACATTAGTACGTGCGTTGGTGATTGTATGTACATTGTTCTTCGGTTTTGGCGCAGCTCTGTACGCACTCGGCTGGTTTCTGATGCCGGATGTACGCGATGGGCACATCTTGGCCGAGGACCTCATTGCCGGCCAATGGGACTGGAATTGTCTGGGATGCTTCCTGTTCCTCGCCGTGGCAATCGTGATTCCAGGTGCGGGGTGGGGTTGTATTGCGCTCGCCGCCTTAGCGCTATGGCTGTTGGCCAAAAGCGGCATTCGCCAGCAGGAAGGGTACGGATTCGGGGCATCTGCGCCGCGACCGGTTTCACAGCCTGTGTCATATCCAGCTCCACAGCCTGTGTCATATCCAGCCGCGCAACCAGTACCTCAATCTCCTTTGTATTCAGCTCCGCAACCTTTTCCACAACCTGTTTCACAACCTGTTTCACAACCTGTTTCACAAACCGCGCCTAGTGTTTCACAGCCTGTTTCACAGCCTGTTTCACAGCCTGTTTCACAGCCTGTCTATCAGTCGATGCCCAGCGTGATGCCGGGTACTGTGCCCGGCGCGATGCCCGGCACAGTACCCAACGGGCCGTTTGCCCCCGACCGTATGAATGCGACGGCCTATGCCCCCACCGAGTCCAAGCGCCGCAAGCCGGCGGGCCCAATCGTGGTCTTGAGCATACTGGGCCTTACCTTCCTCTCCTTTGCCGGTCTGATGGGACTGATTTGGGTAAACGACATGGGCATTATCGGCATTATGCGTCTGGGCACCATCTGGATTGCCGCAGTATGCATAGTGATGGGGCTGGTGGTCATCATTCTCGGATTCAGAGGACGGCGTACCGGTGGTCTGATTCCTCTCGGACTGGTTGCCGGTGGATGCGCGCTCTGCATGACCATCGTTTCAGGCACGTATGGCGTGTACTACCGTGATCTTGGTGCCAGCGGCATCAATACTGTTGTTTCACTGAGCCAATCTGTCAGTGCGAGAAACAGCGACGGCATGAACGATGTGCAAAAGGATGGCATCTTCGTTGCCGATGCCAGCGATGCCACGTTTGAAACATTGCAGCAAGGTGTGGCGTTCAGCGGTGAAAACTACAACACCGATCAGGCAATCATTGATTGGTCCGATTGGGACAAGACACATGGACCGCACACGGTGAAGATGCTGGATGGCAAAACTTCCATCAGTAATTGCCCGGTCGGTACCATCACCATAGCCGCAACACAGGCGCAAGTGCATATCGTTCTGCCGGATTCCTGCACTTACGCCTTCGGCACCGCCGACTCCTACTACTCCACTTCGAGTGACGTTGGCGGCAAATACGAGATGGTATACAACAACTACATGGGTCCAAGCTTTGTTTTCTTCGAAGCTGAAAGTGCCACCAATCCCATGAATGGGCCTGATCACGAATGGTTGTATAAGGAATCCGCCATGCCGGACAACGGCCCAGAATTAAAAATCAATATTCCCTATGTGGTGGAAGCACGTGTCAACGTGGTGTACGCCTCCGATTGGGAAGGCTCTACGTTCCAGCCGCTTGCCGATATATACGACGGCAACAGTACAAGCAAGAACACAACCGAACAATCGGAATGATCAAGCCGTTGCAACTAGGAGATGGAATCATGACTGATGAAACCAAGGAATTCGCCTCCATCGAGGATGCGACACCGACCACGGCCATACCTTCCGAAACCGACGCGACCACCGCGACCACAACCATGGTGACCGTCGATGACCGAACCGATACCACGGTGCTGCCATCCGCAGCGGATGATGACGAAACGGCTGTGCTGCCCGTCCCCGACAATCATGCGGATGCGTCGGTCTCGGATGTGGATACGCAGGCAACAGCTGCCTCTCCATCGCCCATCGAACCAACCACAGATCGGATTGCCCTGGAAACAGTTGCCGATGCCGTGGAGGGAGATGGTGGGCCGATTCCATCTGCCGATGATGTGCCGATGTACGCAGCATCTTCAGCACGACCTCCCTATGGGCAGTCTCAGACCGCCGGCAAACCATGCCAGCCTGGGGGGAGCTCCAAGAACGTCCAGAGCGCCAAGAACGTCCAGAATGCTAAGGATGTCAAGAGTGCCAAGAACATCCAGAAACAGAGCATCAGCGCGCCTACTGTGGTATTCGGACTATTAGGCGTGATTATCGGCGTGATCGCGCTGGTTTTCGGGTACATATCTCCGGATCGGATGATTTCGTTGTTCTCGCCGAATCCGCAATTGCTGACGGCTATTATTTGCGCCGTAGTGGGACTGATTCTGGTAATAGTGGCCGTTGTATGGGCCATAGTCGGTGCCGTCAAGAAGAGAAAATAGCGTTACAACCATTGCATTACGGTCCCAGTAGAAGCACATTATGACGGGAGCCGACCGATAAGAGCCGACCGATAAGAGCCGACCGTTCTATGCTGATGGGGGGGAGGCATAGTAACTATGAAACGGATTTCGGCGCGGCGGGTAGCGAGCGTCATCGTCACCGCGATGGCGATGACGCTGGTATTCGCCACACTTGGCTGGGCGATGATGCCGCAATGGAACACACGGCCCTACACCAAGCACATCGTTATCGCTTCTGCCGACACCACCATCACCCCTGCCCATGCGAACATTCCCCACGAGGGGCGATATCGTACGCGTGAAACCCGACTATCCATCAAGACCGGCGACGGCGTCACGCTACCCGCCGTACTACGTGAACCGGTCGGCGCTCCCGGGCCACGCCCGGCTTGTCTGTTCATTCACGGGTCCGGTACCAGTGGTGCCGAGGATTTCGGCGATATCGCCAACGCCATGGCCTCTGCCGGTATCGTGACCTTGGTGCCGGCCAAGCGCAACGACAACTACACCGTGCTGCATCGCGACTACCCGCGTTTTGCTCGCGAATACGGGCGTTCGCTCGACGTGTTGCGTGGCAGAATCGGCGTGGACCCCGCCAAAACCGGCATCTACGCCGAATCCGAAGGCACCTGGATCGCCACGATTCTAACCTCGAAACGGCAAGACATTGCCTTTGCCGTACTTACATCCGCACCGGTGTTCAATGGACGTGAGCAAATGGCCATGGCTGTCAGCGCCTATACGCATGAGGCCGGCGCGCCCAAGCCCGTGGTCAAAGACATGGCCAAATTGATGTCGCTGGACTACGCGCCATTTGATCTAGCCTATGCCGACTTTGATGCCGACCGGTATCTGAAATCCCTCACCATGCCGGTGCTGGTGAACTACGGCACCTACGATACGGCCATGCCCATCGAACAGGGGGCGCAGCGGATCATCGCCACGGCCAACAAGTCCGGCAACGAGAACGTCACCGTACGCTATTTCGCCGGCAACCATCAGATGCGGGCTGGTGAGGGCTTATTCACCCCGAACCTGCCATTGGCCGAAGGCTATACGCAAGCGCTGGAAAATTGGGTGAACGGTGTGACTGCCGGAACCAAAGCCGATGGATGGGCAACGCCTCAAGTCGCCGGTGCGACACCTCACCAGCGCTTCGCCGCGCCGCAACGTACCAGATCCGGTATCGTCGGCTCGCTTGGCGTGCTGGCCGGTCTGATGGTGGCAGGGCCCGTGCTGATCGTGATGGCGGCGATATTAGGTATTGGCTTGACTGTGTTTTCTTGGCTACAGACGTTGCTGGCCGGGCGACGTAGTGTGGCGACTGTGCGGGCCGTGCATGCGACGCCGAGTGAGCTGGGGGCCGCCCAGCGGCGCATGTTGCACGGCATTGCCGGCTTATCTGCCGGTATCGGCACAGCGGTGATGGTGATTACCGTGCTGTTGTACGGCTATATGAGCGCCGTAGGCGTATCGGCTGTATTGGTTATGCCTCAACCGCGGCTGTTTGCCGTCGGATGGGTGGTGCTGCGAATAGCGACCATGCTGTTGGTGGTGCTGTTTGCTTGGGAAATGGAACGTGTCTGGTATTGCCGCGCCGATATCGTCGGTGTGCGGCGCGTTATATGCGTGATGGTAGCGCTCGGCACTCTCGCCACACTGATGACACTGGCATTTTGGGGCCTATTCTCGCTGTAATTCTGCCGATGTGCGCTGGTAAATGGGGCCTGGCGGGCAGGCTGCGTTGGTGGTCTGGGTGTGGGGCGATCGGCAGATTGCGTTGGCCTGGGTATGGCCGGCCGACGTACATCAGTCGGGGTGTCCGATACACAGTGAATGGCTGAGTATTACGCTTGGGAGGCTTCGGCCTCCTCTAAGGTGTCGAAACCGCCGAGCTGGACTGTGTGCAACAAGGTTTCCTCAGTGATATTGCGTTGCGGGCTGGCTGCGGCGCGCTCGCCAATCATCGCTTCGTAACGTTCGAAGGTCTGGTCGGAATACGTACCAAGCTCGCCGCGCAGATAGGTTTCGAATGAGGTGGCAGATGGTGTGTCTTCGGTGGTGGTGAGTGCGCGCATCGCCTCGCCGAGCTTGGGGTAGCGCTCGCGGAAATCCTTGGCCCAGGCGACCTGCTGGGCGATGACCTGTTCCTGACGGGCCGCGCGCTCTTCAGAGAGACGCGGAATATACGGCTCTATGTTCTTCGTGAAATTTTCCGGTGCGGTGGAGGCCATCATGCGGCCGTATTTTTCGGTCACGAGGTTGCGGCCCACGTGGTCGGCCGCGTCAAGATCAGCGGCATAGCTGGTGAGTAATGGCCGCTCCCATGTGAGGAACTGGGCCAACCGCATCTGGTGGAACACCGGCCAGTTGCCTTGGCATGCCGCGCGTCCACCCTCATTGTTGGTGCGCTGGAACTGATCCCATTCATGACGCACAATAGCCTCGCGCAGTTCATCATCAGTCAGTTCGTTGGTCATCGACGTTCCTTTCACTGATACCTCCCTCTGATGAGGGAGGTGGCACGGCGAAGCCGTGGCAGAGGGAGCTTGAATCTACAAACTTTTAAGCACCGGATCATCAGAGGCGATGTGGTCCTCGACATACGGGCGCTGCCATTCGAGGAAGGTCTCGCCGGACGTGGTCAGGTGTTCGCGTTTGAGTTCCTTGACGATATCCACCGCAATCTGCTCCACAATATCGTTGATTTTCTCGATTGCTGGAGCCGCGCCCTTGCCGCCTTCGCCAAATCCGGCCCCGCCATAGCAGGCTGCCGAACTCAATCGCATCACGGTTTCCAACTGTTCGCCCACGTTCGGCAACAGCGCGAACATCGAGCCAGACAGCTTGCGCAATGCTGCGAACTGCCACTTGTAATACGGCATATAGCCCACCACCATCGGCACGTTAACCAGGAACACCAACGAGGCGGTGGCCTGCACGAACTCGTGGATGGACAGCCATGCGGCCGCGCCGTCGCCGCGCTTCAACGAACGCGGCAGATTATATTGACCGGCCTGGGCGATCATGCCGAGTCGCTTGGAGATCAGCGCGAGCCGCACATCGTCGGGCATGTTCTTGAACCCTTGGCGCGTCTTGGAAAACAGACCGGTGGGATCGGCGAACACCTCGCCATTGGTGGCGGCGGCCAAGGTCGATTCCTGAAGCATTAGCCACTCATGCGGCGCGGTCTGCGCCGGCGCAGTGTGATACCCGGTGATCGACTCAAAGAAGTCACCGATGCGGAACACGCCGTCACGGCGATTCGCGCCCTGTGCGCGCGGCGTGACGGGGGAGAGCGGTGCATCAATCGGAGTCGTCATCGCTTCCGCCACATCAGAGGACGCCGCGCCTGACTCGGCAGTGGCGGTATCGTGCGTAGCGGTGCCGGGGGTGGGTGCGTTTGCCGCATCGGGTATGACGGTGGAGCCTGCACCTGCGGAGGGGAATGCTCCGGAAGCATCGGACCTGGCATGCGCCTCGAACGTCACGCGGCCTTGCGCATCCACGCTGAACTTGCGCGGCAGTGCCTCGTAATCGACCTCAAGTTGCTCGCCGATCGCCGCGTAATCCTCATCCGTAAGCCACAGGCAGAAGCGCGGGCCGAAATCGTGGTCCTGCGAATACGCATCATCGAATCCGTAGCATTCCGAGCCATGACCCACCAGACCGGCGGCGATACGCCCGGCATACTGCGGATACTTCGCCGCAATCATCGGCTTGCCCATCTGCGTCCAGAACGCGCGGGCCAGCTTCAGTCCGGACACCGGGCATGCGGAAACGGCCTCGGCCGCGCCCGCAGAACCGGTCGACACCGAAACGGTGGATGGGGAAGATGCCGCGTTCGCACCGGTCTTGCCCTGTGCCGGGCTGTTCGGCAGCCGCGAGCCGGACTGGGGCAGCGCGCCTGCATCGCCGGCAACACCTGCATTGTCAACCGTCACCCCGGCCTGCGCCGCCGCTTCCTCGGCCTGCCGCAGATTGTCGGCGGTGATACGCCAGTAATCGGTGTCCTTGCCGTAACATTCCTCGATCACGGCCAGCGCATGCCGGTATCCAGTAACCGCATCCGCATACCGTCTCTCGGCAAAGCACACCTGCGCGAAGCCCGCCAGTGCGGAGGCATAATGCGCGGAATGTTCCAGATGGCCGGTGCGATAGATTTCCAGCGCCTTGGCTGCATGCCAATGCGCGTCCTCCAACTTGTGTTCGGTCAGCAGGGTCAACGCCAGATTCGTGTGCGAGCTGGACACGTCGATATCCGCGTCCGGGTTCACGCTCGAGGCTTCGATAATGTGCAGCGCTTCACGCAACTCCAGTTCCGCCTTGTCGGGCCGATTCGTCTCGCTGTAGAGCATCGACAGATTGTTGTGCAGTGCTGCGAGCCTACGGTCGGTGGGCGCCAGCGAATGCCGGCAGACACTCTGCGCCTGATGATACAAATCCTCGGCCTGATCGTATTGTTTGGCCGCGCGCATCGAGGTGGCGCAATTGATTAGCGTGGTGGCCCACGCCTCGGATGTGCCGGTGGTCAAGCCCATACGAGCGGCCAGTTCCAGCGCTCGCTGCACAATCCACTGATTCTCCTTGTGCCGACCTTGCGAGCGATAGAAGCCCATCGTTTCGTTGAGCACGGTGAGCAGTCCGGCCTCGTCGCCGGCGTTTTCCGCGTCCACCATCGCCTGTTCCAAGTACGGGCCGGCTTCGGTGGCGGCCGTGTGGCGATCGAAAATCGCGTCCAGTCCGTTCAGGAATTGTTGGGTATCAAAGGTTGCGGGCGATTGATCGGCATCGTCCGCAACCTGGTTCGCCGTGGAATCGGCACCTTGTGCTGCGGCCGCCGCATCGGTGTCGTCGGCATCGTCTGGACCATGCGCGAATTGCGCGGCGAATTGTTTGAGCAGTGCTTCCTCATCCATACCGCCAGACCTCCCTGAATCGTGTCTGATTTCAGTCTATTAATACTGTGAACAAACACGTCAGGGAGTTTGCTGTGAGCTTGGTCTCAGTCCACCTTGGTTTCGCGCAAGCGGTGAATGGCGTCGGTATCGGTTTCGCAGCGCCACGAGTAGAAGGCCAGCAGCCCTACGGCAAGCAGAGCCAGCGGCATACCGCCCAGGCCGGTATAGCGATAGTTCATCGAGAAGGTGGTGAGCATCGCGCCGCCGACAATCGAGCCGATGGCATTGCCGAAGTTAAACGCCACCTGTACAGCCGCGCCGGCGATCAGCTCGCCGCCGCCCTGGCCGGCTTCGGTCATCAGCAATTGCTGTGGAGCGGAAGTAAAGAACAATCCGATGGCGATCCAGAACGTCAGTACAGCGGTCATCGGCTGATTACCCGGAGTGATAAGCACCAGCAACAAGCCGAGGCAGGAGATGGACTGACCTATTGCGGCCGCGCCGGCATGCCTCCAATGGTCGGTCAGACGACCTCCAAGCAGACCGCCGATGACCATACCAAAGCCGGCAAGCATCATCAGCATCGGCACCAGGGAAGACGACCATCCGCCGGTTTTCTGCAGCCAAGGGGAGACGTAGCTCCACCAGCAGAACACACCGGCATTGCCGGTGAACACGGCGGCCAAAATCACCCACGGGCCACGGCGGGTGAGGAACTTGAACTGACCGGCGATGCCTGCGTCCTTGATCGGTGCAACGTACGGAATCCACGCCGACGCCAGCACAATCGTCATTGCCGCCCAAGCGGCCAAAATGCCGAAGGCAAGACGCCAGGAAAGGAACTCGGCCATCAAGGTGCCCGCCGGTACGCCGAGCATATTGGCCACGGTCTGTCCGGTGACCATCACGGATACGGCCTGCGCCTCCTTGCCTTCCTCCGCCAGAGTCTTGGCGATGAGTGTGGCTGTGCCGAAGAATGCGCCGTGCGGCAGGCCGGCGACGAATCGTGCGACGACCAGCATGGCGGCATTGACGGAGAATGCGGAAGCCAGATTGCCCACCAAGGCAATCACCATAAACAATATGATGAGGTCCTTCGGCGGCACCTTGCGGCCGAATACCAGAATCAGTGTGCCGAAGCACACGCCGATCGCATACGCGGAAATGTAATGGCCTGCGGTGGGGATGTCCACGCCGGTGGCGGCCGCGGCCTGCGGCAGAATGCCCATCATCACGAACTCGGCGGCACCGAGAATGAACGCGCCCGAAGCCAGTGCAAGCAGACTCTTCTTCATGGTTCCTCTAATTACTTCAGTATTACTTACAAAAACAGTGCGGCAATCGATTGATTCGAGCGATATATTACGGTGGTCCGCCAACAAATACGGGGGCTTGCCGTGATGTGGTTTGTCGCTGTGTGCGGCGGGTTGTTTACCGCTGTTCGATCGCTTGGTTTGATTGTTGGGACAGGAAACGAAAAACCGGATTGCTGATTTCTCAACAATCCGGTCCAGTTGTCGGGCTGGCGGGATTTGAACCCGCGGCCTCTTCGTCCCGAACGAAGCGCGCTACCAAGCTGCGCTACAGCCCGTTTGGCAACAGATGTAGATATTACATTGTGGTGGTGGACAATGCAAATCGGCATGTCGCGAGTGTTGCGTGATGGTGGATTCGCCATGTGTACAGGTCTCTCAAGCCTTGTGCAGGGCCGGTTTTGCGTCATGTGAGCGGGTGTTCAGATGGCCGTGCGGTCTGCCGGGCTCATAATCGCCGGCCTTGCGTACACTGATGAATCATGGCTGAAGTTGTCGAAAATACCGAAAACACTGAGAATGAAACCCCGGCCGTCCCGCAGATGAGCACCGTCGAACGTGCGGAAATGCTGCTCAAGCAGGACGCCACCATCCGCGAGAAGATCAAGTCCGGTGCCACGCTGGACGAAGCCGTGGACCCCTCCAACAAGGAGTTCGGCCCGCTGGCCCACCCCGAGCAGGTGCAGATGCGCGTGGCCAAGCGCGCGATGATGCTTGAGGCCGGCATTGCCCCCTACCCGGTGCACTTGGACGTCACCGACACCATCGAGGCGGTTCGCGCCAAGTATGACGGCAAGCTCGAGGCTGGCGAAGAGACCGAAGACATGGTCGGCATTGCTGGCCGCGTGCTGTTCCTGCGCAACGCGGGCGGCCTGTGCTTCGTGCAGCTGTCCGCCGGTGACGGCACCAAGATTCAGGGCATGATCTCCAAGAAGGAGATTGGCGCCGACTCGCTCAAGCAGTTCAAGCAGCTCGTCGACCTTGGCGATCACCTGTACCTCAAGGGCCGCGTCATCGCCTCCAAGACCGGCGAGCTGTCCGTATTCGCCACTGAGTGGGCTATCGCCTCTAAGGCCCTGCAGCCGCTGCCGGCCCTGCACAAGGACCTGAACGAAGACACCCGCACCCGCAAGCCGTACATCGGCATGATCGCGGACGAGAACATCCGCAACATGGTGCGCAACCGCTCCAAGGCCGTGGCCTCCCTGCGCCGCACCTTTGACGACCACGACTTCCTCGAGGTCGAAACCCCGATGCTGCAGACCCTGCACGGTGGCGCGGCCGCCCGCCCGTTCACCACGCACATGAACGCCTTCGACCTTGACCTGTACCTTCGCATCGCCCCGGAACTGTTCCTCAAGCGCTGCCTGGTCGGCGGCATCGATCGCGTGTTCGAAATCAACCGTGACTTCCGCAATGAGGGCGTCGACGCCACGCACGCCCCCGAATTCACCATGGTCGAGGCCTACCAGGCCTATGGCACCTATGATTCCATCGGCCAGCTGGTCAAGGAGCTCGTGCAGAAGACCGCCATGGACGTCTACGGCTCGCACAAGGTCACCCTGCTCGACGGCACCGAATACGACTTCGGCGGCGAATGGAAGACCATCAGCATGTACGACTCCCTGTCCGAATCGTTGGGCGAGGAGATCGTGCCGAATGGCGGCCCGGACGCCCCCGGCACCTCCGTTGAGCACCTGGGCGCCATCGCCGACAAGCTCGGCGTGGAGCGCGACGACGTGGAGAACCACGGCAAGCTCGTCGAACACCTGTGGGAGCACTTCTACGAGGACAAGCTTTACGAGCCCACCTTCGTGCGTGACTTCCCGGTCGAAACCTCCCCGCTGGTCAAGGGGCACCGCACCAAGCCCGGCGTGGTGGAGAAGTGGGATCTCTACGTGCGCGGCTTCGAGCTGGCTACCGGCTACTCCGAGCTCAACGACCCGATCGTGCAGCGTGAGCGTTTCGTGGCCCAGGCCAAGGACGCACTCGCCGGCGACGAAGAGGCCTGCGACATCGATGAGGACTTCCTCGAGGCTCTCGGCGTGGGCATGCCTCCGGCCGGCGGTATGGGTATGGGCATTGATCGACTGCTTATCGCCTTGACCGGTGCCACGATTCGCGAGACCATCACCTTCCCGCTGGTCAAGCCGCTCGTTGGCTGATTAGGCATACTCTGGCTCCCCTCAGAGAGGGGAGCCGAGTTATATATGAAAGGGATTGCTTATGTCTATCGGCTTATGGGTTCGGGGCGCGCGTCCCAAGACCTTGGTCACTTCCATCGCGTCGGTGATGGTTGGGGCGGTGATGGCGTACGTGCATATCGAGCGGTCGGGCACCTGCATCGCAATATATCCAGAACCGGCCTCCTGCGCCACGGCCCGTGAACAGCAGACCCTGCTGATGGACCGATTCTGGCCGGTGACCATCCTGTGCCTGCTAGTCGCGCTGTTCCTGCAAATCGCCGTCAACTATGCGAACGACTATTCCGACGGCATCCGCGGCACTGACGCCGGGCGTGACATGGACGAATCGAAATCAGGCAAACCCCAGCGACTGACCGCATCCGGACTGGTACCGGCCAAGCATGTACTGTTCGCGGCGATGATTTGCGCCGCCATCGCCTGCATATGCGGCATTGCCGCTATCGTGATTTCCCAAGCTTGGTGGCTGTTTGCCGTGGGTGTGGCCTCCTTGCTGGCCGGCTGGTTCTACACCGGTGGCAAGCATCCGTATGGATACGTCGGGCTGGGAGAAGTCGGCGTGTTCCTGTTCTTCGGCTTGGCTGCGGTATTGGGCACCGAATACGCGCTGTGCGGCACGGTGGACGTCGGCGGACTATTGGGTGCTGTGGCGGCTGGCCTGTTCTCCTGCCTGATCATGATGGTGAACAATATCCGTGACATCGACGAGGATCGTGAGCATGGTAAGTGCACGCTGGCCGTACGGCTGGGTGAATCCGGCGCGCGTACGCTGCTGATTGTGTGCTGCGTGGCCGCGTGGGCCATAGCCCTGCTCATGTGCGCGACCCTATGGTGGCCGTGGGGCGCAGTGCTGTTGATCTCGGGCGTCGGAATACCTGTGCGCATGGTCTCCAGCGTGAATAAACGTCAATTCCGCCCGGCTCTGCCCGCCGCCAGCTTCCAGACCTTGCTGTTTGCGGTGGTGCTGGCGGTTGCCGTGGCGCTATGAGAGCGAAATAATAAGACGAATACTCGTGTTTGGGCGCACGCGGCTGTAGACTGAACCGTATGACTTATAAACTAGTACTGCTCCGTCATGGACAGAGCGCATGGAATAAAACCAACCAGTTCACCGGCTGGGTCGACGTACCGCTGACCGAGCAGGGTGAAGCCGAAGCCAAGCGTGGCGGCGAGCTGCTCAAGGAGAAGAACGTCCTTCCGGACATCGTGTTCACCTCCCTGCTGCGTCGCGCCATCAACACCGCCAACATCGCTCTGGATGCCGCAGATCGTCTGTGGATTCCGGTTCAGCGTGACTGGCGTCTCAACGAGCGTCACTACGGCGCTCTGCAGGGCAAGAACAAGACCGAGATCCGCGAAGAGTACGGCGACGAGAAGTTCATGCTGTGGCGCCGTTCTTACGCCACCCCGCCGCCCGAGATCGACCCGAACGACCAGTACGCCCAGAACAACGACCCGCGCTACGCCGGCGATCCGGTTCCGGAAGCCGAGTGCCTGGCCAACGTTGTTGAGCGTGTGAAGCCGTACTTCGAGTCCGCTATCGAGCCGGAGCTCAAGGCCGGCAAGACCGTGCTGATTGCTGCCCACGGCAACTCCCTCCGCGCCATCGTCAAGATGCTGGACAACCTGTCTGAGGAAGAGATCGCCAAGGTCAACATCCCGACCGCCATCCCGCTGCTCTACGAGCTGGACGAGAACTTCAAGCCGATCAAGCCGCGTGGCGAGTACCTGGACCCGGAGGCTGCTGCTGCCGGTGCCGCCGCTGTCGCCGCTCAGGGCCAGAAGTGAGCCTAAGCCGCTAACACGGTACAAGCTGTAAGGGGAGTCGCACATAACGTGCGGCTCCCCTTTGCTATGCCTGCCAAATCCCCCATGGGGCGGTGATTACCCCATGGGGCGGTAAAACCCTCATGGGGCGGTATGCCAGAATGGCTTAATTCCGCGGTTTCACATATCCTTCAAACCGCCCCATGGGCAAGTTACCGCCCTATGGGTGTTTTGCCGCCCCATGGATACGCCGGTGTACCGCCCAAAAGCAACAAAAAACGGCGTCCAGCCGTAGCCGGATCGCCGCTTTCGGGCATCCTCCTCAAACCACAGGAGAACAAGTGTTCAGTTATTCGCCCAATGTGAGAACAAGTCCCAATCAGTCGATGTCGGTGCCCTCGTCGCGGGTCGGCTCCTTAGTGGGGTCGAAGCCGGAGACGATGTACACCACACGGCGGGCGGCGGACACGGCGTGATCGCCGAGACGCTCCAGGAAGCGGCCCAGCAGCACGATATCCACGGTCTGCTGACGGGTGATGTCATCGGACAGCGCCAGATCGAAGGTCTGGTGGTGCAGGTTGTCCAGCTTGTCGTCGGCCAGGATGATGGCCTCGGCGGTCTTGGCATCGCGATCGGAGAGCATGGCCACCAGCTGGTCAGCGGTGTTGTCCAGGAAGTCGATCATCTCGGCGAACACCGGCTGAGCGGATTCGGGAATCGCGGCGGCCGGGTAGGTGCGGCGAGCGGCCTCGGCCACGTGGCGGGCAAGATCGCCCATACGCTCGAACGTGGAAGCCAGACGCATGGTGGAAACGACCACACGCAGATCGGTGGCCACCGGGTTCTGCTTGGCGAGCAGCTTGACGCACTGGTCGATCACAGAGGACTCCAGGGCATCGATCTCGATGTCGCCGTCAATCACAGTCTGTGCGGCTTCAACGTCCTGATTCAGCAGGGCTTCCCCAGCTCCTTTGATCGCCTTGCGTACGTTCTGCGCCATACGGTCGAGGTCGTCAGCAACCTGCTTCAGCTCCTCGTTGAAAATAACGCGCATTTCTCTAGCCTTTCATGCTTGCTTATTGCAACCTGTACCAGTGTATTATTCCAGTACTTGTTCCCCACTTCAACGTAGGTAATGGCAACCTCAAGTTGTTCTACTGTTCATTGGGTTGTTCACCTGAAATTCATGTTACCGGCGTGCCGGCAAACCGCAATCCCGGCGTGTGGTGTGAAAGAATGGGGGCATGACACAGATGCCGCTCGTCGCCGCGATTGCTCTTATTGTCACGGCTGTTTTATTTGTGGTAGGAATCATCACGCTCATCGTGGGATTTGCGACACATCGAGTGTCCATGGAATCGCCGCTGGCCGATGATGACGACAATGACGATCTGTCCGACGACACCGCCACGCTGCTGTCCATGCTGCCAGGTGCGTCCGTGGTGGTCGACGAGCACGACGAGGTGGTCCGCTGCAATCCCGCCGCCTACCGCCTGGGTGTGGTGTCAGATGACGCCATTGCCCAGCAGCATGTGCTGGATGCCATTCACGAGGCGCGCAAGTCCGGTGGCAAGCGCCAGTTCGACTTGACCACCGATACTCCGGAGCGGTACGTCGCAGACCAGAACAAGGGCGATCACGTCGCCACGCAGTCCGTCCACCGCCCCAACTGGCTGAAGGTGACTGTAGGGCGTATCAACGAGCAGTTCGTCATCGTGTTGATTACCGATGTCAGTGATGTGATTCGTTTCGCTCAAGTGCGTGACTCGTTTATTACCAATGTGTCCGAGCAATTGTTGGGCCCCACTGAGGCTCTGGCCAAACTCGCCGATTCGCTGGAGTCCGGCAATCTGGACGAACAGCAGGTGGCTGCCGACGCTCGCCGGGTGCGTTCCAGCTGCAGCAAGCTCAACCACATGGTGTCTGATTTGCTGCTGCTCATACGCGCGCAGGAGCCGATTACGCCGTCTTCCGCCAACCGACTGAACGTTATGGAACAGCTCAGGGCCACGGCGGCGCGACTGGAGCCGCAGGCAGCCGAGGCTGGCGTGCAGCTGAACATCAAGGGCGACGATGATCTAGTCATCAATGGTGAGGCGGACCAGATCGACAGCGCCGTGACCAAGCTCATCGAAAACGCCATCGGCTATTCCAAGGAAAATGGCGTGGTCAGCGTGTCCGCATCCAAAGACAAGGATGGCGACCGCGCGGTGATTCGCGTGATTGACCAAGGCACGGGCATCGCTAAGAAGGACCAGGCGCGCATCTTCGAGCGGTTCTACCGGGGCGTGGAACAGAGCAATCGCACGGCGGATGGCGTGGGCCTAGGCTTGGCCATCGTCAAGCATGTGGCGCTGACCCATCATGGCGATGTGACCGTATGGAGCGCGCCCGGGCAAGGCAGTACGTTCAGCCTTACGTTGCCGTTGGCGCAGTGAGGTAAGGAATTGGTGGCATGCCTTGCATGCCACCAATGCTGTTTGATGAGCGACCTGCGGCCGCGGTCTCTCCCTCAATCAGCTACGCTGACAGCTCCCGTCATCAGAGGGAGCTTGTGTTGCGTTACTGTCCGAGGCGGCGGTAGTCCCAGCGGTCGAAGTATTCCCAGACCAGCAGTAGCAAGCCAATAATGACGCCGGCCACGCACATAATCACCAACGGCATTACGCTGTAGCCCACGGCCAGCAGAATCAGCACGACAATCAACGCCACAATCCATAGACCGGTACCGATGGCAAACACCTTACGCAGATCCACCCGTACGGGCTTGGGTGCGGGTTTGCGGACGGCAGGGTCAATGAGAGGCGCGAACTTCATACTCATGCACTGTAGTAAGAGTAGGGAGGGGCGTCAAACATCCCTCCCTACGATTTATTCAATCGGCATCAGTTGAGACCGATCAATGTGCATGGCATATATGGTCGGCAATGCGGGGCATATATGCCATCACAGGTGCTCGACCACGTAGTCGACGCACTTGGTGAAGGCCATGACATCAGCCGGTTCCACCGAGGGGAACACGCCAACGCGCAGCTGGTTGCGGCCCAGCTTGCGGTAGCCGGCGGCGTCCACAATGCCGTTCTCGCGCAGGATGGACAGTACCTGAGAGGCCTGGACTCGCTCGTCCAGATCAATGGTGACCACGGCGTTCGAGCGTGCGTCCGCATCGACGACGAACGGAGCGGCGTATTCGGAGCGCTCGGCCCACGAGTACAGGATGGATGCGGACTTGGCGCAACGTGTGGTGGCCCAGGCGAGGCCGCCGTTGTTGTTGAGCCAGCGAATCTGGTTTTCCATCATGATCAGGGTGGCCACGGCGGGCGTATTCAGGGTCTGATCCTTGCGGGAGTTGTTCAGTGCCGTGGTCAGCGAGAGGAACGGCGGCACCCAGCGATGTGCGCCTTCCAGATGAGCGCTTGATTCGACGCCTGCCGCACGATCGATAGCTTCGGGGGAGAGGATGGCGACCCACAGACCGCCATCGGCACCGAAGGCCTTCTGCGGTGAGAAGTAGTAGACGTCGGTCTGGCTGATGTCCACAGGCAAAGCGCCGGCTGCGCTGGTGCCGTCGATGACGGTCAAGGCACCAGCTTCACGACTTCCGGCCACGCGGCGAATCGGGGCGGCCACACCAGTGGAGGTCTCGTTGTGAGCCCAGCAATATGTGTCCACGCCCTCGGTGAGCTCAGGCAGACGGTAAGTGCCCGGCTCGCCGGGGAACAGCACCGGGTCTTCAAGGAAGGGTGCGTTCGCGGCGGACGCGGCGAACTTGGCACTGAACGAGCCATACGTGCCGAATGCGGCGCGACGGGTGATCAGCGAAGCGCAGGCAATCTCCCAGAACGCGCTGGCGCCACCGTTGCCAAGCGCCACCTCATACCCTTCAGGCAGGTGGAAGAACTCGCGCAGACCTTCACGAATCGAAGCGACCAGTTGCTTGACTGGTGCCTGGCGATGTGATGTGCCAAGCAGGGTGGTGGCGCCGGCGTCGAGCGCGGCGATCTGTTCGGGGCGGATTTTGCTGGGGCCGGAGCCGAAGCGACCATCTTCGGGCTTCAGCGACTCGGGAATACTCAGTGTGATAGTCATGGTTTCAAGGGTAGACCAGTGTTGGGGAATATCGCGGATAATGCTCGGTGTGCGGGATTACTGCGGGGTTACTGCGGAATTCCGGGGTGCCGGGCGGCAGTGGTGGCAATGCGGAATGCAGTGCAGAATGTACGCAGCACATCATGGTTACGGTGTGTCGGAATGACATGAGTTAGTGATTCTTCCGATAACCGGATAGTGAGGTTCGTGAACGGGCGGAAACAAGGCAGTTTTTTCACCCGGCCGCACGGTTACGTAAATCGTTTGACACACCCGGATGGTGGGGGATCACATTGAGGATTGACCTCTGTTCGTTGTACAGTACTCAATTGTGACGGTCATACGAGGTCATCGAAATGACCCCGCCGAACCCATCCAAGGAGTTAACGTAGTATGAAGCATGCTTCGCATAAAGCGACCACGGTCTCGCGCCAGAAGTTCAGCTTAGCGAAGGCATTGTTTGCCTCCGGCAAGGGTTCTCATTCCGTTCGTGCTGTGCGTGCGGTGCAATCCGCTGGTAGCGACGCCGTTGTTTTGGGGCTTGATCCGGCCATTGCCGAGAAGATCAACGAAATCGCTCCCCAGACCCGCCGTTCCATTCGTGAGGCCGCTCGTGCCGCTGAACGCCGTAGCCATATTCTTGCCTCGGCCTCACTGGCCGCTCTGGTCGGCACGGCCGCAGGTGCTCTCGCGTTTTCCAACAATGAAGACGCCACGAACTCGTTCGTGGCTGATCCGGCCACGACGACCACGCAGATTAAGCGCATCAGCGATGTGACTGCGGCTTCTCGTTCCGAAGCGCGTACTGATTTGAGTTCATCCTCCGTTACCGCACAGTCCACCAATGAAGGCGGCTGGGGGCTGAGCAATTCAGACAGCACCTTGGACGCCAAGCTGATGAATCGCAATAATGCGAACAATCCTGTGGTGTCGGCTCTCGTGGATGCCGATGGCGATGCTGTGCCGGCTGGCTTCAACCCGAACCATGCCGTTGGCACCAACTCCAACAACTATCCGTGGGGTCAGTGCACGTGGTACGCGTACCAGCGTCGTGCCGAACTGGGCCTGCCTTCCAGCGGCAACTTCGGCAATGGTGGCGCGTGGGCGGCGTCAGCTTCCGCTCTGGGCTATTGGGTGGACAACACTCCTCGCCATGTCGGTGATGCTGTGGTGTTCGCTCCTGGCCAGGCCGATGCCGATGGCGCGTACGGCCATGTTGCCGTTCTGGAAAAGATCAATGCCGACGGCTCCATTGAGATCTCCGAATCCAATGCCAAGGGATTGGGTGTGATTTCGACCCGTACGTTCAGCGCCGCCGAAGCCGGTAAGTTCCAGTACGTTCACTACTGATTCATTTCATTGGCTTACATTCGGTGATTACTGTTCGGATGTGACGTCGCCCTATCGGCAATCGTTCGCGCGAAATGACATTTCAAGTGTTGCGGCCGCGTATTAGTCCGAACTGACCTGTGCCGACACGCCGATATATCCCAATAGCTCCGGGGTGTTTTATTTCTTCCATCCTGTACGAGTTAATGCGCACCGTGTAGGGTGATAGTTCTATGAAGACCAAAACTGTAGCTTCTTCCATTGTTGCCGCGATTGTCTCCTGTGCCTGCTTGTTTATGTTTGTTCCTACAGCAACTGCAGCTGAGGGTGTTACTGTGACTTCCACCAAGTCCTTCCCCTCGTACACCCAGGTGCGCAAAGATCTGACGACTGAAGCCACTGCCACGAGCGTTGAGGACAATGCTGATTGGGGCGGCATTGAGAACCTCGATGTGCCGCAGACGGAATCTCAGGCGGAAAAGGATGCCGCAGCGGCCAAGAAGGCTGCCGAAGAGGAGGCCGAGAAGCAGGCGGAGGTCGAGGCTCAGGCGACCCAGGAGCAGGCCAACGCCGCGAGCCGTAATGAGTCTCGCTCTTCTGTTACTTATTCCGATGCCAGTGGTTCGGTTTCCGCTGGTGCCGGTGCCTCTATCGACCGTGCGTATTCTTTGATCGGACAGAGCATGGACTGCACCGCATTGGTCAGTCAAGCGTTGGCGGCCCGTGGCATTAACTTCCACGGTTGGCCTGAAGAGTACGTCAATGTTCCTGGTGGCCACGTAGTCACAGACGGATCCCTGCAGCCGGGCGATATTCTGATTTATGCCAACACCGGTGGATGGAACGGTGGTGCACACTACGATCATGTGGCGTTGTATGTCGGCAACGGTCAGGCGGTCCATGGTGGATGGAATGGCTATAGCGTGGCTCTCGCTAGTGCCATGACCGAAAAGCTCACCATCGTGGTGCGTATCCCGTGATGCAGTCTTATTGATTGATTTATTGCAGGCCTCGGATGCCGATCGGTATCCGAGGCCTGTTGCGTTCTCCTGCCGAATGATGCACCCGCGACATCATCTTCGAAATGCTATTCCTGTTATGAAATCGACCCATGTGTGCTAGTGTATGGCGTTGATGATGAGCGTTAAGACTATTATTTCCACATCAGTGGCGATTATCGCCACGGGTGCCATGTTTGCGTGCGTAGCCCCGTTTGCCTCTGCCGATTCCGCGCAGACGAGTGCTGTGGTGTCCTCACGTTCTTTCCCGAAGGCGAGTTCGGTGAAGAAGAATTTGTTCGCCGAATCCACCTCCACCTCGGTTGATGAGAACTCTAAATGGGGTGGCATCGAGACTCTTGATGTGCCACAGACCGAGTCTCAGGGCGAGAAGGAAGCTGCTGCAGCGGCGGCGGCTCAGAAAGCCGCTGATGAAGCTGCTGCAGCCCAGTCCGCTGCTGCTGCGGCAGCCAGCCGCTCTGAACAGCGTGCGTCGATTCCACAGGTTGACTTGGGTAAAATGACTGGCACTGGCACTGGCGCTGAGCTTGCTAGCTTCTCACTGAAGTTCCAAGGCTATCCGTATGTTGCCGGCGGCAACACGCCGGCAGGATGGGATTGCTCCGGTTTTGTGCAGTACGTCTTCTCCCAGTTTGGCATCTCCCTGCCTCGTACCTCTGGTGCTCAAGCCACCGTGGGTACTCCGGTCGCAAGCTTGGCGGATGCCAAGCCGGGTGACATTCTTGCGAATGGTACTCATGCGGCCATTTACATCGGTAACGGACAGGTGATGAATGCTATGAACCCGGTGCAGGGAACGGCAGTAAGCGACGTTTCCGTATTCGGTGGAGCTGGATATTCCATTCGCCGCGTGATGTGACAAGAATTATGCGGTAAGCGAATTCGTATTAAGGCACGTCCTTTGGGGTGTGCCTTTTTCGTATACGCGGATTTCTTTTTGAGCGGAGGATACCGGCCAAACCGAGTGTCGCGGGGTATTGTTGAGATACGCGGTATTCGTGCCGCAATAACTTCAAGGAGGTCGTCATGATTAACGACAAGGCTATTCTCGTCGGCGTTGACGGGTCGCATGCCAGTTACAAGGCAACATGGTGGGCCGCGAATTATGCAAAGCACGCGGGGCTGACGCTGCAGATTGTCTGCGCATATTCCCTGCCGAGCTATGCCGCCGTTTCGTTCGATGCCACTTACACGGCGATGGGGGACGATAACGCCGCGCATTCCGATGCTCAGGAGATTCTGTCCAAGGCCAAGGCCATCGCAGACGAGCAGGGCGTCGAAGCCGCCACACTGATTGTTACCGGAGATCCGGCATCGGTGTTCGTCGAATTGTCTCGTAACTACAATCTGATCGTCATTGGCAACCGTGGCAAGGGCGGTCTGGCCGAGCGCCTGCTGGGCACTACGTCCTCATCGCTGCCGGCATATGCTTACTGCCCGATTGTGGTGGTGCCGTACACCGATGATGACGGTAACCTGATGCACCTGAACAACACGATCACCAAGGTGGCCGTCGGCTCCGACGAATCCAAGTGGGGTCTGAAGGCGCTGGACATTGCCGCCGACTTCGCCACGTGCTGGGGTGCGGAACTGGACGTGATTTCCGCTGTGCCGAACCTGAAGGGTGTGGACGGCGAGGACGCCGTCATGGAGTCCTACAAGGACGATCTTGAGGTGCGCATCAAGCCGTTGCAGGAATCGCATCCTGATCTGAAGATCAACAAGCAGATCGTTTCCGGCCCGGCCGTGAGCGCCCTGACCAAGGCCAGCTACGATCACGATGTGGTTGTTGTCGGCTCCCGTGGTCGCGGCGGCTTCACTGGCTTGCTGCTGGGCTCCACCAGCCAGGGCCTGCTGCAGCATGCGGTCGGCCCGGTGTACGTGGTGCCACGCAAGTATGTTGAGGCCGCGGAATCGCGTCTCGACACCGTGCCGAGCTCGCCCGCCGAAGTGCCTACCAAGTCGCTGGAGGAGATTGCCGGCGTCGAGGAGATTCCGGTGTCCGCAGCCGAGCCTGAAGTCGCCCAGCAGATCGAAAAGACCATCGATCCCGATCGCCAGTAAAGTCCGAATATACGGAAAGAGGCTCCCGCCAGGGAGCCTCTTCAATTTATATCCCGTCTCAGTGCTTGACGGTGACGTTCATGCGCACCGGGGTCTCCTGCACGTAGGTGTGCTTGACCGTGCAACCCTTGTCGATATGGCGGGTGACGCGCTCCTTGAGCTTGTCGGCATCCTCCTCGGACAGACCGGCGTCGGAAGCATCAATCACCACCTGCTCCTCGAAACCGGTGTAGGCGTCATTTTCCGGGTCGTACGTGCCATCCACCACAATCTTGGCACCCTTGCCCTCACCCAGCGTATGTTCGATGGCGAACTGGCTGGACAGCGCGGCGCAACCGGCCAGCGCGACCTTCATCAGATCGCCCGGCGTGAACTGGCCACGATCCTTGCCGAACTTAATGTGTGCGCCATCGTCGCTGAACGCATCCCACGAACCGTCCTTGTTACGCTCAACCCACAGTCGCTTACCCATAGCTGCTCCTTTATTTTCAGCCGCCGGCGATCTGGCCCATCGCCATGCCAGCGGGGGGAGCGCGGCACCTGGCCGCTCTCCCGCATCATCGGACTTCTCTATTATGCCCCTAAGCTACACTGGTGCACATGGCTTTGACCGAAGAACAACTCGCAGATATTCGCTCCCGTATCCCCGCACGTCCCGAAACGGACATTCCGATGCCCTATGAGGACCTGGTGCGCAAGATCCTGACCGAAGGCACGCTGAAGTCCGATCGCACCGGCACCGGCACGATTTCCCTGTTCGGCCAGCAGATGCGCTTTGACCTGTCGAAGTACTTCCCGTTGCTGACCACCAAGACCGTGTTCTTCAAAGGCCTGGCCTATGAGCTGCTGTGGTTTTTGAAGGGTTCCTCCAACATCAACTGGCTGCTGGAGCACAACGTGCATATTTGGGATGAGTGGGCGGACGAGAACGGCGATCTGGGCCCGGTCTATGGCGTGCAGTGGCGTTCCTGGCCCGCGCCGACCCCCGAGGACCCGAATCGCACCATCGACCAGATCTCCAATGTGCTCGACCTCATCAAGCATCATCCGGATTCGCGCCGCATGATCGTCTCCGCGTGGAATCCGGCCGAGGTGGAGAAGATGGCGTTGCCGCCCTGCCACGCGCTCTTCCAGTTCTACGTGGCCGACGACAAGCTAAGCTGCCAGCTGTACCAGCGTTCCTGCGACATGTTCCTCGGCGTGCCGTTCAATATCGCCTCCTACTCGCTGCTCACCATGATGATGGCGCAGCAGGCCGGGCTCAAGCCGGGCGAATTCGTCTGGACCGGCGGCGACTGCCATGTTTACGACAACCACGTCGACCAGTTCCTTGAGCAGCTGGGCCGCAAGCCCTACCCGTACCCGACCATCGAGATCCGTAAGGCCGATTCCCTGTTCGACTACCAGTATGAGGACTTCAAGGTCGTCGGCTACCAGCATCACCCCACTATTAAGGCACCTGTTGCGGTCTGATGCTGATTACCGTTTCGTGGACAGCGAATACTGTGAAGGTGACGGCCCCCGAGTCTTCGCTGTCCACTACACTAAGGCCCAGTTCCGCAATCCAGGAGGAGTAAGCGAAATGGAGCATGACAGTAGCCGTAGCGGCTATCACGAACCCGAGCCCGGATCTGCCGGGCTGTCTGCCACTGAAGAAGACTGGGGTGACGATTATCCCAAGACCTTCTCGGTGAATCTTATCTGGGCCGAAGCCCGTGACAAGGAAGGTCGCGCCGGTGCCATCGGCCTCAATGGTGGCATGCCTTGGCACTGTGCCGAGGATATGAAGCATTTCAAGGAGCTGACCGTCTCCCATCCGGTGATTATGGGTCGTAAGACCTGGGAATCGCTGGGGGGCAAGTACCGGCCGCTGCCCAACCGCGACAACATCGTCGTTTCCCACGATCCGATGTACCGTGCGCCGGGGGCCACTGTGGTCACCAGTCTTGACGACGCGCTCGATATGGCCCGTCAGGAGGCGATTCCGGACGACGGTCTGGACCGTTCGGAGATTTGGATCATCGGCGGCGCCCAGTTGTTCGCCAAGGCTTTGCCGTTCGCGGACAAAGCCTATGTGACTGATCTGGCCGCCACCGTGGATGCCGACAGCTACGCGCCCGATATGGCGTCGCTGGTCGAGGCCGGGATGTGGCGGGAAGCCGAAGTGGGCGAGTGGCATACGCCCGCCAAGGAGGAGTCCGGCATCGATTCCTATCGTTTCCGTATCTTGGCCAAAACCAAGTAAGCATGCGAATCCGGCTTATGCCCTTTATAGCGGCATGAGCCGGATTCATATTCATTCGACCCCAACAATACAGTCGGGCCGTGTGCGGCCCGGTGAAGCCCGATTGAGGATTGATTCAAAGCTATGAGCAATACCCAGCCCTACACCGTAATGACCGTCTGCACCGGCAATATCTGCCGTTCGCCTATGGGTGAGATCATTCTGCGTCACTTCTTTAATGAGCGCGGTCTTGGCGACCAGGTGAACGTGGAATCCAGCGGTGTGTCCGACGAGGAGTGGAGCCACCCGATCGACCCGCGTGCCGTGCGCGTGCTACGCGAACGTGGCTATGGTGATGAGATTCCGCGTGACCACTTCGCACACCGCATCTCGCGTGAGGAAATCGACCGTACCGACCTGTTCCTGCCGATGACCGCCTCCCACATGCGCGCCCTGCTGCGCATGCTGCCGGCCGGCAAGCGCGCCGAAGTGCACATGTACCGCAGCTTCGACCCGAATCTGCCCAAGCCGAAGCCCGGCCGCGAAGATCAGATCGATCTGGTGGACCCGTGGTACGGCGGCAAGCACGAGTTCGAGGTCGCCATCGACCAGATTGAGGAAGTCGCCCCGTACATCGTCGATTGGGTGGCGAAGCAGCTGTAGGAATCGGCCTGTGGCCGATGCTGTGTGTTTCGCAGTCTTACGACTGCGGGTCTCTACCTCCGTCACCGCTTCGCGGTGCCGCCTCCCTCGTCAGAGGAAGGTACAGAAGATTACCTCCCTCTGTAAGGGAGGTGCTGAGCATAGCGAAGCGGAGGGAGAGACTAACGAGTCGGGTGCCTCAGAACACCAGTTGCACCAGCAACATATATACAATTGTGCCGCCGGCGATTGAAAGCAGCATATTGCGTTTCCATACGTGCAGCAGCACGATGACGGTGCAGGCGATGAGTTCCGGAAGGCCGTGTGAACCGGTCAGAATCGGGGTGTTGCGCAGTGCGTATACCACCAGTAGACCGGTCATCGCATAGGGCAGGACCTGGCCGAAATACTCGATGATGCGCGGCGGCTGCTTGGACTCGGGAAACACCAGAAACGGCAGAAAACGGGTGCACATCGTGCCCAGCACCACCGTCACGATAGTGATTGCGCCTTGCCAGATGGTCATCGTCATCGCGTCTGTCCTTCCTTCTGCTGGTCCGCTGCGTGGCTCATGGCATGGTCTGCCGTGGCTTCCGGGGCGTCGGCGGCCGGCCGCAACACGTCCAGATGCGGGCGTAGCGCGACGAACAGTATCAGCATGGCGATCATTGAGGGAATCATGAAATCATTGGCCCCGAATATCAGCAGGCAGGCCAGTGATGTCAGCACACCGATGACGGCGGACAGTCGCTCGCGATGCTTGCCGTCGAGCCACTGATCGAGGAAGATCACCAGAAACAGCGCGGTCAGTACGAAATCAAGACCGTCGGTATTGAACGGCAGATGCGCGCCGATCAGCCCGCCCAGTGTGGCGCCGGTCACCCAATACAGCTGATTGCACAGCGTAACCCAGAAGTAGAACCAGCCACGGTCGATGCCGGCGGGGATTTTCGCGGTGGAGTTGATGGCAAAAGTCTCGTCGCACATACCGAAAATCAGGTATGGGCGCTTCCAGCCGAGCCCTTTGAATTTGCCGAGCATGGATAGTCCATAAAACAGGTGACGGGCGTTGACCATCAGGGCCAGCAGAAAGCCGGCGAGCGGGTTGAACGCGGAGAGCAGCAGATTCACCGTGACGAATTCCATTGAACCGGCGAAGATGAACGCGCTCATACACATCGGCCATACGAAGGAGAAGCCTTTGGTGCCCATGAGAATGCCATACGAGGCGCCGAGAAACAGGAACCCCAGGCAAATCGGTATGGTCAGCGGAAACGCCGCTTTGAGCGCCGGCAGCCAGGCGTTGGTGTTGGTGTTGGCGGTGTCTGCCATGTGGATGATGTTCTCCTTGTACAACTGGTCTGCCGGCCGATGTTCGCCGATGATGCCATATGCGGTTATACACGCATGGTGTCGATAAACGGGGTGAGGGTGGCGTCGGGACCCTGTGCGCGAAGTCACAGTGTGGAGGATGTCACATCGTCTACGGTGGGATAGTCCTTGTGGCGGGCGCGAACACGTGCTGAGATGAAACCATGAGCACATATCAAGCGGGCCGAATGCTTTCAGACCTGGTCCCGCGAATACGAAAAGACCTCGGTCGCTATGACCGGGGTCTTTAGTGAAGTACCCCCAGAGAGAGTCGAACTCTCGTTGTCAGATTGAAAGTCTGACAATAAACCTTTTTTGTTGATATTCCGCCATTCTTGATTTTAAGCTGCTTTATAGCTTCTCAAGCTTACTGTTTATTGGCTTTAGGTCATGTTAGAATAGTTCATAAAAGGTCAGGTAATACCAGCAAGTAGTCACACAGTAGTCACATGTGGGACTAATCGTGGGACTAAGAAAACTGGAGGCATAGATGGCACGGCGTAAAACCCCGACGGTCGAATACACCATCAATGGCGTTACCCGTGAGCGCAAGAAGCGGACGGAAACGTTCGGTACACTCGAAATGCTGAAATCCGGCAAATGGCGTGTGAAGTATTATCTGAACGGCCACAGGTACGCCACGCCCGCTTTTGACGACAAGATGGAGGCGGAACGCTACCGCGCGGAACTCGAAGCGGAGCGTAGGGCCGGTACTTTGAAACCGCCCGCGGCCATCAAGGCCACAAACTTCAAAGAGTACGCCCACACTTGGGTGGAACAGCATAGAACCAGCACAGGCAAACCTCTGGCACCACGCACGAAAGCGGAAACCCTGAGAATGCTCAGTAACGGGTTGAGCTTCTTCGACCCGTATTCGCTGACCGATATTGACGCACCTCTAATTCGCAAGTGGCACGCTCAACGCTGCAAGAACGCAGGGGCCACGACGGCGGGCAACGAAGCCCGCGTACTCAAGGCGATACTGCAAACCGCAGTGAACGACGACGTTCTGGAGAAAAACCCCGTGCCGGGGGAACTCACACGCTCCAAAACAGGCAAAGAACACCGTGCGCCGACCACTGGCGAGTTAAAGCGTATCCTCGACCATTTGGAGGGACAGTGGCGAGTAGCGGTGTTGATATCCGCGTTCGGAGGTCTTAGGGCCGGTGAATTGTCCGCTTTGGAACGGCGGGACATCGAGGTACGTAACGGACGTGTTGTCATTCATGTGACGAAACAGGCACAATGGCTTGACGGCGAGTGGATCGTGAAACCCCCAAAGTCCGCAGACGGCGTGCGTTTCGTCACATTGCCGGAATGGATAACCCCCGAAGTCGAGACGCATTTACGCAAGAACGTCAGCCAGTTCCCGAACTGTCGCGTGTTCGTCCCTAGTCGTGGTGCCAAATACGTAAGCACGGCAACGTGGGGGCGCATGCTGCACAAGGCAATGGCCGACGCAGGTATAGACGCACCGATACATTGGCATGATTTGCGACATTACTTTGGTACAGAACTAGCCAAGAACGGTGTAGGTATCAGGGACTTACAAGCGGCATTGGGGCATGGCACGCCAGCCGCTTCGCTGTCGTATCTGGAACAAGAGCACGGCTTGACGGCTGCGCTCGCCGACAGACTCCCAAGACTTGGGGATAGTTCAATGATCGAGTTTCCGAGAAAGGCAGAGGTGTGAACAGCATGAGCGACTGGAGGCAGTGGCGCGAAGACGAAGCATATGAACGCATTAAGTATTGCAAAGCGCATAAGATTAAGCCTTTGACCAACAATGGCGACATACAAATCTACCCAATGAAAGAACGTAACTCATTTGCCGTGCATCTTAACAGCAAGGGGCTTTCAAAGAGGGAATGGGAGAAGCTGCAATCCTTACTGGACGAAACAAAGGGCATTGTAGACGTTGACGAGTACGGAAACCTTTACACCAAGCGCAAAGGTTCCGCCTTCGGTTTCTCACACAGAATCGAACTAGACCGACGAAAGGGAGTGCAGCATAAAGTAGATGAATATTACTTCGTTCTCGACGGATCAGATATGGGGTATCGAATCGGCACAGGACACCTTGATTCCGAAGGCAATCTGGAGATTCACGAGACTCCCCACGCATGGCGCAGTTGCAAGATATCGTTCAACGTCAATCGTCAGATCAAGCCCATATCTTTGGGAAAACTTTATGATGCAATATGCACTTTAGGTCACGATTGTCCGTAAAGCTGTTATTATTGGTTTTTGCCACCTTGTAAGGCAAGCGTCAATCATCGGACGTTCCGCGCAAGCGGGTCAACAGGACTCAAAGCAGTATGAGACGGCGTGAGGTGAAGCCCAAGGGGATAAGTGTATTCCCTGACAGGGCATGAAGAGACGTGCGGCAATCGTCGAAGAAGATGATTCACGAAGGACGTTCTCATAATGACCGTTCTACTAACACGTTCAGAAGTTGCCGCCGTCACCCATACCAGTGACAGCACCATAAAACGCTGGGAAGCTACAGGCGCACTCCCACGCGTCAAACTGGGCCGCCCCAAACCAAACCGTGTACGCGATAATCGACCGGTAAGATACCGCGTCAAGGACGTGGCGGCGCTCGCAGGCGTCGCTCCCGAAGACATTTACACCGCGCTTGCCACTGCTGAGGTCGGTGATCAAAAATGAACCGCCAGAACGTTACAAACATTCCAGCGGTCATAAGAACGATTCCCATTATAGCCGACAGGCCCGATGGTATCCACCCTGATTACATGGTCAACTCCGGGGCAAGCGTTGCCAGAACGATGAACAGCCACCCCGGTTCCCCAGCCGCCAAAGAAGCCGCCAGAGAAGAAATCCAACGGCTGCAAATCCGCAAGATGTTGGATGACTTCGCCAAGCAGCACGGTTACGCGGGCATGACACGCGAGATTCGTAACGACATCACGTGCGCGCTTGCTTTCCTACAAGTAATGCTTGGGGAGGTGGCCTAATGATGGACGAACAACAATTCTGGAATAGCACCCCGTCATTGCGGTATGTGTTCGATTACGCGAGGGCCAAGCAGGTTGCGCCTTGGGCCACACTGTTCGTAGTGCTGGCGCGTATATCGGTCGCGGTGCCGCCACACGTGGTCACCCCCTCGCTGGTCGGCAGCGAGTATGGTTCGTTGAACATATTCGTCGGCATACTGGGCCCCAGCGGCATGGGCAAGGGACTGACCACGGGCGTGGCCCATAGCTTGGTGCCCGATATACGCAAGGCCATGACCGCCCAGCCCGCTTCGGGCGAAAGCATACCGGCCATGTTCACGACACGGAAAATTCAGGACGAAGGCGACAGGCAGATTCAAGTAGTGGTGTGCGCCAACTGCCGGGCCTTGCTAGACATCCCGGAGATAGCAGTGCTGGGAGGCAACAGCAAGCGTCAAGGTTCCATCCTGATACCGATGCTCACAAGCGCGTGGTCAGGCGAAGACTTGGGATGTTTCACCAAGAGCGAGGCTAACCGGTATACCGTGCCCCGGTACGGGTATCGGCTTTCCCTCATCACTGGCGTGCAGCCCTCGAACTTGGGCATGATTCTGGACGAATCGGGCACAGGCTTGCCCCAACGGTTCCTATTCGCGCCCGTAACCGACTCGGAGGCACCCGAGGAACCCCCGCAAGCGCCTCTCGGCAGTATACTCCCGTTCGACGTAGCCGCACTACCGACGGATATGATGGCGAGCGCCTTGAATACGCTCTATCAAGCCGGCAGCCGGTACGACATGATGGATCATGGCGAAACAAGCTATCCGCTGACGGTAATGGAATATCCCCCAATTGCTTACGCGGAAGCAAGGCGTGTTCGGGCGGATACCCTGCACGGCAAGGTGTCTGACCCGCTTGACGCGCACCGGATCGGCTTGAGAACCAAGGTCGCCGCCTTGCTGGCAATGCTTAATCATCCCAACGACCCGTTGAAGGTAGTGGAACTGGACTGGACGTTAGCCGATTATGTCTGCGAAAAGTCCACCCGTTTCCGCGCCGAAGCCATACAACAGGCGAAGGAGATCAAGCGCACGCGGAAAGCCGAAGCCATCGCCTTGGATGATGATGCAAGGGCCGAAGCCGACAAGCAAAAAGCGGAAAGCGCGAAAACCAGCGTGCTGAACTATCTTGCCAAGCACGATCCGAAATGCGAGGGCGTAAAGGGGTACGAGATACGTCGGGCACTCGGTAGGAAAGGGCTAATGGCATACGATGCCATCGAAACACTGTATAGCGAAGGTAGGCTCGACACCGTAGACCCGGAAGGCAAGACCAGCTCCCGCCGTTGGACTCTGCCAGTCGGTAAACCCTCAGTATGACACGTTATACCGTCATACACCAATGTTTCCAACGGTTCCCACGTCATACACCAATGTCATACACCTTGCGAACTGTCATACAAGTATGACAGCAATATGACTGTATGACATCTCGTGTATGACGTGGGACACCAATGATTCCAACGTGTATGACGGTATGACACTTTTCGCTATCCAATGAAACCAACCAAACCCGCGAGCGCCAAACACCCAACAAGGCGTGGCGGCGCTCGCAGACCGGGTATGAACAAGCGAAAGGAAGGACATGTGCAATCCACTATCACTGTCACCAGATGAAGGCGTAGACGCACGCATGTATCAAGAGCAATTGCTGATGGCTGATTTGTACATGCTCGAAGCCTATGACGCGCTGAACCACTGTGGTCTGATACAGCCGGAACGGGACGCGCTGGAAGCACAGGCACGCGAATTGGATGCAAGAGGACTACACGGCAATGCGCGAGCCCTACGCAGCCTGAAAAACGACTTCTATTATCTAGTGGCCGCAGCGTGCGACAGCATGGCCGAGCAACACAATCTACTGGAGGCTCACACAAACCGCTTGCAGTCAAGCGGAGGAAAGGATATGAAAAATGATGAACAGCAACAATGACGGACGCGACGAACTTGGCAGGTTCACCGAAGGCAACCACCCCAAGACGGGCTTTCATACGAATCCCGAGAGAAGGGCGACTTTCCCGGGCAATCGCCATTCGGTGTCGAAAGCCGCGCAGCGTTTTTTGGATATGACCGATGCGGAACTGGATAAAGAATTATCCGATTCAGCTACGCTTACTCAGGCCGAGCAGATAACCTTCCAACTGATCAGACAGGCGAAGGATGCGAATAATCCACGACAGTTGTCTGCGCTCAGGGAATTGCTGGACAGAGCTGAGGGCAAGCCTCGCGTAAGTGCCGACATCAATGAGGCGGGACTGATGCCACCGACGATCATCATTCGACCGTTTGACGATAATCCCAGCAATCATTCCGACACCAGCCGGTCGTAGCTACGAGCGCTACCGCGTATGCAGGTCAGGCCATGGTTCAGGCAGAAGGTCGTCCATGGTGATGCCGAGTACCTGAGCCACGGCCATCACGTTCAACAGACTGGGGTTCGACGGCGTGCCGGGACGCGACTCGCCTCGCTCTAATTGCTGGTAGGCGAACCGTGACAGGTTGGCGTTGTACGCCACGTGTTCCTGACTCATGCCCAGTGCCAGCCTGCGGCGTTGGACGTTCAGCCCGAGTTCCTTGGTGTACGACGCCCATCCATCGGGCAGTGGGGTGTGTGGCATGGTTGCCAAGCTAGAACCCCGCTTACTAAACTATGGACTTACCGGTAAGGCATAATGCGTAAAGCCTTACCACGCCTACAGGAAATGAGGAGACATGGCAAAAACAAAACATGCCGAGAAGAACGCAGATACGATCACCGCTAAAGACGGTAAGCGATTCTGGAAACGCTGGTGGTTCTGGGTCATTGTCGTGCTGGTGATTGCCGCCATTGGCGGCGCGACTGGAGCGGGCAATGGCACGGACACCGGAGCCGGCCAAACGCAGAACGCCAATACAGCCACGGATGCGCAGCAGCAGCCGGCTGAACCACAACAGGAACCAACAGGCAGCGACGGGACCCCCGACGACGGGGAAACAACCAGCGGAGGAATCGGATACGGAGACGCCGTGGTAGCATGCGACAACGCGGCCCGCGAACAACTCTTTCCCGGCTCCGCCTATGAAAGCAGTCCGCTCCTTGGCAAGCAGAAGGGACAGGTTGGAATTGACGATGCCCAGTACCTTGCCGCCTACAACGTGACCGTGGATGGTCGCCACACCGCCATCACTTGCCTTGTGGACGGCACCAAGGATAACATCAACGTCATCAGCGTCAACGAAACCGAGGCACGATAAACAAGCGTCACACCTGAGTAAAAACAATTCAAAGTAGCTTGCGAGTGCCTGTCATCAGACAAAAAAGACGTACTTTTAGTCACACAGTAGTCACACGCAATAAAATCAAGGGCCCCGGGGAAGTCCTCGGAGCCCTTGATTTTACTTTCGTACCCCCAGAGAGAGTCGAACTCTCGTTGTCAGATTGAAAGTCTGGTGTCCTAACCGTTAGACGATGGGGGCGAACAACTCGAATTACTTTACGGGAGGTTGTTCGGTTATGCAAATCGACGGCATTTCGGCGTGTCGCAATCAGTTCAGGGTAACGGCCTGATAGGTGAAGTCATGAATCACGCGGCCGGCGGCCAGGCCCTTCTTCTCGAAGTTGGTGAGCACGCGGCCCTCGAATCGCTCGGATTCGGTGAAGTCGGCGTGCGGCATATCGGCGGCCATGTCGGCATTGCCCTTGCCCACGTGCTCCAGCGGCAGGCTGACGGTTACGCTGCCCAGGTTCTTCCAGCCATCGAGGCCGTCCATCACCTCGTGCACGTGCAGGGCATAGTCCTCGATGTCGGTGGCGATACGCCAGACGCCGTCTGTGACCAGCGCGCGATGAATGTCGCCGGCCATGGCCTTCTGCACGATGCGGCGCTTGTGGTGCTTCTTCTTGGGCCAAGGGTCGGGGAAGAAGGTCCATACCTCGGCCACGGTGCCGGCCGCGGTCACCTTGAACAGCTCGGGCGCATTGACCTGGGCCACGCGAATGTTGGTCAGCCCCTGCTTGCCGGCGAGCAGCAGCGTGTGGGCCACGCCGGGGTCATAGACCTCTAGAGCAAGGAAGTTCGTCTCCGGGTGGGCTGCGGCTGCTGCCACCACGTTTTCTCCCTGCCCGGTGCCGATTTCCACAATGAGCGGATTATCGTTGCCCCATGCGGACTCCACGAACGCGCGGTCGAGCGTGACGCCTTCGCGCACGTCCAACAGGTTGCCGGCCGCAATATCCAACAGATATGTGCCGGCATAGTTGTCCCATGCGCGCTGCAGGCGATCGTCCAAACGTCCGGAGCGGCGTACGAAGGAGAGCACCTTGTGCAGGGGGTGCGCCGGTGCCTCGGTGTGGTCTGTGCCCATCGCGGCGACGGGATCGATTGCTGTGGATTCGGGATTGGTCATATATTCCTCGGATTTTCCTTGTGCGCCGCACCGCTGTTCATTCATTAGGTCGATTTGGCGTTCATTAGGTAGGTGGTGTGCGATACCAACCACCATATCAAGCCGTTTACCCGGTGTCCGTGCGGGCCGGCTCCGGGCCGACCTACCTAATGAACGCCAAATCGACCTAATGAATGCAGATATTGCCGGACGACACCACCGTTTTGTGCGATTATGTTCGTGTGATATACTCAAATTGTTTCAAAAGGTAACAAAGCGGACCAAAAGTGAACAGCCGCTGAACTCCCCACGGCCGACACTTGCAACCCGCACAAGGAAAGGTCAACTATGACAGTTCTCGTCACCGGCGGCTGCGGCTACATCGGCGCTCATGTCGTTCACGCACTCCATCAGGCCGGCGAAAAGGTCGTTGTCGTCGACGATCTGAGCTACGGCAAGCCCACTCGCATCGAAGGCTCCCGCCTGTACGGCATGGATATCGCCGCCCCGGGCGCCGGTGAGCGTTTGGCCGAAATCCTCGATGCCGAAGGCGTCGACTCCGTGATCCACTTTGCCGCTCGCAAGCAGGTCGGCGAATCCGTGGAGAAGCCGCTGTGGTACTACCAGCAGAACATCAACGGCATGCTCAACGTGCTCACCGGCATGACCCAGTCCAAGAACGCCAAGAAGCTCGTCTTCTCCTCTTCCGCCGCCACCTATGGTGTGCCGCCGGTCGATGTGGTGCCTGAGGACGTCGTCCCGATGCTGCCGATCAACCCCTACGGCCAGACCAAGCTGTTCGGCGAGTGGATGGCACGCGCCTGCGAGCAGCCGTTCGGCATCCGCTTCTGCGCGCTGCGCTACTTCAACGTGGCCGGCTGCGGTCCGGTGGAGCTTGAGGATCCGGCCATCCTGAACCTCATCCCGATGCTGTTCAATCGCCTCAAGCAGGGCAAGGCTCCCGCCATCTTCGGCGACGACTACCCGACTCCGGACGGCACCTGCGTGCGCGACTACATCCACGTCTCCGACTTGGCCGACGCCCACATCGCCGCCCTCAAGTACCTCGACCGTGACGAGCGCAAGTACGACGCCTTCAACGTCGGCACCGGCGAAGGCACCTCCGTGCGCCAGATCGTCGACGAAGTCAAGAAGGTCACCGGTCTGCCGTTCACCGAGGCTGTCATGGCCCGCCGCGCCGGCGACCCGCCGCACCTGATCGGCTCCCCGAAGCGCATCAACGAGGAGATGGGCTGGCATGCCAAGTACGACGTGGAAGACATCGTCAAGTCCGCGTGGGATGCCTGGCAGGCCAACCCCGAACACCACATCGACGTCGACACCTGGAAGCAGGCTGACTGAGATTGACGGTCACTTTGCGGTGGATGCCGCGAAGCGTTTCCGTCCATAAGGGCGTGGCCGGGGTTCCGGTCGCGCCCTTCGTCGTTTTGTGGATGTTTGTGACAGACGTGTTCGCGTGCTGGTGATAGCAAAAACCTTGAAATTATGCGGAACACGCCGAAGTTTGCATGACTGGCGAATTTCAGTAATATATACATCTGTTGCCTCACGCAAGTGAGAACAATGGCCCCGTAGCTCAGTTGGTTAGAGCGCCGCCCTGTCACGGCGGAGGTCACCGGTTCAAGTCCGGCCGGGGTCGCTGGAATGGTTATGAAGCCCGGATTATCCGGGTTTTTGACTGTTCATGGCTCTGTAGCTCAGTTGGTAGAGCGAGCGACTGAAAATCGCTAGGTCAACGGATCGACGCCGTTCGGAGCCACCACAATGAAGCCCCGCCTTGTGCGGGGCTTTTGCATATCCGTCACGTATCTACTCCGGCGGGCTGGCCGGTCAATGCAAAGGCTCGCGTTCGCCAACAACTGTCTTCCTCGCCGCAACTATGCACGCCAACAGCACCAATGCGAACATCGGGTTAGGGTTAAATAAAGAAACGTGGGTCTTATCCGCGCGTGTCATGGTCGGTGCGATCGTCCGCCCCAGCCGTTTCTGGGGCTGTGGCGCTCATAGAGTCAGTATTGCAGAAAAAGCACCTGCGAAATGCGCGTGCGAAGGGAATCGTGTGGGACGGCACGTGATTTTGCCGATTTTCGACGTGCCGTCCCACAGCGTTCGAAGAACGCCCTCAGAGCTGAGGGCAAAGAACGGCTCTATTCTGCGGTTCTCGGCTTATGTCATGCGGGATAGCAGATACGTCAAACGATTGATGTATCTGCTATCCCACACTTCTGTGGGACGGCAGATGAACAATGGTAAAAACCGCGTGCCGTCCCACAAAAAGGAATCAGGCCTGCCACCATTGGCGCAGGGGGTACCACTTGCCGTCCGGGTGGGCCACGCGATCCGGCTTGACGGCCAAGAACTGGTGAATCTGGATGCCGTCGAGCTCGAAGTTCAGAGCGCAGGCGGCCATGTACATACCCCATACCTTGGCGCGTTCAAAGCCGACCTGCTTGACCGCGTCGTCCCAATGCTCGGAGAGGTTCTGGTTCCAGTGATGCAGGGTGAGCGCGTAGTGCTGGCGCAGGTTCTCCTGATGCACCACGTTGAAGCCGGCGTCATGGATGCACGATTCGATGAAGCCGGGCGCGCCGAGATCACCGTCCGGGAAGATGTAACGGTCGAGGAATTCGTCGGTACCGGGCTTGCCGTGAGGCTTGTCATGGCTGATGGTGATCTGGTGGTTCAGCAGTCGGCCCATCGGCTTCAGAAGGCGGAACATCTCTTCGAAGTAGCTCTGGTAGTTCTTGACGCCTACGTGCTCCATCATGCCGATCGAGCAGATACCGTCGAAGTCGTGCTCAGGCACCTCGCGGTAGTCCTGCACACGCACTTCGGCCAGATCCTGCAGCCCTTCACAGGCGATCCATTCGTTGGCGTACGCGGCCTGTTCCTTGGAAAGGGTGACGCCGAGCGCCTTGATGCCGCGACGGGCGGCGGTGATGACCATCGAACCCCAGCCGCAGCCGATGTCCAGTAAGCGCTGGCCGGGCTGCAAGTCCAGTTTGTCGAGAATCAGGCGCAGTTTGTTGGCCTGTGCGTCTTCAAGGCTCATGTGTTCGTTGTCGAATACCGCGCAAGTGTAGGTCATGGAGGATCCAAGGAAGTCGGCGTAGAACTCGTTGGACATGTCGTAGTGGAAGCTGACGGTTTCCGAATCGGCCTTTTCGGTGTGCGGCATCAGGCCACGCTTGATACGGGCGAACTTGCTCGGGCCCTCGGTGGCGGGCACCGGCGGCTTCTTGAAGCCATGGCTCAGGATGCCGGCAGATACGCGGGCAATTGATGTGGGAGTGAGTGGGCGAACGTATTTGGACAGCGACACCAGCTTGCGCATCGCCGGATACGGGTCGGCGTAGTCAATGCCGTCCACGTCGAAATCGCCCAGAATGTATGAGCGCACGATGCCGATTTCATTCGGGTGCGCGAGTAGCTGGTACATGCAGTTCGGCGTGGCGATTTTGACCTTCAAATCCGCGTCTGCCGGGCCGAAATGCGAGCCGTCGAAAGCGTCGATACGAACGGGAGTGGCGGGGTCGAGAAACAGGGACGCCATCTCGCCGACCGTCATAGCCTTGCCATTTGCCATTATCTACCTCATTCTCTTATGATGATCACCCCAACTGTCGAGGTATCTTAGTCCTCTTCAGGAGACTGAAACCGTTGAATACACCATCTGGTGAACCAGTTCGCGTTCGGCTGATGAAGCACGAATGGAATTAGGCATCTCGCATATTGATTGCGCTACGCGCGAAGTAGGCGGATGAGAGACGAGTTTCTCGGAGAGCGTCAGATGACTCCGGAAAATGGTCTTATCGTTGAGATTTCGGGCGATGGAACTGGTTTGGTCAATGGACAATAATTCGACAAGTGCGGAATTCCGCCATTTCTTGCCATTATTTTCAGTGTTGTTCTTTCAGCGTGTTTTCAGGTGAATGCTCATGCGCGGAGTAGACTGGGGAACCGTTGGACCACTCAAAGACAGAGTGGACCACCAGTTAAGACACTAGCTCAAAAGGAGAGCCCCTATGGTGTACCGCATGATTTTCAACCAGACTGCATACTTCGGACGTGGCGCGATCAAGGAGATTCCGGCCGTCGCCAAGCAGCACGGCTTCACCAAGGCATTTATCGTCACCGACCCGGTGCTGCTGGAGACCGGCACCGCCGAGAAGGTCACCAAGGTTCTGGATGAGGCCGGCCTGCCGTACGAGGTGTTCTCCAACGTCAAGCCGAACCCGCCGGTCGAGTGCATCAAGGACGGCGTCGCCAAGTTCGCCGAGTCCGGTGCGGACTTCCTGATCGGCCTGGGCGGTGGCTCCCCGCAAGACACCTGCAAGGGCATCGGCATCATCACCGCCAACCCGGAGTTCGCCGACGTGCTTTCTCTGGAAGGCGTCGCGGATACCAAGAACCCGTCCGTCCCGATCTTCGGCGTGCCGACCACCGCCGGCACCGCCTCGGAGACGACCATCAACTACGTGGTCACCGACACGGCCAACAAGCGCAAGTTCGTGGCTGTCGACCCGCACGACATCCCGATCGTCGCTTTCGTGGACCCGGATCTGACCGACTCGATGCCGCGCGGCCTGAAGGTCGCCACCGGACTTGACGCCCTGACCCACGCCATCGAGGGTTACATTACCCCGGGTGCCTGGAGCCTGTCCGACTGCCTGTCCATGCAGACCATCCGCATGATTGCCAAGAACCTGGCCAAGTCCGCCGACGGCGACATTCCGGCCGGCGAGCAGATGGCCTACGCGTCCTACATCACCGGTATGGCCTACTCCAACGTGGGCCTCGGTCTGGTGCACGGCATGGCTCACCCGCTGGGCGGCCGTCTGGGCGTGGCCCACGGTGTGGCCAACGGTATTCTGCTGGCCCCGGTCATGGAATACAACAAGGACTTCACCGGTGAGAAGTACCGCGACATCGCCGATGCGTTCGGTGTTGAGGACGCCTACACCGGCGACCTGGAGAAGGTGCGCGAAGAGGCCGTGCAGGCCGTCCACAAGCTGACCGTGGATCTGAAGAACCCGACCACGATTTCCGAAGTGGGCGCCACCGAGGCCGACCTTGAGCCGCTGGCTCACGATGCCTTCAACGACGTGTGCACCCCCGGCAACCCGCGTCAGGCAACCGAAGAGGACATCCTCGCGATTTACAAGTCGCTGATGTGATCAGTCAATGACAGTAAACATTAGCTCCCTCTGATGAGGGAGCTGTCAGCGTAGCTGACTGAGGGAGAGAAGTTGCGGCGTAGCCGCTGAATAATAGGTATCGGCCTGCGTCCGATTCAATGTTTTAGCGACTGCGTCGCAGTCTCTTCCTCAGTCTCACTTCATTCGACAGCTCCCTTATCAGAGGGAGCTTGCATAAGCAGAGGGGGCTCGTATATCTAGCTACTTTTCGTGCTTTTCGTCGTAGACTTCGTCGGTGGGGGTCTCGTCGTACAGCTGCTTGCCTTGCGCCTCCGCCAGTTCCATCTGCTCGTTGATCCACGCGGCTTCAGCCGGATTGATATCCGCGGAATTCAGCACTTTCTGCCACACCGGGTAGGACATATGCATCGCCGGATACATGGCGGTGAACAACACCTCCGGCTTATGCGTGCGCGTATGTTGCGGATGCGCATCAAACGTATTCTTAAAACGTCGCATGTAGCTCAGGAACGAACTCAACGACGTATCCATCCGTCGCGCACTCATCGCGGCGATCATGCGCGGCGAGTACACGGTTTTCAGATCCTTGCCCATCAGATGCAGGGAAATATCGATATCCTCATGCATCACATCGGCCTTATCCCGGCAGACCTCATTCGCAATCTGATGCCAGGCCGAAGCGCGCAAGGCCATATTCGAGCCGAACAGCAGCGGCTGGCCGCCATCGGCGCGGTAGATTCGCTTGCGTAAGGAATTGTCGCCCTTCAACCCGAAATGGCGTGAGGGCATGTCGTAATACATCACCGGACCAGTGGCACCCATCGCGGCCGGGTCTTCGGTGAAGATGCCGGAGACCACCTCCACCCAGTCAGGCCGGATCATACAGTCGGCGTCAAAACGGCCCAGCACATCGCCGGTCGCGGCGTTCAGGCCAAAGTTGCGGGTGGGAATCAGCCCCTGTTCATCGTTCTGGTGCAACAGTTTGACCGGGGCCTCGGGATGTTCGGCAATGAACTGTTCGACAACCGCACAGGTGTTGTCCGTAGAACGATTGTCCACCACCAGCACCTCATGCGGCATGATGGTCTGACGGGTGGCGTTCAGCAGGCAGTCGCGGATGCGTTCGGCTTCGTTCCACGCTGGGATGATGATCGAAACGTTGAGCATAACATCAACAATAGAAAAGCGGGTGTACGCCGCCGGCGTATCCGAGCTTCAAACCCCTCGCTACAATGGGGAGCCATGAGCGAACGCGTGCGAAACGTAAACAGCACCGACACGTTGAGAACCGGTGCCGCAGAGGCCGGGGCAGACCCGGACGACGAGAATCGTATCGACTTTGGTACTTTGTTCCCCGCCAAGGGAGATTCCCGTAGGCCACCGGAATGGTTCGGCCGCGCGCTGCTGTATGTGGCCCTCGCCGTCATCGTATTCATGTTCTGCTGGCGCTCGTGGGGCGACATCTCCTATCTAGTGCTCGACATCATCATCTCGCTGTTCCTGGCGCTGGCCGTCGAACCGTTGGTGGTGGCGCTGGTGGCTCATGGCTGGAAGCGTGGCGTGGCTTCCGCCGTCAGCTTGGTGGGCGTGGCCGTGGTCGTGGGTGTGCTGCTCACGCTATTTGGCAACATGTTCGTACAGCAGATGATTGCCATGGTCCGCGGTTTGCCGGCCATGTATGAGCAGATTCGTGAGTTCGTGGACCAGTATGCCACGTTCAAGATGCCGGAAATCAGCAATCTCGGCATGGAAATCTTCAACAATATCCAGACCTCGTGGGTCACCGATTTTGCCGGTACCGCCATGAGTACGGTGGGCGGCCTGTTCTCCTTCCTGCTGAACCTCATGACCGTGGTCATGACCACGTATTACATCTCCGCCGCCGGCCCCAAACTGCGCCGCTCCTTCTGCCAGTGGCTGGCCCCCAACACGCAGCGCCGATTCCTGCTGGTGTGGACCGTGGCCCAAGGCCAGATTTCGTCCTTCCTGTTCTCCCGTTCGATTCTGGCGTTGATCAACGCCACCTGCACTGCCATCTTCTTAGAGATTCTGCATGTGCCCTACTGGCTGCCGTTGGCCCTGTTCTGCGGCGTGGTATCCCAGTTCATCCCCACGGTCGGCACCTATATCGGCGGCGCGCTGCCGGTGCTGTTCGCTTGGGGCAACCGCGGATGGACGTACGCCGTGGCGGTGCTGGTGTTCATCATCGTCTACCAGCAGATCGAGAACCTGATTCTCTCGCCGAGGATTTCGCAGCGCACGATGGATATCAACGCGGCCGTCGCCTTCCTCGCGGTGCTGGCGTTCGGCTCGCTGTTCGGCGCGTTTGGCGCGTTCCTGGCGCTGCCGGTCACCGCATCGCTGCAGGCCATCTTCCGTGCGTACACCAAGCGCTATGAGCTGATTGACTCACCACTGATGAACGATCCGACTCCGGAGAAGAAGTCCAAGATCGTCGAGGCGTCCGAAGCGTTCGGCGAGCATGTGCTGCAGCCGATCGGCGAGCACATGCCGCGTGCGGCCAAGGGGTCCACCAGCCGTGTGCCGATGAATGAGGAACTGCGTTTGCTGCAGGAACAGATCTATGCGATTCCGCCACACGAGACGAAAGAATCCGATTTGGACGATTCCGCCACCGTGGCGATTCCGCAGCGTGGTGCCGCGGATACGCAGCAGTCTGAGCAGCCCAAGCAACGCAAGCAAACCAAGCAGTCTGATCAATCTGCCTCCAGCAATCCTAGGGCAGGGTGGCGCTGATGACTCTGCTTTCCGTACTCGATATTCTTCTGATGATCGTCGGCGGTGCCGGCATGATATATCAGGGACTGTGCATCGTGATGTCCCTGTTCGCCAAGCCCGTGCGCTTCCCCGACGCCCCGATGACCAACCGGTATGCCGTACTGATCTCCGCACGCAACGAAGAAAAAGTGATCGGCAACCTTATTGGGTCGATTCGCGATCAGACCTACCCGTCCAACCTCATCGACATCTGGCTGGTGGCTGACAACTGCACCGACAACACCGCCGACGTGGTGCGGTCTTTGGGCTGCCATGTGGTGGAACGCCACAATCTTGAACTGGTTGGCAAGGGATATGCGCTGACGTATCTGTTGGGGCATATGCTCGACATCGGTGTGGCCGATGATTATGAGGCCTACTTCGTGTTCGATGCCGATAACAAGCTGGACAAGCACTACTTCGAGGAAATGAACAAGGCGTTCTGCTCCGGATTCAAGATTCTGACCAGCTACCGTAATTCGGTGAATCTGGCGGATAACTGGGTGTCTTCTGGTTCTGCGCTGTGGTTCATCCGTGAATCGCGATTCCTGTCTAACTCGCGTATGATTCTCGGTTCCTCTTGCCATGTGGGCGGTACGGGATTCATGTTCTCCCGCGAGGTGATGAAGCGGAACAAGGGATGGAAGTTCCACCTGCTCACTGAAGATCTTGAATTCACTATGGATTCGATTCTGCATGGCGACCGTATCGGCTATTGCGGTACTGCGATCCTCTACGACGAGCAGCCGGTTACCTTCTCGCAAAGTTGGCGTCAGCGTTTGCGTTGGAGCAAGGGATTCCTGCAGGTATTCCGTTATTATGGCTCGGCATTGCTGAAACGCGCGGTTCGCGAACGTGATTTCTCCTGCATCGACTTCACCTTGATGCTGTGTCCGTTTACCGTGTTGGGCGCGATTCGCGCGGTGATGGGCTTGCTGTTCGCCGCGTGTGGCTTCGTGAGTTGGCCGAGCCAGCTGCAATCGCTGGCCGATTGGTCCAGCGGCATCATCATATCGGTGTTGGGCCTGATGGCATTGGCTGCATTGACCATCATTGTCGAGCGCGACCAGATCGGTGCCACGAACAAGGAGCTGCTCGCCTATGTGCTCAGCTTCCCGATTTACATACTCAGCTACGTGCCGATCTCCTTCCAGGCCATCTTCGCCAAAGCCCAGTGGAAGCCCATCGCGCATAAGGGTTGACCGAGTCCGCTAGTCCGGAGCCGCTCAGCGGGGCAATCCAACAGCAACCCGGGGGTTTGCTTCGCTGAGAGTTGACTGGTGGGGTAGAGTGGATATATGGGCTTAGACAATACTCAAAGGAATGTCGGATTTCAGCCGCCGATGATGCCAGCCGCCGCCTCCGCGCCTGCACAGCCGTCGCAACCGCAGCCACAAGCATGGCCGCCGAATCCGAATGCGGCGGTGTCCATTCGTGGCCTGTTCAAGCACTTCGACCGGAAGATCGCCGTCAACGGACTCGCGCTCGATATTCCGGTCGGCTCGTTCTATGGACTTGTAGGCCCCAACGGCGCCGGCAAAACCACCACGCTCAATATGGTGACCGGTCTATTGGTACCGGACGCCGGCACCGCCATGATTTTGGGCCATGACGTGTGGAGCGACGTGAACACGGCCAAGCGCATGATCGGCGTCATGCCCCAGCCCGACCAGATCTTCGACCGATTGACCGGTTTGCAATTGCTCGTCTACTCCGGCATGCTGCGCGGCATGAGCCGCGATGAGACCACGCGTCGCGCCCAGGACCTGCTCAATGCTTTCGACTTGGCCGGGGCCGCCAACACGATGGTCACCGATTATTCGGCCGGCATGATCAAGAAGATCTGCCTGGCCTCCGCGATGATTCATAGCCCGCGCATTCTGGTCCTGGACGAGCCGTTTGAATCCGTGGACCCGGTGTCCAGCGCCAACCTCAAAGACATCCTCATCGAATACGCGAAGACCGGCGGCACGGTGATCATCTCTTCGCACGTGATGGCATTGGTCGAAAAGATGTGCACGCATGTGGCCGTAATCAACAACGGTCTGGTGTGCGCGGCCGGCACGGTGGACGAGGTCGCCGCCGGCGAAGAACTCGAAGACCGCTTCCTGCAACTGGTCGGCGGCCGCCACGAAGCCGCCCATCTCGCATGGCTCGACGGCGGGCAAGCCCAAGCCCAAGCACCAACTTCGGTCCAGCCGGTCCAGCCCATTCCGCTTACAACCGCCACGCCCGCCATACCCACCGATGAGGCCCGCCGATGATCAGCAGCGCCATCACCCTGGTCCGCCTGCGCTGGACGCTCACGCTCGCCACCCTGCGAAAATCGGCGTGGCAGACCGTCGCCTATGTCTTTTCCGCCGTACTCGCGGCCGGCACCATCATCGGCACCGGCGTGCTCGCATGGTTCATCGGCATACTGCCGCCCTTCACCGTGAACGCGGATGGCTTTCCGCTGAACATCCTTGGTTCCGGAGGCATCGTCAACATAGTCGTCGTGCTGGTCGGCGCGACCATGACCATCTTCATCGGCTTCATCCAGCTCATGATGCTTGGCGAAGGCTCCACCATGAACCCACGCAAATTCGCGCTCTACGGCATCGCCGACCGCAACCTGCAATTCGGCTTGCTGCTTTCCGGCCTGTCCGGCATCCCCGCCCTTACCGGCGTGGCCTCACTGATGCTCTGGACACTGGCCTATCGGCATATGGGACCAGCCGTAATCATCAGTTCCCTCCTCGCCGCAGTGCTGGCCGTCATCACCATGATGAGCATCTCCAAACTGCTCATCGCCCTATCCACCACGCTGGTGACCAGCAAACGCGGCAAAGGCGCGTTCTATATCTTCATCGTGCTGACGTTCGTTATCATCTGTCAGTTGCCGAACATTCTGGTCAACTCCGGCGTGGCCTTCAGCCTCAACACCGAAACCTGGGGCGCGGCGACCACCATCGTCGCATGGACGCCGTTCGGCGCGGCCTTCCAACTACCGTTCGACGCGCTTACCGGAGCCTGGGCGGTGCTGCTCGCCCGCATCGCCATCCTTGCCGTCACATGGATTGTCTGCTTCGCCGTCTGCACCTGGTGTCTGAGACATGAACGGCTCACCATCGGCGCAAACAGTCCGTCCGAGACCGCCAAAGGCATCGGCGCATTCGCATGGATGCCCGATTCGGCATCCGGCGCGGTTTCCGCACGCCTGATCACCTATCTCAAACGAGACCCCCGCCAAGCCATGACCTTCGCCATGCCGGTCCTGTTCCTGATCATCTTCGCCTTCCAGGCGCACGGCATCAGCGCGGTCGTCTGGCAGTCGCTGATCTGGTGTGGCTGGTTCATGTCAGTGGTGGAAAGCAACGGGCTCGCATATGACGGCCGCGGCTTCACCATGGAAGTCATCGCCGGCGTGCGTGGCCGGACCGACAGAATCGGCCGCGTGCGCGTCTACGTCGGCATCATGGTCGTCTACATGGTGCTGCTCTATCTCGCCGGCATCGTGCTGGTCGGCGCACTGACCGGCCGCTGGGCGCAGCCCGATGACCTCGTCACCGGCCTGATCTTCCTCGCCGTGGGCATGGGCGTCGCCTTGAGCGGCCTGGGCGTGGCCGAAGTCACGTCCTGTGTGCTGATGTACCCGGTCGCCTCAATGGACAAGCCGTTCTCCGCGCCTCAAGGCCGCGCCATGGCCCAAGGCTTCTTCCCGTTCGTCTACATGCTTGGCAGCCTGCTGCTCATGCTGCCCACTGGCATCGTGGCGCTGGTCATGCTGTTGACAGGAGCCGAAGGCGGCATGTGGCTGGCGATTATTCCGGTCGCGCTGGCCAATGGCATCGGCATTCTGGCACTCGGGACATGGCTGGGCGGTAAGCTGATGGATGCGCGAATGCTCTCGATTGTGGCAACACTCGACTCGTTCGCCTCATTGCAGAAATGATTGCCTTGGCATAAGGAGCACGATGGTATCTACAGCGGTATCACGCCGTCAGCGACGTGAAGCGCAACGGCGGACCCAACGATCGCATCGCCGAACACTGACCGTCATCATTTCCGCACTGACCACCATCGCCCTGTTCGCGGGGTACTGCGCCGCCGACATCACCGACGTGGCCCCCGGATTGTTGACGTTAAAACCTGTCACCGCACCTGTTTTCGCCAATCCGGCCACCGCCAAATCAGGCGGCACCATCGCCGGTGCCCTGAACGCGAACAAGGCCATTGATTCCACGGCCGCTTCTGCACTGGTCAACGAATTGCTGTCCGCGCAAGGCGTGGGAAACGATACGTCGGTGATCATTGAAGACGCCCAAGGCACCGTCGCCGCCGAACATGAGTCGAACACTCCACGCGAGCCTGCATCCACACTGAAAACGCTGACCGCGCTCGCCGCCTCATCCACCCTGAACATGGCATCCACCTTGGATACCCAGGTGTTCCTGACCCAATCCGATGACGGCACCAATACGTTGACCCTCAAAGGCAATGGCGACATGCTGCTGTCTGCAGGCGATTCCGACGCAAACCATACCAACGGACGTGCCGGTCTGAACACCTTGGCCAAGGCCACCGTGGCCGCGCTCGCCCAGCGAGGCATCACTTCCGTCAATCTCGAGTACGACGACACCCTATTCGGCGACTCACGCATTCCCGCAGGTCTGTCGGAAGGCGGCGCGGTCTTAAGCGACTACACCGTCTACTTCACGCCGGTCTCATCAATGGCGATTGATGGAGGCCGCCAATACACCGCCGATACGCCTGCGCCGGCCGACCCTGATGATTCGGCCGGATACCCGGAACTGTCCCAGCACACCGCCAGCGACGTGGCCACGAAATTCGCCGAACTGCTCCAATCGAACGGTGTGGCCGTTACCGGAGACGTGACGGCAAACACCGCTCCATCCGGTGAAACGCCTTTGGCTTCGGTGAGTTCGGCAACACTGTCCGAAATCATGGCATACACGTTGCGGCATTCGGACAATACGCTGGCCGAGGAGTTCGGCAGACTCACCGCCTTGGCGAAATCAGCGACAAACAGTCCTGAAGGCGGCACGGAAGCGGTCAAATCCACTCTGAACGATCTCGGTCTCGAAACATCCGGTCTGACCATGGCCGATTGCTCCGGCCTGTCTCCCGGCTCCCGGCTCACCGTACGCACGCTGGCGGCCGTCCAACAACGTAATCTGACCACCGAGAGCGGTGCTGCTGGTGCGGAAGGTCTATCCATCGCGGGATTGGTGGGCACGGCGCAGGATCGGTATACGGATGATGCCGTGGCTGGTCTGCTGCGCGTCAAAACCGGCAGCCTCGGCACGGTTACGTCGATGGCCGGCAATGTGTCCCGCACCAATGGGGGAGCGTTGTCGTTTGCCGTGGTGGTCAACAATCCTGAGGATTATGCCGCCGCGCGTAGCGCCATCGACTCGTTTATCACCAAGCTCGCGGGGCTGTAAAAGAGGCATCAAGGGCCATCAAGGGCTATAAAGGCCGTAAACGTCCATAAACGCACGAGTGCCTATAACCAGAAAAAAGGTGGTGAGTACATGGCATATTCCGCACGATTGCGCAAGGCCGTAGGCGCGGTCCGCGCAACGCTGAGTGCCGTGGAACTATGCGATGTGCAGGCTCCCGAATTCGCGCAGCATGGGGACCATGCCGTTGCCGCCGATGCGCCGCTCGTGCTCGTGGCCTGTTCAGGCGGGCGCGATTCGATGGCACTGGCTGCGGTGAGCCATATCGTATGCACGTCCATGGGCGTGCGTTGCGGTGCCGTGATTGTGGATCACGGCTTGCAGGCAGGCTCCGAACAGGTCGCCAGCGAGGCCGCGGATCGTTGCCACGCGTTGGGACTGGGCCCGGTCATCATGCGCAACGCAACCGTACAGGCGCGCGGCGAGGGCCTCGAAGCGGCCGCACGGCAGGCCCGGTATGACGAGCTGTGCGCCGCGGCGCATGAATCAGGTGCCATTGCCGTGCTGTTGGCCCACACTATGGACGATCAGGCGGAAACCGTATTGATTGGCCTGCTGCGCAGTCGAGGCGTGGATGCGTTGGCCGGCATGCCGCAGGTCTTCACACGCAGTGGCGCGACTTTTGCGCGGCCACTGCTTACCCTTACTCGAGCCGAAACCACCGGCATCTGTGAAGACTTAGGTGTGGAATATTGGGATGACCCCACCAATGGCGATGCGGTAGACGGCGAGTTGCCGGACGACTATCCGTTGCGCTCGCGGGTGCGTCACGACCTGCTGCCGGCCATCGAACGATTCGCTGGATTCAATGTCACCCGCCATTTCGCCGAAAGCGCACGGTTGGCCAGAATGGATAAGGAGTATCTGGATCAGCGATCCGACGAGGTGATGGGGGAGGCGGTTGCGGCAGTTGACCGGCCGGCATCGTCGGCAGCGGTATCGACCGATACGCCACGAGCCTGTGCTGCAGACGATACCAACGATTCGGGCCATGGCATCGGCCTGATGATCGGCGTCAAACGTATTGCACGTGAGCCAGAGGCGATTCGGTTGCGGGTCATCGCTCACGCGCTGAGCCAGGCCGGTGTGAACGCCAGTGCCGCCCAGATTGCCGCCGTCGACCGGCTGGTCGTCGATTGGCATGGCCAAGGCGGCGTCTCACTTCCCAGAGGTTATTCAGCCAATCGCAAGAAACACGTCATTCGCGTGTGCCAAGATGGAGCGCATGCGAATCGCTGACGTTGAGGAAGATATTGACCACGAGCTGGTCAGCAAAGAACAGATCGATGCCAAGATCCACGAGATGGCCGCTCTCGCGAGCGAGGATTACCGCGATAAGAATCCGCTGCTCGTTGCGGTGCTGAAAGGGGCCGTGAATACGCTGGTCGCGTTCACCCAGGCCATGAGCATTCCTGTACAGATCGACTTCATGAGCCTTTCGAGCTATGGCTCGGGCACAGTGTCGAGCGGTGAGGTCACAGTCAGGCAGGATTTGTCCGCCGATGTTCGCGGACGGCACATTTTGATTGTGGAGGATATTGTTGATTCAGGACGCACGCTCGCGTGGCTGGTCGCAGAACTGAAACGTCGTGGTGCCGCTTCCGTGGAGGTCTTCGCTTTGCTGAGCAAGCCTTCCCGCCGAGAAGTGGACGTTGATGTGAAGTACGCCGGCTATGAGATTCCGGACGAGTTCGTCGTCGGCTTCGGCCTCGACTTTGACGAACGCTACCGCAACCTCGATTCGATCGCGGTCCTCAAGCCGTCCGTCTACCAAGGAGTGCAAGCATGAGCTTCCCGCAAGGGCCGGGTAACGGCAATAATCCGAACCCGAACAACAACCGTAACAACGGCAACCCGTTCACCAACCCGTTCAACCGTGGCAATAACGGGAACAATGGCAAAGGCAACAACAACGAGAACCGCCCGATATGGCAGTCCCCTTGGCTGTGGGGTGCCGTGCTCGTGGTCATGGTCGTGCTGATGTTCCAGATGTTCGCCGGCGGTGGCACGAAGACCATTGACACCAAAGATGGTTTCGCGCTGATCAATCAGGGCAAGGCCACCTACGCCGAGATCACGGACAACAAGCAGGTCGTCCGCCTTAAGCTGAAGAACGACTACACCAAGAAAAACGCCGACACCGGCAAGGTGACCAACTACGGCAAGAACGTGCAGTTCTACTACACCTTCGCGCAGGGCGCACAGGTGGCCAAGGCCGTGGAGAACGGTGATCTCGAAAAGGGCTGGACCTCGAATATCGAGCAGACCAGCATGATGAGCTACCTCATCACCTCGATCCTGCCGTTCGTCATCTTCTTCGCCCTGTTCTGGTTCCTGATGAGTCGCATGGGCGGTGCCGGCGGCATGCTCGGCATGGGTGGCAAGAAAAACAGCGGCAAGCTGCTCGACGGCCAGACCCCCACCACCAAGTTCGCCGATGTGGCCGGCGAAGACGAGGCCGTGGCCGAAGTCGAGGAGATCAAGGACTTCCTGAAGGATCCGTCCAAGTACAAGGCGCTGGGTGCGCGCATCCCGCGCGGTGTGCTGCTGTACGGCCCTCCCGGCACCGGTAAGACGTTGCTGGCTCGAGCCATCGCAGGCGAGGCCGGCGTGCCGTTCTACTCGATGGCCGGCTCCGACTTCGTCGAAATGTTCGTGGGTCTCGGTGCCTCCCGTGTGCGCGACCTGTTCGATGAGGCCAAGAAGAACGCCCCCGCCATCATCTTCATCGACGAGATCGATGCCGTGGGCCGCAAGCGCGGTTCCGGCATGGGCGGCGGCCACGACGAGCGCGAGCAGACGCTGAATCAGCTGCTCGTCGAGATGGACGGCTTCGACAACGACACCAACCTCATCATCATCGCCGCCACCAACCGCCCTGACGTGCTTGACCCCGCTCTGCTGCGTCCGGGTCGATTCGACCGTCAGGTGGGCGTGGCCGCCCCTGATCTGGAAGGCCGTGAGGCGATCCTGAGGGTGCATGCCAAGGGCAAGCCGTTCGTACCGGACGTCGACCTGCACATGGTCGCCGTGCGCACGCCGGGCTTCACCGGTGCCGATCTGGCCAACGTGCTCAACGAAGCCGCCCTGCTGTGCGCCCGTGCCGGTGCCCAGTTGATCGACAACCGCGCCATCGACGAGGCCATCGACCGCGTTCAGGCCGGACCGAAGCGCAAGTCCAAGGGCATGGCTCTGGAAGAGCTGCGCAACACCGCATACCACGAGGGTGGCCATGCGCTGGTAGCCGCCGCCCTGAACAACACCGACCCGGTGACCAAGGTGACGATTCTGCCGCGAGGCCGCGCCCTCGGCTACACCGCCGTCATGCCGACCTCCGACCGCTACTCGCAGTCGCGCAACCAGCTGCTCGACCAGATGGCCTACGCGATGGGCGGTCGCACCGCCGAGGAAATCGTCTTCCACGACCCGACCACCGGTGCCTCGAACGATATCGAGAAGGCTACGAACATCGCCCGTACGATGGTGATCGAATACGGCTTCTCCGACAAGCTCGGTGCCATCAAGTGGGGTTCCGACGACGATCAGACCACCGTGATGGACGGTCTGCAGCCGCGCAAGTACTCCGATCGCACCGCCGAAGTGATTGATGACGAGGTGCTGAAGCTGGTGGAGACCGCGCACACCGAGGCGTGGACCATCATCAACGACAACCGCGAGATCCTTGACGAGCTGGTCCGCCAGCTGTTGGTCAAGGAGACCCTGAACGAGAAGGAACTTGCGGCGATCTTCGCGCCGATCAAGAAGGCTCCGGTTCGTCCGGTGTGGTTGTCCAACGACCGCCGCCCCGACTCGGACAAGCCGCCGGTGGAGATTCCCGAAAGCCTTAAGCGCTCGGTCGGCATGAAGCCGGAAGAGTAGACACGATGACGATTCGGCCCGACCTGTTCATGTGGTTTCTCACGTACGCAGGCCAGGCCGACGTCGTTGTGGACAATGACAAGGGAGAGATGAGATGAACGAATATATAGAGTCTTGCCATCGGGAGAAACACACATACGACGAGGAAGGCGTGCGCGAGGCCGTACGTCTGTTCCTGAAGTCGATTGGCGAGGATCCCGAGCGCGAGGGGCTGGTGGAAACACCTGACCGTATCGCCCGCGCGTGCCGCGAGCTGTTCGCCGGTCTGCAGGCTTCCCCGGCCGATGTGCTGGAGAAGCACTTCGACGTGGATACCGACGAACTGGTGCTGGTCAAGGACATCGAACTGTATTCGGTGTGCGAGCATCACCTGCTGCCGTTCCACGGCGTGGCCCATGTGGGCTATATTCCCGCCAAGGACGGGGTGATGGGGCTGAGCAAGCTCGCCCGACTGGTCGAGGTGTATGCTCGCCGGCCGCAGGTGCAGGAGCGTTTGACCCAGCAGATCGCCGACGCGCTGGTCGAGTATGCGGGCGCACGTGGTGTGATTGTGGTGACCGAATGCGAGCACCTGTGCATGTCTATGCGCGGCATCAAGAAGTCTTCCGCCCGCACGGTGACCTCTGCGGTGCGCGGCATGCTGCGCAATCCGGCCACCCGAGCCGAAGCCATGAGCCTCATTTTGGATAAATAGTGTCTACTAAGCTCCCTCATCATAGGGAGCTCACTTGGGACCTACATAGAAGGGGAAACATAATGACTGATTTGCAGGCGTTGCATGACACTACGCACACCATGGTGATGGGTGTGCTCAACATCACCGAGGATTCGTCCTCGGACGGCGGCCTGTGGTTGGACCCGGCCAAGGCGGCACAGCACGGGCGCGACATGATGGCCGCCGGCGCGGACATCATCGACATCGGAGCCGAATCCACGCGCCCCGGCGCCAAGCGCGTTGCCGAGGCCGACGAGCTGGCCCGCATCACCGGTGCCGTCAAGACATTGATTCCGGCCGGTGCCATACTGTCCATCGACACCACGCGCGCATCCGTGGCCGCCGCTGCGCTGAGCGAGGGCGCCCAGATCATCAACGACGTTTCCGGTGGCACGCTGGATGCCGAACTGCCGCATGTGGTCGCCGACCACGACTGCCTGTACATCGTGCAGCATTGGCGCGGTTGGCTCGCCGGCTCCAAGGGCGCGAACCCCGATCAAGACACCTCCGTCTACGAGCACGGTGTATTGACCGACGTACACGACGAACTCATGCGCCAAGTCGACGGTGTGCTGGCCGCCGGCGTGAAGCCTGAGCGCATTATCATCGACCCGGGCCTGGGCTTCTCCAAGCCCGGCATCGAGCACAACCTGCCGCTGCTGACCGGACTCGAGACCTTCCGAGCCACCGGATATCCGGTGCTGATCGGCCAGTCCCGCAAACGCTTCATTTCGGCGATGCTTACCGAGGCGGGCGCTGCCGGTGCTGATGGGCCGATCATGGCCCAGCGCGATGACGTGACCGCAGCCTTGTCCGCCCTGTCCGCCGAACATGGCGCATGGGCCGTGCGCGTACACGACGTGGCCAAAAGCCGCGCCGCCGTCATCGCCGGCAACACCTGGCGCGAATACGCATGATTCCCTGGCTCCCTGTTTTGGTTGCTTCTAGGCCTTGGCTCCCCTCGGGCGAGGGGAGCTGGCTCCGAAGGCGACTGAGGGGAGCATTTGAGCAGAAAGCCTTACCAATGGACACCATCACACTTACCGGCGTACATGCCAACGGCACCCACGGTGTGCTCGCCTTTGAACACGAACGGCCACAAACCTTCGTCGTGGACGTCACCCTGCACCTTGATCTGGCCGCCGCCGGTCAATCCGACGATCTCAACGACACCATCGATTACGGCCGTGTGGCCAAGGATATCGCGGCTGTCATCGAAGGCCCTCATGTGGACCTGATCGAGCGTCTGGCCCAACGTATCGCGGACGAGATTCTTGCCGATGCGCCGGCCGTCGCCTCCATCGACGTCACCGTGCACAAGCCTCACGCACCCATCGTCGTGGCTTTTGCAGATGTATCGGTCTCCATCTCGCGCGTGCGTGCCACCGATAATGGACGTACTGCTGAAGAGCATGCCATCCATAACGCGGTGGTGGCCTTGGGCGGCAATGTGGGCGAGGTGGAATCCACCTTGCGAGCCGCCGTTCGGGAGATTGACGCGTTGCCTGGCACACAGGTGACCGGTATCTCACCGCTTTACCGCACGGCCGCGTGGGGCATGGCCGACGGTACGCCGGATTTCCTGAACGCCGTGGTGGAGCTTGAAACCACAATGGGCAGCCACGAATTGCTTGCCGCGTTGCAAAACATCGAAGCGAACCATGGACGAATTCGTGAGAATCATTGGGATTCCAGGCCGTTGGACTTGGACATTATCGACTTTGATGGCATCACCAGCGCGGATCCGGATCTGGCATTGCCCCATCCGCGTGCTTGGCAGCGCGCGTTTGTGCTGGCTCCCTGGGCGGCGCTGAATCCGAACGCCAAACTTGCCGGAGCCCATGAGGGGCCTGTAGCCGATTTGCTGGCCGCCGCACCGGACCGTAACGCCGTGCAGCTCGAGAGCGAAGACTGGATGCTCGGCGGGCATGCAGTCAAGCAAGAATCCGCGTCGGAGTCGGCACCCGTCTCACGCAAGGCGATTATTTCGCTGGATTCCACTTCGCAGGATGTCGAACGGCTGTTCCGCGAAACCATCGTTTCCATCGACAGTGTTCCTGGCAATCAGGTACAGGGCATCTCGCCGCTCTACCATGTCAGCCATTTCGACGGCCCGGACGCGATGAGCGCGGTCATCCAAATCGAAACCAAGTTGCCGCCCGCCGACCTGATTGCCGTATTGGGCAGCATCGAAAGTGTTCATGATCTGGCAGTCGACCTTGACCTTGTCGACATGGAAGGCGTGACTTCCGACGAGCCCAACTGCAGCATTCCTTGGCCGTCGGCCCGTAACCATGCGTCGGTATTGGCACCTTGGCTGGATATGGACCCGAATGCTACTCTGGGCGGCGACCCGGTGGCCTTCCTTTTGGCCATGGCACCGGATGCCGGACAGGTCGGATTGCTATCGGACAACTGGATACTGTCGAACAGTTGAGCTGATGGCAGAACCAGTTACGAACGGTAGGCTAGAAACCAGACGGTGACGGACCAGTCTCCGGCCTCGAACAGCCGGGCACGGCAGTGACGAAAACCAAATCAAGATGAGCAGCCCAGGAGCGAGGGCCGTTCGCAAACAGCAAACAGCAACGCAACGATAAGGAGGCCGGACATGAAAACACGGCGAACACCATGGTGGCAGTATGTGATCGGTGCCGTGCTGGGCCTGTTGGCGGGTATCGGTCTGGCCTCCTACGGCGAAAGCTCGGGACTGTCGCTGATTGGTGCGCCTTGGATTGTGACCGGATTGCTGGCCGTGCTGGGCGTTATCGTGCTGATCTTGGCCCTGCAAGTGCATAAATACGCGAATACCGACCCCAAGAAGCGTCCGCATAGCTTCATCAATCCCACTATCGCGGTGTATACGCTGGTGCTGGCAAAGGCACTGGGATTGGCGGGCGCAACGCTCGCCGGCTGGTATGGCGGTCAGATTGTGATGAGCCTGAGCCATATCGAGGCGGATTTCTATGCACACGCCGTCACCGAGTGCGCAATCGCGGCCGTGGTGTGCATCGCCGACATGATCATCGGCATTATCGGCGAATGGTTGTGCCAGTTACCGCCGAACGAGGGCCCCGAAAACCCGAAAATCAAGGAAGCCAAGCGCCGTAGCGACATAGCCCAGGCCTACAAAAGATAATCCGTGATAAGCCCCCTCTGACGAGGGGGGCGTAGGCGTAGCCGACTGGGGGAGAGAAGAAAAAAACCACACCATCGGCCAAGCCGATTACCACTATTCCTGCGGCACGCGAACCATAGCTTCCTGAGCGATGGCCGCCACCAAGTCGCCATTCTGCGCATACACTTTGGCAATGCCGAGTCCGCGTCCGTGCGCGGCGATAGGCGTATCCTGCACATACAAATGCCATTCGTTGATATCGATATCCTGATACCACCACATCGAATGGTCGATGGACGCATAGGAAATGCCCGGTGTGGAAATCGACAGTCCGGCGCGGCGCAGCACCGGCTCCATCATCACCTGATCGCAGCCGAGTGCCAGCATCGCACGATGCATGACCTGCGGCACATCGACGTGGCCATCGGCCTTCATCCACACCATCTGCTTGCCGGAATCATGCTCGGCGGAATCCTTGTCCGCGCGCAGCATCACGGTCGGCGTCACGTGGCGGATATCGAATGGCGATTTCTCGGCATAGTAATTGGCGAACGGCGACTTTTCGGCGAACGGCTGCATGAGTTCTTTGGCGGAAGTCAACGTTTCGGGATCGGGCAGGTTTTCCGGCATCGGATCGGCAAATTCCACACCCTCTTGGCCGGTCTCCTGGAAAGAGGCGATGGCCGTGAGAATCGACCCCTCGGCTTGGGTGACGTTGACCCGACGAGCGGAGAACGAGCGGCCGTCGCGAAGGTTCTCGACGTCAAACAACAGGTCTTGACGAATATCGCCGGCGGCAATGAAATAGCCATGTACCGAATGCGGCAGGCGTGAAGGGCCCACGGTTTTGGACGCGGCGATCACCGACTGGGCGATGACCTGGCCACCGTAGACGCGGCCGGTGGGGAAGTACATACTCTCGCCATTGATATATGTGTGATTGCGGTAAGCGGAAGGCTCGCCCAACTTCAGCACCTTCACCAGATGGTCCAATGGAGTTACGGTGGTTGCCTGAGCCATGGCGTTCCTCGATTCTTGTTCTGCTGTGTTCAGTATTCGGTTATCGTATTCCAACCTATGGTTGGCAGTCTATCCGGTGGGGGTTAAGAGTTCCGGGAGCGAAATGTAACGAGACTGTTTGGAAGGTAAACGGTGGGTTATGCGGCGCATTGCCGCTACGTTGCTGCTGCGCTGCCGGTGTGTTGCCGTAGGCGACTGTGGGATTTTATGGGATGCGGGGCGGGGCAGTCATGGGGGCAATTATGGGAAAGCCGCCCCTGAGGGACGGCTTTCGACGTATAAAGCGCGTTGTGGCACTAATGCCGGCGTATCTCAGCCGCGCACAAGCTTCTTGTGCAGGCGGTGCGGGCGGGCCGCATCTTCACCGAGTCGGGCCACCTTGTTCTCCTGGTAGGCCTGGAAGTTGCCTTCGAACCAGTACCACTTGGCCGGGTTGTCGTCGTCGCCTTCCCACGCGAGGATATGCGTGGCGACGCGGTCGAGGAACCAACGGTCGTGGGAGATCACCACAGCGCAGCCAGGGAATTCGAGCAGTGCGTTTTCGAGGGATTCCAGGGTCTCGACGTCCAGATCGTTGGTGGGCTCGTCGAGCAGCAGCAGGTTGCCGCCCTGCTTCAGGGTCAGGGCCAGGTTCAGACGGTTGCGCTCACCACCGGAGAGCACGCCGGTCAGCTTCTGCTGGTCGGCGCCCTTGAAGCCGAAGCTGGCCACGTAGGCGCGGGTCGGCACCTCCACACCGGCCACCTCGATGAAGTCGAGGCCGCCGGACACGGCTTCCCACAGGTTCTTGTTCGGGTCCAGGCCTTCACGGTTCTGGTCCACGTAGCTGATTTTGACGGTGTCGCCGATCTTCAGTTCACCGCTGGTCAGCGGTTCCAGGCCCACGATGGTCTTGAACAGCGTGGACTTACCCACGCCGTTCGGGCCGATCACGCCGACGATGCCGTTGCGCGGCAGCGTGAAGGACAGGTCGTCGATGAGCACGCGATCGCCGAACGCCTTATGGATATGGTTGGCTTCCAGCACGGTGGAGCCCAGGCGCGGGCCGGCCGGAATCTGAATCTCGGAGAAGTCGAGCTTCTTGTTGTTGCGTGCCTCGTTCTCCATCTGGTCGTAACGTTCCAGACGGGCCTTGTTCTTGGCCTGACGGGCCTTGGGGGAGGAGCGCACCCAGTCGAGCTCGTTCTTCAGTCGCTTGGCGAGCTTGGCGTCCTTGGCGCCCTGGATCTCCAGACGCTTGGCCTTGGTCTCCAAGTAGGTGGAGTAGTTGCCCTTGTACGGGTACAGGTGGCCGCGGTCGACCTCGCAGATCCACTCGGCCACGTTGTCCATGAAGTAACGATCGTGGGTGACGGCGATGACGGCACCCTTGTACTGGTGCAGGAACTGTTCCAACCACAGGATGGATTCGGCATCCAGGTGGTTGGTGGGCTCGTCGAGCAGCAGCAGGTCCGGGGCCTCGAGCAGCAGCTTGCACAGAGCCACACGGCGGCGCTCGCCACCGGAGCACACGTTCACTGGGGTATCCGGGTCCGGGCACTGCAGAGCGTCCATCGCCTGCTCGAGCTGGGAGTCGAGATCCCAACCGTCGGCGGCGTCGATTTCGGTCTGCAGCTTGCCCATCTCTTCCATTAGCGCGTCGAAGTCGGCGTCCGGGTTGGCCATTTCTTCACCGATCTCGTTGAATCGGGCGACCTTCTCGGCAATCGGGCCGAACGCCATCTTGATGTTCTCGCCCACGGTCTTGGTGTCATCCAGCGGCGGCTCCTGCTGCAGGATGCCGACCGTGAAGCCCGGGGTCAGCGTGGCCTCGCCGTTGCTCACGGTCTCCAGGCCGGCCATGATCTTGAGCAGGGTGGACTTACCCATGCCGTTCGGGCCCACGACGCCGATCTTCGCGCCGGGCAGGAAGCTCAGGGTCACGTCATCGAGGATCACGCGGTCGCCGTAGGATTTACGGGCCTTGATCATCTGAAACACAAATTCAGCCATATGTTACCTTATCGTTCAAGAAACGCTGATTTTCCAACGTTTTGCGGGACCCGGACCCCGCAATGACACCAATGGAAAACGACGCGACCGTTTACGGGGGTGTCCCGGACGGCCCGTTGTGCGTCATTCGCTGTTGTGGTTGTCCCGTGTCATCGCCGGCGCCATGGTCCTACGCAAAAGCACCTTGTGGATTATCCCATATCCCATCGTCATGCCGCATCGGTGCGGTGATGCTTAATTGAGTTGGGCTTGGGGTGCTTTTAGTGCATATTGGTCAATCGGTCCCTTTTTGCCTCGTCAGGAGTCCGCGTAAGCGCGACGTGATTCGGTTGCGCGCTGGCCCGCATACGCAATGTCATGGAAATCGGTAGCAATATCAGTCCAATACCATGAACATCATTGGGATGTCGAACTGAGATTCGGGCAATGCAACAAAGTCGAGCGCTCACGAGGCCGGTTATGGATACGAGGACAGTTGCGTCCAGAGCACTATTGGCGAAATTGTTATGAGCGCAAAACCAGTTCACAAGCAAAGAGTATGGGCATTGCGCATATGGTGATTATATTCATTCTGAAATGTTACCTTGATTGTCCAGCTCATTCCACGAGGATGGGCGGCGGGTAGTGCCCGAGTTTTTGCGCACTTTGGTCTTCGCCCGTCCCCGTGGCGATGAT